>Ga0265338_10001475_pt1 | contig 38085 bp, 33 predicted proteins | sample 42126metaG_FD_193579 | JGI IMG/M metagenome (GOLD analysis project Ga0265338, IMG submission 193579) | Rhizosphere microbial communities from Carex aquatilis grown in University of Washington, Seatle, WA, United States - 4-21-26 metaG | ecosystem: Host-associated > Plants > Roots > Rhizosphere... | reverse complement strand
GTGCTGGCAACGGCTTTGCCTGGGTGGAATCCGGCGCCTCGACTCAAATCGCCAGCTCCACCGCCGCCATCGACGACGAGGCCCTAATCTTAAAATTCGCCGCCACCCCTTCAATCACCACGCCTTTCGGTACCTACACGGCCCAGTCCGATTTTATCGCCGTGCCGACCTACTAACCCCCTAATAAACCCTGTTCCGCAACTTGAACTCTAATAACGCTCATGCTATACCTATAGTGAGCGTTATTGTACTTGAATAATAAAAAAGTGGACCAGGGAGCGGCTTGATTAACTATAATTTATTGGCTAAAAAATCCTGGCAAAGGTTAGTCTTTTTACTCCTAGCCTTTGCTCTGATTGCCATTGGCTTATTGCCATTGATTGGCGGCAGCGCCAGCGCCGCCGGGCAAATAACTTCCCGGTCTCTGACTATTAGCTCCGGCGTACCCAGCGCCAGCAATGTTAGCTACACTTTTACCTTTACGATTCCATCCACCGCTCAGGTGCAGGGCTTAAAATTCCGGGCCTGCACCACGGCTATCGGCAGCTACCCCGGCGGTACCTGTACTGCCCCTACCGGCATGACCGGCGCCGGTAACGGCTTTACTAATGCCGCCTGGGTTAGCCAATCCGGCTGGCAGGGCGCCACCAACTTCGCCACCGATTTGACCGGCGCTAATGACTGCACCGCCTCGGCCAACGTGCTGTGCGCTAAGCGCACCGATGCCACCTCCCAGACCGCCACCTCCAGAACCATAACCTTCAACACCATCAAGAACCCCTCAACCGCCAACAGCTCGTTTTATGTCGGCATCACTACCTACACAACTAATACCTGGACACTAGGCAGTTTAACTGATGCCGGTACTACCGCCGCGGCCGTGGTCCAGACTCTTTCCACCAGTGCGGCTGTGGCTGAAGTTCTGCAGTTTTGTGTAGGTTCAACTACCGTAGATGATACTACGACGCTCATTGCTACGGATTGCTCCGGCATCTCCGGCACCTCTCTAAACATCGGCACACTAGATACTTCAACCGTTAATGTATCGCCGTTTCCAACCAACGGCGGAGATAATCTAAACGGCGTGGCCATGATGCGTACCAACGCCTTAACTGGCAGTTCTATATCCTACGACGCCGTCCAGCAATCCGGCACTAACCATCAGGGCACGATGCGCATCAGCGGCGCTACTTGTAACGCCGTCACTAATACCTTCACCGACCCCTGTATCAACGCCGCCGGCCCAGTTCAAGCTCCTTTCATTGCCGGCACGGAAAAGTTCGGCATGACCGTCGGCGGCGTCAATAACGGCAGCACCACTTCCTACACTTGCTCCTATACGGCTGTCCCTAACACTTGTTCGTTAGAGCCCTCGGCTCAGTATCTTGGCGCCGGTACTCCCGGCTCCGAAAGCTTCGGCACCAGCAACGGCTTCGCCTGGGTGGAATCCGGCGCGGCCACCCAGATTGCCAGCGCCGCCGGTGCCGTCGACGACGAAGCCTTAATCCTAAAATTCGCCGCCACCCCTTCAATCACCACGCCTTTTGGTACCTATACCGCCCAGTCCGATTACATTGCTGTGCCAACTTACTGAGCAATTGTCAATTAACTCCTGTAAATCAGCCCTTCTCGCGACTCTAACGGTGTATAAAAAACCGGCTATTTTCTTGCGTTGAACATACTGCTCATGCTATATCTATTATGAGCACGGGGCATACTTGATAATAAAGAGTGAGTACATCGGGAAACTAAAGGTGTTTAAATATAATTTGATTAATAAGCGAACTACCAGCGGGTTGATAGCCTTTCTGATGGTGTTAGTTCTATTTGTGGCCTGGCTGTCACCGCTGTTGGTGGGCAACGCTAGCGCCGCCGGTCAGATAACCTTGCGGTCTTTGTCTCTCTCAACGGCGGTACCCAGCGCTAGCGGTGTTACTTACACCTTTACCTTTACAATCCCCTCAACCGTTCAGGTGCAAGGCTTAAAATTTACCGCCTGCACCACCGCCATCGGCAGCTACCCCGGCGGCACTTGCACCGCGCCTACCGGCATGACCGGCGCCGGCAACGGCTTTACGTCGGCGGCTTGGCTTAGCCAATCCGGCTGGCAGGGCGGCACCAACTTCGCAACCGATTTAACCGGCGCCAACGACTGCACCGCCTCGGGCAATGTTTTGTGCGCCAAGCGAACCGATACGACCTCTCAGACTGCCACTTCCCGTACAATCGCGTTTAACACCATCAAAAACCCCTCCAGCGCCAACACCGCCTTTTATGTAGGGATTACTACTTACACCACCAACACCTGGACGCTAGGCAGTGTGGTAGATGCCGGTACCACCGCCGCCGCCATCGTCCAGACACTGACTGTCAACGCCAACGTTCCGGAACTGCTTAACTTCTGCGTCGGCTCGACGACCGTAGACGACGCTACGACTAGCGTTGGCAGCGACTGCACGGCCATCTCCGGTTCCTCATTAAATATTGGCACCCTAGACCCATCCTCGGTCAACGTTTCGCCGGTAACCACTAACGGCGGCGACAGTAAAAACGGCGTGGCTATGCTTAGAACAAACGCTCAAAGCGGCGCAACGGTATCTTACGACGCCGTTCAGCAATCCGGTACCAACCACCAGGGAACGTTGCGTATTTCCGGTGCTAGCTGTAACGCTGGAAATGTTAATACCGACGGCTGTATTGACGCTCAGGGCGCGTTGCAGGGAGTATTCATAGCGGGTACCGAAAAGTTCGGCATGACCGTAGCCGGCGTCAACAAAGGCAGCACCACTTCCTACACCTGTTCATACACAGCCAGTCCTAATACTTGTAAACTTGAACCTTCGACGAACTATCTAGGCGCCGGCGCTCCCACCACCGAGGCCTATGGTTCCAGCAACGGCTTTGCCTGGGTAGAATCGGGCGCCGCTACCCAAATTGCCAGCTCGGCCGGTGTCGTTGACGACGAAGCCCTAATTCTGAAATTTGCCGCTACGCCTTCAATTATTACCCCGTTCGGTTCCTATGCCGCCCAGGCCGACTTTATCGCCGCGCCGACATTCTAGGCTAGCAACTCTCAATAAGACCAACCAAACCTCTTAAAATTAGGTTAGAATATAAGGGTTATGTTTAAGAGACACCTGGCTAAAATTCTGTCTATAGCAGTGATTTGCTTAGGAGCCGGCTCTCTTCTAATAAATACCAGCCACATATATGCCATTGATATAAACTTGCGCTCAGTAACCTTACTATCTGTTGTCCCTTCGGCGCTTACTACGCATACCTTCAGGCTCAGCTTGCCTACTACCAACGTAGTCGGTTCGATTATCCTGGATTACTGCGCAAACTCACCAATCATCTACGAATCCTGCACGCCACCGGCCGGCGTGGATGTGTCGGCCGCAATCCTATCCAGTCAGTCCGGCAATGTCGGCTTTAGTATCGATAACAGCGACTCAACCACTAATAGGCTAGTTCTTACTCGGCCGCCGGCAGCCGGTACATTGGTGCCCGACACTTATGTATTTGATAACATCACCAACCCGTCGATCCCGGGGCAAACCACTTTTGTGCGTATGTCAACCTATGCCAGCACCAACGGCAGCGGCCCGTTTATAGATAAGGGCGCGGTGGCTTTTGCGATCCAGAGCATCTTCACTGTCGGTACTTACGTGCCGCCGTTTTTGCGGCTCTGCGTGGGTATTACGGTGGCGCCGGATTGCTCCAGTTTTTCCGGCGACACTATAGATTTAGGCAATCTTTCGTCAACCCACGCCAACACCGGCCAATCGCAATTTGCCACCGGCACCAATGACCCCAGCGGCTACAATGTCTACGCCCTGGGCACAACCATGACATCCGGTAACAATATTATCGCCGCCGCCGCCAGCCAGGTGCCCAGTTTTCCTGGTACTCCCCAGTTCGGCATTAATTTGCGAGCTAACCTATTGCCAGCAGTGGGGCAAGATCCGGTTGGTTTGGGCACCGGCGTACCAACCGCTAGCTACAACACACCCAATCGGTTTATGTTCAACAATGGCGATGCTATCGCCAGCTCGCCGCTAGGCAGTGACTACAACCGAATGACTGTGTCTTATCTGGTGAACGTTCCAAAAAACCAGACTCCCGGGATATACACTACGACAATTACGTATCTTGGGGTTGTTCAATTTTAAATTTAATGTCGCTTTGTTATACTTATGGCAAGGTACAAAATTCATAAACGGAGGCTTGATGCAAAAATTTAGACGGTTCTTCACGGTGCTGGTGGGCGCAGTATTATTAGCCAGCTCGTCAGCCGCGGTTTTTGCTCAAAGCCCGCAGCCGGCCGGCACGCCTAGCGGTAGCGGTCTAAGTATCGCTCCAACGGTCTCAGAATTCACTATTCAGCCCGGTGGCTCCGAGAATATTACAATTACCCTGAAGAACATTACTGTGGATAACGTTGTCGCTAAGGGTATAGTGAACGACTTCACGTCAGATAACAGTACTGGTAATCCAAAGATTATCACCGATACTTCTATCAAAAGCCCCAACAGTATTAGAGATTTTGTCCAGAACCTGGATGATGTGCCGCTGAATAAAGGCCAGCAAAAGAACATTATTTTAGAGATTCACGTGCCTAAAACAGCGACGCCTGGAGCTTACTACGGCATCGTTCGTTATAGGGCCGTACCAACCGGCGTAAACGCTCCCGGCCCCGGCCAGGTGGCTCTAACCGCCAGTGTCGGCACTATAGTGCTGGTAACCGTTCCCGGCAACATCCGCGAACAGGTTCAGGTCGCCGGATTGCACATTTACCGCGGGGCGCACGACAGCACAATTTTCTTCGGCCCACCCAACAAACTTGGTATAGAGGTGCGCAACTACGGTAACGGTTTTGAAAAGCCATTCGGCACCGTAGAAATTCATGACCAGTTCAATAAACTGATAACCACTTACCAATTTAATAACCCCAAGCAGCCGGGCAACGTTCTGCCAAACTCCACCCGTCTTTTCACTCACGATATTAGCGGCATCAGCCGCATCGGCCGCTATACTGTCATCGCCAGCGTCAGCTACGGTAACGGCTCGCAAGTACTAACTCTTAAAAAAGACTTTTGGTACATTCCGCAGTGGATAGGACTATTAATGCTACTAGTTCTAATCGGACTGATTGTTCTGGCCTACCGGGCCTACCGCCGATACAAGCGGGATAAACGACATTCTTTCAAGAACTAGGTAAAAATTAACGGGTGGCTCACTTAGTGAACAGCTGGACAAACAAGACTAAGCCGGTCTGGATCGTACTGCTGGTTTTCGCCGGTCTAGCCTTGGTTCATCTGCCTGGGGCCTCGGCGCTGACCCAACAGTCCGGCTCGGTTGGCCTGCAAGGCAACGTACCAGCGCCGCCGCCATCCCAAGCCGCCACCATAGACCTGCCGCATAGCGGCCAAAGTTTCAGCAGCCTGCCCATCACTGTGTCCGGATTTTGCGTCAACAATACACTTGTCGAAATCTACAAGAACAACGTTTTCGCCGGCTCGGTCGAATGTAGCGGCGGTAGCTACCGTCTACAAATTGATTTGTTCGACGGCCAGAACGATTTAATCGCCAAAGAATTCGATGATTTGAACCAGTCCGGGCCGCCCTCGGCGACAGTCACTGTTAGCTTCTCTAGTCCATTGCCATCTATCGGCCCGCGGATTTCGCTAACCAGCCAATATTCCAAACGCGGGGCTAATCCGGGCAGTATTTTAAGCTGGCCAGTAGTCCTAAGCGGCGGCAGTGGGCCTTATGCCATCAGTGTCGATTGGGGTGATAAATCTAACCCCGATTTATTTAGCCAACAAGTCGCTGGAGCTTTGAACCTGCAACATACTTATGCCCAGGCCGGAGTTTATAACATTCTGATAAAAGCCAGCGACAGCAATACCAACTTGGCGTTTTTGCAGGTTGTCGGTATCGGTAATGGACCAATCCAACAGGCGGCCAGTGGCACCGCCAATAGCATCGTTACTAATCAAAAGACTAAAATCGCTTGGCTGCCGATTGTCGTACTGTTTATCCTAGTGTTTGCGGCCTACTGGCTGGGGCAGAAGTATCAGATTGAAGCTATTCGCCGTCGCCTCCGTAAAGGCGACGAGACCTTTGACTAAGCAACGCCATTGCCTGTTTTCGGCGTAGCCGAAATACCGCAATGGCTTCTGGCGCATTGCTGTGTCAGAAGCTCCGCTCCTCCCTCGGAGTATTTAAATACACCTCAGTCCGGTGCTCGCTTCTTCCTTGCACTGCATCCAGATGCTTAGCCAAGGGCACTCCAATACTCAATCTGGTAAACTGTAACAGATGAAAACCGTATACGTCGGAATGAGCGGCGGAGTCGATAGCTCCGTCAGCGCCGCCTTGCTTAAACAGCAGGGTTATAACGTAGTGGGCGTTTATATGAAAAACTGGAGCCGCGACTTACCGGGCTTGTCGTGCCCCTGGAAAGAGGATTACCAAGATGCCAAGCGGGTAGCTGTACAGCTGGGAATCGATTTTAAAATGTACGATTTCGAAAAAGACTACCAGCAAAAAGTGGTTGATTATATGTTGGATGGTTTTAAAGCTGGCATCACGCCCAACCCGGATATTATGTGCAACCAGGAGATTAAATTTAAACTGTTCCTCGATACCGCTCTGGAAGATGGTGCCGACCTAATCGCTACAGGGCATTACGCTAGTACTAAAAACGGCCGGCTATTCGCGGCCAAAGACGATAACAAAGACCAGACTTATTTTCTGTACCGCGTTACTAAAGAAGCTTTGCAAAAAACCATTTTTCCATTGGGCGAATATACCAAACCGCAGGTCAGGCAACTGGCTAAAAAATTTAAGTTAGTCACGGCCGATAAAAAGGAAAGCATGGGCATTTGTTTTGTCGGCAAAGTCGGCATCAAGGAGTTCCTGGAACAATACGTAGACAAACAGTCGGGCAAAATTATCAACCAAAAGGGCGAAGTCATCGGCCGGCATGATGGCGCGATTTTCTATACCATCGGCCAGCGGCACGGCCTAGATGTGGGCGGCGGCCTGCCGTATTACGTTACCGGCAAAGATATGGATAAAAACGAAGTTTATGTAACGTCCGACCTGCAAGATAGCAAATTATGGAACCGCGAAATTAAATTTACCTCGGCGCATTGGATAAACGGCGAACCAAAGGCCGCTAAACTGGCGGCTCGCACTCGGCACCGGGCTAAACTCATTCCTGTAAAAAAACTTAACAAGTTAAGTAATTCACAGTGGGTTGCCGAATTAAACGAATATGTTAGGGCTCTAACCCCCGGCCAATCAGCCGTTTTCTACGCTGAAGATGAGTGCCTCGGCGGCGGCATAGTAAGTTAGCGCTGGTCTAGGTAAGTAGACCTAACAGCTCTGGCAAATGTGTGATGACCATCAAGTAAACCGGCAATGGACTTTACGCTAAAGCCGCTGCATTTAATGATACTGCTGCCGACTGTAGCACCAGCTTCAACTTCAAGTCCCGGACAAAGTTCAATAGCGTTAGCTATAACATTGATAAATTCCGGACTTAGGCCATCCGCAATCTCAACTACCTCAGCTACGCCTGGGCCTTTATCGATTATGCTGGCAACCAATTCCGGATCTGGGTCTTCGGTTCTTTCAATAGTATCGAGGTGAGAAAGATACTTTTTTGGCATACCATCAACAATAAGCTTGCAAAACAGTTCTTCTCCCCCTACCAATGCTATAATCGGACAACTTTCGCGACATCTCTCTGACATATCAAATAACTTTACAATATTTGTAAATATTGCGCCAACTTTCTATCTGTTACAATAAATTCAATGACAGCCCAGGAAATTCGTAAACTCTACCTCGATTATTTCAAGCAAAAAGGCCACAAGGTAATCCCACGGGCGCTTTTGGTGCCGCAAGACGACCCCACTACTTTGTTTACCGGTAGCGGCATGCAGCCGCTGGTGCCGTATCTGTTGGGCCAAAAACACCCCGACGGTAGCCGCCTAGTAGATAGCCAAACCTGCTTTAGAGCCGAGGATATGGACGAAGTTGGTGACAACCGCCACACTACGTTCTTTGAAATGCTGGGCAACTGGAGCCTGGGCGATTATTTCAAAGAGGACCAACTGACCTGGTTCTGGGACTTTCTAACCAAAGGCGTCGGCCTAAATCCCGAAAAATTATATGCGACCTGTTTTATTGGCGATGAGTCTAATGGTGTACCCAAAGATACCGACAGCGCCAAAATCTGGAAAGATTTATTCGAGCAAGAAGGCATTGACGCGGTCGAGGTGGAATTGCCCGGCGAAGACGGCTACGCCAAAGGCATGCAGAACGGCCGGATTTTCTATTACGATGCCAGCAAAAACTGGTGGAGCCGCGAGGGCGTGCCGGCCAATATGCGCGACGGCGAACCGGGCGGTCCGGATAGCGAGGTATTTTACGACTTTGGCACACCGCACGACGAAAAATACGGCAAACACTGCCACCCCAACTGCGACTGCGGCCGTTTTTTAGAGATTGGCAACAGTGTGTTTATGACTTACCGCAAAGTTGGCGACAAATTCCAAGAACTGCCTAAACCGAATGTTGATTTTGGCGGCGGGTTAGAACGGATTGCCATGGCGGCTTTGCACAGCCCCGACATCTTCAAAATAAGCGTGCTTAAACCAATTGTGGACGGCTTGGAAAAGTTGTCCGGCAAGAGCTACGAACAGCATCAAGCCAGCATGAGAATTGTCGCTGACCATATGCGTGGTGCGGTTTGGCTGGCAGTTGACGGAGTAGTTCCTAGCAACAAGCAGCAAGGCTATGTTATGCGCAAACTCCTTAGGCGGGCTATTCGTTATGCTTTTGAGCTAGGCATAGAGCAGGATTTATCGGTACACGTCGTTCCAATAGTGCTCGAAATTTTTGCCGATGACTTTCCGGAAGTGGCTGACAAACAAAACAAAGTTGTAGAAGTTTTGACTCGTGAGGAAAAAATCTTCCGCCAAACCCTTCGAAAAGGTTTGCATGAGTTCGATAGGATTACGCAAGGATTCAAAATTGAAATAAGTATTGGAGCAGACCTTAATACAGCGTCGAATGAATTAGAGTCACGCAATACGAACAATCGTCTTGATGGCAGAAAACTATTTATGCTATACGACACATATGGTTTTCCGCTAGAACTTAGCATAGAAGAAGCGTTTAAGAGGAATATACAAATTGACCCGGATTGGCAAGATGAGTTTGATAAATTGATGAAGGAGCAGCGGCAGCGCAGCCAAACTGCTAGCGCCGGCATGTTCAAGGGCGGCCTGGCCGACCACTCGCCGGAAGTAGTTAAACTGCACACCACCACTCATCTGATGTACCAAGCGCTCAAAAATGTGCTGGGCGGCGATATTGTCCAGCGCGGCAGTAACATCACGGCCGAGCGCACCCGGTTCGATTTTAGCCACCCAGAAAAAGTCACTCGCGAGCAACTGGACGAAGTTGAGAAAATCGTCAATGAAAAAATTGCCCAAGACCTGCCAGTTACCTGGAAAGAAGAACCAACCAACGAAGCCTTTAAAAAAGGCGCCAGCGGCGCTTTTGGCGACAAATATGGCGATAGTGTTAAGGTTTACACCATTGGCGACGAACAAAACCCGTTTAGCCGCGAAATCTGCGGCGGCCCGCACGTGGAACATACCGGCGTAATTGGCGAAGGTGGCAAAAAGTTCAAAATCATCAAAGAAGAATCAGTCTCGGCCGGCGTCCGCCGCATCAAAGCCATACTAGAGTAAAAGTCTCGGGTGACGCGCAAGGGAAATATCCGCCGCGCGGAGCGTCTCGGCGAGCCCGGCGGGATTGCCCTGGAGCGGCAGGACCCGAGGCTGATAACTGGGGATAAAGGGCTTCACTTTTCCTTACAAAAGTGGTAATGTTTAGGTGTTATTTAAAAACAAAAAAACATAGACTATGCCAAAGCGCAAAACCGCTAGAAAACGCGCGGTCAAAAAACCTAAATTCAGGCCATCTTTTGGCTATCCTTTGATTATATTCCTGCTACTTTGCGCCGGTGTTTATCTGGTAGTTTGGACTCTGCGGGCCGACGCCCAGGATATTCTAGTGACGGCCGCTATTAAAGGACCGGCAATTACCAGCCCAGCTACCATCACCAGCCCGGCAACCGGCACCCATTTTTCAGCGGTGCCCGTAGACGTCACCGGCACCTGCCCGCCTAACGCCGCCTACGTTGAGATATTCCGTAATAACTTTATGAGCGGCAGTGCTATTTGTTCGGGCAGCAGCACTTTTGCCATGCAAACCGACTTATTCCCCGGCCAAAACGACCTAACGGCTCACAGCTTTAATGTAACCGACGATGAAGGCCCGGTTTCCAGCATCGTTACAGCTTTTTATGACGCGCTGCCACTTCCAGCTCAGACTCCTAATAGCCCATCTACACCCGCTATTCAGATAGTCTCTAACCCGCTAGCGCTCAAAACCAGCTTCGTCTATAAAGGCTACTATGTCGGCCAAGAAGTGGATTGGCCGCTGGAAATCAGCGGCGGCAACAACCCATACGCTTTCAACATCGATTGGGGAGATGGCAATAACAGTGTTATCAGCCGTAAAAACGGCGGCGTGTTTAACGTTAAGCACACCTATAAGTCCTCAGGCGGCTACAAGGGCAGCTACACGATTAAGGTCCAGGCTTCCGACACCGACGGCAACTATGCCTACATGCAGTTTTTCGTAATAGTGAACACTAAGCAGTCAGAATCCCTAATAGGCAATATTTATTCCAAGCCGCCGCCGACGCTTGGCAGCTTAAAAAACTGGCTGCTGGTCGCTTGGCCGGTGTACCTACTGCTAATAATGATGACCCTAACTTACAAGTTGGGTGAACGAGAAGAGTTTATAGTCCTAAAAAAACGCAACCTCCTAAGACGCTAACAAATAGAAATAACTTTTTTGCTGACGTTCGCATTTGGTCGCAGTACAAGGAAGAAGCGAGGAACAGACCGAGCTGTATTGGAATACTGCGAGGGAGTACCGCAGCTTCTGACGCTGTAATGCGCCAAAAGCCCAAGCTGGCAGACGGCTTGGCCATCTACCAGCTTGGGCGGTGCGAACGTCAGGTGTTATAATTTAACCTGATTATGCCTAATAAAATGCTTGGCAAAGCCAAGACCCTGAGCCACTCTCTAAAGAGTAAAATACCCAAATCACCTTCCACCTCGGCGCGATCCAAACAGCCCGGCGGAGAATACATGGTGGCCTTAGACGTTGGCACCGAATTCGTAAAAGCCTTGGTAGGCCAGGTGATTGGCGATGAGATTGAAATTATTGGGGTAGGCCGGGCTCATCAGGAGCTGGCTGATATGCAGGCCGGCGCCATCGCCGACATCGCCGCCGTAGTTGCCAATTGCGATAAAGCTCTGGCCGCTGCTGAACAGCAAGCCGGCGTCAGTGCCCGCACGGCCATAGTCGGCATCGCCGGCGAACTGGTCAAAGGCACTACCAGCACAGTTAGATTTACCCGTAAAACCCCCAGCAAAGAATTAAGCATTGATGAAATGGCTCGGATTATCGATTTAGTCCAAGAACGTGCCGAAGCCAAAGCCCGCCAAGAATTAGCTTGGGAGTTGGGCGGTAAAGACGTAGAAGTCCGGCTGGTCAACAGCGCCCTGGTGCGCATAGACATTGACGGTTATAAAGTTACCAACCCGGTGGGCTTTCAGGGCCGGGATATTTTAGTCGAGATGTATACCGCCTTTGCGCCGATGATTCACATCGGCGCTCTAGAGCGCACCGCCGCCGAGCTGGACCTGGAACTGCTGGCCGTAGCCGCCGAGCCGTTCGCCGTGGCCCGTTCGGTGGTGGGTGATGACCCCAATGCCGCGGTCAGCGCGATTTTAATGGATGTTGGCGGCGGTACCACCGACATTGCCGTGGTTAACGAGGGCGGCGTAGAAGGCACTAAGATGTTCGGCATCGGCGGCCGGGCTTTTACCCACGCTATCGAGCGCGAGCTGGACGTCGATTTCGTTAAAGCCGAATCGGCTAAACTTAGCCTGGCAGCCACCGTACCGCCAAAAAATAAGGAAGAATTAGAAAAAGCCCTGAATAAGACTCTAAATGTTTGGATTAATGGGGTAGAACTGGCCCTGAGCGAATTCCCTAAATTAGATCATTTACCACACCGATTGCTGTTGTGCGGCGGTGGTTCATCGCTGCAGCTGCTGATGGACAAGCTGGAAGACAGCGCTTGGTATAAGACTTTGCCGTTTACTAAAAAACCGCTGATTCAGTACATCAAGCCCGAGGAAGTTGTTGGCATCACCGATTCTACCGGCGATATTAGCGACCACACCTACATTACCGCCATGGGCTTGCTGCGGGTTGGTATGGATACCCTAAATTCCGGCGTCGCCGAAGGCGATAGCACGGTTAGAAGCCGTCTTAACAGGATACTGCGGATATGAGCGCCAAAATCCCCCCCAAACCATCCAAAGATGTAATTTATATAGATGTAGATGATGAAATAACCTCTATCATCGACAAAATAGAAAATGCCGAACAAAAAGTTGTAGCTTTGGTACTGCCCAAACGGGCGACTAGCTTACAAAGTATCGTTAATATGAAACTGCTGGCCCGCAGCGCCAAGACGGCCGATAAAAACCCGGTGTTAATTACCAGCGAAGCGGCCCTATTGCCGCTGGCCGGCGCCGCCGGCTTGCACGTGGCCAAAAACTTGCAAAGCCAGCCCGAGATTCCGGACGCGCCGGCTGGCATCATTCACAAGCCGGCCAACGAACTGCCAGCCGAAGACGTGCCGGAAGCCGGCGATGAGGCCGGCAGTGAGTCCGACGAAGAACCAGAGAACCTGCCCAGCAAAATTGATTACCAACACTCCATCGGCGCTTTGGCCGCCGCGCACGAAATTGATAACCCCGAAACCATAGATTTGGACGACGAAGACGCCGCCGATGAGCCGGCCGCCAAAAAGGCCAAAGCGCCTAAAGGCGCCAAGTACAAAGTGCCGAATTTTGACCGGTTTAGGATGCTATTGGGTCTGGGAATCCTGGCCTTCGTAGCCTTAATAGTCTTTATAATCTTGGCGATTTTCGTTCTGCCCAAAGCCACAATTACCCTTAAAACCACTAGCGAACCGGTGTCTTCTACCTTTAATTTAACGGCCTCCAGCGGCACGACCGCCCTGGATTCTAAAGCCGGTGTTATTCCGGCAGTGCTGGCCAGCTCTGACCAAACCGGCACCCAATCGGTTACCGCCACCGGCTCGCAAAACAACGGCACAAAAACTTTGGCCAACATTACTCTATCTATACCTTGCGCCTCAGTAACAAAGTATCCCGAAGAAGTCCCTGGTGGAGCTGGCATAAGTTCTTTTAATGGGCTCAACTACATTGTTCAGAAAACTGTCGACCTAACGCAACCTGGCAGCGGTGGTGGCTGTAGCTTCACTGCCACCGCTAGCGTACTTGCTCAATCCCCTGGCTCTAAGTACGATATTCCGACCTCGCCATACTCAATAGCTAACCATCCCAATGTCAGCGGGTCTAATTTTCAAGTGAGCACACACGGAACTGATAACGTAGTGACAATCCTAAGCCAAGCAGACGTCGATGGCGCTAGTCAAAAACTGACTACCGGCACCACCGCCGATGCTTTCACTAAAGCCATGCTGAGTAAACTATCAGCTGGCGGCGCCTACGTTTTGTCCTCCACCCTAAAGGCCGGCGACCCAACCATCACAGCCGCACCGGCCGTCGGCCAGCCGGCCAGCACCGCCACTGTTACCATCAAAATTACTTACACCGTTTTAACCGTTAAAAACAGCGATTTGAGCCAAGCCATTCAAGATAAACTATCCAGCCAGATTGATAAAACCAAACAGAAGCTAAACGGCAATTTCTTAAACGATGCCACTGTTACGGTATCTAGCCAGAGCGCGCCTAACGCGGCAGTTTTGAACATCAACGAGGATACTACGGCCGTGCCAATCATTGATGTGGCCACGGTTCAGAAGCAAGCCGAAGGCAAGAAAAGCGGCGATATTCAAGCCGCGCTGGGGTCTTGGGCGGGCGTCAAGGAAGTTGATGTTAAGCTGAGCCCGTTCTGGGTATCCAAAGCTCCCGGCAAAGCCAGTAAGATAAAAGTCGTATTACAGGAAGTAGCAACCAATTCAAACAGTAGTGGACAGCCTTAATATCCAAGAGTTTTTAGGAGTGGATGTGGGGCAGGCCAGGGTTGGCATTGCCCGGGGCAGCAGCGCCGCCCGAATTGCCCAGCCGCTTAAAACTGTGCCGGCAGCTCGGGCTTTTGAAGAGCTGGAAAATTTAATTAAAAGCCACGCTACCCAGGCAATTGTTATTGGCTTGCCGCGTAGCCTGGACGGCCAAGAGACCGCCCAGACCCAAACTGTCCGGCAATGGGCGGCTCAAGCCAAAGACCGTTTAAAACTGCCCTTGTACTGGCAGGACGAAGCCCTAACCAGCGTCCAAGCCGAGTTAGACGTAAAAGGGCTGGCCGATTCAGATTCCAAAGCGGCGGCCGTGATTTTGCAGGACTTTTTAGATAGCCGCGAAGATGATAGGGTAGCCGTATGAAGGGTTTCGGGAAAAAACAGCGTTGGTATCGTAAATGGCCGGTAATTTTGGCGGTTATTTTACTATTGGTCGGCGGCGGCTACATTGCCGCCCACAGCTGGTATACCCGCAACCTGGGCCCGGTTAACTCGGCTTCCACTGAGACCGTGCAGTTTACGGTTGTCAGCGGTAGCACAGTGCACGATATCAGCTCCGATTTAAAAAAAGCCGACCTTATTCGCAGCTCCCAAGCGTTCGAGACTTACGTTCGCGGCCGGGCGCTATTTGATAAGCTCCAAGCCGGCACCTATACCTTGAGTGAGTCCATGAGCACGCCACAAATTATTACCAAACTGGTTAACGGCGATGTCTCTAAAAACTTACTGCAGATTCCGGCTGGCAAGACCATAAAACAGATACGCCAAGTGTTTAAACAAGCCGGGTATACCGATGCCGAGCTAGATGTCGCTTTTAACCCGGCTACCTACGCCGGCCACCCGGTTTTAGCCGGTTTGCCGGCCGGTGCTACCCTAGAAGGTTTGCTATACCCGGATTCTTTCCAAAAAGCCGCTGATACGCCGGCCAGCACGATTGTCCGCGAGAGCCTGGACGAGATGGAGCAACAACTCACGCCCGACATAGTCTCTGGCTTTACCGCCCAAGGTTTAAATACCTACCAAGGAATGACAATGGCCTCTATAGTTTATGCCGAATCCGGCGACCCGGCGTCCGAGCCAACTGTTGCCCAGGTATTTTTGCTGCGGCTTAAGCAAGGCAGTGTTTTAGGCTCTGATGTAACCGCTTTTTATGCCGCCGATTTAGTTGGCGCCGGTAAGACCTTGGATGTAGATTCGCCGTATAACACCCGGATTAACCCGGGCTTGCCGCCGGGCCCGATCGATACTTTTACATACGTTGCCCTAAGGGCTGTGGCTCACCCGTCTAACACCGATTACTTGTACTTTGTAGCTGGTGATGACGGCACTATTCACTTCTCCCACACCGAGGCCGAGCACGAACAAGCCGTTAAACAATACTGCACTACAGCATGTTCTTAAAGTTTGTCAATGCCCTAATAACAGGGGGTAAGTCCTTGCGGATAACAAGGCTTTGGTATAATAGATGGGTAAATGGCTCAATTGGCATTTACACCAATAGGAAGCCGGCTCGCAACGGCTCCCTAGGAGCTAGATATTCGTAAACAACTATTTTCATTACTTAGACCCTATAAAACACGGCCCGCAGAGGTCGTTTTAGCGTTATCCAATCCGGTTAACAAGCTGAATAAGACCTCGCGCCGCAAGCTGATCCGCTGGAGCATTATTTCCGGCAACGTCACACTCCTATTAATTGTCGGCATTTTTATTCTGTACAACCGCTCGGCCAGCCAGACAGTTCGAGCCAGCACCCTCAGCAGCGCGGTATCTACGGCCAGTTCTTCGGTGGACAATCCTTTAGACACTCTGTCGTCAGCCCAGATCGCTTTGGCCGCGGCTCAAATCTCCCATCTTTCGGAACTTACAGCTATCAATAACCAAGCCGACTCAGATGTTCTTACATTGGCGGTCCCGCCCAGCGACTCTTCAATACTAGCTAAACCCCAGATTGTATCTACTGCCCAAAAGTCTAAACAAGACATCATCGAATATGTAACTGTGGCCGGCGATAATGTTGCTTCGATTGCCGCCAAGTACGGCATCACCGCCGACAGCGTCCGCTGGTCTAATAGCTTAAGCGGCAACAACGTGGGCGTGGGGATTAAATTGGCTATACCGCCGGTTAACGGCATTGTTTACACAGTTAAAGCTGGTGATACACCAGCATCGATTGCTCAAAAATACTCGGCCGATGAAGGCCAGGTCATCGCTTTAAACGACGCCGAAATCAACGGTCTGCAGGTGGGCGAACAAGTTATTATACCCAACGGCAAAGTGGCTGCAGTGGCCACTTATAGCGGTAATTACTCCCTATCGTCATTCACCGCGGTTTACGGCGGCAATGGTTACGTCTTTGGAACTTGTACCTGGTATGTAGCTTCTCTAATCAGCATACCTAACAACTGGGGCAACGCTAATACATGGGCCATAGCTGCCTCGGCAACTCCCGGATGGACGGTAAGTAATGTGCCGAGAGTTGGAGCAATCGCCCAAACGTCCGGGATGAGCTACTTGGGCCATGTAGCTATAGTTTCTGCGGTCTCGGACGACGGTAGCCAAATCCAATATACGGACATGAACGATCCGTACTGGAATGTAGTGACCACGCATGGTTGGGCGCCAGCTTCTACCTATCCGCACTACATTTACCGTTCAAGCTAATACTAGCCAAACAACAGCTGTTAGCTAACCGCTATCTGTTGTAAGCTATTAATATGTTTGTTGATAGGGTGAACGTAAATATTCGGGCCGGCGCCGGCGGCGACGGCCTAGTTAACTTTAGGCACGAAAAATTTGTCGATAAGGGCGGCCCGGACGGCGGCGACGGCGGCGACGGCGGCAATGTGGTACTGCAGGCCAGCCGCAACCAAAATACCCTGGCCGCTTTTAGGTATCAGAAATTATTACAAGCTAAGAATGGTGAAGCAGGTGGTCAACGCAAGAAACACGGCAAGCGCGGCCCGGACTTAATTGTGGATGTACCGATTGGCACAGTTCTAACAGATGAGCAGGGCAATATTCTGGCCGATTTAACCCAAGACGGCCAAACCCAAATTATCGCCGAGGGCGGTAGCGGCGGTTTTGGCAACGCCCACTTCACTAGTTCTGTCCGCCAAGCACCGCGGGTTGCCGAAAATGGCGAACCAGGCGATGCCATCGACGGCATGTTTGAACTCAAAATGATTGCCGACGTGGGGATAATCGGTCTGCCCAATGCCGGCAAATCAACGCTTCTATCCGTTATTAGCAACGCTAAGCCCGAAATTGCTGACTACCCGTTTACCACACTGCGGCCCAACTTGGGAGTAGTTGATATAGATAAAACTCAAAGTCTACTATTTGCCGATATCCCCGGTTTGATCGAGGGCGCCAGCCAAGGCAAAGGTTTGGGCGATGAATTCTTGCGCCACACCGAGCGCACCAGCGTGCTGCTGCATCTGATAGACATATACACCGAAGATATTAAATCAGCGTATAAAACAATTATTAAAGAACTGGCCGAGTATAAAGTGGATTTAAGCTCCCGGCCGGAGATTGTGGCTTTAACCAAAATCGAAGGACTGGATAAGAAACAGCTGGACTCCAAACTCAAGCAACTAGCCAAAGTAGTTCCAAAGAACACTCCGGTTTTGGCGTTTTCCAGTAGTAGCGGTGCAGGCCTGAAAGAACTATTGAGGACCATCGATAAACAGGTTCGCAAGAACAAAGCCAAAATTGAAAAACAAGCCGAAAAAACCGAGCTACCGGTTATTGGCATCCGCCCCAGCGAAGACGATTGGCAAATTCAGCCGAACGACAAAGGGTTTGTGGTCACCGGCCAGCGAATTGAGCGGTTTGCTCGCCGCACTAACTTTGGCGACGACCACTCCGAGGAACGCCTACGCGACATCCTGAAGAAAATGGGCATTACCCGCCAACTGGAACGCCAGGGCATCAAACCGGGCCAAGAAATTGCCATTGGCAGCCCGGCCTTGGGCCGCATAGAATACTAAAGCCTGTGGATAAGTCCTAGGGCTTTTATCTGTTGACGACCCTGTGGAAAAGCAATAGACTTTATCTCATAAGCCCTTTCTAACAAAAACAACAAAAAGGAAAAATCAAATGGCAGATACAGGACCAATGCCGCCTAGTTTTAAGGTAAAAGACCTAACCTCTCCGTCTTGGGGGTGGACATTGGTGGCGGCCAGTTCTTCAGGCGCAACCTATAAAAAAGGCGACCACTTTCTCTATGTGTACGCCAACGGATCGGCGGAATATATTGGCAATAATGCCCCGGGCGGTAGACAAGGCGGGTTGACTATTGCTGACAAAGGAGACATACCGACCTCTATGACCACAGGCGGTAGTACTGGTGCGGCTGGTGAACCGGGTCCGCCAGTTGGCGCCGTACCCGATCCTGGCCACCCGGGACATTTTTTGTACGGCGGCATGGGCGGCGGCGATAACAAAAATGGAGGAGGCGAAACCGATGTTTATGATAAAACCGGCAAACTCCTGGGCTACAACTACACGTACTACTCCAATGGAAAACGCTATGACTACGGAGTCGATTATGGCGGAACCGAACCACCAGCCGGCATACATCAAGACGCCAATGGCGTGATGGTAATTCCGGGCGTAACGGACGTAAAAGAGAACAGCGGGCTACCAGTTGGCGCCGTACCCGATCCTGGCCACCCGGGACATTTTTTGTACGGCGGCATGGGTGGCGGTGACACCACGAATGGCGGAGGCGAAACCGATGTTTATGATGCAAATGGTAAACTTCTCGGCCGCGATTATACGTACTACTCCAATGGAAAACGCTATGACTACGGAGTCGATTATGGTGGCACTAGTCCGCCGGCCGGCATACATCAAGACGCTAATGGCGTGATGGTGATTCCGGGCGTAACGGATGCCAGTGTCAGTGGGAGCAATGGTGTGGACAGCTCACCGGCTATAAGAGCGTCTGCGAGTCCGGCCGCTCAACCTAGTCAAAATAGTCACGTTCCAAGCGAAATCGCAACACCCAGCGGTACCAGCGAGCACGGCTGGGGCCAGGGGGACCAGCAACCCGACCAGGCAATTCTAAACACGGCTATCAATGGCTCTACGACTTACGGCGGTGATAACTTCAAGTCTCCTGTGGTTGATAGTTCTACTTTGGGCGGGCGGCCAAACGAAGCCGGCTTCCAGCACACCATGGAACGAGCTGATCCAGATATCACTGCACCGACAACCACTGCAGGTACTACAGTCGCGCCGACAACGACACCAGCTACGGATACCGGCTCCGGTAGCTCTGCCAGCACCTTCGGCACCCAAGCTCAGGTAGACGCAGCAACTACCCGCCTAAACAGCATAGCCAATAAGATGGATGACGTAGGCTCGCCCATGGTTCCGCTCCAGAGGAACGACAGTACCCTGGGGAGCGATAGCGCCACTACCACCACAATTCCCACCCCAACTACCACAACCACAGACTCCGGAGGTAGCAACAATACAACTACTACTCAGCCGGTTAGCCACGGTCTGGTAGCGGCGGATATAAATACTGAAGCAGCCGCTACGCCTGTACCGGCCAACCAAGTTGGCGCTGTGGCAGCTGGTACGCCGCCTCCACCACCCAGCGCTACTACACTTGTGCCATCCGTCCAAACCCAGAATGACTTCGGTGTGCTACACGGCGGTGCCATAACACTGCCGCCCACTACTACATACACCAACCCGCCGACCGGTCTTGGCGGGCTGAGTGCTGACTCAAATATCCATACTCCCGGACGGCAAATGTAAAAACGATGGGATTACTAAGTTTTCTTAAAAGTACTCCAGGCGAAATGCCGCAAGATACGATGCCGCTTGCAGCCAGTTCAGACGCCCATATAGGCGGCGATCAAATTGGCTCAATCATGATTGCCCCGGAAGCGCCGCAGATTGACCCGGCCAACCCCGGAGCAACGGCCACCCAGACACAAGCCGCCAAAGGAGTAACTTTGCCCACGCCGACTCTGGCCGACACAGCTCCGGCTCCATTAGGCGCTTTTGACGTATCGCGCCAGATTAAACAGTAGTCACTGGTGAGTTATTTGGATTGTGCCGGCCTCGGCGCCGGCTTGGCTTTGCTGTTGCCCGAGAATGTTTAACCTCTCTTGTAAGTCCTCGTTTTCGGCCTCTAGCTGGGTGACTAGCTGTTGGGATTTCTGCTGCTGTAGCTCGTCATTTTTCTTTTGCTGGTTATCGGCCTCGGTATCGGAAATTTTCTGCAGGTAAACGTCCAGCCCGCCATATTCACTGACGTTGTGCAGCGTGCCGCCGTCCATAACGTAGATTATGTCCATCAGGCTAAGCAGAGCTTTGCGGTGGGTGACCATCAGCACGGTTTTGCCGGATATTAGTTGGCTGATGGAGTCGCGAATAGTATTTTCGCTCTTACTGTCTAGCGCGGCGGTTGGTTCGTCCATACAAACGATTGGCGCGTTTTTGACCAGGCCGCGGGCGATGGCGATACGCTGTTTTTGGCCACCAGAGAGCGAATTGCCGCCCTCGCCGGCCGGCGAGTTTAATCCCAACGGCATGCGGTCAGTAAACTCCTTAACGTTGGCGGCGGTAATGGCTCGGTCTATCTCGTCGGCCCCTACCTCCCGGTAAACATTGCCGTCTGACAAGTTCTCGAGGATCGAGCCGCTGAACAGCTGCGGGTTTTGGCTTATCCAAACAATCTTTTGGCGTAGCTCTTGTAGAGATACCGATTGAATGTCGATATTATCTACCAGCACCCGGCCGGTCGTCGGCTCAATAAATAGCGGCAGGAGTTTAAGCAGAGTACTCTTACCGCTTCCGGAAGGTCCTATAACCGCTACTTTTTGGCCGGCTTCGATAACTAGATTCACTCGATTGAGCACCAGCGTATTGTTATAAGAATAGCTGACGCTCTGGAATTCTATCCGGCCGTGCTGGATGGGGAAATGGTTCTCTTTGCGCAAGTTTTCAATGCCTTCGTGGTCGGTCAGTACTTCGTAGACCCGGCTGACATCGACCTTCTTTTGGTTGCGGGCGGCAATCTCGGTGGCGATGGCTTCTACCGGCCCCAGCAGGTAACCCATGTAGGTCATAAAAATCAGCAGCTGGCCTAAAGTCATCTGGCCGTGCAAAGCCGCCGTGCCGCCAAAATACATCACCGCAGACGTGCCTAAAATTATCAGCAAACTGTTAGAAAACCGGTACAGCCGGCCCCACATCAGCCCGCCAAGCATCAGCTGGTAGTTTTGGCGCCATAACGAATTCGCCTTATTAATCTGTTTTTCCTCTAGGGTGAAAGCCTGCAGGGTCTCGGCGTTATCAACCGCTTCGGATACGGTGGCCGAAGTATTGCTAGCCACCTGGGTCATCTGTTGGGATATACGGCCTAGCCGCGGCCCGAATACTCTAATTAGTATGAACAGGAACGGTACGAGAACCACCGACACAATCGTCAGCTTGACGTTAAAGTGCAGCATAATTATAAAAATTCCCACCACCATTATTACCGATTGAGCAATCAGCGAGGTGGTATCCAGCACTAAATCAGATAGGCTGTTGGTAAGGATATTTTGCCGGTAAATATAGTCGCCTTTGGCCAAACGTTCCTGGTGAAATAGCGGCAGATGCAGAATATGGCGGAAAGACTCCTCTTTGATACCGCGGTTAAGCCAAAAACCAAGGCGCAGAACCAGGTAGTCGCGCAGAGTTCCAAAAATTATACCCAGCAGAAAAACCATAATCGTCAAAAGCGAGGTCGCTAAAATTAGCGCCGGCTTATGGCTGTATGGAGCCAGGAAGCCCGGTGCGGGTATATTGCCGAAACCGGAATCAACCAAGATTTTGGTCGGCCAGGGCTGCAGCAGCAAAACTGAGCTGCTCAGCACGCTAACAAATACCAAAATGATAGTAGCCGGCAGAGCTCTCTTTTTATATCGTTTGAGCCAAGCTCGAAAGTCAGTTTTCTGGTGAAGCCGCCCGTGGGCTGCCAAGTAAGCATTAACCGCTTCGTTGACCAATGACATTGGCCAACCCTGCTGGATGAGCTGAGCGCCCACATACTGCGGAGCCACACCCGAAGCCAGGGCGTCCTCTATAGCCTGGTAAATTTGGGGCATCATTGGCGCTTAAGCTCCACCGTAAAACATTAGCTTTATTATAGCCAAATCATCTGGAGTAAAATAGACTAAATGACGTTTTACTTTTTTGACGTAGAAACCAGTGGGTTCTCCGGCCGCGACGACCGGATAATGCAGTTTGCCGGCCAGCGCACCGATATGGACCTAAAACCAATCGGCGAACCGGATAATATCTTAGTGAAAGTCACGCCCGATGTATTGCCGCAGCCCGATGCCGTGCTGGTACACGGCATAACCCCTCAAAAGACCTTGATGGAGGGCATCACCGAGGGCGAATTTGCCAAATACTTAACCGCTCAAGTATTTAAGACGGATACAATTATGGTCGGATTCAACAATATCCGGTTCGATAATGAATTTATTAGATTTACCTTGTGGCGCAACTTTTACGATGCCTACGAATGGAGCTGGAAGGATGGCAGTAGCACATGGGACCTGTTAGATGTAGTTCGTATGACCAGGGCCTTGCGGCCGGAAGGTATTGAGTGGCCATTTGCGCCGGATGGCAAGCCTAGCAACCGGTTGGAATACCTAAGCGCAGTGAACAAGCTCGACCACGCCGACGCCCACGATGCCCTTAGTGATGTAAAAGCCTCCATAGCTTTGGCGCAACTAGTTAAGTCCAAACAGCCAAAGCTATTTGATTATTTGCTACAGCATCGTAATAAAAATAAAGTGGCTCCGCTAATCAACAGCGGCCAGCCGGTAGTTTATACTAGCGGTCGCTATCCTAGTGAGTTTAATAAAACCACACTGGCGGTCATGGTCGCCCAAAAATCAGATAAATCCGGTGCCCTTATGTATGATTTGCGAATCGACCCGGATGAATTTAAAGATTTGTCGGCTGCCGAGCTGGCCAAACGCTGGGCGGCCCGCGGCCCGGATGCGCCATATTTTCCGGTTAAAACCCTCGGCTACAACAAGTGTCCGGCAGTAGCGCCGGCCGAAGTGTTGGAAGCTGGAGACGGCTACAAGAAGCTTCAGCTTCACAAAGAAATTGTTAGCAACCACCTCAAAAAACTACAAACCGCAACCGGCTTTGGCAATAAATTACTAGAAGCGTTGGAAATAATGTGGCCCAAGCGCCAGCCGGAACTGGTGGCCGACCCGCTGAAAGTCGACGGCCAGCTGTATGACAGGTTTGTGCCGGATACGGATAAGACCAAGCTATCGGTTATCCGGGCCGCCAAAGCCGAGGAGCTGGGTAATTTAAATCTCAATTTTAAAGACGAACGTCTCAAGCTCCTGCTGCCGCTGTATAAGGCCCGTAATTATCCAAAGAATTTAACCGAAACCGAGCAAATGGAGTGGGAGGCTTTTCGCCAGCGCAAGTTAATCCAAAGCGGACGGGCTCAAGATTTCTTTGGCCGCCTGGAAGAACTAGCCAAAACTCCGGGGCTCGACGGCGAGAAGAAGTATTTGCTAGAAGAGCTGAACCTCTACGCCCAGTCGATTATGCTAGAGGGATAATTTAATACGCTGATTACGTTTGAAAAATATATAAAGCGAAGCCATGTAATACATGCGCCGGATTTGATTAAGACCGGGCAGATATTTACGGATAACTAGAAGCATAAAACTGATATCGAGCAACATCAGCAATTCATTAAAAGTTATTTGGATATTGGTTCCGGGGACTTGCCCCAAAACCAGCAGTTCGTTAAACATTTTTGCGGCCTCGCTAAGCTATTTAATTAAAGAGTAGTACTAAATTGCTAAATAAGCAATAATATTGTAAACATAAGCCCGTTGAATCTGTATCTTTGGCTCTAAGGACTGGAAAAACTTGGCCAAAACCGGTATAATCATTTGGCTCTATGAGTGAAGTTATCAGCATTAAAGGGGCACGGGAGCACAACCTCAAGGATATTTCCTTGGACATCCCGCGCGGTAAATTAGTAGTTATCACCGGCCTGTCAGGCTCCGGCAAGTCTTCTTTGGCGTTTGATACGATTTACGCAGAGGGGCAACGCCGCTACGTGGAATCCCTCAGTGCCTACGCCCGACAATTCTTAGGCTTAATGGAAAAGCCGGATGTTGACCAAATTGATGGACTCAGCCCAGCCATCAGCATCGACCAAAAATCAACTAGCCGCAATCCGCGCTCTACGGTAGCGACAGTTACCGAAATTTATGATTACCTGCGGCTTTTGTATGCCCGCATTGGCATTCCGCATTGCCCGGTTTGCAGCAAGCCGGTATTCCGCCAGACTACAGCCGCCGTTCTGGATCAGATAGTCACCGGAGAACCGGACGCCAAGCTGGTCATCCTAGCGCCGGTAGTTATCGACAAAAAAGGCGCCTTTGAACACATCCCTGAACAATTCCAGCGGGCCGGCTTTGCCCGGGCCAGAATCGATGGGGTAATTTACGCGTTAGACGAATTTCCGGAGCTCGATAAAAACTACAAACACAAAATCGATATCGTAGTTGATAGGGTGGTAAATAACGAGGAAAACCGCACCCGGCTGGCCCAGAGCGTGGAGCAGGCGTTTGAAATCGCCGAGGGCTTGCTTATCGTTCATAACGCCGACACCAAGCAAGACAAAGCTTATAACTTAAAGTATGCCTGTATTGACCACCCGGATGTAGCGATTCCGGAACTAGAACCGCGGACTTTTAGCTTCAACAGCCCGCACGGTGCCTGCACGGTTTGTACCGGGTTGGGTAACCGGCTGGAAGTTGACCCGCAGCTGGTTATTCCTAACGGCCGTTTAACTATCGCCGAAGGCGCTATTCGGCCGTTCAACCGGATTAATGTTGATGCTTGGTATATGAAAAAACTCCAGGCCTTGGCCGAGCGCTACAACTTCAGCCTGCACGTACCAACTTCCGAGCTAACCCAGTCCCAGCTGGACAAAATCTTATATGGTACCGGCAGCGAAGCCTACAGCGTACAACTGAGCCTAGGCCGCAGTTTTAATACCACTTATGAGGGGGTTATACCGAACCTGGAACGCCGACATAAAGAAACCGACAGCGATTTTATTCGCCGTGATATAGAACGCTTCATGCAAGAACGGCCTTGCCACGCCTGCATGGGCAAACGCTTAAAGCCGGAAGTGCTGGCGGTAACCGTCGCTGGCCAATCCATAATGGATTTGTGCGAGCTATCAATCGATGAGGCCATAGTTTTCTTCAAATCAATTAAACTTAATCCCACCGAAACCAAAATCGCGGTTCAGATTTTAAAAGAGATTAACGCTCGCTTGCAGTTTTTGCAAGATGTTGGCCTGAACTACCTTAACCTGGCGCGCAGCGCCGTTAGTTTATCCGGCGGCGAGGCCCAGCGTATTCGCTTGGCTACCCAGATTGGTTCCGGCTTGCAGGGCGTACTTTATGTATTGGACGAACCGAGTATCGGCCTTCATCAGCGCGATAACAAACGGCTGCTGAACACCCTGCAGCACTTACGCGATTTAGGCAACAGTGTTTTAGTTGTCGAGCACGATGAAGAAACCATCCGAACCGCCGATTACTTAGTAGATATCGGCCCCGGCGCCGGTATCCATGGCGGTAAAGTTGTGGCTACCGGTACACCGGCGCAAGTCGCCAAAGCCAAACATAGTATTACGGCTCAGTTTTTGCGCGGCGAACGCCAAATCAGGACACCCAAGAAACGCCGACCCAGTACCGACAAAGCCCTGGTTATAAAAGGCGCCCGCGAAAATAATCTAAAAAACCTGGAAGTTAGGATTCCGCTGGGCCAGCTGGTAATCGTCAGCGGCGTGTCGGGTTCCGGCAAGTCCAGCCTTATTAATGACATCCTAGCCAAAGAACTATCGGCCCGTTTAATGCGCGCCCAAACTGTACCCGGCCATCACGATGACATCGAGGGCATCAAGCAACTAGACAAAGCGATTGTTATCGACCAGTCGCCAATCGGCCGCACGCCGCGGTCCAATCCGGCCACCTATACCGGTGTGTTTACTCCCATTCGCGATTTATTCGCCCAGATGCCGGAAGCCAAACTACGTGGCTACAGCCCGGGACGCTTTAGCTTTAACGTCAAAGGCGGCCGCTGCGAAAACTGCTCCGGCGATGGTGTTATAAAAATCGAAATGCACTTTTTACCGGACGTATATGTAGCCTGCGAAGTCTGCCACGGTAAGCGTTATAACCGCGAAGCTTTAGAAATTCACTACAAAGGCAAAACCATCAGTGATGTACTAGAAATGACCTGCGAACAAGCCTTGGAATTTTTTGAAAATATTCCAGCCATCGCCCGCAAACTGCAAACCTTGGTGGATGTCGGTCTGGGCTATATAACTTTGGGCCAGCCAGCCACTACGCTATCCGGCGGCGAAGCTCAGCGTATTAAACTGGCCAGTGAATTGTCGCGCCGGCCCACCGGCCGTACGCTGTATATCTTGGACGAACCGACAACCGGCCTGCACATGGCTGACGTTGATAAACTGCTGCACGTGCTGCACGCTCTGGTAGATGCCGGCAACAGTATGATAGTTATCGAGCACAACCTGGACGTCATTAAGAACGGCGATTACATTATAGATATGGGCCCCGAAGGCGGCGATGCCGGCGGCTACATTGTGGCCGAAGGCACCCCGGAACAGGTGGCCAAAAATAAAAACAGCTACACCGGCCAGTTCTTAAGCAAGATGCTTAAAACAAAAAACTAGTTCTTAACGTGGCGGAAAAAATAATCGTAGTCTTCTTTTAAACCCTTTCTTAAAGTGGCCCGCCGGGTTGGGCTCTTAACCAATCCCCAAATCGTGACGGCATAAAGCAACACCAACAGACTAACTATAACCGGGAAGAAATAACGGTCGATGTGCGGAATGGTGTTGCCCAGCCAGAAGCCGACCAATGTTATGCCACTGCCCCACAACACCGCGCCAATTACGTTAAAAACGAGGTATGCTTTCTTGTCCATCCGGCCGGCACCAGCAATTACCGACACAAAAGTCCGGACGTGGGCGACAAATCGGGCGGCCACAATTGTAATCGGCCCGTATTTTTTAAAATACGCTTCGGTTAAGTGGATATACTCTTTGCGTAGCAGTATCCCGCCTTCGCGTTTAAAAAGCCTGGGCCCGGCTCGTTCGCCGAAAATATAGCCGACTTGGTAACCGAGGATGGCGGCTACGACCACGCTAACAATCAGCGGTATCAGCGGTAATTTGTGCTGGCCGGCGAATAACCCGGCTGTCAGAAGCAAAGTATCGCCCGGCAGCAAAAAACCGATTAGCAGGCCGCTTTCGGCGAAAATAATCACCGCTACCGCCAAAATCCCGCCCGTCTGGACGATGCTATGCGCGTCAAACATTCCTTAATTGTACAGTTACACCTTACAATCTGGTATAATTAACTAAAGATTTAAGGAGTCTGGTTTATTTATGTCTGATATTGACACCCCGGTTAAGCTACAGCCGCGCGAAGTTGTAGGCAAAGGCCTGAACAATTTGCGCAACCACGGCGAAGTGCCGGCGGTTATTCATAACCACGGGCAAGAGTCGCTACACGTGATGGGCCCAGAGATAGAATTGCTCAAAGTTTACCGGGCGGCCGGCAAACACCACCCGCTTAACTTAGAGGTTGGTGATACCAAATTCCTGGCGCTTATTAAAGACGCCCACTTTGACCCGGTTAAGCGCAAACTCCAGCACATCGTTTTCCAAGCCATCAAGCAAGACGAAAAAGTTGAAGCCGAAGTACCTATTCGCCTAGAGGGCGAGATTCCGGCCGAGAAAGTCGGACTAATGATACTGCGCCAGCTAGACACGGTTGAAATTGAAGCCTTGCCTAAAGACTTGCCGGACGAGTTGGTGGTTAATGCCGAAAAACTAGTGGAACTGCACGATAAAATTACTGTAGAAGACTTAGTTATCCCAGCCGGCGTTACGGTTCTGACCGACGCCGAGCATCCGATTGCTACCGTGGCTGAAAGCCGGGCCATGGCCGCCGAGGAAGAAGCCGAGCCCGAAATTGTCGAGGGCGAAGAAGGCGCTGAGGGCGAAGCCGCTGAAGCCGCTGAGGCCGAAGGCTCCGAAGACGCCGTCGCAGAAAAATCCGACAAATCCTAAATACTTAACAAGTTAAGTATTTATTGTCCTTAGCTCATGAGTAAAGTGAACGATAAGTTAGCCAAGTTACCCACTACGCCCGGTGTTTATTTTCATAAAAACGCGGCTGGCGAAATTTTGTATATTGGCAAAGCCGCCAATTTACGCCACCGAGTGCGGTCGTATTTCCAACCAAACCGAACCTTTGACCCCAAAACCGACATTCTGGTATCCGAAATTGCCGACATCGACTGGACAGAGGTCGAAACCGAAGCCGACGCCCTGTTTTTAGAAGCTGAACTGGTACGCCGCTACCAGCCGCGGTTTAATATTCTACTGCGCGACGATAAAAGTTTGCAATACGTGCGCATCGATTACAAGAGCGATTACCCCACGGTTACCTTGGTGCGGCGGCCGCTGGACGACAAGGCCGAATACTTTGGTCCCTACATCAACGGTTTTGCTGTTAACAAGGCTTTACGCTATCTGCGCCGGGCCTTTCCGTATGCCATCAGCCGGCCGGCCGGTCAAAAACGGACTAACCTTTACTACCACTTAGGCTTGGACCCGGGACTAGAAGAAGGCAAAACCACCTTAAATGAATATCGCTCTAATTTGCGCAAGCTAATGCAGTATCTGCGCGGTGGCCGGGCAAAATTGGTGCGGGATATCGAACGAGACATGAAAAAAGCCGCCCGGGCCAAAGACTTCGAGCAGGCCGCGGCGTATCGCAACCAGCTACAGGCCCTGCAAGCCTTGAGTCGCCAGATATTATTCTCGGACCGAGAGCTGCAAGATGCTTCTAAAGATTTAGCGCTGGTCGAGCTGGCCGAACTGTTGGGCTTAGCCAAACCGCCCCGGCGAATTGAAGGTTTTGATATCAGTCACATGCAGGGCACAGATGTGGTAGCCAGCATGGTAGTTTTTATAAACGGCCTGCCGGATAAAGCCAGCTACCGAAAATTTAAAATGCGTCTGGGCGGCAACGACGATTTTGGCCACATGGCTGAGACTGTCCGCCGCCGCCTGCGCGACGAAAATCGCCACAAATGGGGTATTGGCGATTTAATGCTGGTAGACGGCGGTAAAGGTCAGCTGTCGGCGGCCTTAAAATCGCGTGATGAATGCCAGCAATCAATCCCGATGATTGGCCTTGCCAAGCGCCAAGAAGAAATTGTCATCCATAAAGCCGACAGTTTATTGGGCGTAGCCTCAGAGGAGATTGTGCAGCGGGCCAGGAAAACCAATGCCTACGTTAGCGAAAGCGGAGATTTTATGAATATCGAGCTGCCCAAAGATTCAAACATTGTTAAGTTACTGCAGCGGATTCGCGATGAATCGCACCGCTTTGCGGTTAGCTATCACAGCACCCTAAAACGTGGCCGCCAAACCGCCAGTTTACTTGATGAGATTCCGGGCATTGGCCCGCTGACTCGAAAAAAATTAATCAGACACTTCGGTTCGGCCAAAGCTGTGGTTGCCGCCGATCCTCAAGCTTTAATTGATTTGCTGGGTCCTAATAAAGGCCGCCAGCTGAGTGGCCACTTAGCCAAACTCCGCCAATAGCCGAGTTTTAACGGTGCGTTTGGGCGCCTAACTTGGTACAATATTAGGGTATGTTAAAGCATTTTGCGACGAGGTTTCTAACTCGTTGGGGGGTTTCATCGTTGGGGCTTTGGGTGGCCTCCGGGCTGCTTGGTCCGGATCGGCTTAGCGTCGGCAATACCTGGGTAACCGTGCTAGGCGCCGGTTTCTTCTTGGCGCTGGTTAATATGGCCCTAAAACCAATCCTGGTTATCTTATCGTTTCCGGCTATTATCTTAAGCTTGGGCCTGTTCATGCTGATACTAAACGGTTTTTTAATACTGTTGGTGCACTGGATATACAGCACGCTATACGTCAAAAATCTGGGCGTAGCCATTATTGCCGGTATCATTGTTGGACTAGTGAATTTCTTAGTCAGTAAGGTTATGGAGGACATCTAATGACGATTTGGGGTTATATAACTATTGTCAGTGTGGTTTTTCTAACTATCCTGATACTAATCCAGACACGTGGCGCTAGCTTGGGCGCCGGCCTCGGCGGCGGCGGCGAGGTTAACACTGTACGCCGTGGTTCGGATAAGACGCTACACCAGCTGACCATCATTCTGGTTTTTATTTTTGCGGCCAGCATTATAATGAGCATAGTGGCCAAATAGGTATCTTTTAGTTTTAGTCATGGCTGGGATTGATGATAAAACCAAAAGACGTCTAAAACGGCGTTTTGCGCGCCGCCAAAAAAACGCCTTAATCTTGGGTCAGCAAGCCGACCAGAAAATCGAGCGGCTACTTATCAGGCGATTCGACAGCTTGATGTCTGTTCGCCGGTTTGTGGCGCTTTGGACTTCACTTCTGCTAATACTCGTTCTTAGCGGTATCTACCAAGCCAAGAGCCTGTCTGATTACTACCAGTCGCTGCAGCCGGTGCCCGGCGGGCTTTATACAGAGGGCATTATTGGCAACTTTACTAACGCCAATCCGCTATATGCTACCGGCGCCGCCGATACGGCCGTCAGCCACTTGGTTTTCTCTGGCTTGTTCAAATACAACACCAAAAATGCGCTAGTCGGTGATTTGGCCAAAGATTACACCCTTAACGAATCGCTCAACCGCTACACAGTCCATCTTAAGCACGGCCTAACCTGGCAAGATGGTCGCCCGCTGACGGCTTCAGACGTGGTCTTTACCTACAAGACGATTCAGAATATCGAGGCTCAGTCGCCGTTATATTCCAGTTGGCAGGGAATCACTGTTAGCAAGTCGGATGATTACACAGTTAATTTCGATTTGCCTAATGCTCTGAGCGCCTTCCCGTATTCCTTGACCAACGGTATCGTACCGGAACACTTGCTCAAAAATATCCCAGTCGAGCAGCTAAGGAGCGCGCCATTCAACACCCAGCCAATCGGCACCGGCCCGTTTGAGTGGAAATTTATAGAAGTGTCGGGCAATACGCCGGAAGATATCCAGCAGCGCATCAGCCTGGCCGATAACAAGCATTATCTAGGTGGACGCCCAAAATTAGACGGCATCAATCTAATTACCTTTAGCGATGACCAACATATGATTACTTCTTTCCAGGATAAGCAGATAACCGCTATGAGCGGGCTGGAAAACGTCCCCAGCCAGTTGGCCGGCGACAAAAGCTTGGATGTTTATGTAACGCCCCTAACCACTGCCGTGACGGCTTTCTTCAACAACTCGCACGGTCCGCTGGATGACGCCGCTGTTCGCCGGGCGCTTATTTTAGGTACCGACCGCGCCCAGCTAAGCGGCTTATTTGATGAACCGGTCCAGCTGGTTGACAGCCCGCTGCTCAAAGGCCAGTTGGGGTATGATAAAACCCTGGCTGAACCAGGTTATGACTTTAACGCCGCCAACCAAACACTGGATCAAGATGGCTGGGTCCGCGGCGCCGACGGCATTAGAGTTAAGGACGGCAAACCACTAACCTTTAACCTCAGCGCCCAGGATACGCCCAACTACACTAAAGCCGCCCAGTTCCTGCAACAAGCCTGGACTAGGTTGGGCGTTAAAGCCGAGGTCAGCTACTTCAGCCGTGATGACATCCAGGGCTCGGTGATTTCCAACCACGATTACGATGCCTTGCTCTACGGCATTTCGATTGGCGTAGATCCGGATGTTTACGCTTACTGGGACAGCTCCCAGGCCTCAATCACTTCGCAGGGGCATCTCAACTTAAGCGAATATAAATCCACGGTTGCCGACCAATCCGTCGAGGCTGGCCGTACCCGCGCCGACCCGGCTATCAGGGCGGTAAAGTACCGGGCCTTTTTAACCCAGTGGGATAAAGATTTACCGGCAATGCCGATGTACCAGCCGAATTATCTATATATCACCCGCGGTCCGGTATTCAACTACGAACGCACCGCGGCCAACTCCGGTACCGACCGGTTCTACAATGTCCAAAACTGGATGGTTCGCCAGGAACGCCAGACCATAAAAAAATAGACAGCCAGGTATAGGGGATAGCCGGCAGAAAAAGTATAATTGTTGATGAATGGCGCGTTGGCCGAGGAGTTAGGCAAGGGTCTGCAAAACCCTGTACACGAGTGCGAATCTCGTACGCGCCTCCAAAATTTATCGGGCGAGTGGCGGAACTGGTATACGCTGCGGACTTAAAATCCGTTGCCGATAAGGCTTGAGGGTTCGAGTCCCTCCTCGCCCACCATTGAAAATGACTTCCTTCTGGGGGTTGTTTTCAGTTTGTGCGCTCAGCTTAAAGTAAGGAATCTACAACAGTTATCCCCCTTGCGGGATTTTAACAAAAGCGGTATTGTTTAATTACAAATATTAACGGGTGGGGCTAAAAAAGGAGCATACATGGAAACATGGGCATGGAGCCACCCACTCGGTCTCGGCGCTTTCATCGTAGCTATCGCACTATCGATAGCTCTGCTAAGCTTGGCCGGCAAATGGTCAGCTAGTATGGCAACGCGCCGCACTAACCGCCGCTAACAATTTACACTACACTTCACAGTCGCTAATACTTCAAAAATAAAAATCACTTCACGAAAAAATTCCCATCATAAAGGTGGGAATTTTTATTGGTCCAGTACCTGGGAAAAAGTTTACGCGAAGTTACTGATGGGACTGCTCGTTGGCGCAATAGCTCAGAAGTGCCATATCAATAGTATTTGCTAGACTGTGTGCAGCGGCATGAACCACATAAAACTCAGAGGTAAGACACGAGAATGGCTTAATCGGTACATTCCTGCTGAAGTCCTTGGTACGATTGGTGCACTTGCAGCAGCGTGGCTAGTATACAGCCACACCCACTCGTATATTGCCGCTGCTGCTTTGGGCTGGGTCGGCGAAGGCATTGGCTTCTACGGCTATTTTATTACAACCGAACTGCTCCTAAACAGTAGAAAGTACCAGCATTATCCACTGGCTAAACGTGTCTCGCTGGCCGTAGCTACAGCTAGTACTAACCTACTAGTTGAGTTTTTGCCCGCCGAGATATTGGATAACTTCATCATCCGTCCGTATCTTATGTATATAACACCCCAATACATACACCCTTATCCCGTTGGCTTCTTAGTCGGTAAGTTTAGTGCCGACATAATTTTCTATACACTTGCAATAATTGGCTACGAAGCTCGGAAACATTGGCTACATCGCTAATAGGTGCAAATTGCGTCATCTGGTATACAAAAGATGACAGATACGAAAATAAATGGTGCGGGTGAGGGGACTCTAACCCCTGGCCTCGTCCTTGGCAAGGACGCGCTCTAAACAACTGAGCTACACCCGCGCAGTCTCAAATTTTCAAACGTTTATTAGGGCCCGATTTGAAAATTTGGGTGAGAACAAAAGTACACTCGAACAGCCTAGATTGTAGCAAATACCCCTGTTAAAAGCAAAGGTTGCTAATGTCCGGCTGGGATTCAGCATTTACTCAGAATTAAGCTGTATTGTCGGCGTATAGATACATTAAATAGGAAAAATTAATGAACGTAGTCAGCCGCGGCGTCCGAAATGCCTTCAGAAACAGAACCCGTACGCTAGCGATTACTTTGATTTTGTCACTGAGCATCGGCTTGGCGCTATCAATGCTACTGGCTCATAAAGCCGTTGACCAAAAAATCCAAACGGTTAAAAGCTCGGTGGGCAACACCATCACCATCTCTCCGGCTGGGGTGCGCGGTTTTGACGGCGGCGGTAACCCGCTGACTCAAAGCCAGCTGGATAAAGTTAAAGCACTGCCAAATGTATCGCAGGTAACCGAAACCTTGAACGACCGCTTAACCAGCAGCGATACTAATTTGCAGTCATCAATCGATTTAGGCCAGCTCGGCCAGCGGTTCGCGGCCCGCGGCGGCTTTGGCGGCGGCACTAGCGGCTCCTCAGACAGCACTACCCCAGCTAACTTCACGCCGCCGGTGACGGTTATTGGCACTACCGACCCCACAAACTTAGCCAGCACTCAGGGCGGCGGAACTTTCAGCTTAAAATCCGGTAAAGTCTTTGACGCCAACAGCACAGATAATGTGGCTTTGGTGGGTACGGCCTTGGCTAGCAAAAATAACCTGGTCGCTGGTTCGACCTTTACGGCCTACGGCACTCAAATTACAGTTGACGGGATTTTTGATTCCGGCAACCAGTTCTCTAACGGCGAACTGGTAATGCCGCTGGCTACCGTCCAAAAACTTTCCACCCAAACCGGCGACTTAACCGGCGCGGTGGTTACAGTTAACTCGGTCGAAAACCTTAGTAGCGTGACCCAAGCCGTAAAGGATAGTTTGGGCTCGACGGCCGATGTCACCAGCAGCCAGGACACGGAACAGGCGGTTATTTCGCCGCTGGAAAACGTCAAGTCGATTTCGCTATACAGCTTAATTGGCGCGGTGGTCGCCGGCGCCGTAATTATTTTGCTGATTATGATAATGATTGTACGCGAACGCCGCCGCGAAATCGGCGTGCTAAAAGCGATTGGCGCCTCTAACTTAAAAGTCAGCCTGCAATTTGTGGCCGAGGCCGTTACTTTCACCTTACTGGCAGCCGTCATCGGCATTATTATCGGGGTTGTGGCTAGCAACCCGGTGACTAACGCGCTGGTTAAAAACAGCTCTACAAGCACGTCATCCACGGCCGCGGGCCCTTCGTTCGCTGCGGGCGGCGGCGCTGGCGGTGGCCAGAGTGGAGCGGTTAGCGCCAACGGCAATGGCAATGGCGGCGGTCGCTTAGGCTTCCGGCTGGGCGGCAGTGGTCTGCGCCAAAGTGTTACCAATATCCATACGGCGGTTGGCTGGAGCGTGATTATCTACGGTTTATTAACGGCGGTAATAATCGCAGTTGTCGGCAGCGGCTTCGCAGCTTGGTCAATTGCCAAAGTCCGGCCGGCAGAAGTAATGAGGGCCGAATAAAATGTTGAATGTAACCAAAATAACCAAAAAGTACAATTCCGGCGATACAACGGTTGATGCCATCAGTAACGTTTCGCTAAAAGTCCCGGAAGGAATCTTTGCCTCCATTATCGGTGCTAGCGGCAGTGGCAAGAGCACACTGCTGTCTATGCTCGGTGCCTTAGAAAAACCGGACAGCGGGTCGATTGAAGTTGATGACCGCGATATTTCTAAACTTAAAGATAGCGCCCTGGTAGAATTTAGGGCCAAAAATGTCGGCTTTGTTTTCCAGAGCTATAACCTTATCCCAAACCTTACGGCCATCGAAAACGTTATGCTGCCTATGGAATTTGCTAAAGTACCCAAGGCCGAACGCCGGCCGCGAGCCCAGGAATTATTAGAAAAAGTCGGTTTGGATGCTAACAAACAGATCCGCAAACCCAGCCGATTATCCGGCGGCGAACAGCAGCGCGTGGCGATTGCCCGGGCGCTGGCCAACCAGCCCAAGCTGATTCTGGCGGACGAGCCTACTGGTAATCTGGATTCCCAAACCGGTAAAGTAATTTTTGACCTATTGCATCACCTGGCCAAAAGCCAAAACACCACCATTATAGTGGTGACGCACGATTTATCAATTGCCGGCAAGACCGACGCCAAGTTCCGCCTGTCCGACGGCAAACTGGTTAAATAAAAAACACAGGCCTGATTTTGGGCCTGTGTTTAATGAGTTCTTCGGCTATAGTTTACTAGCCGCGGGGGCCGAAGTGTTTTTCTCCGAAGCGGTTAAAGAAGCTTTGGTTCCAACGAAAACCGTCGTGATCGTGGTGATGGCTGTCGTTGTCGCCTTGACACTTATCTTTATCGCGTCCGGTTGGAGCGTTGCCAGTTATGTCTCCAAAGTTGGCGTCTATAGAGTTAATCCAGCTGCCGTTTTGGCAGGTGTTGTACTCCCAGCCCCACCAAGCCAAACCAACACTATTAGCGTCTACATCACTGAAATAGTTACCAAAGTTAGGATGCGTACCGTCACATGTATATCCGGGGGCGGTCGAAGGGCTGCAGGCCAAATCGAATGTGCCTAAGTTGCCATGTGTTTTGTAAAGAGCGTTTCCAGCGAAGGCGCCAGTAAAGGCTACTGTTCGGTAACCGCCGTCCATATTTCCCTTGATGCCGGCATCTACATTGCCGGTCCCGTTAGGGCTAGGACCATTAAATGTCACAATACTGCCGTTGTCGCTGACAATCGCACAGTAATTGTTACCGCTGGTGTTCCAGATGTCTAGGTTGCGGTTGATGGTGTCATTAGCCCAGGCATTGCCGCCTACAGCGGAGTCAAAGTCGTTGACTAGCTTAAAGCTGACGTCGACCACTTTTCTGCTTTGCCGGGTTAGGGAACATTGATCTGGGCTCAGGTTTTTATCCTTGGCTATGTCAAAATTTCTGTCGGAAAACATTGTTGCAGCTCCGGAAGTTGTTGCCCAAGTACCTACTCTTGCACCCGGGGTTACGTCATTCCAACTGCCGCTCATTGAACCGGCGGGAGCAATCGTTCCAGCAAAATGCACCGCTAGAGTAGACGCAACCTGCGTCGCAGAAATGTCTATGCTATTACCGGAAACAGAACCACCTGTTACCGTAAATGCTGATGCGGCTGCTGGCGGATTTGTGTTCAAATCCCCGCCCGTGATGGCAGTTCCTGACTGTGTCAGGTCTAAAGTCTCTGGATAATTAACGCTTTGGTATTCAACGTTAATTTGATAGCTTCCGGTAACATTCCAAACCGGTGAAATGGCATGGGCTGTGCCGAACATCGCTAGCGAAATGCCGCCTCCGCCCAGCAGCAGACCTAGAGTCGCTACTGAAACGAACAGCTTAGTTCTAATTTTCTTTATTCCATTACGAACGTTGTATCTGACCATGTGAGACCCTCCTAGTAAGTTGATGAACTAACTTTATCTTTATGCGAACAAGACGCAGTAATATTCCTTACAGTTAAAACCTCCATTTACTGTGTTTTCTATTTTATCACCATATTTTTGACAAAAGCGGAATACGCAAAAACCACAACAACGATGCTGTGAAAAATCGGTCTGCATTGCTAAGAGGTGCGCATCTGTAATAGAATTACTTAGCGTGGCTCTTTAGCTCAGTTGGTAGAGCAGAGGCTTGAAGAGCCTTGTGTCCCCAGTTCGAGTCTGGGAGGAGCCACCATATTTATTCCGGCCAAATTTTATTCACACAATTCTTTATGCCATCTTCGTCTTGAGAAAAAGGCAAATCTAGAAACTCGTCTTTTGATACGAATTTTGCTTCCGTAATCTCGCCGTATTTAAAATCATGGTTTTCTAAAATAGCTTCCAGCGCGATTTTTATAGATTTAAATCCTCTCGGATTATCATTTCGGTATAAGCAAACAACTCCACCCAAAGATTTTATCTTCACGCCTAATTCTTCTTCCAGTTCTCTATCTAGACATTCTTCGATTGTTTCATTATGTTCAAAACCGCCGCCAGGCAATTCGTAAGATCCATCATCCACTCGGCCCACCAATAGACGAGCCTGGTCGTCCAGGACGATTACTTTCAGCGACACCCTATAAAATGTGCTGGGAAGTTTGGACAGGTCCATCTATTTCTTTTCTTTGGCCAGGAAGTTTTTAACGTCTTCTACCGTGCTCATGAATTGAGCCGGGAAGATGATAGTGCTGTTTTTTTCGTCAGCAATTTCTACTAGAGTCTGCAAGTTTCTCAACTGCAAGGCAATCGGATG
>Ga0265338_10001473_pt1 | contig 38143 bp, 32 predicted proteins | sample 42126metaG_FD_193579 | JGI IMG/M metagenome (GOLD analysis project Ga0265338, IMG submission 193579) | Rhizosphere microbial communities from Carex aquatilis grown in University of Washington, Seatle, WA, United States - 4-21-26 metaG | ecosystem: Host-associated > Plants > Roots > Rhizosphere... | reverse complement strand
TTCCCGCCGGGTCGTTTGATTTTGTGTGGTCCTGGGGTGTCATCCATCACTCGTCGCGCACGGCGCGCGTCGTGCGCGAGATTGCCCGGGTTTGTGTTCCCGACGCCGAGTGCCGGGTCATGGTGTACAACCGGAACGGCGCATGGGCGTATTCGATCCTCGTGCGCGATTTTTTGCTCAAGGGCGGATTCATGAAGAAGAGCTTCGAGGAGACGCTCTACAACTCTTCGGACGGCTTCTCCGCACGCTTCTACATTCGCGAGCAGTTCGAAGATCTATTCCGCGCCTACTTTCGTGACGTCTCATCGGAGATCATCGGCCAGGAGAGTGACGCAGTCCCGCTGCCCCGACAGATCCGCAAGCTCGCGGTGCGTATACTCCCCGAGTCGTACCTTCGGAGTGCTCAAGGGCGTCGTGGCAGTTTCATCTTCCTGCAGGGAAAGAATCTAACCAGCGAATGAAGCTCGCTCGCCAGCGAAAGCCTCGGGGAAGGCACGCCGGTACACGTCGCCCACTCGCGAGGTGAAGAGCTCGAACGAGTACTCCTGCTCGGCACGCCTTCGCGCGTTGACACCCAGGCGCGCGCGCAGAGCGACATCGCTGGCGAGCTCTCGCAGAGCTTGCGTCACCCCTTCCTCGTCACCTTGTTCGACGAGCCACCCGTCGCGATCGTGCTCATTGTGCGCTTCGACGAGCTCATCACTACCGCCGCACCGCATGACGACCACTGGCAGACCTGAGGCCTGAGCCTCCATGACAGCAATACCGAGGCCTTCTTGCCGCGAGGTCATCACGAATGCCTCGGCGCCGCGATAGATCGCGGGCAAGTCGGATTCCTCTCTGTGGCCCGTGAAGTACACCCTGTGGGAGAGGCCTAGCGAGCCGACCAAGCGCGTGACGGTGTTGTCGGGCTCCTGCGATTTTCCTACGAGGACGAGATCCAGATCCGGGAACGAGGCAGCGATCGGAGCATAGGCGCGAACGAGAGCGGCGGCGTTCTTGCGCGGATCGTCGACGCGTCCTACTGAAAGCAAGTAGCGTTTCGGTCGTCCGAGCCAGGACGGACCAACGGGGGTAAAGCGCGTCAGGTCGATGGGACATCGGAGAACCGCCATACGCTCAGCGTCGAGCCCGGCGACCGCCGTCAGCCGGCGCGCCGTGTATGCGGACAACGCGAACACGAAACGCGGGTGACGAAAAGTCCACTTCTCCAATCGCTGATTGAGAGCGCGCAATCCGTGATTCACGCGGATCGACAGCGTCGAGTCCTCCGCGGCGAAGCGGCCCACGATCTCGTCGACGAAGGGGGTCGCGACCCAGGACACGAAAGGGCGACCGGCGAGGATTGGAATCAAGGACGCCGAGTGGACACCGCTGACGACCTGAATGATCGGGAATCGCCTCAGCGTACGGCGAAGGCGTGCGGCGGGTAGGAGATAGTTGAGGTACTCGATCGTCGGGAGATAGCCGGTCGATATTGATGGCTGCTCTCCCTGCTGTTCGCGAAGGGCAGGACTCCAGCGATCCCGGCCACCCATGCGCGCGAACCCGAGAACTGGCAAAAGCCCCATCTGGCGATGCGCGGCGACGATCGCTCGCTGCATCGTGACGACACCGCCCGGAAATCTCGGATCCAACGTCAAGATCAGTGATTCCATCGCCCCCTGATACCGTAGCGGACGATGCAGTAGACGGCACGGAACGCATCCTTGACGCCGATCTTCTTGCCTTCGGCGTATGTCCTTCCATTGTAGGTGATTGGCACCTCGAAAACGCGTACACCGAGACGTGCGACCTTGGTGGTGATCTCCGGTTCGATGCCGAAGCGATCCTCGCGCAGGTCGAGCCGCTGGAGGACCTCGCGCCGGAAGACCTTATAACAAGTCTCCATATCGGTGAGGTTGAGATCGGTGACCATGTTCGAAATGTGGGTCAGCAGCGTGTTGGCCACCGAGTGCCAATAGTAGAGGACGCGATGCGGCCCTCCCAAGAACCGGCTCCCGAAGACGACGTCGGCGTGGTCGTCCACGAGTGGCTTGAGTAGAACGGGGTAGTCCGCGGGGTCGTACTCGCTGTCCGCATCCTGGATCAGGACGAATCGACCGCGTGCGTGGGCGAAGCCCGAACGTAGGGCCGCGCCTTTGCCGCGATTGCGTTCGTGAAAGATCAGCCGCACGTTGGCGGTGCTCGACAGTGTGCTGGTCAGCGCCTCCCGCGTGCCATCGGTGGACCCGTCATCGACGACGATCAGCTCCAGGGATTGGACGGGGGCCGCGCGAACGGCCGCGATCGTCCGCAGCACGGTGCCGCACTCGTTGAACACGGGCATAACCACCGAGAGCAACGGTTCGGCGTCCGGCCTGTCTGCCAGGTCCGTCACGCCCGTGCGACGTCGCTGAGGGGAAAGGCCAACATGGGCGCGGAATTTCTCATACTTGGCAGTCCAGATCCAGGCTGCGGCCCGGGGGGACCGCGTTCTTTTTCCGCGAGGCTCCATTCGACACGATCCGCGATGGGATCGCCGTCGACGCGGGCTCGTGATATGGGTATGCGAAACTCAGGAAGGACGACGTGTGCGCTATCTGCTGACCGGCGGTGCCGGATTCATTGGTTGCAACGCGACCGCCCGCCTCAAAGGGCGGGGTGACGATGTCGTCGTGGTCGATAACCTCTCGCGCGCGGGGAGCGTGGCCAACGCGCGGTGGCTTGCAGCCGAGCACGGCGTCCACGTCACCCAAATTGACTTGAGGCAGGAGGACGCCATCGCGGAGTGCGTGGCCGACGCTCGTCCAGACGTCGTCCTCCACTGCGCCGCGCAGGTGGCGGTGACCACGTCGGTTACCGATCCGCGACGCGACTTCGAGGATAACGCGCTCGGTACGTTCAACCTCCTGGAAGCGGTTCGGCTCCGCGCTCCGGAGGCGGTCGTCATCTACACCTCGACCAACAAGGTGTATGGCGGCATGGAAGACGTTGGCATCGAGCTGCACGACGGCCGCTATCGCTACGTCGACTTGCCGAATGGTTGCGACGAGCAGCGTCCTCTCGACTTCCATTCGCCCTACGGCTGTTCCAAGGGCGCGGCCGATCAGTACGTTCACGACTATTCCCGCATCTACGGGCTCCGAACAGTGGTCTTTCGTCAGTCGTGTATCTACGGATATCGGCAGTTCGGTGTCGAGGATCAGGGATGGGTCGCCTGGTTCAGCATCCGAGCAGCGCAGGGAAAACCGGTCACGATATTCGGCGACGGCCGACAGGTGCGGGACGTGCTGTTCATCGACGACCTCGTCGACGGTTTTCTCGCCGCCGTCGAGCGTATCGCGGTGACCGCGGGGCGCATCTACAACATCGGCGGGGGCCCGGGTAACCAGATGTCGCTGCTGGATTTGGTGGCTCACCTCGAGCGGCTCAGCGGCCGGCGGTTGCAGGTCGACTTCGCCGGCTGGCGGCCAGGAGATCAGAGGATCTTCGTGTGCGACATCCGCAAAGCGGGGCGCGAGCTCGGCTGGTCCCCGCGCGTCTCTTGCGCCGCCGGGGTCGAGCGCCTCTACGGCTGGATCGAGGCGAATCGGACTCTGTTCGCGGAAGCGCGTTGAAAGGGGCGGGGACCGGATCCCGAATGAACTCTCTCTTGGTGACGCTGGATCCGGGGAATCGGGGGGGCGTTCGCACGATGCAACGCGCTGTTTGCGTTGCGCATGGGCTCTTGGGGCTGACGCCGCACTTGGCATTCTCGCGGCAGGGACGTCGCTCGCGGTGGAACCCGTCTATGCTGACGACGCGAGTGGATGGGTATCCCGCGATGACCACGGGCTACTTGCCGACGCTCGAGTATCTGAACTACGTGATCCCCGCGTTGATGTTGCGGGGCGAGTTGGCCCGTTTCCCTGTCGTTCAACTCGTCAGCGGGTTTCATTCAGCCAGTGTGATTCCCATCCTCGCCAAGCATCCCTTCGTGTCATGGGTGGCGACTCCGTTCGGCGACGAGATTGCCAGTCGCCGCGCCGGCCCGGCGCCGACCCTCTCGATTCGGCTCAACAGCCGACTGCGGCGGCTCAACGAGCGGCTCGAACGGTGGACCTTCCGCTACCCAACGTCGACCTTCGCGTTGTCTAAGTACACCGCGTCGCGGCTCTCCGAAGTCACTGGGATCGACCGCGAGCGATTCGAGATCCTGCGCTGTCCGGTCGACGTGCGGCTGTTCCGGCCCGAAGGCCCCCGTTGGCAAGAAGGGCCCAGCCGGTACCTTCTCTCGGTCGGTCGTATTGAGGATCCGCGCAAAAACTTCGCGTCATTGGTCCGTGCGTTCGCACCTGTCGCCGCCCGGGAGACCGATCTCGATCTGGTCATCGTCGGTCCTATGGATCGGCGCGAGAACGTCGTTGCCGAGGCCGCCCGTGTCGCCGGTATCCCTGGTCGGGTGCACCTCTTGGGCGCGAAGAGTGGCGCTGATCTCGCGTCGATCTACCGCGGCGCCGAGGCGTACGTGATGGCCTCGCGCCAGGAGGGGCTAGGGATCGTAGTGGCCGAGGCGCAGGCGTCGGGTCTGCCAGTCGTCGTCATGCGTTGCGGAGGCAGTGACGAACTGGTCGACGAGCGTGAAGAGACACGCGACGGTTGGCTCGTCGACCAGGGCGACGAACTCGGTCTCTCTCGACGGCTGCTGATGCTGACGGCAAACCCACAGCTGCGGGCGCGGGTCGGCGCGACCGCTCATCGCAAGGCCCAGCGAGAGCATGCGCATGAGGTCTTCGCCGCGACCTTGGCTCGTGCCTATCGCCGGACGTTCCCGGAGGCGATGGCCCGGCTCGAACGCGTCGAGGCGCGCGTCGAACAGAGCGTCCTATAGGTCGCAAGGACCCGTTCGGCACACGCGACCGAATCGAAGGCGCGCGATCGCTCCTGCGCCGCCCCGCTGAACGTAGCGCGCAGCGCGGGATCGTCAGTGAGGCCCCCAATCTTCGCCGCGAAGTCTTCGACATCAGCGGGCGTCGCGCACAGCCCGTTTGCTTCATCGGTGACCAGCTCGGGCAGTGCGCCTTCTCGGGAGACAACCGTGGGGATACCGGCCGCCATCGCCTCGGCAACCACTCGCCCGAAGCCCTCGTGGCGCGAGGCGAGGACGAAGATGTCGAACGCCTTGAACGTGGCTGGCATGTCACGGCGGGCGTCGGCGAACACCAAGCGCCGCTCCAGCCCGAGCGCCGCCGTTGTGGTGCGGAGCTGCTCGAGATAGGCCTCCTCGATCGTGCCTTCAGCGGCGCCGACCACCACGAACTTCGCCCGTGGACGATCCCGTGCCACCAGCGCCGCGGCGCGCACGAAGGTATCCAGATCCTTCCGGGGATGAATGCGGCCAACCGTTCCGATCAGAGTGTCGCCGTCATCCGCTCCAAAGGTGGCCCGTATCTTGGCAGATCGCGGTGCCTCGGCGAATGCCGCGAGGTCGATTGGATTGTAAAGCGTCGACACCTTTGCGCTTCGGCCCCGCCGGGCGAAAATTCCGGATGTTGTGTCCGAGATACAGAAGACCCGGTCGGACAGTCCTGTCCAAATCCACGTGAGCAGATCGAAGACCTGAAGGGGTTGGTCCAGGCTGTTGCCGCGGTAGTGGAGGACGTGGGGTAGCCCTAGCCAGCGCGCGGCGATCGCCCCGTCTAGTACAACCTCCATGTTGGTGTGGATGAGGTCGGCGCCGATACGGCGGGCGATGGTCGCAATGGCCGTCGACCCCCACAACAACGTCGGGCCAAAGAGCGCGAGCTCGACGGGCGAGAACCGCCTGTGCAAGATCGACATCGGCGCATAGTGGACGCACACGCCCATCGCTTCGTAGCGCGCAACTTGGGGACCGGGGCGCGGCAGCACCAGATGCGGCTCGACGCCTCGACGGATCAGGGGCTTCAACAGACCGCGGAGGCTCTCATCCGGCCCACTCACCTGCTGCGAGAATGGGTTGATGTAAAGGACGCGCAGGATTTCCTCAACAGAACTTGGCGGCCCAAAACTCGAGCGTGGCCAGCGAGAAGACCTTGCGGCCGACATCCTCGCCGGCGAGGTGTCCTTCGATGACCCGCGTCAGGGCCGAGGCCGACAGCCCCAGCACGTGGACGAGCGCCCCCGAGGTCATTCGCTCGCGCAACGCGGCGGTCGATTCATCACGGAACCAGGCGTCGACGGGAATCTCGAATCCGCGCTTGGGTCGATCGGTGATCGCGATCGGCAGGTCGCTGCGCAGCACCCGGCGCAACAGCTCCTTACTGCGCTTAAGACCAGCCTTGGCGCGGGGAGGTAGCGCGAGGCCGAATTCGACCAGACGCCGATCGAGTAAGGGCACGCGCACCTCCAGGCTGTGGGCCATCGAGAGCTTGTCGGCCTTCATGAGCAGGTTGTCGACCAAGGTCGTGTGAAAATCCACGTACTGGAGCCGCTGCACTTCGTCGAGCGCCATGTCCGAGGCCTCATTGAAGAACCGCTCGATGTGGGCAGTCGGCTTGGTCGCTGCCTCACCGCAAAGCGCCCGTTGCTCCTCAGGCGTGAAGATCTCAAACCAGCTCAGGTAGCGAAGGCTAGGCGACAGGTTGATCGAGTTCGCCAGCTTTCCTGCCCGGCGAATCATGTTGAGGGGGCCCAGTGTCCTTTCGGGGACGAAGTTTGCGAGTCGGCTGACCAGATGCGGCCACCCAATCGCGGAGTGGCTGATCTGGTCGGCGATGCCGGCCCAGAAGTAGCGGCCGTAACCGCCCAATACTTCGTCTCCACCCTCTCCGGACAGAGCGACCTTGACGTGCGCGCCAGTGCCGCGGCAGAGGTGCCAAAGCGGCAATACAGCGCTATCCGACAACGGTTCTTCGAGACACCCCACGATCCGATCGAGATCGGCGAGCGCGTGCGGCGCTAGCTCGAACTGCGTGTTCGGGCTCCCGACGGTCTGTGCCACGCGAGAGGCGAATCCAATTTCGTCGCCTCGGTCAGAGGACGAGAATCCCATCGAAAAGGTCGCAAGCGGCCTCGCGCTGTGACGGGAGGCGAAGGTGGCGATGGCGCTCGAATCGATGCCTCCCGACAGGAAGATCCCCATGGGAACATCGGAGATGAGGTGTCGCATGATCGCGTCGTCGATCCGTTCGCGAAGCGCGCCCGCGAGATCGGAATCGGTGGCCCGATCGATGTTCTCGGGCCGCAGCTCATAGTACTTCGTCTGGACTTCCGTGCCCGAGGAAAGATCCACCTCGAGCACCGTCGAGGGAGGAAGCTTGATGACGTTGCGGAAAGCGGAGGCCGGGGATGGCACGTACCCGACGGCGAGGTACGAGCTGATGAACGCCGGATCGGCGATCGGACGTCCGAGGCCATCGTGGTGGAAGGCCCGAATCTCCGAAGCGAACGACAGTTGCTGCGCCTCGTGGCGCAGGTAGAGGGGCTTGATGCCGAAACGGTCCCGACCAAGGACGAGCTTTCGCGCCCGGCGATCGAGGATGGCAAAGGCGAACATCCCTTCCAGGCGTTTGGCGAGCTCGACGGCTCCGAAGTGCTCGTAGCCGTGCACTATCACCTCGGTGTCAGTCGTGCTCCGGAAGACATGACCCTCGCGCTCGAGGAGGGTGCGCAAGGGGCGAAAGTTGTAGATCTCGCCGTTGTAGACGACCTGTACCTGGCCATCCTCGTTGGCCATTGGCTGGTGTCCGAGGTTGGTGAGATCGATGATCGATAGGCGTCGCATGCCGATTCCCACGCCTCCCTCGACGAAGACACCATGTGCGTCCGGACCGCGGTGTTCCATCGCCTTCGACATGGCCACGATCTCATCCTCACGAACGCGCGTGGTATCCCAGCGGATGATTCCGGCGATTCCGCACATAGACGAACTTGGACGACGTTATACCACGGTGATTTCGCGCGCCGCGATTGGCGGAACTGTTTGTCTCCTATACTCTCTCTCCTCGATAACCACATGAGCGTGACCTATGTCGTACTGCAACGAGAAAACCGGGAGGTGCCCGCAGCATGAACATCCTTGGGATCAACGCCTTCCACGGGGACGCTTCGGCGGCGCTGGTCAAGGACGGCCGGCTGGTGGCGGCCATCGAGGAGGAACGGCTCAACCGGCGTAAACACTGCGCGGGCTTTCCAGCGCTGGCGATCCGTGCCGTGCTTGAGAGCGGCGGCGTGCGGCCCGGAGAGATCGATCACGTCGCGATCTCGCGCGACCCGAAGGCGAACCTGCACAAGAAGATCCTCTTCACGCTGCAGAAGCGCCCGTCGTTCACCAAGCTCGTCAAGAACCGGCTCGCCAACGTCGCCAAGGTGCGCGGCATCGAGGACGCGCTCGCCGCAGCGCTCGGCGCGCAGCGGGGCGACATCCGCGCGAAGCTGCACAACGTCGAGCACCACAAGTCCCACGTCTCCAGCGCGTTCTTTGTCTCGGGCTTCGACGAGGCGGCTTGCCTGTCGATCGACGGGTTCGGCGACTTCGTCTCGACGATGCGCGCGATCGGGCGCGACCGCGATCTCGAGGTCATCGATCGGATCGAATTTCCGCACTCCGCAGGGATCTTCTACACGGCCATCACCCAGTTCCTGGGGTTTCTCAGGTATGGCGAGGAGTGGAAGATGATGGGGCTCGCGCCCTATGGGAAGCCGACGTTCGTCGACAAGCTGGAGCGGCTGATTCGCCCGGTAAGTGGCGGTCGTTTCGAGACGGACCTGCAATATTTTCGACACCACAGCGAGGGCGTCGAGATGACCTGGGACGACGGTGTGCCCGAGCTCGGCAAAGTCTACTCGGACCGCCTGGCCGAGTTGCTTGGTCCGCCGCGCGATCCCGAGGATCCGGAGTTCTTCGGCAAGTGGGCTGACATCGCGCACAGCGCGCAGATCGTGTATGAGCGAATCTTCTTTCACGTGTTGTCCGATCTGCATGAGCGGACAAAGATGACTCGCCTGGCGATGGCGGGCGGTTGCGCGCTCAACTCGGTCGCGAACGGCAAGATCTTCGAGAAGACGCCTTTCAAGGAGGTGTTCATCCAGCCCGCGGCCGGCGATGACGGCACCAGCATCGGCGCGGCGTTTTACGTCGAGCACACCGTGTTGCGGGGCGCGCGGCAGTACGTGATGGAGCATGCATACACCGGACCCTCGTTCTCCGATGGAGAGATCCAGTCGGCGATCGAGCATGCTCGGGGCGCCGGTTGGGATACAAGCATCGACGTTGTCCGGCTCGAAGACGCAGCGCTCTATCGCGACGTCGCCAAGGCGATCGCCGATGGGCGCGTGGTCGGCTGGTTTCAGAATGGCATGGAGTTCGGCCCGCGCGCGCTTGGCGATCGGTCGATCGTCGCCGACCCGCGCCGCGCTGACATGAAGGAGATCCTGAACACGCGCATCAAGCACCGCGAGACCTACCGGCCCTTCGCGCCCAGCGTGCTCGAGGAGAAGGTGGGCGACATCTTCGAGCGCACCGAGCCTTCACCGTTCATGTTGATGGTGTACAAGGTGCGCGAGGGCGTGCGCGCGTCGATCCCTGCCGTGACCCATGTCGACGACACCGGCCGCCTTCAGACCGTGAGCGCGCGCAACAGCCCGCGCTATCACGCGCTTATCAGCGAGTTCTTCCGGCAGACCGGGGTGCCACTTGTGCTCAACACCAGCTTCAACGAGCACGAGCCGATCGTGGCGACGCCGTCGGACGCCATCGCGTGTTACCTGAAGACGCGGATGGATCTCCTGGCGCTCGGAAACTGGGTCCTCACGCGCAGGCAGGTCTAGTCTCTCCAATAACGGCGGGCAGGCCGCAGTCTTCTCAGCTAGTTTTCGGAAACCAAATCGTTACCTGTTCACGCCGCGGGTCCTGCCGAAATTCCCTATCGCGGGGTGGCCAAGGGTACTCGCCTCAGGATAGACTATTGCCCGCTAGATGTGTCTTCCTCTCGTCCTAGTGCAGACCTAACCTGATCTAGACGTATGCGCACTGCTACAGCGGCATTTGTCCTCTCGATTCTCTGCGCGGCGATCTTGACGCCGATCGTGCGCCGGTTGGCTCTCCGATTCGGCGCTCTCGACCACGCGCACTCTCCGCGAAAGGTTCATGGCGTCGCGGTTCCGCGCCTAGGTGGGATCGCGATTGTCATCGCGTTCTATGCGCCCCTTTTGGGCCTCCTTGTGACGCAGAGTGGTGTCGGTTTCACCCTGAAGCACGAGGATCACTTCGCCCTCGGACTTTTCCTGGGGGGGATTCTCATTGCGGGTCTCGGCGTCTACGATGACCTTCGAGGCGCTGGCGCTGGCAAGAAGTTCCTCGTCCAGTTTGCCGTCGCGGGAATGATGTATTCCCTGGGATTCCGGGTCGAGGCCATCGCCAATCCGTTCGGCAACCCATTGGCGCTCGGCTGGGCGGCACTGCCGTTTACCCTCCTTTGGATCGTCGGGGTGATCAACGCGCTGAACCTCATCGACGGTCTCGACGGCCTGGCCGGGGGGGTGGCGCTTGTCGCGGTGAGCACGATTTTCCTCGTATCGCTCCAGCGAAATCAGCCACTCATGATTCTCTTCTCAGCGTCGCTAGGCGGGGCGATTCTGGGTTTCCTCTTTTACAATTTCAACCCTGCATCGATTTTCATGGGGGACACGGGGAGCATGTTCCTCGGGTTCATCTTGGCTACCAGCTCGATTCGAACGAACCAGAAGGCGTCTACCACCGTCGCTGTCTTGATCCCGATCATCACGTTGGGTCTGCCCATTCTCGACACGCTGCTGGCCATGAGTCGCCGTGCGGTCCGCGGGCGCCCCCTTTTTCGGGCGGACAAGGAGCATATTCACCATCGACTCCTCGGGCTCGGGTTGACCCATCGCCAGACGGTCTTGGTGCTGTACGGAATGTGCTTGCTGCTTGGCGCGGTCGCCCTGGTACTGACCTACACGAACAGTGCCGTCATCACCGTCACTCTGCTCGCGGTCCTCGCGGGCTCGTTGTTTTTTTTCCTGCGGCGTCTCGGTTACATACGGTTCGAGCTCAACCACCTTCTCTCGGATCAGCGCCGTCGCAACCGCGCTCTACGGGCGGCGATTCGGCCTTTCACCGACCGATTGAGGCGCGTGTCGAGGACCGACGAGATCTGGGAAGTCGTGCGCGAGGTCCTTCCAGTCTTCGAGGCGACCTCCATTAGCCTTGAGCTTCGCGATGCGGGCAATGTGGCGGGCGAGCCGTCGGCGATTGTCTTTTCGACCACAGCCCCGAAGGTCATGGAGGATACGCCGACCCCCCCCAGTACCGGTTTCCGAGCCCGCTTCGGTCTCGTCGGTATCCGTCGCGACGAGGGGCACATCGAGATGGTATGGCACGACGCCAGAGCTGATCTCAGTCGTGACATCGAGATCGCGATCGAACTCTTTTGCGACTACGTGACCGACGCTTACGATCGAATTCGATCGCGTCCAAGCGCCGGACCCAGGCACCGAGCGCCTGAAATCACGACAAGCCGCAATCTTGACCTTCCGCCACACTGACGAGGAAGAGCTAGTCAGTCCGCCTTTTCCGACCGTCGTCCTAGCTCTCTCGCGCTAGTTGTTTGAATGCATGGGACACGGCTTGCCGTGCCGGTCTCACGCGGTGGGGTTCTCCGTCGTTGGACCGCTGCCGTACGTATAGCCGTATCGGGAGTACTTTCGATAGTAGTAGTAGTGATACCCGTAGCCCGGGTTCGAGAAGTCGATCTCGTTCACGATCACGCCGAGTAGGCGGCACTTTGCCGAGATCAATTGACGGCGGGCGTAGGCGGCTGCCTCACGCGTCGTGTTCCCGCCCTTCACGATGAGGATGACCCCGTCCGCAAGATTCCCGAGCACTGCCGGATCGGTGACCGCCGATGTTGGCGGAGAATCCAGGATGATACGGTCATACCGCGCCTTGCACTCTTCTAGGATCTGCGCAAAACGCTTCGTGTGGAGAAGCTCCGAAGGATTGGGAGGCACGGGACCGCAGGGCAGCACATCGAGATTGGGTATGTTCGTACTCTTGATCGCGTCTTCCATCGTGCTATTGCCGAGGATTAGCGTCGAAACGCCGACCTGATTGGGAACGCCGAACGACCGATGGAGACGGGGCCGTCGCATGTCGGTATCGATCAACAACACCCGGCCACCGGCCTCTGCCATGGCAATCGCAAGATTGATAGCGGTCGTTGTCTTGCCCTCTTGTGGACTTGGGCTCGTGATGACCATCGCTCTCACTGGATGGTCCGGGGACATGAACATGATGTTGGTTCGGATAGAACGGCAACATTCCGCCGCGAGCGAGCGCGGCTCGCGGAAAACGCCCAGATCCCGGTCGCGGATCTGTTCGTTCTCATTTCGATCCTTTTCCTTCAGCTCGACCTTGTTCTTGCTCTGTCCGATGATCGGGATGAGCCCCAAAACCGGTACACCTAAGAATGTCTCGACGTCGATCTGAGTCTTCAGGGTATTGTCGAGCATCTCGATGGCGAACGCCAAGGCGATTCCCAACCCCACGCCGCACGCGAGAGCGATCAACAGATTTTGCATCGGTTTCGGGCTCGACGGGATTCGCGGAACGATCGCTCGCTCCAGAACGCGGACGTTGTTCGATCTGAGGAGTCCTGTCAGATCGATCTCCTTCTGACGTCTCGCGATGAGCTCATAGACCTTGGCGTTCTCTTCTGCAGTACGCTCGAAGGGCTTGTATTCCACCCCTAGCTTCGACAGCTCGATCGCGTTCTGCTTTTCCTTTTCCATCATGCTCATCAGCGACTTCTCGGTCGCGACGAGAGCCTGATAGCTGTTCTCAAAGGTCTTCAGGTTGGTGTCGATCTCGTGTTGGTAGGCTTTGCTGACAGCCTCCATCTGCGCTTCGATGATCTTGATGCGAGGGTGCTCGGGACCGTACTTTCCCGCCAGATCAGCCTTGTCCTTGGCGAGAGTGAGGAAGGTTCCGCGCATTAGCTTCATTCCCTCCATCCCTTCGACTGCGGGAACGCTCTCCTTGTCGGCGAGGTCCCGCGCCGCCTCGACCTGAGCGCGCGTCGATTCCAACTCCAGACGCTTCACCCGGAGATCCGCGAGCTTGCCATTGAGAGTCCGGAGAACCTGCTCGGACATGTTCTGCTTTTCGCCGAGATTGAGATCTAGCAACCCGCGGCTCTTCTTGAACTGGAACAGGGCCAGCTCCGAGTCCTCCAGCTTCTTACGTAACTCGACCTCTTGTTCGCTGAGCCACGCGTTCGCGGCGCGCGATCCTTCGAGCTTGTAGTCGAGGTTGGATTCCATGTACGTGTCTGCGAACGTATTCGCCAGCAGAGCTGCTCGCTCGGGCTTGTGATCGCGCACGATGATCTGAGCTATACGCGAATCCTTGACCGGTTTTACGGAGACCTGGCCGGCGAGCGCGCGAGCGAGGCCCAACGTGTCGCCGCCGAGACCGGGCACCGCCAAACGAACGTAGTCGGGGTCGTGTGCGAGTCCCAGCCTCTCGGCCACCCTTTGCGCAACGGCGCTCGACTGGATGATTCGGAATTGAGTCTCGTAGAAGTCCTTGGCGGCGTACAGGGACCCCGTACCCAGCTCGATCGCATCCTTGACTTGCAGCACTTGGGGCGCGTTGGACTCGATCACGATCTGGCACACTGCCTCGTAGATCTTGGTCTGACGATAGGTGTAAACGAAGGCGCCGGCCACACCCAGGATCGTGGACAGCGCCACGAAGGGCCATCGTTTGCGAATGACCCGCCAATACGCGCGCAGGTCGATCTTCGATTCGAGGGCTTCGGGCCCGTTTCCCGACTCCGTCTGCGATCCATCAAGCGATGCTTCCACGGGCCTCACAATAAGCCAGGCACCCGGCTACCGCAACCCGCGGTGGCCCGGTTCTTCCGCCGATCACCGTCGTTATTTTGACGGTGCGGAACGCACGCCCAGCTCGATGGCGGCGCGCGCGACCGCGCCCGGCGCTTCCAGGGGTACGAGATGGCCGACCCCGGCCAGTGTCTCGATGACTCCTGGGCGCTCGCCGCGTTCGCCGACGATCGCGTCATCCGCGCCATCGATCCAGACCATCGGGCAACCGATCGCCGGCAGGCGCGCGCTCATATCGACACCCTCGATCGCCTGGAAATCAGCGCGCGTCACGGCCTGCGGCGCGACGACGCCGGCCGCGACGAACGCGCGGCGCAGGGCCGGTTTCGCGGACGCCGACAACGCGCGTTCGGCAAGCCAACCTGGAAAATGTGCGTAGTCGCAGTCGATCACCTTCATCAAATCACGGCTCACCGGCAATCGCGGTGCTGCGGCGCACAGCACCAGGCCCGCGACCTTGTCGGGCCAGGCCAACGCGGCCTCGATCGCGACCAGCGCTCCCATCGAATGCCCGATCAGCACCGAGCGGCCGAGGCCGGTCAGCGCCGCGAGCTCGCCCGTGGCCTGGCAATAGTCGGCGAGCGCGGGGCGAGGCTTGTCCTCGAACGGCGGGCTCGGCCCGTGCCCGGGCAGATCGATCGCGACCGCGCGACCGGCGCGCGCCAGGCGCGCGAGCACCATCATCCAGATGGCCGACGAGGCGCCCGCGCCGTGGATGAGCAGGAACGGCCAGCTCGCGTCGCGGCTCTCGCCGCGCTCGGCGTAGTGCACGCGGCCCGCGCCGTGGCAGCGCGCGAACGGCACGTCCGGCTACCCGGCCGACTTCAGCTTCTTGACCTCGGCGATCAGCGCCGGGATCGCTGTCTCCCAGGTCGCGACCAGGCCATAGTCGGCGACCTGAAAGATCGGCGCCTCGGGATCTTTGTTGATCGCGACGATCACCTTGGAGCCCTTCATTCCGGCCAGGTGCTGGATCGCGCCCGAGATCGCGACCGCGATGTAGAGCTCGGGCGCGACGACCTTGCCGGTCTGACCGACCTGCAGATCGTTCGGCACCATGCCGGCGTCGCACGCTGCGCGGCTGGCGCCGAGCGCGCCGCCGAGCAGATCGGTCAGCTGCTCGAGGATCTTGAAGTTCTCGCCAGCCTTCATGCCGCGGCCGCCGGACACGACGACCTTGGCCTCGCCGAGATCCGGGCGCGCGCTCTGCGTCGCGTGCAGCGCCACGACCTCGGCGCCCAGCGCGTCGATGTTGCCCGCCGGTGCGTTCTCGACGGTGCCCGGCGCGCTCGCCGGCGCCGCGTGCGGAAACTCGGCCTGGCGCACGCTCGCGACCAACACGGAGCCGCTCACCTCGACCTCTTCGATCGCGTTGCCGGCGTAGGCGGGACGGCGGAATCGATTGGCGCCGATCACGCCGATGATGTCCGACACCATGCCGGCGTTCAGGAGCGCCGCCGCACGCGGCAGGATGTCCTTGCCACTCGACGTGGCCGTGCCAATCAACGCCGACGCGCCGGCGCGCTTGACCGCGTCGACCAGCAACGGCGCGACCATCTCGGCGAGCGGCGCCTTGGTCCCGAGCTTCGGATCGTCGTAGGCGATCACCCGGCTCGCGTAGCGAGCGGCATCCTGCGCCGCCGCCCCGACGCCCGAGCCGACGATCACGGCGACCACGGATCCCTTCACCTGCTCCGCGAGCCGCGCGCCCGCGGCCAGCGCCGGAAGCGACGCCGCGCGGATCCCGTTCTCGGCGGTTTCGCAGAAGACGACGACCGACGCCATCAGATCACCTTTGCCTCATTGTGGAGCTTCTGCACCAGCTCCTCGACACCGCCGACCTTGACGCCGGCCTTGCGCGCGGGCGGCGCCTCGTACGACAGCACCTTCATCATCGGCACCGGCGATACGCCGAGGTCGGCGAGCGCGACCTCGCGGATCTCTTTCTTCTTGGCCGCCATGATCCCTTTCAGCGAGGCGTAACGCTGCGTCTCGTCCCACTCGGCGTCGGCGCCGGCGAGCGCCTCGCTGCGCACCGCCTTCTTGCCGATGATGCGCAGGTCGACCGTGACCACCGCGGGCAAGCGCACGCGCTTCTCCTCGACGCCCGCGTCGACCTCGCGCGTGACCGTCGCGCTCTTGCCGTCCGCGGCCAGCACGCAGCTGGCCAGGAACGTCGCCTGCGGCCAGCCGAGCAGCCCGGCGAGGATCTGCCCGACCTGGTTCGAGTCCCCGTCGACGGTCTGCTTGCCGAGCACGACCAGGTCCGGCTTTTCGCGCTCGACCACGGCCTGCAACACGCGCGCAACTGCGAACGAGTCGAGGGCCGCGTCGTCGCCAGCGACGAGGATCGCGCGGTCGGCGCCCATGGCCAGCACGCCGCGCAGCTGCTGCGCAACGTCCTTGGGGCCGATCGACACCACGACCACCTCGCCCGAACGCTCGCCGCCCTTGCCCTTCTCGGTCAGGCGCAGCGCCGTCTCGACCGCGTACTCGTCGAAGGTGTTGATCTGCCAGCTGGCGCCCGAGAGATCGATCTTACCGCCGCCGATCTTCAGTTTTTGTTCCGGGTTCGGAACGCGCTTGCAGGTGACCAGGATCTTCATCGGCGCGAGGTTATCCCACCGCGAGCCGCAGCGCTTCTTCCAAACAGAACAGAATCTCGTCGTCGATGTCGACCAGGTACACCGTCGATGGTTTGGGCTGCCGATGCGCGCGCAGCTCGTCGACGATCGCGCGCGCGGCATCCGCGGGATCGACACCGCCGAGACCGGTCCCCATGCCCGGCAGCGCGATCACCTCGAACCCGTGGCGGGCGGCGGCCAGCAGCGCCGCGCGCGTCGCACGCCGCACGTTCTCGACGCCGACCTTCGTGCCCGGCTGCTCCATGGTCGGGGCGTGGATGACGTGCTTGGCCCAGAGGTGCCCGGCGTTGGTGACGACCGCCGCGCCCACGGCGATCGGCGCCAGCGACATGGCCTCGCGCTGAATGGTCGGCCCACCCTTTCGGGACAGGGCGGCAGAGACACCGCCGCCCATGATTCCCAAGGAATTGGCGGGGTTGACCACCGCGTCGACCGGCATCGCGGTAATGTCGCTTTTCGCAAGGTGTATCTGCATGGCCTCGGCCGAGGGGGGGCCGAGGAAAGTTAACACTTTTCGCTCATCGGGCGGGCAAAAATGCCCTCCGAAGCTCGACCAATCAGGAGTAGGTCCGGAACCCCTCCGAGGGCTCCGGACTACGGACACGATCAGGCGATGAGCTTCTCGAGCTCCTGCTCGACGTTGCGCTCATCCGACGAGCGCGCCACCGAGAGCTCTTGCACGATGAGACCACGCGCCGTGTCCAGCATGCGGCGCTCGCCAAACGAGAGCGGCTTCAGCCCCTTGAGCCGGTAGAGATCGCGAAAGACCTCGGCGACCTCGAACAGCGAGCCCGACTTGATCTTCTCCATGAAACCGCGATAGCGACGGTTCCAGGTCTGCCGGTCGATGTGGATCTCCTTGTCGCGGAGAATCGCCAGCACTTCCTGAATTTCGTCCTTGCCGGCGACGCGCCGCAGGCCCACCTGTTCGGCCTTGTCGACCGGAACCAAAATGCGCAGGCCGCTGTCAAGCGCGCGCAGCACATAGAACCTCTGGATTTTACCGAAGATCTCCTTCTTCTCGATTCCCACGATCTCCGCTACACCCTGGGATGGGTAAACGGCCTTATCACCAATTGAGAATTCGGCTGACACGGCGTGACCTCCTTGGCGTCCTTTATTTCTGGAAACGCACCCCGCGCAGGCTCTGTGACGCCCACCTTCTCACCAACCACCGAATCGCAACCTGCTGAAAACACTGCGTTGCCACTGCATGGCGCAGTTGCCACTTACGTTCTCCCACAAGGCTATCGTTGTCGGATATAGGCTGTCAATCACTTTGAATGTGTTTCCTCGTACAACGATGAAGGCGATGTGCGTGCTTTTCACGTTTTTGCCGTTTCGCATTGCCCGATCTTTTCTGAGATAGTGGTCGCCACCCGATGGCGCGCCACGACGCTCTCGACGAACCGATGGCCGGTGTGCCCGCGCCGCGTGTTTCGAGCGGTCCCATTCTTTTGTCTCCGACGGCGACGAGCGCGCCGCGCGTCGGCTGGCGACAGGTCGGCTGGCTCGCCATCGCCGCCGCCGGCGTCGGGTTCGCGGGTTATCTCTACCTGTTTCCGTATCGTCAACTGACCGGCACGCTCGACGGCCGATCGCGCGAGCTGCGGCAAGAGCGCAGCCAGGCGCACGAGGTCGCAGCCGATCGCGATCGACTGAAGTCCACCGTCGACAAAGTCGAGGCCGACGAGCGCGCGAAGGCGGAGGAGGCGGGGAAGCACCGCGAGACCCTCGAAGCGATGGCCGCGCAGCTGAAGCCGCCGCTGCAGGAGCTGGGCGTGACGCTGGCGATGGCCGACGGTCGTCTGCACGTGAGCCTGTCGGCTGACAAGGCGATCGATCGGAACGGCATCGACGTGTCGGGCGAGGGCAACGCCGCGCTGAAGATCCTCGCGGGCGCGATGAAACGCAACGGCACCGTCGGACGCATCAAGGCGCGGTTCGGCATCGCGCCCGCGCCGAAGCAGCTACGCAGCCTGTTCGGCACCGTCGGCGAGGTGTCGGCGGTGCGCGCGGCGCGTGTGATGTCGGCTCTAGAAAACGCCGGCGTCGCGCCGGATCATCTGACCATCGTGGGTGAAAGCGATCCGGGGAAAGAGACGCCCAAGGTGCCGCCGAGCCGCGGTGGCAGTCGGCGCCGGCGTGCGGCGGCCGCCGCAGCCGCCGCGGCAGCCGCATCGTCGCAAGTCCAAGTCAATGATCGGCTGGACATCGAAGTCGAGCCTGGTTAATTGGCGTGCGGTGGTTGCTCGCCGGCGCGATCGCATCGTCGCTGGCGATTTCGTTCTCTCTCGCGTGCTCGGCCTGGGCCTACGACTTCACCGTCGACGTGCGGACGATCGGGCAGGGCTACCAGGTGCGCGGCTACGCGCCTGACGGCAGCAACCAGCTGCTGACGCGCCGTCGGATCACCCAGTACCTGAACCTGAACGTCTTCGACATCGAGCCGGATCGCTGGAAGGACCCCGACGGCGGCCGCAACAACCTGTTCGTCGACGTGTCGCTGCGCTTCGACACCGACTTCGGCGGCTACACGCTGGGTCGGCCCACCGGTCTCGACGCGATCCGCGAGCTGCAGCAGAACCAGGTCGATATCCTCTATGCGATCGTCGGCGGGCGCGACATCGGCGGGCGGCTCGACTTCCAGCTCGGGCGGCAGATTCATTTCGATCTGGTCGACTTCTATTCGTTCGACGGCGCCGACGTGGTGCTGCGCGCGCAGAAGCCGCTGGTCGTCGAGGCGTTCGCGGGCACCGAGGTGCGCGGCGAGCTTCCGCTCTCGTCGCCGGTGTTCGAGCTCGACGGCACCAGCGCCGGCTCGCGCGATCCGGCGACGCGCCCGGATCAGGCCAGCGAGCTGCGCCCGCTCGCCGGCGCGGCGATCGCGGTCGATCCGGGCGGCGCGACCGCGCTGCGCCTGGCGTACCGGCGCGTCTGGTCGGCGACCGCGGATCGCCTGCCCGGCGAGCCGTCGTCGGGCGTGAACGACGAGAAGCTGTCGCTGACCGGCAACGCCGGATGGCGCGACCGCGTCTTCGTCACGTTCGGTGTGCGCTACAACCTGCTGCTCGCGATGTTCGACGACCAGCAGGTCGGCGTCCGCGTGCGTCTGACGTCGCGCCAATGGCTGTCGGTGGAGCAGGCGTACCTCGCGCCGACCTTCGACGGTGATTCGATCTGGAACATCTTCTCCACCGGCGCCTACCGCGATTTCCGCGCGACCTATGAGCTGCACTTCGCGCCCGGCGTGAAGGCCAACGCGCGCGGCTTCGTGCGCGTCTTCGAGAGCACGCCCGACGAGACCGTCGCGGGCCAGGACCTGGGCGCGCAGGCGCCGGGCGGCCGCCTCGCCGGCGGCGGCACCCTGGGCATCGAGGTGCGGCGCGCGCGCTCGTTCCTGCGTATCGATGGTTACTACGACGACGGTTATGGCGGGCGCAAGGTGGGCGCCGATCTGTCGGCGCGCTACGCGGTTTACCCAGGGCAGTGGGAGCTCGAGGGGCGCCTCACCGGCTACGGCTGGCGCTCGGATCTGCAGCCCGAGTCGAACCGTGGCGTGGTGTTCGGCGCGCAGGCCGGCAGCCGCTACCAGCTGGCGCCCGGGATGCGCATGCACTTCCTGGCCGAGGACAACACCGGAACGCTCTACCGATCACAGTTTCGCGGACTGGCGCTCATCGACGTGGATGCTTCGCTATGAGACGCGCCATGCAACCGATGCAGCTCCTGGGCGCGGTCGCGCTGCTCGGCGCCGTCGCCGTCACCCTGTTGCTGCCGGCGATGAGCCACGGCGAGGCGGCGCGTGGCCCGTCGCCGCTGATCTACCCCCGGCAGTCGTTGCCGCTGCAATTCGATCACGCGGCGCACGCGGCGCGTGGCGCGACCTGCACCGGATGCCACACGATCGCGGCGTCGTCGGCGGCTTCCAGCGACGATCTGATGCCGGGCGAGGCGGCCTGCCGCAGCTGCCACGCGATCGATCGCACCAGGCCGGCGAAGGTGACGCCGCCTCCGCAACCGCCTGCGCGCTGCGACGCTTGCCATCCGAGCTGGGCGGGCGACAGCACCGCGCCCGCCGAGCCGCCGCGCCTCACCGTGCCGTTCCCCAACATCAAGTTCAACCACCAGCTGCACGCGAGCCGCGGCATCGGCTGCGAGACCTGCCACGCGCAGGTGGCGAAGGAAGCGCTCGCGAACGAATCGGACCTCCCGCGCATGGGCGTCTGTCTCGGCTGCCACACGGGAGGCAAGCAGCCCACCGCGCGCTGTGGAGCCTGCCACCTCACGTTGCCCGATGGCCGTCTCAAGGTGAACCTGGCGATCGGCGGCGCGATCGCGACCGCGCAGACCGGCAAGCTGGAGCCGTCGGGATCGTTGCGCGGGTTCGACGCGCACACCCCTGGCTTCCGCACCGATCACAAGGCGGCCGGACGCGACATGAGCTATTGCCTCAACTGCCACCGCCAGAGCGAGTGTCTCGATTGCCACAACGGCGTCGTGCGCCCGCTCGACATCCACCCGTCGGACTACGTCACGCTCCACGGCGCCGACGCGCGCCGCAACACGCCTGACTGTTCGTCGTGCCATCGCAACCAGACGTTCTGCGTCGGTTGCCACCAGCGCGCCGGCGTCGCGTCGGATCCATCGGGCGGGTTGCCGGGCCGCCCGGTGCAAAACCCGTTCGGGACCGGCACCGGCGTGAAGAGCTTTCACCCGCCGGGCTGGGTACGCGATGCCGCCGGCGAGGTCATCTCGACGCCGCGGCCGACGAGCCACTCATTTCAGGCCAAGCGCAACATCCGCAGCTGCGCCTCTTGCCATCGCGAGGAGACCTGCCTCGAGTGCCACTCCGCCGATCCGGCGCGCGGCGTGAAGATGCCGAACGGCGCCGGCTTCAGCCCGCACGGCCCTGGCTTCGCCGAATCGAGCCGCTGCCGCGCGCTGTCCGCGCGCAACCGGCGCGCGTGCTTGAAATGTCACCTGGTCGACGCGCCCGAGCTCGACTGCCGGTAGGGCCTACGATCCCGTCCAGTACCGAATTCGTCCCGTATCGCTGTGCACGAACTGCGAATGCGGGTAGTAACCGACGCCCCCGACGCGCAGCGAGCGCACGTAGTGCAGCACGGTCTTGGTCGGCACGCCGCGCACGCGGAAGTCGACGGCGTTGCCCTCCATGTGCTGGCTGTGGCGCGCGACCGCGTGCCCCTTCTTGCGCAACATCAGGTTGTACTTCGGCGAGCGGTAGCCGGAGACGATCTCGATCCGCTTGGCGGAGAACTTGTTCGCCACGCTGGTGAGCACGTCGACCAGCTTGGGATCCATGTGCGTCGGCTGATTGGTGAAGTGGTCGCGCAGGAAGACCTGGAAGCTATCCTTGACCGACTCGCCCGGCAGGATCGGCAGCGCCTCGTGCGTCCAGATGTTGTAGAGGGTGGTCACCGGCTCCAGCGTCTCGCCCGAGTGGATCGTCGCGTTCGCCGCATTGGGCGCCATCGATGCCTGCAGCGTCGTGCGCTTCGTCGAGGTCTTCTTCGTGGTCACCGCCACGCCGCGCATGAGATCCGCGTCGGTGGTGTGAAAGTCGGGGCGCAACGCCTTCTCGCGCATCCACACCTCGCGCTTCGACAGCTCGCGCGCCGCGCCGGGGGTGAAGCAGAGGCCGCGCGCGGCGACCGGATCGAAGACAGCCGCGGGTGTGTCCAAAGATGTGTCGGTCTCGGACAGCGGCGGCGCCAGCGAAAGCGAAACGACCGGTTGCGAATCGAGCGGAATCGCCAGGAGGGCGAGTAAGTGAATCACACACTCAGTATAGACGCGATGAGCTTCATTCGCTCGGTGTGTCGCGCTGCTCGCGCAGAAATTCAAGCCCGCTATGAGCGGGCGCGTCGTGTATCGATGGCGATCAGGCGATTGAGCGAGCCCGACTGAAAGCCGCCGAGGTCGAGCGCGACGAACACGAACCCTTGAGCTTTGCCCAGCGCGACGATCGCCTCGCGCACGCCGGGCTCGAGCACGCGCGTCATCGCCGCCGCCTCCAGCTCGAGACGCGCGACCTCGCCGTGGTAGCGGACGCGCAATTGCCGGAAACCGAGCGCGCGCAGACCGTCCTCGAAGCGGTCGACGCGCCGCAGGCGGTCGGGGGTGATCTCGGTGCCGTAGGGGAACCGCGACGACAGGCAGGCGAGCTGCGGCTTGTCCCAGGTCGGCAACCCGAGCTCGCGCGACAGCGCGCGAACGTCGGCCTTGGTCAGGCCGGCGGCCACCATCGGGTGGCGGGCGCCGCGCTCGTCGGCGGCGGTCAGGCCTGGTCGGTGGTCTCCCAGGTCGTCGAGGTTGGTCCCGAGCAGCACCGCTCGCAGGCCGAGCGCGTCGGCGCGCGGCTGGGCGATGTCGAGCAGCTCAGCCTTGCAGTGGTAGCAGCGGTCGGTGGGGTTCTGCGCGAAGCCCGGCCGTTCCAGCTCGTGCGACTCGACGACCTCGAACCGGGCGCCGATCAGCGCCGCCAGGTCGCGCGCCGCGGCGCGCTCGCTCTCGGCCATCGTGATCGAGACGGCGGTCAGCGCGACGCAACTGTCACCGAGCACGTCGTGCGCGACCCGCAGCAGCAGCGTCGAGTCGACGCCGCCAGAAAAGCAGACGAGCGCCGAGCCGGCGTCGGCGATCTCGGCGCGCAGGCGCTCGTGCTTGGCGGCGAGGCCAGCATCGGTGTCGTCGGGGCGGGCGGGGATCGGGTCGGGCATCTCCGTTTTCCTGAGCTGAGTATAGACGACGCCGCCGCGGCTACGGCGCGAGGGGGATCGACTCCGACCCGGCGACCGCGGCGGCGACCAGGGCGGTCACGTCGAGCGTGGCCTCGGCGCGCTCTGCGTCGGCGACGCGCGCGGCGGTGGCCGGGTGGGGCGGCACGAACAGCGAGCAGCAATCCTCGAAGGGCAGGATCGACGTCTCGTAGGTGCCGATGCGCCGCGCCAGCGCCGTGGTCTCGACCTTGTCGTAGGTCGCGAGCGGGCGCAGCACCAGCCGGCGCGCCGCGGCTTCGATGGCGGTCATGTTCTGGATGGTCTGGCTCGCGACCTGGCCCAGGTTCTCGCCGGTGACCAGCGTGTCGGCCTGCAGCCGATCGCCGATCGCGTCGGCGACGCGCATCATCATCCGCCGGTACAGCACCACCGCCAGCTCGGCGGGGCCCGCGTCGCGCAGCTGCTTCTGCGGCTCGGTGAAGGGGACGACGATGATCGACCGCAGCACCTGCCAGCGCGCGAGGATCTTGCCCAGCGCCAGCACCTTGTCCTTCGACCGCTCGCCGATGAAGGGCGGCGAATGAAAGTAGATCGCGTCCTGCGCCAGCCCGCGCTTGGCCGCGAGCCACCCCGCGACCGGCGAATCGATGCCACCCGACAGCAGCAGCAGGCCCCGGCCCGCGGTGCCGACCGGCAGGCCACCGGGCGCGGAGCGGGCGCCGGCGTAGACGAACACGGTGTCGGCCGCGACCTCGACCCCGATGGTCAGCGCCGGGTGGTGAACGTCGACGCGGAGCCCGGTCGCCTCGACGACGCGGGCGCCGACCACCGACGAGATCTCCGGCGAGCGCATCGCGAAGCGCTTGTCGGAGCGCCGGCTCTCGATCTTGAAGCTGGGTGGCGGCGCCGGCGCGTCGAGCGCGGCGCGCGCACAGCGGACCGCCGCAGCGCCGATGGCGTCGATGTCGTGGGGCACGCGCGTCGCCACCGAGAGCGACACCAGGCCGAACACGCGCTCGAGCCGCACGCAGGCCTCGTCGACCACGCCGGCGTCGGCGTGCGCGACGATGCGGCCGTGGGGCGTGTCGATGCCGATGCCGGGCAGATCGCGCACCGCATATGCGACGTTCTCGGCCAGCGTGCGCTCGAAGCGCCTCCGGTTTCCGCTCTTGAGAAAGAGCTCGCCGTAACGACAGAGGATCGCGCTGCGCATGAGGAGCGACGTTCTACCGTCGCGCGCGTGTCTTGACCATGGGGGCAATCTCGATGATGGCCTCGCGCAGCGCGGCCACGGCGCCGTCGATGTCGGCGGCGGTGGTCTCCCGGGAGAGCGAGAAGCGCAGCACCGCCGCCCCGTCGTCGGCGCCGATCGCCTCCAGCACGTGGTTGGGGCCGCGCGTGCGCGACGCGCACGCCGATCCCGCCGACGCGTAGACGCCGCGCGCCTCGAGCGCGTGCAGCATCGGCTCGGCGGGTAGCCCCGAGAACGCCAGCGAGCTGATGTGCGGCGCGCGCGGCGCGCCCGAGACCGTCGGCTGTGGCTCGGTGATGCCCGCGAGATCGGCCAGCGACGCCAGCACGTCGCGCTCCAGGCGATCGCGCTCGCCGCGCACCCGCTCGACGGTGTGTGTGTCGCGCTGCGCGGCCACCAGCTCGGCGGCGGCGCCCAGGCCGACCCAGCCCGGCAGGTTCTCGGTCCCCGAGCGCAGCCCGCGCTCTTGCCGGCCGCCGTCCCACAGCGGCGCCAGGCGGACGCCGGGCCGCACCCAGAGCGCGCCGGCGCCCTTCGGCCCATGAAACTTGTGGCCGGAGAGCGCCATCGTGTCGGCGCCCAGGCTCGCAACCCGCAGCGGAAGGAAGCCGACCGCCTGCACGCCGTCGACGTGCAGGTGCGGGCGATGCGGGTGCTCCGGCGCGCTGCGCGCCAGCCCCTGCGCGATCTCGGCGATCGGCTGGATCGTGCCGAGCTCGTTGTTGACCAGCATGACCGCGACCACCGCCGTGTCGGGGCGCACCGCCGCGACGACGTCGGCGGCCGACACCACACCCGAGCGATCCGGCGGCACCACGGTCAGCTCGTAGCCCTGGCCGACGAGCAGCTCCGCGGTCCGCAACACGGCGGGGTGCTCGATCGCGGTGACCACCAGGTGCCGCCCGCGCGCGCGCGTCGCCGCGCCCACCAGGCCCAGCGCGTCGGCCTCGGTGCCGCCGCTCGTGAACAGGACCTCCGCCGGCGACGCTGCGCCCAGCAGCCGTGCGACCTGCTCGCGCGCCCCCTCGATCGCGCGCGCCGCCGCTGCGCCCAGCGCGTGCGCCGACGAGGGATTCGCGAACAGATCGCGTGCCGCGCGCGTCATCGCCTCCAGCACTTCGGGGGCGGGTTGCGTCGAGGCGGCGTTGTCCAGATAAATCATCGCTTTGATCGTATGGACGAAGCTGGGCTTGGCCAGCGGAGTCCGTCGCGGGAGGGTATGGGAACCCTTCGAGGGTTTCCATGCTGAATATATAGCCCGCCACTGCGCGCCGGGTCCGCGCCCCATGGCCGACCGGTGGTTTTTGCGGTAATCACAGAGGGTGGATATAGGCGGCCGTGCCAAGAAGATCCTGCACGCGGTCGTGTCCGAATACCTCGCAACGGGTGAGGCGGTCGGCTCGCAGACCGTGACGCGCCGATACGGACTGGACGTGTCGGCGGCGACCGTCCGCAATGTCATGGGTGATCTGGAGGAGATCGGCCTGCTCCGGCACGCGCACACGTCCGGGGGCCGCATCCCCACCGACCGCGGCCTGCGCTACTACGTCGACACCTTGCTGCGCGTGCGCAGCTTGAGCACCGGCGAGAAGGAAGAGATCCGCGAGCGCTTCGGCGCCACGCGCACGGATCTGCCCGAGATGATGCAGCGGACGTCGCGCTTGCTGCGCGAGCTCAGCCATCTGACCGTGGTGGTGCAAGCGCCGCGCCCCGACAGCGACGTGGTCGAGCACATCGAGTTCGTGCGGTTGCGCGACGACCAGCTGCTGGCGGTCATCGCCAGCTCGAGCGGCCAGATCCAGAACAAGCTGGTCCCGATCGACCTGCCGCTGCCGTCCCACGAGCTGGATCGGATCAACAACTACCTGAACAGCCTGGTGAGCGGCCTGACGCTCGACCAGGTGCGCACGCGGCTGGCGTCCGAGATCGAGAGCGACCGGGCCGCCCACGACCAGCTGGCGGCGCGCGCGCTCCAGCTGGCGACGGCGGCGGTTCCCAGCGACACCGGCCCCGAGGTGCTGGTCGACGGCCAGTCGAACTTGCTCTCGGGCCAGACCGACCTCGAGCGTGTCAAGACGTTGCTGCGCACGCTCGAGGAGAAGGACCTGATCGTGCGCCTGCTCGATCGCACGCTGAGCGCGCCCGGGATCTGCGTGTTCATCGGCGCCGAGGCGAATCTCGCCGACCTGACCGACATCTCAGTGGTGGCGGCACCTTACGGTGGTGACGGGAAGCCGCTGGGCACAATCGGCGTCATCGGGCCGTCGCGCATGAACTACTCGCGTGTCATCCCGCTGGTCGATTTCACCTCAGAGATGATCAGCGACGTGCTGACCACCAAGACTTGATCGGAACGCGGTTTTATAGTTGATGCGGGAAGCGTGCAATGACTGATACCCAGAACCCGAACAGCAATGGCAATGGGACCGGCAGCGGAGCCGGCGAGCCGGGCAAGCGGCCCGAGGCAGCCGGGGCAGAGCTGCCGCCAGCGACGCCTGAAGAACGCGTGGCCGCGCTGCAGGCGGAGCGCGACGAGATCAAGGATCGCATGCTGCGCATAGCGGCCGACTTCGAGAACTGGAAGAAGCGGTCGCGCAAGGAGCAGATCGACGCCGAGGCGCGCGTGCGCGAGTCGGTGCTGAAGGACATGCTCGAAGTCGTCGACAACCTGGAGCGTGCCACGTCGGCTTACGTCGAGAACGGCGCCGTCGACGGGGCCGCGGTGCTGAAGGGCGTGAACCTGGTGCTGCGCCTGTTCCACAGCAAGCTCGAACGCTACAGCGTCAAGCCGTTCGAGGCCAAAGGCCAGCCCTTCGACCCGCACGTGCACGAGGCGATCTCGCAGGTGCCGACGGCCGACGTCCCGCCCGGCAGCGTCGCGAACGAGCTGCAGAAGGGCTACCGCATCGGCGACAAGCTGCTGCGCCCGGCGATCGTGTCGGTCGCGACCGCGCCCGCCTCCTCGGCGAAGCCCAAGGAATCCCAGGACCAGGACTCCGACGAGTAGAAGGGTAGGACCTCTGCCTCGCGATTACTACGAGACCCTCGAGGTCAGCCGCAACTCGACGGGTACCGAAATCAAGGCCGCGTACCGCCGGCTCGCGCTCAAGTGGCACCCGGACCGCAACCCCGATGACAAGGCGGCGGAGGATCGGTTCAAGGAGCTGTCGTCGGCGTACGCCGTGCTGTCGGATGAGGAGCAGCGGCAGCGCTACGACAGCTACGGGTTCGTCGACGGCGCGACGCCGTTCGGCGGCGCCGACATCGCCAAGGCGGCGGAGTTCTTCGACGCGATCTTCGGCGATCTGTTCGGCCTGGCCAGGCGGCGCGCGACCACGGGTCGCGACCTGCGCTACACGCTGGAGGTCGACTTCGCGGAGGCGGCGCTCGGCTGCGAGAAGGTCATCTCCTTCGAGCGCGCCGAGGACTGCGCCGCCTGCCGCGGCACCGGCGCCGAGGGCGCGACGTCGGGGTTGATGTCGTGCACGCGCTGCAACGGTGAAGGGTTCATCCGCAAGCGGACCGGCTTTCTGACCGGGCGCCGCGAGTGCCTGGGCTGCGGCGGCACCGGTGAGGTCCCGCGCGTCCGCTGCCGCACCTGCGAGGGCGCGGGCCTGATCGACAAGCAGCGCGAGTACCGCGTGCGCATCCCGGCCGGCTCGACGGGCGGCACCACCCAGCGCGTGGCGCGCGAGGGCTCGCCCGGCCGGCGCGGCGGCGCGGCCGGCGACCTGCACGTGATCGTGCGCGTGCGGCCGCATCCCCTCTTCGGCCGCGATGGCGACGTGCTGACCTGCGACGTCGCGATCTCGGCGATCGAGGCGGCGCTGGGCATCGAGCTGGACGTGCCGCTGCTCGACGGGGAGGTGCGCATGAAGATCCCGCCCGGTACGCAGTCGGGCTCGGTGTTCCGCCTGCGCGGACGCGGCTTCCCGCCCGCGCCCGGGTTGCCGCGCGGCGATGCCCACGTGCGCATCGCCGTCGAGACGCCCGTCAACCTGCCGGGCGAGGCGCGCGCGTTGCTGGAGACGCTCGGCGGCCTGCTCGGCGACGAAGCGTTGCCGCGGCGGCGGACTTACCGCGAGGCCGCGCGCGCCGCGTCTCCGCCGGGGTCCGCCGGCGGTGCCGCGACCGGGACGACCGGAGACCGCTCGTGAGCGTGGGCGAGGTCCCCCGGCGGCCGCCGCATGTGTTCCGGCACGTCGCGCTCTTCCTGGCGACGTTCCTGACCACGACCGCCGCCGGCGCGATGTATGTGCACGGCGACGATCGCATGATTCCGATCGCCGACGGGCTGTCGTACTCGGTGCCGCTGCTCCTCATCCTGGTTTGCCACGAGCTCGGCCACTATTTCGTCGCGCGCGCCCACGGCGTCGACGCGTCGCTGCCGTATTTCATCCCGCTGCCGCCCTGGCTGGGTCTGGGGACGATGGGCGCGGTGATCGGAATGCGGGACGTCACCGCCGACCGCAAGAAGCTGATCGACATCGGCGCCGCCGGTCCACTGGCGGGCATCATCGTCGCGATCCCGGTGATCCTCTACGGGCTGGCGAAATCAAAGGTCACGCTCGTCGCCGGCGACGGGCTGCAGGAGGGGAACTCGCTCCTCTATGCGTTGCTCAAGCACGCCGTCAAGGGCGAGTGGCTGCCGCAGGGCCGGCGCGACGTGGCGCTGCACCCGACCGCATGGGCGGGCTGGGCCGGCCTGCTGGTCACGATGATCAACCTGCTACCGGTCGGCCAGCTCGACGGCGGTCACATCGCGACCGCCTACTTCGGCAACCGCTACAACCGCGTCGCGCGCGCGCTGCACCGCGCGCTGCCGCTGATGGCGATGGGCGTCTTCGCCTGGGTGATGCACGTCGTGCGCGGCGAAGCGGGCGCGCGCTGGGACTGGCATCTCGGCGCTTACATCGCCGGGAACGCGGCGCTGTTCTGGATGGTCTGGTACGTGTTGCTGTCGATCCTCGGGCGCGTCTCCGGGGCGGGGCTCGAGCATCCGGCGGTCGACGACCAGCCGCTGCCGGGCTCCCGGCGCGCGTTGTTCTGGCTGGTGCTGATCGTGTTCGCGATGATCTTCATGCCGGTGCCGCTGCGGATCGCCCTGGGAGCGGGCGTGACGGCGGGCGTGACGCCATGACCACGTCGAAACCGAACCAGGACGCCGCCGCCCCGACGCCGGTGCCGTCTTCGGCCATCCCGCCGCTGGATCCGACGGCGACCGCGCTCTTCGCCGCGTGCGAGCAGGCGTGGGACGACGACGCTCGCCACGACAAGTTCGTGAAGTACTGCTCGTCGTCGGGGCTGCTCTCGTCGGCGGCGCGGCAGTATCGCCTGCGCCTCCAGCAGTACCCGGAGGATCCGCTCGCGACGAAGATGCAGCAGCGGATCGTCACCATGGCGAGCTTCCTGCTCACGACCCACCAGCCGCCGCCGGCGCCGCTCACGCGCTCACCCTGGTTCCTGGCGCTGGTCGGGCTCGCCGCGCTCGCGGGCCTGCTGGCGGCGCTGCTCTACCGGCAATGAAGGTCCCGTCGTTCGACCTGCCGCTCGACGAGATCCGTCGCAGCCTGGCGGGTCTGCGCCGCCCGCTGAGCATCGCGATCCTGCGCGCGCGCAACCCGTTCAACGTCGGCGCGATCATTCGCGTGGCGCACTCGTTCCTGGTGCGGGAGATCCTGCTCATCGGCAACGAGCCCTACTACGAGCGCGCATCGATGGGCATGGAGCGCTTCGAGAACATCGTCACCGTCCCCAGCGAGGCCGAATTCCTGGCGCGCCCGCGCGCGCCCGCGCAGAAGCTGGTGGTCTTCGAGAAGGAGCACGCGGAGGTCGACCTCTGGCGCGCGGAGCTACCCGAGGATTGCGTGATGGTCTTCGGCAGCGAAGTGAGCGGTGTGTCGCGCGAGATCATCGACGCCGCCGATCTGGTGGTCGGCATTCCGATGTACGGGATCAACCATTCGTTTCCGGTGACGGTCGCCGCCGGGATCGCGATGGCGGAGTGGACGCGACGCTACCACCCTGGGCCGTAGCTCAGGGCGCCGTGCAGGTGACCTGGCTCAGCGACGGAACCGGCTGGCCGCTCACGGTTTCGCTCGCGGTGAAGTAGCTGCGTCCGTCGAGCGCCCAGGTGACCGCTTCGCCCTGCGGCTCGACGGCCACCGGCACGCGCAGCGGCGTCGCGCCGAACACCGACGGCACGGTTCCGCCCGTCAGGCGCGTGAGCTCGAACAGGCCGGTCGTACCGGTGGTCCGGATCAGCGCGCGGTCGCCGCACGGGTGAAAGGCGCCGTCGGTGACCAGCCCCTCGGCCGGTGGGATCGCCAGCGTCGCGACCTGCTGGAGAGTGACCTGCACGTCCTTTTGCAGCGGGAGCGGCATCTCGTAGACCGCGGCCGGGACGCCGGTCTCCTTGAGCACGATGAAGACGCGTCCGGTCTGCGGGTGGACCATCAACGTCTCCGCGTTGTGCGGTCCGTCGGGATAGACGAACGGAAACGACTCGTAGCTGGTCAGGGTCACGACGCTGCCGTCGCTGGGCAGCGTCGCCGGCTCGGCCACGCGGTAGATCACGTACTGCGTGCGATCGACCTTGTTGTCGCCGGTGTCGCCGACGTAGACGCAGCTGCCGGCGGGGCATGGGCCGACGGAGATGTCTTCCCAGTCGGTCGCGGTCGCGCCGCTGAGATGGATCTCGGCGGCGATCTGCGCTTGCTGGGTGAGCGCGAAGAACCGCGCGCTATCACCCGAGTCGTTGTGCGTGTAGAAGAGACCGGGATGCGCGTGGCTCGCCGCGAGCCCGGACAGCTCGACCAAGACCGAGGGCGAAGGGCCGAGCGCGACCGGAGTCCCGAACGTCGTGCACGTCGTACAGATCGGCGTGACGTCGGTCGTGCTGCTCGCGTCCATGCGCGCGTCGCTTGCGGCATCGGTGCGCGCATCGGCCGGTGAATCGGTGCCCGCGCCGTCGACGTTGGACGGAGTCGAATCAGCGCGCGCATCGACGTCAGGTGCGGCATCGACGGCGGCCATCTGCCCACCGAGCGCGCCGTCGGATGCTCCCGCTTCACCGGCGCGTCCGCCGCTCGCGGAATCGCCAGTGGATGAATCCCGTCCACCGATTCCCGGAGAGTCGCTGCTCGATGCGTCGGACGCAGGTGTCAGCGTTGCCACGCTGCATGCTGCCGCTCCGAACGCCGCGGCGGCGACCGCACCAACTAACGCAAGTACCTGAGAGCGCTTGGCCAAATGAGAAGACAAGGGGGATCGATTTACGTATGAGTGTCTCGGTAATGCAAGGAAGACTACTGTCCGTGGGCGACTCTTGGGTGGAAGTACACGGAAAATACCTACCTGGACGCTGACACGACGTGTTTTCGGCAGAGTAATCCAGCAAACTTATTTGCTCGTCGGGCCTTGCCCCGTAGGTTGATGTGCGCTTCAATGCATGCCGTGCTTGGTTCGACGATTCCTGGTACTGGCGGGGGGAGTGCGTCCGACGGTGGACCGAAGCCTGGCGATCTGATCGCGGATCGCTATCAAATCGAGCGTTTCATCGGCCGCGGCGGAATGGCGGAGGTTTTCGCCGGGCTCAACGTGCGCACGGGCAAGCGCGTCGCGCTGAAGTGGATCCGTCCAGCGCTGGCGACGACGGCGGAGGCGCTCGCGCGCTTTCGCCGCGAGGCCGTCGCCGCGGGGCGCATTCACCATCCCAACGTCGTGACCGTGTTCGACGTCGTCGAGCACAAGTCGGCGACGTGGCTGGTCATGGAGCTGCTCGAGGGCGAGACGCTCTCGGAGATCCTGAATCGCGTGGAACGCATGGATGCCGAGGAGGCCGTGACGTTGCTCATTCCCGCGATGCGCGGCGTGGCGGCGGCGCACGCGCACGGCGTGGTTCATCGCGACCTCAAACCGGACAACATCTTCATCTGCCGCTCCTCGGACGGCCAGCGACGCGAGGCCAAGGTGCTGGACTTCGGCGTGTCGAAGCTGTCAGACGAGGCGGGCGGAGAGCAGGTCAGCATCACCGTGACCGGCAACCTCGTCGGGACGCCGACGTACATGGCGCCCGAGCAGGTGCGCGGAAATAAGGTCGTCGATCCGCGCTCGGACGTGTACTCGCTGGGTGTCGTGCTCTACCAGATGCTCGCCGGGCGGCCGCCCTTTCACGGCCAGGTCTATTCGGCGCTGATGATCGAGATCGCCACGATGGATCCGCCGCGGCTGCGCACGTTTCGTCCCGATCTGTCGGCCGATCTCGAGGCGATCGTGCACAAGGCGATGGCGCGCGATCTCGACCGTCGCTACCCGGACGTCACCAGCTTCGTGCACGCGCTGGAAGCGTTGATTGGCATGGATTCCGGGCCGGTCGTCACGCGCATGCAGGCGCTGCACAGCGAGCAGATTGACATTCGGCCGGGCAGCGGCCCGGGCGCCATTTTCTCGAGGGAGGACACGCACACTCTGGAGCTGGCGCGCCAGCGCGGGCGCCGGATTCGGTTGATCGCGATCTCGGTCGGGGCCGCGGTCCTGATCGCGTTCGGAATCAAGATGATCGTGACGTCGCGCGCGCGTCGCCCGCTGGAAGCGCTCGAACAGCGGTCCGAGGAGCTCGCCCGCCAACCACCGGCACCGACGGCCGCGCCCCCGATGCCGGCGCCCCACACCCAGACGGCCGAAACGGCGCCTGCCGGGGCGGTGGTTCCCAGCGGTCCGGAAACGGGCGCCTTGCGCGAACGGCGCTCTCCGGCGGAAGCCGCTGAAATGTCGGGTGTCTCCGCACGCTCGCACGGTCGTATGAAGCTCACGGCATCGAAGGTCGAGCGTCTCGCGAGTGACAAGCCCACCGACAAGCCGGTCGCGGCGACGCCACCAGCGGAGCCGGTTCGACCGCCGGCCGCGACTCCCGCGCCACCGGCGTCGCCGCCGTCGCGCGCCGGGAAGATCTCGATCGATGACTTTTGAAGCATAATACCGTAACGTAATTAGCCTTCATCGATGAACGCGAAGGCTTGGACGACTCGGTTGGCGTTGGGGGTGGCGGTGCTGGCGGCCGCCAATCAAGCGATCGCGGCTCCCGCTCCTGCGGCGCAGGATCCCGGCGAGACCAGCCAGTACCGCGCGATGCTCGAAGAGGCGGTCTCCGAATACGACGCCCATCGCTACGAAGAGGCGCGCGCGCTGTTCCGGCGCGCGCACGAGATCTCGCCCAACGCGCGCACGCTGCGCGGGATCGGAATGGCGTCCTTCGAGCTGCGCGAGTACGTCGAGGCGCTGCGTTCGCTCGAGGCGTCGCTGGCCGACAAGCGGCGAGCGCTGACCGCCACGCAGCGCCAGCAGGTGGAGACGCTGATCGAGCGCACGCGCGCCTTCGTGGGACGCTTTTTCCTGAAGCTGTCGCCCAAGGAGACGCTCGTGCGCGTCGACGGCACGCCCGCGGCGATCGAGACAGACGGCAGCCTGCTCCTGAGCTTTGGGCGGCATGCTCTGGCCGCGGAGGCGCCGGCGTCGGTCTCGGAGAATCGCGAGATCAACGTGATCGGCGGCGAGCGCCAGGAGCTCTCATTCCAGCTGCGCCCCGAGGCGTCGCCGGCGGTCGCGGCCAAGGCTGGGGCGACCGGAGGCGCCACCGCGCCCGCGGGCGGCGGCGAGGCGGCTGCGTCGTCGCGAGTCACCTACTGGCTTGCGGGCGCGGGCGTGCTGGCAGCGGGCGCGGTCGGCAGCTTTCTGTGGTCGCGACACGAGAGCGACGAGCTCAACAAATGCGATCAGTCGAACGCCATGGGAGTCCTGTGCGACAACCGCGGATCGATCGCCACCAACCACAACCTGGCGTTGGGTGTGGCTATCGGGAGCGGCGTGGCGGCGCTGGCCCTCGGAATCGTCGGAACGGTCGTCTGGTCGACCAACAGCAAGCCGGAGTCGGGGACGGCGCTCGCCTGCCTTCCCACACCGGGGGCGGTGAATTGTGAGCTTCAACTTCGCTTCTAGTCGATCGGTTGTTGCCGGGTCGTTGCTATGCGCGACGGCGCTGGCATTGTCCGGCGTCGCTTGCGTGAACGCGCACATCATCGCGGGCGGCACCGGCGGCGGCAGCGGTCAGGGCGGCGACGGTCTCACGGGCGTCGGCGGATCGGACGGTACGGGCGGCGCGGGTGGCGTTACGGGCACGGGCGGTGGTGGCACGGGCGGGAAGGCCACCGGAGGTACCGGTGCCGGAGGCTCGGCGACGGGCGGCACCGGGATGGCCGGAGCCGGGATGGGCGGTGGAATCGTCGATGCGGGGGCCGGCGGCTCGAACATCGACGCGCCTTACGACGGCCCGACGGGGATCACGCCGTTCGCGGCTGGCCAGCTCGTCATCACCGAGATCATGGCCGACACCAACGACGTCCCGGACGAATCGGGTGAGTGGTTCGAGCTCTACAACCCGAGCGCGACTGACACATACGACTTGATTGGTTGCGTCGCCCAGGACACGAACAACTCGAACGTAATCGCAAGCCACGTGATCGTTGCTCCGCTTTCGTACGTTACGCTGGCGCGCTTCGCGACGGCTGTTAGCGGATTTGTCCCCACATATGACTATCACACGACGTTGAGGACGGACGGATCAGGAATGCTCGACGCGACCAAAGACGTCAAGTTCAGCAATAACGGCGACAGCGTTCATTTGGTATGCGGCCTTGTACCAATCGACGCGGTCGACTTTCACTCATGGCTCGGCAGCAATGGGATGGTTCCCAACGGAAGAAGCTACAGTTTGGATCCCTCTCACTACTCATCGACCGACAACGACATCGAGGGAAACTGGTGCGTAGGGAGCCACGTCTACAACTCGACGGACCGCGGAACGCCAGGTAGCCCCAATCCACCGTGCTCCTGTATGGACGGTGCAGCAGACGGCGGATGCGTGTTCTTCTAAGCGCCTAGGGGGCCGGTTAGTTAGTCTGAAGAAACCCTAAAGTTTCACCTCCCTCAGCTGTCGCCGCGCCTTTGCGCCGAATATGTTGAGTGATACGGACGTTCTCCGGCGTTCGATCCGAGTTGCTATCGAGATTCCGAATTCGTCGTCGGTGTCGGGGCCAGTTAGGATGATGGGCTGCTGGGTGGCTGTAAATCCGCTTGCGCTACCGAGATAGATGTACACGCGGCCCAGGCAATCCAAAATGCCGTCGTTTGTCGTCGCGACATCCGCGTATCCGTCACCGTTGATGTCTCCAATGCCGGCTGCGCCTACACCTAGATTGTCTGGATTCGTCAAGACTATCGAACGTGCACTCGAGACGCCGGCCGAGCTTCCTTGGAACACGATGTTGCCAGCGATGATGTCCGCATAGCCATCGCCGTTGACGTCTCCCGCGCTTGCGAGCTCGATACTCGCTCCGAGAATTGCTGGTTGTTGAGTCGCAGAAATGCCTGGAGAACCACCGAGGTAAACGAAGACATCTCCAACGTTGTCGCCGACAGACAAGTCTGCGTATCCATCGCCGTTGACGTCGCCGGCATTGGTCGCCCTTCCGAAGAAGCCGTTGGGCCCATTCGGACCGGTTAAAACGGTCGTCGGTGTCTCGTTGCTTACAACACCCGAAGGGCTCCCGAGGTAGAGGTACGCTCGTCCGGTGTTATTCAATGCATCGGACGCTCCTATCACGAAGTCCGCGTAACCGTCTCCGTTGACGTCGCCGGCTGACGCCACTGAGCTACCGAAAAGACCATTGTCGGGACCATTCAGGTCTATCCGCAGGGCCGACGACAACCCTGATGGTCCACCGAAGTAGATGTGTGCTCGCCCAGTCCCGAGCGGAACGCCTCCGCCGACACCGAGAGCGCCGACGAGAACGTCGGCGTATCCATCGCCGTTGAGGTCGCCGGCACTCGCAACGGTTTCTCCGAAGTTGCTGCTTTGTCCGTCAGGGCCGGGAAGCATAATCGGTTGCGATGACGCCGAAATTCCAGATGCGCTGCCGAGGTACACGTAGACGCTTCCAACTTGGCTCAAGTCGCTGAACGCGCCTACGATGAGGTCACAATATCCATCTCCGTTGACGTCGCCTGCGCTTGCCACCGCGAATCCGAAGCGACTTCCGGCAGGCCCAGTCAGCTTGATCGGCTGCTGTGCCGACGTAATCCCGGCCGCGCTACCCATATAGATATACGCGCGGCTCACCTGGTCACCTCCGACGACGACATCGGCGTAGCCGTCGCCGTTCAGGTCCAGCGTCGTGCCCCAGGACGTGTTCACCGGCGCGGAGCGGGCGCCGACGTTGAATTGCCAGGTCGGCGTTGACGTCGTGCCCGTGAGACCGCCCGCGCGGCCGAAGGCATGCCAGAAGACGACGCCCGCCGGCAGGTCGACCCCCGGGGCGCCCGCGGCGCCGCTGGTATCGAAGGCGACGATCGGGTTGCTGCAGGCGCGATCGTGGCAGATCTCGACGTGCGCGCCGTCGGTGCCGTTCGGCAGCACCCAGTGCAGCAGCGGCCGGCGCGACGTCACGGTCGCGGTCGAGAGCGGTGCGATCAGGCGCGGCGGCGCGATCTTCGTGAGATCGGGCCCGGTGTCGACCGCTCCGTCCGCCGCGGCGTCGCCGCGGGTGCTGTCCGCCGGCCCGTCGACCGGGAGACCTTGGTCGGGCCCGGTGCCTTGGTCCTGCCCAGTGTCGATCCCCGCATCGTTCGGCGCGACGCCGCCGTCGGCAGGGGCGTCGCTGGTCGAGCGGACATCGCTCCCGAGATCGCTGCCTCCGTCGTAGGGGACGGCCGTGTACGTCTTGCAACCGAGAGCCGACAGCAACAGCGTCAGGGCCAGCCGGCGACACCTCGAGCCGGTGACGGCTCGTCCCCAGAGATCACTCATCGTGGCACGGATGGTCGGCCTCGCGGCAGGGTCCGGTCAAGAGCAGCACCACGACTTATCGCTGCGGGCGCGCGGAAGTTGCGCGCGACGACAGCCTGCGCTCCTCCGTGATATTCGCACCGTCGCAGGACGTAAGGCCTCTCACCTGCGGTCTTCATTGTGATACGGTGCTGCTCCCGGTGAATCTGTTCAGCCGGCGGATTCGGAAAGGAGCTACGCATGCGCGCGCGTCTTCTGGGAGCGTGGGCGATCTTTGCCACGACACTGGCCCTGACGGGTTACGGCTGCGGGGGCGGGTCGAGCTCACCACCGCCGGTCGACGCGCACGACGCTGGCCGCAGCGACGGTAGCGCGGATCGCGGCCCGGATCTGCGCGCCGACGCCGTCCCCGACGCACCGGCAGACGCTGTCGACAGCGCATCCGACGCCCCACGCGACGGAGCGGGCGACACGCGCGACGCCGCCGACGCGCGCGACGGCGGTCCGGCCGAGGCCGGGACCGACGTCGCGGCGCCGACCTGCTCGGACCACGTCAAGAACAGCGACGAAACCGACATCGACTGCGGCGGCCACTGTGGCAAGTGCGCCCCGACCCAGGGCTGTCTCGTCGGCGCCGACTGCTCGTTCGGGGTGTGCAAGCTGGATAATACCTGCGGCGAGTGCAACCTGGCCTCGGACTGTCCGGGCGCGGAGACGGAGTGCGTGCACCGGTCGTGCACCGCCGGGGTCTGCGGTATGTCGCTCGCTGCGGACGGCACGGTGCTGGCGCAGC
>Ga0265338_10001472_pt1 | contig 38148 bp, 54 predicted proteins | sample 42126metaG_FD_193579 | JGI IMG/M metagenome (GOLD analysis project Ga0265338, IMG submission 193579) | Rhizosphere microbial communities from Carex aquatilis grown in University of Washington, Seatle, WA, United States - 4-21-26 metaG | ecosystem: Host-associated > Plants > Roots > Rhizosphere... | reverse complement strand
GCTTTATTCTCGTTGTTTTGGGAAGCTGTTTGTGGAATTTACTCGTGGATTAAAGAATATTTCTTGGATGATTTTTTCGATAATCCAGGTAAACCTATAGTTACATCATATGTGGTTTGGCTTTTGTTGTATTACACAATATTAGTCAACACTCAATTGTTCATTGGGTGGACAGATAATGATAACGCCCTTAGATACTTCTTTATCCCAGTTTTAGCGGGATTGATGGGAGCGGTGCTGATTGGAATTCTTTTGATATCATTAGTAAAGATTTTTGAAATTTTCTTCGGCAAGTTTAAGGAACATCTTCGCCGTCAACGTGTGATTGAGGCCAACAAACCAAAGACCATCCCTTTAGAGATAGCCCCAGCTTACAAGAGCAATTGGAAGAGAATGGCTGATGTGATTAAGAGAAGACCGCCAGAGAAACCCAACCCAAGACTCAACTCAGTAGAATAGGAGAAAACATGCTTGTCAAAATCCCTACATTAGTTCAAATGAAAAAAGATAGAGTAAAAAAGGTAACTGAACATAGTACGATGGGATTTCTTAACACCATTCACGCTGGGCTTTGTAATAGACTCGAATACATTGATATTCCATTCAATGTATTGAACGATGAGGATAGAAAGATTTTGGATTCTATTATTGAGGGATTCAAGTCAAAAGATTATAATTTTGAGAAAATTAATGAGATTCCATTTCAAGCGATGACGCCTATGGGCCTTATTTCTGGAGTCAATGTTATTCACAGATTCCAGCTTGAACCGAGGATTAAATTCATTGAGAAGAAAGATGAGAGTGCAGTTAAGCTTGGCTCAGTGAATGAATAATCAGTCTTGTTTCTATTTCTTTTGGTATTAAGACTGTTTGTTCTTTGAATAAATCAGGAGAGATAACTACTACGGGAAGTTTTGGTTTAGTGAGTGGTGTTAATAGCATATAGTGATGAGTAGTTGGATGTTTTCTAAATGGGAGTTCTGAAGGTAAAGTGGTTACTTCACTTGCCAGAAAGAACTCCCATTCGTTTTCTATGTAGTGTAGACAAAGCATTATAAGAGATACCACCTAATCATACAATTAGCCTGTTGGCTATCTTACGTCCAAATATAATTGATGTTTCAAGTTCTTGAATTCGTTGATGTAGTAAATGAATTCTATTGTTTCTGTTTCGACACACATATTCTAAGCGTAGGGTTGAACTTCTATGAAGAACATGGGAGATTCTCCAAACTACGCCTTCTTTAAAAATAAATTTGCCTAAGTATGGGTCTTTCATACTGTCATTATATCAAAACAAATCCAAAATTTATCTTGAAAAATTATACAAATGGGTATATACTGAATTCAGTCAGCACATGTCGTGTTGGCACTGTAGTAATCCACGAAGGGAAAAGGTAAGCCATGAGCACACTAGAAATAACAAAGGTAAGAGTAAACAAAGTCAAGGAACACGCAGAGGGCGCGAGTGACAAGGTTGTAGCTTTAGCTACGATTCTTTTAAACGAGACTTTCGCTATCAATAAAATCAGAATTGTTAACGGCGCAAACGGATTGTTTGTAAGTATGCCGCGAAACAAGAATAAGAAGGAAGAATGGGAAGACATTTGTCATCCTGTCACCGGAGAGTTTCGCAAGAACATGGAAAAATTAATTTTGGACGAATTTAGCAAGATTAAGGATTAAGTTTCATCCTTTGAAACGTAAAGAGGATTGGAGTCTCCGGATTCCAATCTTTTTTATTTACCTATTGACAAATTTATTTTCATGTGGTATAATGTCTCCATAGTTAACTTATGGAGGAATTATGCGTGTGTATGATTTGAGCATGGATAAGGTAGTTATTGGACTTCGTGTGCGGAGTTCCATGAACCCTGATATTGAGGGTGTGATTTCTTGCATTGACGCTGATGGTGAGGCCCGTGTTCAGTTCGAGAACGGAGTTGTGAACAAATTTGTTGGACACAACAGCGACCTGGAAGTTATTGGGTGGGACCGTATCTGTACGTTCCCTGATTGGCGGAAGGTGTAAAATGATTTGGTTTAAAGTGGCGTGGCGAGTCTTGGTCAAATTTTATGAGAACACCTATGTTCTTTGGAATTGGTTAGGTTGTTCGGCCATTACATATGCCGTGATTCTACTTATAACACAAACCCCATTTTGGGGACACAATAGCATCTATGCAGATTTTCGTTATACGGCCATTGGATGTAGTTGCGCGTTAGGTATTTTTGTCTATGGTATTGTTTTTTTCATTTCTTCTGAAATAGCCGCCCCAGCTAGGGTTTGGGTTTTAAAGATTAAGAAAGAAATCGAAGCCGAAGAACATGAGATTCGCCGTCAAAGAGAACTTAAGTCTGTAAGTGAAAGAGAGAGACTTAAGGGAACCAACCTAAAAGTCGTTAAACCATTAAGTGAAGTAGAATAGCTTGACAATCCTCCTAATCTATGATACAATACAGTATCATAGGAGACAGTCATGACTTCCCGCTATCAGAAACTCGAAATTGCTCTTCGCTATTACCTCAAGGGTGCCCGTTATCACACGGCTCTTGAGGCGCTTGATTTTGGGCTGTCCTGGCATAAGGGACTTCGTAAGGATGGTGTGACTCCGGAGTTTCAACATCAAATTGAGATTGCTCTTTATTGCAATTCTCTCAAAGGTCTGATGAATGAAGAGTCCGTGCTCACCGCCGCCCTTCTTCACGACACCATCGAAGACCATAAGAATGCCGAATTCAAAATGATGGACAAATTTGACGAGTCCACTATGAGTGTTTGTAGACTTCTCGATAAAACTGGCAAGGAGTACAAGCATTATTTTGAGAGAATTGCTTCCGACCCTATTGCCAGCATTGTCAAAGGTGCCGACAGGGTTCATAATGTGAATTCTATGGTTGGTGTTTTTAGTAAGGAAAAGCAAAAGAAATATATCGAAGAGGTCAACGTATATTTCTTGCCAATGTTGAAGACTGCTCGTAAGAATTTCCCGAAGCAGATGGATGCTTACTTCAACATCATGCACATGCTTCGAAGTCAAGTCAATTTGCTTGAGGGTAATCTATGATTATCCATGAACCATATGCTGGTGAGCAGGGTGAAGATTGGGAAATTTATAAACATTACGAGAAGCGTTTTTGTGATATTCGGTTGAAGAATGGTGAGGAATATGGCGCTTGTTGGCCTAATGCTGGATTCTTCACTATTCTTGAGGAACCTGAACGTCAAATTCCACAGGAACAAGTGGCTTTTATTCGTTACTATAAGGAAGATTAAAAAATGTCAGAGACTAGAGAATATACTGACAAAGAATTGAAAGAAATGTTTGTCCGGAAATTGTGGAGCACGTTGGAATATTGTTTGAATGATGATAAAATGAAAACTCCACAACATAAACTGGAGGTCTTCATGCATTCAATTTTGGCAACTTTGGACGGTTGCGCTATTGACCTTCCTGGATTTATTATTGCGCCGATTTCTACGGAAGAGGATAAGCAATTTTATATTAGTGAGGGCGAGAATTTTTATCCCATTAATGACCAAAATGCCATCAAGGGTGATATCGGCGGCGGATTACACGAGATTATGTATTCTCTGAAACCGACTTCTATTCCGGAGAGAGATTAGAATGAAGATTGGTATCGACATTCATGGTGTGATTACAGCGAATCCGAAATTTTTTTCGGCCTTCACGCAGATGCTTGTTTCTCTTGGTCATGAAGTCCATATCATGACCGGACCAAGATTCAAGAAAGTCGAGCCAATTCTTAAGAAACACAAAATTGTTTACACCCATTTCTTTTCGATTGTAGAGGAAGAGGAAAGAAAGGGTATTACAGAAATCGTCTGGACCAAAGAAGGCGACCCGTACATGGACATGAATGTTTGGGATAGGGCTAAAGCTAAATACGCCAAGAAACACAAGATTGATTTGCACATCGATGATTCCACCAAATATGCTGATTATTTTTCAACGCCAATGTGTGTCTACAGACACGATTCTCAAAAGCCAAAGGCCAAATAATGGACAAGCAATATACCATTCAGGGTAAGGTCAAGCTTTCTTCTGACCAATATATTTGGATTGCGATTGTGAACATGATTGGTAGTTCAATCTTTTATGGTCTAGTCACACAATTTGGAATTATTGGGTTTGTAGCTTTCTTTTTTGTAGCATATATAATTGTTGCCCCATCCTGGGCTCTTGCGTTTCTTCGCATTAGAATGACTATGGCCGTCAATTCTACCAGAAAGGAAATGATTGCCACATTAAACAGTATGCTCAAAGCCGAACATCTAAATTCTAAAAAGCAAAGAAAGATTTACATCAATTATATCGATTTGTTAGTTAAGAAAATGGACAATCTAGTTGATATCATGGCAAAGAGACGGCAAGCGTTGGATATTGCCAAAAATTCCAAGATTGGAACCGTCATTCAAGTCGCCCAATTGGAACAAATGGCACAATCCTACGAGAAAAAGAAAATTTTCTTAAACAAATAGGATATAATAGTGATTAGGTTGTTGGGTAAATTTCCTAAAGAAGCTTTCTATGTCGCCGTAAGCGGCGGGATTGATTCTATGTTTGCCTATGACTTTATGAATAATGGAAGACATATTTGTTTGCCATTGTTTTTTAATCACGGCACGGAAACTAGCGAAAAGGCAATGAAATTTTTGAATGCCAAGTTTCAATCGGGTTGGCATTTCGGGAACATCCACGGCTCTAAACCAAAAAATAAGTCGTGGGAAGAATTCTGGCGCGATGAAAGATATAAATTCTTTCATGGGATTAAACAACAGATTGTTACAGCGCATCATTTGAGTGACCAGATTGAAACATGGGTTTGGTCAAGTATGCATGGTAATCCTAAATTGATTCCTTATAATAACAAAAATGTAATACGCCCCTTTTTGATGACTCCGAAGGATGAGATTAAAAATTGGATGTCCAAAAAGAAGGTTGATTGGATTGAAGATGAAAGTAATGAAGATGTTAAGTATCAAAGAAATAGAATCAGACAAAAACTCATGCCTGAAATTTTAAAGATTAATCCAGGCATTGGAACTGTAATTGCAAAGAAAGTATTGAAACAATATAACGATTCTCACACAGGAGTTACAAAATGAGTACAGCCAAGACCGATTTCGTCACTAAAACTACCCGAGAGATTGCGAAATCTCTTATTGTCCGTGCCGAGGATACGAGCGCAGGCGGTGGACATTTGTCGATTCCCAGCGCCCTTGGAAAGACTTGGGCTTATCAGTTCAAGCGTGAGAGTCGCCCCAAGAAGGCGGTAAATAAGAATGCAGAAAAGAAGTAAAAAAGAAAACTTTTTAGTTTACGATGCGTCTTGTGCTTTCTGCACTGGAATGGCTGGTTTTTTCCATCGTAAATTAGGCGTCAAGGTTGTCCCTAACAATATCCAAGTAAGCTACCTTGATAAGGAAACTATTCAAAAAGACGTTCACTACGTTGTTTTTGAGAATGGAAAACCTATTGTTTTTCATGGTGCCGAAGCCGCAGTTAGAATGGTGGGACAGAAATACGGTATTCTGATTAAACTTTACAAAGTCATTGGTTTTAAACAGTTTTTCCAGATTTCTTACTGGATTGTAAAAAAGTTAAGAAAAAGATTCTAAAATAAACTTGACAAAACCAGTAAAATGTGATATAATGTTATTACAGTGAAGGGATGCAATGTTCCTTCACATTACCCGCAAAGCCGACTCGAATGAGCGGCAGAAAAAGAGGGCAACATGGATGTAGCAGTTAAGAAAACACCTATCGGCGTTATCGTTGGCCGATTCCAGGTGCATGAACTTCACGAAGGACACCACTCGCTCCTAAAGTCTGTGATGGATAATCACGACAAGGTGGTGGTTTTTCTTGGAGTTTCACCCGCCAAAGGCACCAAGAATAATCCCCTAGATTACAAATCCCGAGAACAGATGCTTCACGAGTCTTATCCAGACTTGACGATTACTCCTATCAAAGATGTTAATAATGATGAGGAATGGTCGAAGACTTTGGATGCCAAGATTCGTGAAATTTTTGCTATTGGGGCTGTGACTCTTTATGGCAGTAGGGATGGATTTATTCCTCACTACAAGGGACAATTTCCCACAGTTGAATTGCAGGCCCGCTTTAAGGTTTCCGGTTCGGAAATTCGAGAGAGCCTCAAAGACAAGAGTATTGCTGACAAGAATTTTCGTCACGGTAGAATTTCAGCTTGCTTTGATAAATACCCCATCACTTTTTCTACCGTGGATGCCGCAATTCTAGATGGGAAAGGGAAATTACTTTTGGCTCGTAAGAAAGTGGACCCCAAAGGTAAGTGGAGATTCGTTGGTGGTTTCGTGGATGCACACGCCGACGAGTCTTTGGAAGAGGCAGTAAAGCGTGAGGTTATGGAGGAAACCGGAAGTTTGGGAGTGGGTCAGCCTGAATATATTGGTAGCTCCAAGATTGATGATTGGCGCTATAGAAATGAACAGGATGGCATCATGACTACTTTCTTCGCCGTTCCTTACGTGTTCGGAAATCCAAAGGCGACAGACGATATTGATGAGTTGGAATGGTTCGATATCGAGAAATTGGTAAAGACAGACGGTTATCAGTTCGTTGATGAACACAAAATTCTTTTCACCCTACTCAAAGCGCACTTGAATAAGGCGCAGAAAAACAAAGGAGAATAACACCATGAAAAACGCTCTAGACAATCTAATCCTTAAGACAGACAGCTACAAACTTAGCCACTACGTCCAGTATCCCGCAGGCACCGAGAATGTTTTCTCGTACTTTGAGAGCCGTGACGGTGCTAAATTCAAAGAGACTGTGTTCTTCGGACTACAGGCTTTTATTAAGAAGCACCTTATTGGTGCGGTTATCACCAAAGAAAAGGTCGAGCAAGCTAAGGCTTTCTCGGACGCCCACGTTGGTCCTGGCATCTTCAATTATGAAGGTTGGATGTACATCGTGGAGAAGCACGGCGGCAAGCTTCCTATCCGTATCAAGGCCGTTGCCGAAGGCACTGCTGTTACGACCAGCAATGTTCTCATGACGGTGGAAAGCACCGATAAGAAGTGTTATTGGTTGCCGAATTACCTGGAAACTTTGTTGGTTCAGGTTTGGTATCCCAGTACCGTTGCCACCTTGTCGCGTGACAACAAAAAGAATATTTTGAAGTATTTGGTCGAAACTGGCGACCCTGCTGGAATCGCATTCAAGTGTCATGATTTCGGTTATCGTGGTGTGTCGAGTGACGAGTCCGCCCAGTTTGGTGGTGGTGCTCACTTGGTTAACTTCATGGGCACCGATACCATCGCTGGCATCTTGTTTGCCCAGGAATATTACGGCGCTGGGATGGCTGGTTTCAGCATTCCCGCTTCCGAGCACAGCACCATCACTTCTTGGGGCCGAGCGGGTGAGGTCGAGGCTATGCGTAACATGTTGGAGAAGTATAAGGATTCTCCGCTCGTGGCCTGCGTCTCGGATTCATGGGATATCGACAACGCCGCCGCAAACATTATCGGTGGTGAGTTGAAGGAATTGGTTCTCGCTCACAAGGGAACCTTCGTTGTCCGTCCCGACAGTGGAAATCCGCTTAAGATTCTTCCCCAGCTTATCACTACTCTTGGTGACAGGTTTGGTTTCCGCACAAATGATAAAGGCTTTTTGGTTCTTAATGACCATGTGCGCGTGATTCAGGGTGATGGTATTACTAACGAGACTATTCCCTTGATTCTCGAAGAGCTTAAGAAGAACAGATTGTCGGCTGACAATTTGGCCTTCGGTAGCGGTGGCGGTTTGCTACAGCACGTCAACCGCGATACACAGCGTTTCGCCTTCAAGTGTTCGTCTGTGGTCGTGAATGGTCAAGAGCGTGATGTCTATAAGAATCCCGTGACTGACTTGAGCAAGGCTTCGAAGAAGGGTCGTTTGGCTCTGGTCAACGAGGGTGGCGTTTGGTCCACCGTCATCGAGAAGCAGTTGAATGGTCGCAAGAATTACCTTGAGACTGTCTTCGAAGATGGAAAATTGGTCAAGGAATTCACTTTCGATGAGGTTCGCGCCAATGCGGAAGTGAAGGCAGAGGCTTTGGTCTAAATAGAAAAACTGAATAACAATAGGGGCTTATGGATAAAACCGTAGGCCCCTATTTTGTTTGGAAAAAAGCTTGACTTTAAATAAATTTTGTGATATAATAGGTGGTAACTAAAGAGGTGTCTGATGATTACAGTTATTTGCACTAAGGGAAATGTTATTCTTGACGCGGTTTCTGTTCCGGAGGATGGAATGGAAAGCGCCCGTTTGCTTCTAATTGACCTTTGCGAAACCCGTGACACCAAGTTGGTGGATATGGAGTTTAGATATATGTATTTCAGGAATGGAAAGACCCATTTCCTACCGAATAGAGTTTAGAGGATATCATGGCTGACGCTATTTATGCTGGTTCTTTTGACCCAATCACAAACGGCCACGTTTGGGTTATTAAACAAGGTCTTAAGATGTTTGATAAAATTTATGTGGCGGTTGGTGTTAATCCAGAAAAGCGTTCTGCCTTTAGTCTTGAAAAAAGAATTAGTATGATTCAAAATGCCTTCCCTGGTGAAGAGCGTATTAAAGTAGTTTCTTTTCAAAAAGAATTTTTGGTTAATTTCTGCGCTCAGAATCAGATTGATATCATGATTCGAGGAATCCGCAATGTTCAGGATTTCGAATACGAGCAACAGCTTCTTTATATCAACGAGAGAATTAATAGCGATATTCAATCCGTATACATCATTCCTCCCAGTGAATATGCTGGTCTTAGTTCGTCCATGATTAAGGGACTTGTTGGGTTTTCGGAATGGCAATTCACCGTTAAAGATTTGATTCCAGAAGGCAATCTATCTTTTCTCATGGACGCGGCTTTTTCTGGCAAAGAATTGGATATCTTTTTAGCTGATAACGTACCTCATCTTCTCTTAAAAGAAGTGAGGGATTTAATCTATTCCAGTTATAATGCCACTGGAAGATATTACCATACTGTGCAACATGTTAACGAAATGTTAGCTAAATTGCAACATGGAATGCTAGTGGATGGAGATAAAATTGTTCCTCCTTTGGCTTTGCAGTGGGCTGTTGTCTTTCATGATTTTGTTTACAATGCCGCCTCTGCAACAAATGAGGAGGATAGCGCAACACAATGGGAGAATTTTTGTGATAAGTATTTGAATTATTCTGCTGAATTTAAACACAGAGTTTCTGAATTAATCATGGTCACAAAGAACCATGTGGTTGAATCATTGGATTTTGAAAAGAAATTCATGATTGATTTGGACCTAATGATTCTTGGTGCTGATACAAGCAGATTTAATGAGTATGAAAGACAAATCCGCCATGAATATGGTTTTGTCGGTGATGGTGTCTATAAGTTGGGAAGAATTGATTGGATTAAAAAATTCTTGTCGAGAAGTAATTTGTTCATGACCCAGGTATATCAAAACGAGTATGAAGCTAAGGCGCGAGAAAATCTGAATAAGCTAGCGATAGCGTTAGAGAGGTTATGATGGCTAAAGTCATTAAAGAGAATGATGAAACCAATAACGAAGAAGTTGTGGACCAGGAAGACGAAGAAAGTATAAAAGTAAATGAAGTAGAGGTTGGTACTTATAAGCTTCATATCGCACAATTACGTAAGGCTTTGGAAGAATATCATGTATTTAATGATATTAACCATGCCTTAATTGGTATGGCACATCCAAATGTGTATCATCGCATTGATTTAAGAAATAAAGAAGTTTTGAAGAAATTGGAAACTGATATGGGATTGAAGATTGACTATTCTTTTATTGAAAGTCAAATCCATAGATTTCCGTTCCTTATCAGACCCAATGGTGTAAAAGAAACGGTTGAAGTCAAGACCCATGCACCGGAAAAGAAAATAACCAAGAAACAAATGAAAACTGATGCCAAACGCGATAAATTACAGAAGAAGATTGATATTTTGAAGGGCAAACATAAAGCCATCAAAAATAAAAAGTGTGATAGGGCCGTTAAACTTGCTGGTCAAATTGAGGAATTAGAAACAAAGAGGGATAGATTGTGAGCAAAGAAAGATTCCGTATATGGATAGTTGTAGAAATTGCTGATGGCGATTACACAACTTCCCTAGACATGGAAGAACAATGTCGTAATTTCTTCAATGAATTTTCACTCCTACATTTAGATGGGGTGAAATTTGAAGTCATGTCGGCGGGAGTTGATTATGGAAAGAAAACAAGAGATTTAACTTTTGCCAAATATTTTGAACATACTGATGATACTATTAAATTATTAGAAAAATTGAGGAAGGCTTGTTCCAGATACGGGAACGTCGTTTCGTTACATGCACATAAACCGTACATCGAAAAAAGTTACCTGGAACGAAAAATTCAGGATTTGCAATACGATATCACGGCGTTTAATTTGTTAAACAATTTTTAAATTAGTCCTTGATTTGTTTTGCGTTTAGTGATACAATTACTTTGTCAATATTTTTAACAGGAGTTCCACGATGTCTAGAAAAGAGAAATATAGTGAAGAATACCTGACAAAGCTATGGAGTGAATTCCAGGGTTCTAACAAGAAATTGAAAGAATTCTGTAAAGACGGGAATTTGAATTACATTTCAATTTACACCGCTTTACGGAAAAAGGGAATTATGACATTCCTGAAAAAGGGTAAAAATAAGACACTCGCTTCGACAGTAACAGCGACACCAGAGCCAGTCAAAGTTTAATACCTCAGTTGGGTGCGGGGGAGCGAAGGGGGCTAGATTAACGTCTAGCTCCCTTTGTCTTAACATAGGATGAAACAATGTCTAGACATGAAGATTACGATGAAAAGAAGCTTAAGGAACTTGTAAAAGAGATTCAGCAAAGATACGTTGTTTTGTCTGTTGATACGTTCAATCGCGCCAACACCGAAAATCCAGAAAGATTCCCAGTTTTCAAAACTTTTCAGAGAAAACTAGGTGGTATCAAAGACATTAAAAGGAACGTTGTAAACTATTGACAAACAGGCGGAACTGTGGTATAATACGATTGTCTTAGGGAATCTCTTCTTAAAGGAGACAGTCATGCAGATTCTAGCCGCTATCGTTCTTGGCCTCGCCATCCTAGATTTGCTCGTTACTCCCTTAATACTTTCCGCAGTCCGGAAAACTGGTGGATTCCATTATCTGGTTTCTACTCTTCACAAGTTCGTTTTTCTGATTCTAATCGCTACTCTTTCCTTTATCTTCTACAGGAACGCCAATAACGTAGATTCTAATTTTATCCTAGCGGTGAAATTGGTCATTCCCTGCGTGTTGGCGTTTTCTCTTGTTAAGACCTTCGAGTTAGATGACTACTTTCTAAAACAGTTTCAGCCTGAGAAATATGATACCAACAACATGTCCGAAGAGGGCAAGACCTTGATGCTCTCGGTTTTTGAAGACATGCGTCAGATGAACCAGAAGGGTTTCGCCCAGCGGACCAGGGAAATGATGAATAACTTCTTTAGCAATATTATGACTGATATCGAAGTTATTTTCATGATTGTAACCAACAACACGAAGACCAAGAACGCCTACTTGGAATTGCAGAAGCTTTTGGGCTATGACACGAAATTCGCAACTAAGTCAATTAAGGACTTGATTTTCCTGGTCAAAACACGTATAATCATTGACAGCTTGACTATTGCGACAGTGGCCCTTCTCTTGGTGGCCTAGTAAAGAGAAACAATGAAAAGCATTGAAGCCAGAAAAGACAAGATTTTTAAGGGAGTCTTAGAATCTGTACATAAGGATTCTAGACTATCTGGCACGAGAGAAGCAATGCTTGTTTCTCTTACTTTTGAGAAAACCTTTGCAGTTATGATTAAATCTTTTCGCACAGAACTGCGTAGAGATTATCTAAAGAAAAGCAAACCACGTTATCGAAAGTTTAAACCGTCTCGCCTTCAAAATGTAGAATAGGAGATATAATGCGTAATTTCGAAAAGCCTCAAGGTAATGCAATTTGGATGCCTTCCATCACAGAGCAGACCGGACGCGGTGAACGAGTTTATGACTTGCCTTCACGTTTGATGAAGGACAGAACAATTACTTTGTTCAGTGAGGTTGAGACTACATCAGCAAGTATTATTATTATGCAGTTGCTTTGGTTACACAGTGTTGCCGCCGACGAACCGATTCACTTCTATATCAATTCCCCTGGTGGCTCCGTTTCTGACGGTCTCGCCATCTATGATACTATGAAGTTTATTGGTACTCCCGTTCATACTTATTGTGTTGGCATGGCGGCTTCGATGGGTGCGTTCCTTTTGGGTGCTGGTGAGCCTGGGCACAGATACGCCACCAAACACGCCCGCATCATGATTCACCAGCCTTCTGGTGGAGCGCGTGGTCAGGAAACAGATATTTTGATTCAGGCCGAAGAGATTAAGAAGTGCCGCGTTGAGTTGGAAGAGATTATGGCTGGTTATACTAAACAGAAGCTTTCTAAGATTCATGCTGATTGTGAACGAGACAATTACATGACTTCTATCCAGGCCAAGGAATATGGAATCATCGACAAGGTGGTTTCTCGTGAGACGGAAACAGAGCCAAAGAAGAAGGATTCCAAAGACGGAAAGAAGGACGACTAAATGACCGTTGTTCGCAAACACGATAGTAGGCCGACAATCCTTTCGATTCATCCGACGATGCATTGTGATTATCACTGTGTTGGATGTTATTTGAAGAAGGATATCGAAGGTGATGCGGTAGAGAAGTCTCCTGAATTCTTTGCTGACTTACTACGTGTTGCGAAGCGTGTCGGTATGAAGGAATTAGCCGTTCCAATGAATTTTTCAAAGGAAACTGGCGCTGGCAAGGATAAGAATTACGATTATTTCCTGCTTTTTAAAGAAGTTTGTAAGCAAGAGGGATTGGAATTCACTACGACTTGCAATTTCGATTTCTTCAAGAGTTACCCCAACCTTGACCGTACCGGAATTAGCTTGGTTTCTGTTTCATTGAATGATTTCGTGACGGGCACAAAAGCAAAGCAAGAAGAATGCATGGCAATGATGCGTGACCTTAAGAAAACCATTCCAATCGTCAATTGCAATGTGCTTTTGACTGACCATATGGTGAAATTGCTTAAGGAAGGTTTGGCTGAGAAGATTCTTGATTCTGCGGACTCGATTTATCTTCTTACCTCAAAGCCTTTAACCGTCCCATTGCAGAAGGCTGGAGAATGGTTCAGTCAGCTTGCAGACGTTCTTCCAATCGATAGTGATAGAGTTTTGATGGATACTTGCATCAAATATTCTTTCGGATTGACAAACGGTACTTGCGATAAGCATTTGATGATTTATGTAAATCCTTATGGCGAGATTAAGCGTTGTTCATTCGACAGCAAAAATTTAATCAAACTAAAGAAAGCAGAGGATTTTGCTAAATTCTATAATGATACTTATCCGATGGAATATCAATCTAAATGTTCGTTAATGGGAATGAAATAATTTTTAATATACTCACAGGAGAAAAGAAATGCAAATCAAAACAAACTGCTTAAAGTTAATCAGCTTCATCCGTGCAAAGTCCAAGCTCATCAACGTTATTGGTAATGATGAATACGAGACTGTGAATTCAATCCGTCAGTCCGTGATTTCTTGGATGCTTCACCAGCAGAGTGCTAAGAAAATCGATATCGATAAGAATTTCAAGTATTCCGAGTGGACCATCATCAAGGGTCTCCAGGTCGGTAAGCTTGTGCCTTTCGATGTGAAGGCTTTCCCTCAGAACGTCTGGACTAACGTCTTGGCTGAGAAGGACGCCAAGGATGCGGAAGTCAATAAGGTGTTCCAGTTCAAGGACAATGCCGAAAATGACCCCACACAGGATTTGATGACTGCCTTGCAGAGATTCGAAGCGGACGTTCCGCCCGATAAGGACAAGGCTGGAAACCACACTCACATTATCCTTATTAAGGATATTCACGGCTTAATCAAGAATAACATTCCTCTTATCAGAAAGCTGAAAGAGATTGCCATGAACACCGAGCCCAAGAATGTGCATCGTCACATTGTCATCCTTGGTCCGGTGAAGAGCATTCCCGTGGACATGGAAAACATGACCGCAGTGCTTGAATGGAAGCTTCCGGACGCAGAGGATATCGCCAAGTATCTTTCCAGCTTGGCTACTTATAAGATTATCAGCAATGACAAGAAGCCTGATGAAAAGGCTGATGTGAACGAATACACCGAGCAGGAATTTAAGGATATCACCAATTCCTTCATCGGTTTGCCCCATAATCGTATCGAAGAACATGCTTGCTTGAGTTATGTCCAGTTCAAGAGACGCTTGAATCCCAAGCTTTTGGCACAGTTGAAGACCAAGCACATCTTGGAAAATAGCTCTTTGGAATTGTTGGATACCAACGTCCACATGGATAATGTCGGCGGCATGGAGACTTTCAAAAAGTGGATTGAGGAACGTGCCAACGCTTTCTCGAAAGAGGCTCAGGAATTTGGTGTCGAGTCTCCCAAGGGTGTGATGTTGGTCGGTATTCAGGGTTGCGGTAAGACCTTGATGAGCAGAGCTATCGCTTCAAAGTGGGGCTTGCCATTGATTCGTTTCGACGTGGCGAAGGTTTTCTCGAAGACCATCGGTTCGTCCGAAGAGAATATCCGTAACACATTGGCTACGATTGAGGCTTTGTCTCCTTGCGTGGTTCAGATTGATGAAATTGAAAAGGCTCTTTCCGGTGTCGGTTCGTCAAACATGTCGGATGGTGGCACAACCTCCCGTGTCGTGGGTACGTTGCTTTCGTGGATGCAGGACAAGGAAGCCCAGGCATTCATCATCGCTACCGCTAATGATGTGTCACAGTTACCGCCCGAATTGCTTCGTAAGGGTCGTTTTGACGAAATCTTCTTCTGTGCCTTGCCGGAAGAAAATGAACGTGAAGAGATTTTCAACATTCACTTGGGCAAGAGAACGTATAAGGGCAAGGATTTCAATTGCTCCTTATTCGCCTCCAAGACCAGAAATTATTCTGGCGCTGAAATCGAACAGATTATCAAACAGGCTATTCTGTTCGCCTTCAATGATAAGGCTAGAAAGTTAAAGGACGAGCACATCGTCAAGGCCATCAGAGACATCATTCCTCTGTATGAGACTTGCAAGCAGGATATCGATTGGTTGTTGGCTTGGGTTGGCTGGGACGAAGAGCGTCAGGAAGGTCTACGCGCTCGTTTCGCCTCGGATTCGAAGCAGAACCACGCCGATGAAGGCGCTGTGGCTGATACCGAAGGCGGAAAGAAGGTCATCATCAAGATGAAGCCGGAAGCCAAGGCTGAGAAGACCGAAAAGGATGGTAAAGGCAAAGGCGACAAGAAGTAATAATCAACTTTAGGGATTTTCATGCCGACTGAAAAAGAGAAAGAATCCTGCGGATTTTGCGGACGCACAAATGAAGAAGTTGACCTTATTCAAGGTGAAGGTGTTAACTTCATTTGCGAAGATTGCGTCAGAAATTGTGGCGGGTTATTCGTAAACAGAAAAAAGAAAATCGTCAAGACCAAATTCGAGTTGATGACGCCTAAGCAAATGTATGATGGGCTAAGCAATTATGTAATTGGTCAGGAAGTGGCGAAACGTGTTCTTGCCACGGCAGTATATAATCACTACGTTAAGGTCACGGGTGAGAGAGATGAAACCGATGCAACATTAGAATTGGAGAAATCTAATGTAATGTTGCTGGGTTCCACTGGTATCGGTAAAACATATTTGGTTAGAAATTTAGCCAAGATGTTGAAGGTGCCTTATGCTCAGGCTGACGCGACTACATTGACCCAAGCTGGTTATGTTGGTGAAGATGTAGAGAATGTTCTGATTCGTTTGGTCGGCGCGGCTGAAGGCGCTGGTATTGACGAAAAGGTTCGCAGTGCCGAAATGGGTATTGTCTACATCGATGAAATCGATAAGATTTCTAGAAAAGGTGAAAGCCCGACTGTTTCAAGAGACGTGGGTGGCGAAGGTGTTCAGCAAGCCCTTTTGAAGATGTTGGAAGGTTCAATCTGTCACGTTCCTATTACTATGCAAGCTGGAACGAGAAAGATTCCGAATCATCAAACCGTGCCTGTTGATACATCGAACATTCTCTTTATTGTTGGCGGTGCTTTCGAAGGACTAGCCAAGATTATTGAGGATAGAGCTGTGATGGGTTCTATGGGATTCTCTGGAAATCCAAGACGAAAGAAATCCGCAGAGGAAGCTGGAAGAATTTATCGTCAAGCAAAGGTTGAAGATTTGATTAAATACGGAATGATTCCAGAGTTGATGGGTCGTATTCCTGTCATTGTCCCGCTTGATGATTTGACAAACGAACAGTTGAAGAGAATTCTTCTTGAGCCCAAGAACGCTCTGATGAAGCAGTATGAATTCATCTTCAAGAAGAATGGAAAGAAGCTTTCGTTTGATAATGATGCAATTGATGTTGTGGTGGAAGAAGCCCATAAGAGAAAGATGGGTGCTAGAAGTCTGAGAGCCATCATGGAAATGGTTTTGCTCGATACCATGTTTGAATCTCCGGACTCGAAAGAAAAGAATGTCCGCATCACAAAAGCGATTGCTGAAAAGAACTTGAATTTAAAGGATAAATAAGCGCAATTTATTTAAAAAAAGTCTTGAAAGTTTCTAAGTAATTTGATATAATAAGTGTAAGTAAATTCGCTAATAAGTGAAAAACCTTATAAAAATTCATTTTATATCAGGTGTTTCACAAACAGGAGGTAACACATGTCACACGTAAGCACAGTAAAGACCAGCATCAAGGATTTAAATATCCTTAAGGACGCCTTGAAGACTTTGGGCCTTGGATTCTACGAGGGTCAGAGCATCAAGGGACAGTACTTGGGAGCAGGCCAGAAGGTTGATTTGGTCATCGACAACAAGGGCGACAGAAACGTTGGTATGACCAAGGATAAGGATGGAAATTTCTCTTTCGTCGGAGATTTCTATCAGGTCAAGGGTGGAAAGAAGAATTTTACCGAAGACATTATCCAGAAGTACACCGTCTTGAAGCTTCGCATGGAATTGCGTAAGTTCGGAGCCGCCTCGGTCAGCGAGATTGCTCAGGAAGACGGAAGCGTTAAGTTGGTTGCCAATCTCTAATTAACACGGCACCAATAGGAATCGAGAACTCCCCTACCATCTGGTAGGGGATTCTCTTGAACTCATAAACCTTAACTCTAATTTCGGGACAAATCATGAAGAGAGTGGAAATCACTGTCAAGCGTAATGGCGATACCAAGCTGGAGACTTCGGGCTTCACTGGTAAGTCTTGCATGGAAGTCGATAAGGTCTTGAAGACCCTTTCGGATGACATCAAGAACACCAAGAAGGCTGAGTATTTCGCCACTGAACAGCCCAATGATGTGACAATCGTGGGTAGCAACTAATGTTTAGCCGTGCAGAAATGTGCGGCAATTCTAGTCTATCATGAAAGCTTTCCTGTTAGTATTAGCGATGACTGTGGTTCCATGCATGTCGCATGGGGCCACTAGTCATTTTATAGCCACCAATGTCTATGTCATAGACCAAGGGGCTATGTATCAATTATACGAAACTGAACATATGAGCAAAAAGTTTTTTGAATTATGTGCATCATCACAAGGCGATGCTTTTGCTCCATTTGAAAATCAGTTTGAACAAATTAATTCAATAGCTATTTATGTTCCAAATAATCCTTTCAAGACTCAAACTGTTGTTTTAAATTTTGTTGGCAGGAAGAAACAAAAGAAGATTAAGACTAATTTCTTTTCTTTTACCGCTGACCCAAAAGCTGACCGTAGATATACAAAGATATTTGACGATAATTATTTGGCGGTCCTGAATGAAAGATTTGGAGCATTTTACAGTCATGAAAATGTTTATAATACAGAGAACACAAAGTTGGTTTCATCCGACAGATAGACACACCATCCAATAAAAGTTGAGGATGAGGGGACAAATATTTGTCCCCTTTTTTATTATGAAAAATTATTACAAGATTCTTGGATTAAAAGACGGCGCTTCTGATGAAGATGTAAAGAAGGCGTTCCGTGATTTGGCTAAAAAATATCATCCAGACATTAATAAAGACAAAGATGCCGAAGATAAGTTTAAAGAAATAAATGAAGCTTATGACCACATTACGAATAAAAGGCCGGAACCACAGCCTCAAGGTAATCCATTCGGTGGACCGATAGACCTCAGAGACTTTATGAATCAATTTCAAACACGCAGAAGAATGTTTGATGCTGATATTCATATTGCAGTCGGCATATCATTTATGGAAGCATGTTTGGGAGCAGTTAAAACATTTACCTATAATCATTTGATTGAGTGTGGTTCGTGTAAGGATTATAAGTCTAAACACGGCCATTATAATACTAAATCATGTCATGTTTGCAAGGGTACTGGACAAAGAGTTCAAAAAGTAAATAATTTCGTTATATCTCAGCCATGCGGAACTTGTGATGGTGAAGGAACCAAGCTTGAGTGTCAACAATGCAATGGTGTCGGTGCAATACAAGAATCCAAGACATTTAATTTAACTATTCCTGAAGGCATAAGACCAGAAAGCATGTTGAGAGTTTCCGGTATGGGAAACTTTGACTATGAAAACGAATCGGTTGGCAATGTATTAATCCACGTTCAAATATATAATGATACAAAATTCACAAGAGAAGATGATAATATATTTGCGGAACTAGAGTTGGATTATTTGAACTGTTTATTAGGTGGTGAATTTTCGGTTTCAACTATTCATGGAAATGCAAATCTTAGAGTTCCAGAATGTACACAACATGGGACAGTTTTAAAAATTGATGGTTTTGGAATAAGACGTGTTGGAAATCATTATGTAACTGTTAAGGTGAGAATGCCGCAATTTCTGGATAAAAAGACTAGAAAGATATTAACAAATTTGAAGAAAAATCGTAAACTTTAATAAGATTTAGGATATAATATGTTTATCGAATAGCCACGGGAGAATAAAATGGTTGAGATAAACATAGGTTCTAACTTGAACAATAATTTATTAATTATCGGTGCTGGTGAAGCTGGCGGAAGAATTGCTGAAGAATTCCATAATCAGGGATTTGAAAACGTTATCGCTTTAAATACAGCTAAGGTAGATTTGGATGGACTTACTAATCTTTCAGAAGATAGAAAGTTCTTAGTTAATGTTACAAATGGTGAGGGTGCAGGAAAAGACCCAAAGGTTGTTAGAAATGCAATCGACATGTATTATGACGATGCAACAAACTTTATTAAATCAAAAATTAATGGACAAGATTCAGCTTTGATTTGTGTTGGCGGTGGTGGTGGAACTGGTGGCGGTTTAGGTATTGTGTTGGCAGAAATTGTTAATAATTTAGGATTAAATGTTGGTATCATCTTTACACTTCCTATCAAGAACGAAGCAACTTTAGTTTTTGTTAATGCCCTTCAAAATCTCAATGAACTTTATGAAAACGTAAAAAACGCCGCGATTAGTCCATTCATTGTGGTTGACAACAACGAACTTTACCAAAGATATAATTCAACGGTAGTAAACTTCTGGAAACCAATCAATGGTGCAATTGTCCAAGTTATCAAGAACTTCAACGAATATTCCAAACAGACATCCAAATATATATCAGCATTAGACCGCAAAGACTTGCAAAAAGTTCTTTCAGTTGGTGGTTCATGCGCCATCGGGAGTGTTGACATTCTAAGTGTCGATACTCCCGAATCTATTATGGACAAGATTAATAAGTGTTTCTTCATGTCCGGTTTTGATTTATCAACATTTAAATCTGCTGGAGTGATTGTTACTGGAACAGAGGGAACTCTTGGAACTCCAGAATCTTCAAAGTTTGTTAATACTGTGTTTGATAAAATTGCTTTGCTTGGTGGTGGAATGTTTTTCCGTGGGGTTTATGCGGAAGAAAACGTTAAATTTCTTCGTTTGTATGTAATATTTAATGGAATGGTTCTTCCGGAAGATAGAATTAGCGAAATGATTTCCGAAGTAAATACTGGATATGCAAAAATCAAGTCTCAGGAGCACAGAGTTGATGGAGTGTTCTTTGAGGTAGATAAGAGAATTGCTAATGCCTTTGGTCCACAAGAAGCCGCTGGTCAGAAGAAAATTATAAGAACTGGCGGAAATCAACAGGCCCCATCACAAAATCAACCGAATACTGTTAGAAAGCCAATTAGTATCCCAGGTGTGATTAGAAAAGAAAGATAATGATTAACGTATTTAATCCATCCCTGTCTTCTAATTTTGTTACGAAGCAGGGTGACACATTAATGGGCCGTCTTCTTTTTAACGATATGCCGTTTGGAGAATTTGTTGGTATGATGCCTATCAGACAAGATTTAGAAGTAGGATATAGTGTTACTGAGGAACATATGGCAAATCCATTTATGAGATTTGATTGGGTTCTACCGAGCGAAGGCCCTAGAAAAAAGAAACCATTAGAAGTAATCGAGACCGCTGAACAAAAAAAGCAGAGAGAATATTTTGAGACAAGGATTAGACCTAGACTGATTGTTAAGCCACCTAATGAAAAGTTATCCGATTTGTTTAGAAGATTAATGTATAATGATATGGCAGAAAACCTGTTGCTACGTGGGGGACTTTTTAACCATGCCGAAAGTTAATAGAACAGAATTAAATGAAACTGAAAGAGCTTCCGAGACTCAAATTCACGAAAGTTCGGTAGATAGATATGTTCATCGTTACGACGATTTGCCAGTATTGACAGAAGAAGAATTCATAGCCCAAGAAGGCCGTGAAGCTTTGGAAAGACTTCAAAGAATAGAAGAAATGAAGACTCGGGCCCGTGAATCTGGAAAATATATAGAACATAAAAGTGAATTAGCAAAAATAGAATCAATAGACAAATCTTCTCTAAGGAAAGCTCCAGTAACACGCACTGCAAACGCTACCTTAGAAGACGATACGGAGAATATGGAACCAGTTTTATCTGACACAAGAACCATAGAAGAATTCATGGAAAAAGAAAATGAATATTCAGCAAGAGTTTCTAATTTTATAAATGAACTAAAAGAAAAAGCCGTTAAAGATGGAACATTAAATGTTGAAAAAAGTGACTTTGCAAAGATGTTTGAAAGTGATAATCAAAGTATGTTGAAAATATATAAAAGGTTGATTATTAAATCTCACCAAAAAAAGATACAACGTTCTCGGAATTACGGATGAAGCGTAGAATTGGATTCGTCAGTAATGTGATGACTAGCGATGAAGAAAAATTATACATGAAAAGTTTCAAACTAGCCACACTTCAAAAACGTGGTCTCGAAAAGGTAATAGAAACATATAAAGAAAATTTGGATATGACTAGCACGATTATAAGATATTGCAAGAACTCTGGAATCAAATTTTATAGAATGGGAAGTTTGTTCCCTTTTTCAACGCACAAAGAATTAGAAAACTTTGATTATTTGAATTACTTTGACAACGATATATATGAACTAAGTCAATTAATAAAGGTTTCAGATACAAGAATATCAATACATTCGAGCCCATATTGTATATTGAATTCTGTAAATCCTGAGACCGTAAAGAAAGCTATAACAGAGTTAACGCACCATGCAAAGTTCATGAATTTATTAAATCTTCAAGCCAGCAATAGAGCAGTTGTGCATACTGGTGGGATAGAGGGTGGACGAGAAGCCGCCAAGAAAAGATTTATAGATAACTTCAATCGATTACATGATGATGTAAAGAAACGAGTGGTATTAGAAAATGATGACAAGGTATTTTCTTTTAAAGATGTGGAAGACATTAGTAAACAAACTGGATTACCTATTGTTATTGATATATTTCACCATCGGGTTTTTAATCCAGAAGGTATCAAAGAAACTGAAGCCCTAGAAAGGGCTTGTAAGACATGGAAAGAGGGGGAGACTCCTGAAATCCATTATAGTTCACAGGAACCGGAAAAAGTAAAGGGAAGTCATTCTGCAACTTTGGATTTTAAGCAATTCACGTCATTTTTAAACTCTGTTACCCACCTGTCATTTGATGTTATGTTAGAAGTGAAAGATACTCACCAATCCGTAGAGAAAGTTATTAACGAATTGGGAGAAAATGCCTATAGATAGGGGGCGTAATCAGATATGCCTTGGAATGTAATTAATGTAACTCCTGGATTTGAGCAGAAAATCAAAAATACAATTGAATCTTCTCCATCCATAAGAAATATAAATAAGAAAGTATTGGTTCCAGCTATTCAAAGAAAAGGTTTCATCAGCGGAAAGATGCACTTTTACTTAGAAAAGTTGTACCCAGGATATGTGTTTATAGAATGTGAGAACAGAGACTATGATGAGCTTTTCTCATACATATCCAATATCTCATACATAACAAACATGTCCAGCATTAAAAATATACATAAATTATCACTGCCCATAGATGATGTTGAAATGGTAGAAGTTCTAAGACAAATGGGTGGGGAAGCTCAGAACAAGGACGCAGAGGCAATTAAAAACTTAAAGATTAACGACAAGGTTAAGATTACGTCTGGTCCATTTTCTAACTTCGAAGGTATCATTAAAGAAGTTCACAGAGCTGAAGTTGGAGAAACAAAAATTAAGGTGGCAACTCGCTTATTCAATAACGATTTGACCTTTATTATTGTATCAGAGTACCAATTGGAGATATTATGATTCAGATAGTAAATCAAAAAATTATAGACGAGTTAACACAAAAACACGGTTCTAAGTTTGAAGAATTTTTAAACTTAAATTCTATAAACATAGAATCTGTGTATAAAGGTTGGTGTTTCAAGAATTGGTTAGCTGAATGTTTCACTGAAATGGAAAAAGATAATTCTATAGTTAGCGATATTTACATAAACGTAATAACTTTTTCAAAATTCAGAGCTTGGCCTGACGATTCATGGGAACCAATCACGATTAGGGAAATATTACAAACTGGTCATTATGGAAATCTTTGGACGGCAAGAATAATGATTGATAAAACATATCCAAATGATGTTTATACATTAGTAACAGAAAAAGGTAATAGAAAAGAATTCCCATTACCAGATTTTTTAAAATCCTAAGGAGTAACAAATGATAGCAGAGTGCAAATGTAGTACAACCGTAGATGCATTACTTGATGTCGAAAAGGACCAAGTAATTTGTCAGAGTTGTGGTGAAGTAATTGAGAACATAAGTTCATTCATGAAGACAACCATGAAGCAGAATGGACATATTGTTCGTAACAACAATGCCGCAAGAATTCCGAAGGGTGGCATGTTGGTCGAGTGCAATGCGACAGTAAATGGAAAGTTTTGCGGAAACAAGTTCCCTGCTCTTTTAGAAAAGAAAGATGAAGAATGTTATTGCCCTAAGTGTCATACCAAGGTTGCATTGGCTGGATTTGCTAAAGCTTTATTGCGCGAGAATGGTCAGTATGTTGGTATGGTTAATTTGGAAGATGAAAAGATGAATCTTGATGAAGAAGAAGAACACAATGGTCCAGTTGTTTTCAATGATAAAATTGAGAATGATAATAAAAAGACCATGAAGGTTCCAGCCGCCACAACCGTAAAGACAATCGAGGCAGTACAGAAGAAGCTTAACGCACAAGAGCCAAAGGTTGAGGTTGCTAAGAAGAAGCGTGGAAGACCACCCAAGGTAAAGTAATGGGTGACAATGTAATCGTTCCTAAAAACGGGATGTACGTTTTCTGTAGTGACAAAGAGTGTAACTACAGATTTGCCGCTCTTTTGAACAACGATGAAAAAGTAATCTGTCCCAAATGCAAACAAGAAACTAATCTCTCTAATTTCGCCATTATGATGTTGAAACAAAATCAACAATATCTTGGCGTTATTAGAGAGGATGGTTTGCCTCCAGAAGAAACTAATGGTTCGGGTCAGGTTATTGAATTTGATGTCAATGGGATGATGAGCGTTGTTAAGGTGGAAGATAAAAAACCTTTTGACCAAATGGCTAATCCACCTTTGGAATCCCTTGTAGATTCAGAAGATTCCGAATATGATGACGAGGAATAATAGTGCTTTTTCTTAGTGATGTTAAGCGTAGATTTCTTAGTATTGTAAATTTATTTAAATCGAAGCCCAAAACAACCATGCGAGATATGGCTTCGATTCAACAATATTACGAAAATTTGTATAAAAAGCCTCCAAAAATAAATAAGAAAATTTAGTTAAAATTCTATATAAAAATAATATGTTAGAAAAGTAATATATCTAACATGGAGGACATACAATGTCTACAATCACTCAATCAGGTCCAAATATGCCAGATTTCACGGCACCAGTTTCTTCAGTAGGAAGAAATAAGTTTATTGGTGTTGTTGGAAATATGGACAACGGAACCGCCAAAGGCAATTTGACTAATGGCAATGCAAACAACAATATCGGTGGAACAGTATTTAGAGCCGCAGGACAAAGTTCTAATCAATTCCCAGTAAGTGCCGCTGATGCAATCAATACTGGTTCAGGTGGTTCGGCTCCACAGCCAACAAATTCTTCACAGAATCCTTTGACCGTTCAGGCTCAGACATTGAACAGAGTTACAACTGAATCAGTAACTCAGACAACTCCAGCCTTGGTCAGCAGTGCTTCTGCTGGTAACTATCTTACATTCCCCAAGTCTACAGAAGAAATTCTTTTGGACAAAGACACTTCTTCAGCCGTTCATTCAGACTTGGTTGTTCAGAGAACACAGCCAGCCAACGCTTATGTTGGTATTACCAATACTCTTTATAATGATGGAGTTAACGACCTTCAGGTTCTTGCAGAAGAGGCCAGAGTCGTTAAGGATACAAACCCAACAACAATGGGACACGTTGATGGAGCAGATAATCAGAATGTTCCAATCATCTACCCAAGTGGACAACAGCTTTACACAATTACTCAGCGTGAAGCTCTTCCAGGCGGTGTAGCAATCAGCCCAGAAATTGGTGAGACAAACGTAAGCGGTCTTGGTCTTTAATACAAATAAATAAGTAAATTTGTATAGTGCAGTAATTTGACAATCCGAAAGCCCCTACAGCAATTTGTTGTGGGGGCTTTTCGTTTCAATTTGTTCTTAAATAGCTTGATAAATTGACCTTATGAGGATATAATAACTAAGACTTCTCATGAGGATTTCGTGAATAAATTTGATTTAAAAAATTTACCTTCTTACATTGACCACACAAATTTAAGACCCGATGCAAGCATACATGATATTTCAAGATTAGTTACTGAAGCTTGGCATCTTCAATTGTATTCCGTATGTGTGGCTCCAGTAAACGTTGAATTAGTAAAAGGTATGATGTCTAAGAATGACCCAGTTAAAACTGCGGTTGTGATTGGATTCCCTCATGGCAATTCAACCATAAAATCCAAAGTTCAACAAATTAAAGAATCCAAAGTAGATGAATATGATGTTGTTGTAAACATTGGTGCTATTAAAGATGCAAAATGGGATTTGATAAATTCAGAATTTAAAGCAATACGCGAATCCACTAATAAAGTCATCAAATACATTGTAGAAGTTGGATATTTAACAGATAAAGAATTGAAAGAAGTAGCTGATGCTCTTATTAAAAACAAGATTGATTTTATAAAAACATGCACTGGTTCTGGTCCGAGAAACGTAGAAGTTTCTGACATTCAAAAAATAAAGAAACATGTAAAGAATCGAATTAAGATTAAAGCGTCTGGTGGCATAAAAACATTGATTCAAGCTCAGGGTCTAGTTGAGGCCGGAGCAGATAGAATTGGAACAAGTTCATCTGTAGCTATCATGAAGGAATTAACCGCATAAGGAGATTTCACACATGGAGCACGAAAATCTTACCTGGGACCAGTTAGATGCATTGATTGTGGAATTAGAAGTACAGATAAAACACAGTAAGAAAAAGTATGATTGGATTATAGGAATAAATAGGGGTGGTCTAGTTCCAAGTGTTCTTCTTTCTCATAGACTTGGAGTTCCTCATGCGGTCCATACTGTGCAAAGTTATGGTGGCGTCGGGGGAAAAGAGAAGAGAGAAATTAAATCAGATTTGTATATTTCTATGGTCGGACAGATTAAACTTCACCACAACATTTTAGTGGTAGACGATATTTCAGATAGTGGTGATAGCTTAGTTCAGGCTTTGAAAGCTATTAGAAAGAAAGACTCAGATGCTCAGAATATAGATGTAGCTACACTACATTATAAGAAGAAATCTATTTTTAAACCCCAGTATTTTGCCAAAGAAATAAGTGATGATATTTGGGTTATGTATCCTTGGGAGAAGTATTAATTAGATGGATGCGTACACTGGAAGATTGGTTGAGGCAATCGGAAACATTGACGGTGCATTTGAAGGTGTGTTTTGTGGTTATGATGGACTAATAATAGCTACACACATTCTCCACAAGACTCCGTTAGATGTTGAACTAATCTGTGCCAATTACGTATCCGTAATTAATACTTTGAAAAAAACTGGAAATGACCCAAGGGATATAATTACAACTTTTGAGAAACACACGATTTATTTGAAAGTTCTGAAAGATTGTTTTGTAGTCATAATTATGGGTGTGGATGGAAACCTTGGACGAGCAAAACTTGAATGCTCAAAACTAGCCAAGGATTTCGGAGCGTAATAAATGGGATACGATGGAACATATAATGGAAGTCCTGGACCAACAATAACCAAATGTCATAATTGCAGTCTCAATGTTACTGGTATTGAATTGGCTAAAATAGAGTTCACATGTCCACGTTGTAAAGCAAGATTATTTGACACAGTTACAAAAGTAAGACACATTAATCAACCAGAGACAGGAGATAATTCTCCCCTAGTCCCTGGAAAACCATTGCGTAGCTAATGATAAGAATAGGTTATAATACTAAAAAACATAATCTTGCAGTAGAATTTCCCTACGATAAAAAACTTGTAGATATTATACAGACATTACCATCACGTCAGTATAATAAAAAGTTTCGTATTTGGGAAGTTCCACTGATTGATTTGCCTATTCTTGGCGCTGAACTAGAACCATATCTTAGGATATCCGGAGAAAAGGTAGTCCTTTCCGATGAAGCCAGGAAACGTTACGGTGAACTAGTTGATAGATTTAAACAATTAAAAGAAATAGCTGACCTAAATGATATAAGTTACATTTGCAAAGGTTTGAAGGATGGAGTAAATCTTTATCCTTTTCAAAAAGTAGCCGCAGAATATCTTGAACAATCCAATCGCGCCTTATTGGCAATGGATATGGGATTGGGAAAGACAATTACTGCTTTAGCGGCCACATCCAATTTGTTGGAGTCTAAAAAAGTAAAGAAACCGTTGATTATTTGCCCAGCAACACTTAAGTTCAATTGGGCAATCGAAATTGCTAAGTTTACAAATTATTCATACACAATGATTGATGGCGATGCCAAGTCACGCCAGAAGAAATATAATAATTCTTCTGATTTCACCATCATGAATTACGATTTGCTTAGACATGATATCGAATTTATACAAGAAATTGGTTGGGACTTAATCATAGCTGACGAGATTCAGAGAGCTAAAAATTACAATACTGAAATTTCTAAAAACATAAGACTTCTTCAGCCGGAACATATTTTTGGTCTTACTGGAACGCCTTTGGAAAATAGCATTATGGATTTGTTCACCATTATGCGTTTCATCAATTCAAAGATGTTTGGAAACAACGGAATGTACTTTAAACAGCGATATTGTGATATTGATTCGTGGGGAAAGATTCTTGGGTACAGACATGATAGGGATTATGAGTTAGACAGAAAAACCTCCTATTTCATGATTAGAAGAAAGAAACGTGATGTACTTAAGGACTTACCGGAAAAGACCATTAACAATTATTATATAACTCTTAGTGCAGAGGAAAGAAAAGTTTATAATGAGACAAAGAAAAGAGTTATCAGTGAGATAAATCGTTCTCCTGAAAATGCTATCAATGTTCTTTCCCAGATTGTTTTCCTAAGAGAAATTTGTGATTCAATCAATTTGATTACGCCGAGTCACAAAGTTGTTTCTGCAAAGTTGGATGAACTTAAGGTAATTCTTTCAGATTTACCGCCAGAATCAAAGGTTGTTATATTTACAGAATATGAAAGAATGGCACAAATAATTGAGGCCGGAATAAGTCAGCAATCTGTCCATCTGCACGGTGGAATTAAGAATGAATGCAGACTTGAGAAGGAATTAGAAAAGAAAGTCAAGCAAGAAAATAAGGGATTGGTCGGAAGAGAACTTGACCTCAAGATTCACGAAGAGACCAAGAATGCTGTTTGTAAGAACTGTCCTTATTTCAACGACCTAGAGAAATGCAACACTAGAAAGAAAGTAATATCCAAGTTCAATGATGACCCAGAAGTTAAAGTTCTTATATCTACAAACGCTGGTAAAGAAGGTTTGAATTTACAGGTTGCTAATGTATTAATTAACTTTGACTTGTCATTCAATCCAGCCGTCAATGAGCAGAGAATTGCGCGCATTGACCGCATAGGACAGAAAAGCGAGAACATAACAATTATTAATCTAGTTTGTGTAGATACTATTGAAGAACGAATTTTAAAGATTCTAGACGAGAAGCAGGCTCTATTTGACAAGGTAATTGATAAGACTGATAGAGATACGTTGAAGAGATTTAATGCACAGCAACTCGTGGAATTGGTATGAACTTTGAACAAAAAACGGCGAGTATTGTAAATATTTTGTCAAGAGACTATATTAATCTCATTGGGATTGATGGTATAGGTATGTACAGTTTTTTGATGAGAACTGAGGCAACAAAACTTGGTAATTTTCAAATGAGTGTGATTTGTCAATCTTTAGGGATGTCGCAGGAGGTAGTTTCTAATATAATTAAGAAACTTGTTAGATGTGGATTGATGGAGATAAAACTAAAATCAAAAGATAAATATTTTATAAAAACATTAGATATATTGCCGATTTCTTCACCAGAAAAATTACATTTTGTAGACATGATGTTTGAAGAAAAAATTATTAACATTGAACAAAAAAGAGAAATGTTAGCATTACTAAAAACCATACAGACAAATCAAGGGTCGGCTGTAAACAAAGAATTAGATTCAGATAAGATAGATGAAACGAATAAATTAGTTAAATCGAAAACCAAGATGGGATTGGTTAATACTGACCTTTTTGATACGCAAAATAGACGTAGAAAAGATACTGGACCCGCGTTATTAGATATTTATTATAAAACAATTTCAAAATATTTTAATCAATTTGTTGTTTCACAAAATAAGGTTGTTGAAGCAAATATGCTTAATACAAATATGAGAAAACATGGTGATAGTCCAGAAAAAGTAATAGCCATGTTTGAGTATGTAGGTTCTCTTGCAAAATCGAGAGAAGAGATTGATAGAGCCAAACAAATTGATTATTACATAAAACATCGTACAGAAGCATATTACCGCACATTTACAAATCCATCGCAACCCACAGTTATGTTGGGTGTGGAAGAGTCAAAACCACAAGAGGATGTAGATATAAAATATGTTAAAGAAATGTATGAATATTATAAAAGAAATTCGATGGCTTCTGATATAATAGTAGCCAAGCTAATTGATAAGTATGGTCAGGTGAAGGTGGATGAGTTCCTCAAAACTATGGTGTAAAAATGGCAGAGTATTTCAATAATCAAGAAAAGAAAGATACGGTTGACAGTAAATTTAAAGAGTTTTCATTTCTAATAAAAAATTGTAAAACCTGTAAGGGTACTGGATATGAATTTAATTTGGAAAGAACAAATGGTTTGGTTGAATCAAATAAAGCAAAACAATGTGAATGTGTAAGGCAAGTTTATCGATATGCGAATTACAAACACGCTAATATCCCGTCAGAATATTTTGGATTAGAATTTGAAAGAGATTTTGTGGCATCATCGCCACAGGTTGAAGGTAACAAGAAGTATGTTGGTGCCATCAAGGACCATATTAATGAATTCTGTGAACGCGGTTATGGATTATATCTGTATGGTTCCGCTGGAACTGGTAAATCATTCGCTGGTGTAGAAGTTCTCAAAAAAGCTCTGGATTCAGGGAAGACTGGATATTTCGAGTTCTTTCCGCTCATTATTGATGCTTTGATGAAGAAGGGTTTCTCCGCAGACCCAAAGAAAGACTTCTATAATGATATCTTTGAAAAATGTGACGTATTGGTAATTGATGAGTTAGGTAAGGAAACAAAAGATAATTATAATTTCAAGAGAGAAGACATTGCTAGGATTCTTGAGATTAATATCTTGAAAAAGAGAAGTAATAAGACTACAATCATCGTCTCAAATATTGATGGTGGAATTGAAAGTCTTAAAACGGGTTACAGTCCCTACGTATTTTCTGTGCTGAACCAAAAATATAAGCAACTAGAATTCTCAGGCGGGGATTTTAGAAAGGAAATATCTGGAGTAGAGGATTTCTTAAACAGTCGCGTTGAGGGAAAATAATGAGCAAGGATATGAAGGAAGTAAAAGAAAAGGCATTAAGCACATTGTTGTTAGATTACCCATCACTAACACAAGTAATTGAAAAGAACATTCCAGTTGATATATTTGTTGATAAGGACGAGGACAGGTTTGTAATCAACGAATTGATTGATTGGCATAAGAAATATAGGACTCAGCCTTCGTTGGGCAAGATTTTAGAAAGACTCAACACGGAAAGTCATGATAAGTCATTAATCTTCAAGACAAGAGTTTCTCCCCTCCTAAAACTCGAAACAAGTCCAAACGAGTTCCCATATCTCGTAGACCAGCTTAAGCATTCGTGGGCAAGCCAAGAAGTGGAAAGCAAGATTAAGAACATTCTACTTCCAGACAAGCCTTATAACGATTTGGGTGCTTACACACAAGCTGTGAGAGACCTCAGTTCACAATTATATACAATTCATAATAGTGTAGCCAATCTCTCTGGTGGTGGCGAAAGCTTTACAACCGCCCACGCCGAAGAGAATATCAAACTCATAACTCAAAGAGACACTTCGAGTTTGAGAAGATATAACCTTGGACACGACCCATTGGATGAGAAAACTGGCGGATTTCTGCCAGGAGAAGTTCTTATGATTGTCGGTAACGTCAATCAGGGTAAGTCAATGGTTCTGGCTAATACGGCTTACAATATGTGGTTAAATGATAAGGCTAACGTCTTGATTTTAACAGCAGAAATGCAACCAGAAATGTTTGATGACCGCATTTATTCCAGAGCCTCATCGGTAGAATACGGACACATTCTTACTGGTAAAACAGCATTGAAGTCAGATGAGCTAGACGCTCTAGAAGCCACAGTAAAAGAAATGAAGTCAAGGAAGAATCAGATTATTGTAAAGTGGATGGAAAACTCAGATAATGTTAACACTGTAGCTAAATACATAGATGATTTGGAAAAGCTACACAATTTCATTCCTGATGTTTTGATTATTGACTCGTTGGAGTGCTTGACTCCTGCGGGCGGCAACACGGGCAAGGATTGGGAAGATAAGGGTCAGATTGTGGTGGAGTTCAAGAACTTTGCTGAGACTTTCAGAAATGGAAGAAAGCTTTTCATCATCAGCACCCATCAGGCAAAGACAGTAACGGCTGAGAAAGAATTCAAGGATATCGACATTACAGATATCGGGCGCTCTAAAATTGTGGCTGAGAAAGCAGATGCCGCCATTTACCTAAGATGCCGCGATGACTTGAAGAGAATGAATATCAAGACAATTAAGGCACGTAGGTTCTCCAAGGATTTAAGTTGGACAATGGCCTACGATTTTTCACGAGTGCTCATAACCAATATTGTGGATGACGCAATCGCGCTATAAGGATGGTAAAGTAAAATGGGTTATACTACAACAACTTTCGATAAAGAAGCGAACATCATGTATCATGATGTTCACATAGATGATTACAATTATTTTTCTATGATTGATAATCAGATTCGTTCAGAGTACACGTTATGTGAAGAGTTTACATTACTTCCAAAGATTTTAAAGCTTTATGAGGATAATGGAATATCTTCAAAAGAAAAAGATTTAGTCCATTATCCAACAGAGGGATATTATTATAAGACTCCTGGATTGACTAGATTCTTTCAATTAGTCAGAAACCTTCAGGAAAATCCATCTGTATACAAGAAGATAAAACCATCCATTGAAGTTGATGAATTGGTTTGGTTGTTTGGTAAATCAATTTGGGGAACAGTGGTATCAGAAAGAAGTAAGACAATTTTCCCAAGAATGAAAGATATTTTAACTCATAGCTTAAATTATTTACAATTAGCTCCACTTTGGACTATTCCAAATATCATGGATACTCTTCCGAAGTTCGCTACAGGTAATCCAAATCTAGTAGAGTTAGCATATTTAACAGGTGATATTCGTTGTTTAACGGCTGGAGCAGAAACGAATGCCCTTTATCGAGAAATGGGCTTTTGTATGTCTGGGTGCTGTGTGATATCTGCTCCACCCAAAGATGTATATAGATATCATTGGGATGTTAAAGAAAACGTTCAATCTCTCGGTGAGAAACTTGTTGATTTATACAATGAAATTCTAAACAAGTTTCAGAAAGAATTTGCAGGCCCGTCCGATGGAAAAACATCCTATACCGCTTCATTGAAAACCACATACATAATGTTGCCTGGAATGTCATCAGACACTTATGTAAGAAAGCTTCCAAAATTAATTCAAAAGCCAACCGTAGAAAATCACAGTAGCTTTAAGAATAATTTGGAATCACCAAGGGTAGCTATGTTGGGTCAAATGTTAGACTCTCCAATGCATTACCATTGGATTCTTGATAATGACAAGGTTACAGAAAAGTGGGCCGCTGGAGTTATTACTACTGAAAATTATATAAACAAAACTGGCCCAGAGTTGTTTGATAAGTGGGATATGAGCGGCGTAAAAGATGCTGACGGAAAAACAAATCTTGGAAAACTTTGGTCAACAAACAATCCAAAATTTGACCATCCAGAAATTGTACCAGGAATTGTGCAAACTAAGGATATGACAGTGTTGTGGAATGACCCAAACTACAATATGGCGAGACATGAATAGGCAAGATTATCAAGAAACACTTGAATATATTAAAGAAAATGTTAGCCTTTTGGATATAATAGAAGGTTATGGGCTCAAACCTCGCAAAGAATTGGACAATCGACACACTATGATTTGTCCATTCCACAGCGAGGACACGCCTTCTTTAAAGATTTATGATAATAAGACATTCTTTTGTTTTGGTTGCGGGGCTGGGTATGGAGTGATTGATTTCATAAAGCTGTATGAGGGAATTGGCTTTATGGACGTTATCAATCGATATAGGTCTACTTCCAATCAATCTAGTGCCGAGAATCTTTACCAAAAGATTTTAGAGTTTAACAAAGAAGATAGTTTCAATCTCCCTCAATACATGTCGAGTTCACAATTTAGATTGGGCATTGTGTTGAGGGAGTATTTGAAAGAGCATAAAGACAAAGAAACTTTTGTTGATGATTGTTTTTTTCAAATGGATGACTTTTTTGAAGATGTTGATAATTTGAATAAAGAAAAGATAGATTATTTTGAAAATCTCATTATTGAAAGAATGACCAATGAGCTTTAGCTTTTCTCATATAACAGATATCCATCTTGGTAGTTATAGTGGTGGAACCGAGTCCGGTGGTCTAAATAGCCGATTTGTTGACTTTGTTAAAACTTTTAATCAGTCAATAGATTTTTCTATAAATAATAATGTTGATTTTTGTCTTATTACTGGTGATATTTTCCGACACAAAGACCCACAGCCAGTTGAGTTTGATGCTTTTGCCGCTGGTGTGAAGAGACTTTTTGATAACGAGATTCCAACATACATAGTTCTTGGAAATCACGATATCTTTTTGTCACATCAGTTAAAGAATTCCATATCAGCATTGAAGACTTTGGGTTTGAAGGACGTTCATATATCCGAAGAACCTGAATTGATTTACTTAAACGCTGGTGGAAAAAAGATATGTATTCAAACAATGCCATATCAAAGCATGACATTGTTGAATATGAAGTCTCACGAACTTGTTTCAGAATACATGGTTGAAAAGATAAATTCAATGTATGCAGAAATAAAACAAGTTGACCATATTATTTTTGCTGGACACTTCAGTATACAAGATTCTGTGACTGGTGCGGAACAACAGACGATTAATAGATTCAATGAGCCCATAGTCCCAAAGAGTGTTTTTAAGGATAAAGATTACATTTACGGAGCAATGGGACATCTACATAGATACCAAACTGTTATGAAAAAACCACTCATCATTTACGGTGGTTCTATTAATAGAACCGATTTCAACGAGTGGAAAGAAGATAAGGGATTTGTCTATTGCACCCAGGATAAGTCTTTTGAACATGAGTTTATTAAAGTGGATGCTCAGAGATTTTTAGATTTAGAATACAGTCTAGAATCCGAAGAAAATCCAGAAGAATATGTAATGAACGACTTGTTAAGATTGGAAACCCAATTAAAGAATGCTGTGGTTAGGTTACAAGTTAACATATCTGAAGCTAATCAATTCAAATATGATGCTGGAAAGATATCCGAGTATTTAAATCAGCACTGTAGCTGGATTCATGGCTCAGCCTTACCACATGTCAAGAAGACCGAATTGATAGAAAACGGTGAATACAACGAATATATGAATTCGGTTGATGTAATAAAGAAATACTGCGATTCAAGTTCCAAGATAACAAACAAGAGTTTGTTCATGGAACTAGCAGAAGAAATAATAAAAGAAACCAACAACAAAAAATAGGAGAGTAATATGACAAAGAAATTGGACGGATTAGAGAATGAAGTAGAAAAGACTGGAAAGCGTAAGGCGTTTTTTGCCTTCGTGTTGGATGAGAGTGGTTCGATGTCAACCGGAAAGCAAGCAACAATCACCGGAATGAATGAACAGATTCAACAGATTAGAAGCACTTTTAAAGATTCGGCTGATGTTGAACCAGTCATTACCTTTGTAAAGTTTAATGGAATCGTAACACCATTGTATGTTAACAAGGGATTGGATGAATTGAAAGACTTCACTGATGCTGATTACAATCCAAATGGCATGACAGCCATGTATGATGCTGTTGGATATGTTTTGAACACTTTAGACCAAGCCGAAGGAATTAACGATGAAGATACATCAGTGTTGGTGGTAGTGATTTCTGATGGTGATGAAAATTCTTCGAGAGAACACTCTGCTCAAGCCATTGCTGACAGAGTGAAGGCTTATAACGATACGAAGCGTTGGACGTTCACATATTTGGGTTCAAATGTTGATTTGACCAGAGTGAGAGCTAATACTGGATTTGCAATGGGGAATACGGTGACTTTCGATTCATCGAATGCTATTGGATACACTCAGGCTTTCCATTCTCACAACGCTTCTTTCGGCAACTATGTGGCGGATATGAATGTAAGTGCAAGAGGTTTGAGAAGCCTAAAGAAATCATTGGCCGTTAATGATTTTTATACTGCTCAGGCTAGTTCGGCAGATAGTTCTACACAAAGTTCGGCTGAAGCTAAGGCTTAAGTCCAGGAGAGTGAAGTCATGAAATGTTTTAATTGTAAAGAAGAGATAAGCGAAAAGTTCAAACACGCCCTATCACAGAATGTTTGCCCGTTCTGTGGTAGGGGCATTTTTTCAGCTATAGATTTCCATTTTAGAAAGTCTATAGTTGGGATTTTGAACAAGAATGGTATCGTTTCAGAGACAGTAGTTTTAGGAATTATAAACGACATAGAAGAATTGGTTCGTGCTCCGGAACCACAACAAATCGAAGTTCGTGAATCGGTAAACGCGCAGTCTGCTCCAGTAGACCCGAATGCTTCAATCACAATTTCTACTACCGATTTAGGCGGTCAATTCACTTTAGAAGACGCTAGTGAACCAAAACCTTCAACGGAAGAAGAAGCTGAAGTGAAACAGATGATTCAGAACGGAGAATTGGTGTTCAGTGGTGTTGTTGATACAAGTGGAACAAGAAAGCTTCCAATAAGAGTTGGCGGGAAGCCAATTCCAAGACCAATTACCCGAGCATCTTAAGAGGAAATCTTGAGATTAAAGCACTTAGAAATAAATAACTTCTTATCCTATAGTTTCGCAACCGTTGATTTGTTTGACTTGAGAAAAGTCCTTATTGCCGGAACAAGTAATGGTGATACCACTAGTTCTAACGGTAGTGGAAAAACCAACTTGTGCGAGGCTATAGGATTTGCGGTTTGGGGACAGACAAAGGCCGATACATTAGATATGAATGTAAAGGAAGGCACCGACAAATGTTCTGTTACTCTTGAATTTGAACATGATGGGGAAGATTGCGTTGTTACCAGGACAGTTAGTTTGGTTAGTGGAACAACTCTAACATTTACTAGAAATGGAAAACCAAGCGGTTCATCCACTAAAAGCATTATAGATTTTATAAAAATTGATTATTTGACATATGTAAATTCTGTTTATTTGAGACAGGATGACATGTTTTCCCTCGCCAATCAGAAAAAGAATGGTGAGAGCAGAGAAGTTATTGAAAGAGTTTTGAATTTACAAGAATATGATAAATATGAGACCACGGCTGATAAGAAATACAAAGATGCTGACAAACTTGTTACTGAGTTGACTGTGACTGTCAATACTAACAAGGACTTGGAATCCAAGATAATGTTATCGGAAAATTATATCAAGTCAGAGAATGAACAATTGTCTTTATCACAGCAGAATTTGATAAAGGCTGAAAATGAATATTCTGATGTTGACAAGATATTTTCATCCAGAAAAGAATCGTTGGTTAAATTTAATGCTCTTGGAGACCGTTTAAAAAGTTTGAATCGTTCCATAGAATCCAAGAAATTAGAGTTGGAATCCAACAAATCTAATGGTAAGACTCAAGTCGCCAATCGTGAGAGAACGAAGACTAATTTAGAAACTAAAATAGCAGAAAAAAGTTTGATTGAAGCTGACAGGGACAAATTCCTTGCAGATATGGAGGAGAATTATAAACTCCAACAGAATTTGAATGAGCTTTCTGCCAATCTAGAAACTGAGAAACAGAATTTAAAAATTTTAAACCAATCTAATCGTACCAATGAAATAAACAAAGTTTCATTGGGTAAGGATGCCGAGAAGCTTAGGGGTGAGCTTGATTCAATTGGACACGAAATCAAGCATGTGTCTGTGTCTCCAGGTCAGAAATGCACAGTATGTAAATCTGACGTAACAGAACACAATATAGAACTAATCAAGGCCGAACATAAAGAAAATTATGAAAAGAAACATTTTGAGCTTGAAACAGCCGTCAAGGCACTTCAAGGTTCTGTGGATTTATTAACTGCTTCTAGTGCCGAAGTTAAGGCTAAAGAAAAGATAATTTCAGGAATAGAAGTTCAAATTGAACAGTTGAGACCAAAGATAATATCTAAGAAACAATATGAAAACAGTCTTCAGGTATTTTCTGATAAGCTTTCACAAATTGATAGATATAAGGCTCAGTTAGAAGACCTTCCAGAGACCAAGATTATAGCTATGCTTGGAGCCAGAATCGCCACTCTGAAAATGGAAATAGCCGCAGAAGAGCAAGAGGAAGTTGAATTAAAGAAAGAGATTGACGGCATCAACATGGATTCAGAAGCAATGAAGAAGCTTGAGACTGAATTCCTTGAAGCCAAAAATTTGGTTGGGGAGATACAAAAAGGTGTATATTTGACCAGTGCAAATATAGCAAATGAAGAAAAGATTTTAAGTGCGATGAAAGAAAATCTTGCTATACATAAGGAAAAAGTTAACGAGCTTTCAAGTGCCCAGGAGAGATTAATAGTTCTTGAACAATTGAGAAAAGCTTTCAGTTCTAAGGGTGTGAGAGCTAAGATTCTTGAAGATGCAATAAGAGATTTAGAGAAGGAATCGGATACATTACTTCGCAGATTGACTAATGGAAGATTGTCGTTGACATTCGTAACACAAAAATCTGACAAGGTTGTTTTTGAAGTTCACATTAATGACGGAACAAAGATTTTACCCTTCTCTCTATATTCCGGTGGAGAGAAATTTAGAATTGCTTTTGTTTTGAGAATTGCTCTATCAAAA
>Ga0265338_10001471_pt1 | contig 38153 bp, 34 predicted proteins | sample 42126metaG_FD_193579 | JGI IMG/M metagenome (GOLD analysis project Ga0265338, IMG submission 193579) | Rhizosphere microbial communities from Carex aquatilis grown in University of Washington, Seatle, WA, United States - 4-21-26 metaG | ecosystem: Host-associated > Plants > Roots > Rhizosphere... | reverse complement strand
CCGGAACCCGAGCCGGCCGGCCTGGCGGACCAGCAGCCCGCTGTCGGTGCCCTTGGCCTGGGCCTCAGGCAAGTCGGCGACACCCAGGCCATCGAGTTCGGCCCGGGTCAGCGGCCGGCCCGCCGCGGCCAGCAGCCCGGCCAGCGCGCGCCCGGGCGGCGGCAGCGCGCCGAGCGCGGCTCGGACCGCCGTGCGCAGGTTTGGTGGCGGGGCGGCGCTGCCGGTAGCCAGCGCCCGGATGCTCTCCACCGCGAGCAGCGGATTTCCCTCCGCGGCGGCAATGACGCGACGCATTGTGTCATCGTCCAGGCGCTGCGCCGACGACGCGAGAGCGGCGATGTCGCGGCTTGCGAGCGGCCCGATGTCGAGATCCGTGACGCGAGCCGCGTGGCTGGCCAGGTCGGCCAGCAGCGCGTCCAGCTCAGGCCGCGAGGGACGGTCCCGCCTGGTCAGGATCAGCAGCAGCGGCAGCGCGGCGATCCGGCGGCCGATGTGGGCGGTGAGGCGCAGGCTGGCCCGGTCGGCGCGGTGGGCATCGTCGAGCGCGATCAGGACGGGACGATCCGTGCACGACCACTCGACCAGGCGCAGTACTGATTCGAATACCCGCAGCCGCTCAAGCTCAGGCGCGGCCATCGCGGCCGGCGGCTCGGTCCGCCCGAGGCGGGTGCCGAGCTCCTGGGAGAGCCGGCTCAGTTCGGTCGGCCAGGAGACGCCGGCCGGGACCGGGAGCACGGTCGCCACCAGCGCCCGGGCCAGCTCCAGCCAGGCCGCGAATGGCGTCTCGCCGCCGACGTCTATGCCTGCGCCGATCGCCATCCGGCCGCCTGAGCTGCCGACGCGGTGGGCCAGCTCGGCGAGCAGGCTGGTCTTGCCGATCCCCGCTTCGCCGGTGAGCACGACGACCTGGCCGCCGCCATCGGCCGCGGCCTTCCAGGCCGCCGTCAGCTCAGCCAGTTCCGGCCCCCGGCCGAACAGGCGGGCCTGCGGCCGGGCCGGAGCCGCGGCGCGCAGCTGCGATTGGACGGCACGGGTGGCGGGCGAGGGTGCCACGCCAAGCTCCGCACGGAGCTGCTGCGCGAACAGCCGGGCTTCCTGGATCGCCCCGGCCCGGTCACCGGCGGCCTGCAGCCTGCGCAACAGCGCACGGTGCGCGGCCTCATCCAGTGGCGCGAGCGCGGATCTGCGGCGTGACCAGGCTACGGCGTCGGCGGGCCGGCCATCCTGGTCGGCCGCTGAGGCCAGCTCTTCCAGCACCCGCAGCCGGCGGGTGCGGTGCTCCTCGCGTGCGGCGTGCGCCCAGTGGTCATCGATGCCAGGCAGCAGATCCCCGGCGCCCGGCCCGATGCCATCCTCGGCCGGCGGGTCAGCCAGAGCGTCTACCCACAGCTGGCCACCGCGCAGCCCGATCGAGTTCCGGGAGCCGTCCAGCAGCTCCTCGGCGGCGGCGCCCCAGGCCTGCCGCACCGACCAGATCGCGGTGCGCAGGTTGGCTCGGGCGCTCGCTTCTGGGACGTCGGGCCACAGCTGCGCGGCCAGGTATGAACGCGGATGGGGTCCCGGGTGCAATGCGAGCCAGCCGATCAGGGCGCGCGCCCGATCGCCCGAGGGCATGGTGACCGGTTCGCCGTCGAGTTCACCGGCGAACCGGCCGCACAGCCACAACCGCAGCATGACGCCAGCGTAGACCGCCTTTTCCGGCCGTTGACGGTGCGTTGACGCTGTTCCAACGCTTCCTGCGGAGTCTGGTGATCACCAACTCAGCAAGGAGCGCAGCAGATGACTAGCACGCAGAACCACCGAACGGCGGATCCGGTTCTTCTCCAGGAGTTCCTCGGCCGCGCCGTCGGTGACCTCGGCGCCACGCTCAGTGCCGCGCTGGTCGTGATCGGCGACCGGCTCGGCCTGTACCGGGCGATGGCCGACGGCACCCCGGTCACGGCCGCCGAGCTGGCCAGCCGGACCGGCACTGCCCCGGCCTACGTCCAGCCCTGGCTGGCCAACCAGGCGGCGGGCGGGTATCTCGAATACGACCCGGCCAGCGGCAGCTACTCGATGACGCCGGAGCAGGTGCTCGCGCTGGCCGTCGAGGACGGCCCCGCGTTTTTCGCCGGCAGCATGCAGCTGGCCCTGGGTGTGCTGCGCGACGTGCCGGCGATCGAGGAGCGGTTCCGCACCGGAGCCGGATTCGGCTGGCACGAGCACGACGCGGACCTCTTCGAGGGCACCGAGAGGTTCTTCCGGCCCGGCTACATCGGCAACCTGGTCTCCGCATGGCTTCCGTCGCTGGACGGCGTGCTGGCCAAGCTGACCGCGGGCGCGCAAGTCGCCGACGTCGGATGCGGGCATGGTGCGAGCACCATCCTGATGGCGCAGGCGTTCCCGAACTCGGCCTTTCTCGGCACCGACTACCACGAAGGCTCGGTCCGGGTGGCCCGGCGTCATGCGCAGCAGGCCGGAGTCGGGGACCAGGTTCAGTTCGAGGCCGCGGACGCCAGCGAGCTCGCTGACGGCGCCTATGACCTCGTCACGATGTTCGACTGCCTGCATGACATGGGTGACCCCGACGCGGCGGCGAAGACCGCCCGCCGGGCGCTGCGGCCGGACGGAACCCTGATGCTCGTGGAGCCCGCGGCCGGCGACCACATCGAGGACAACCTGCACCCGCTCGGCCGGGTCTTCTACGCCGCGTCGGCCCTGGTCTGCACCCCATGCTCGCTGGCTCAGCCCGGCGGCGCGGCCCTGGGCCCGCAGGCGGGCCCGGCCAGGCTCACCGCGCTGCTCACCGCCGCCGGCTTCAGCCGGGTGCGGCTGGCCAGCCAGTCCCCGGTCAACCTCGTTTTCGAGGCCAGACCCTAACCAGGGCCGGATGGGCCGCAACCCTGGCGGCCCCGCTCACCCTCACCGTCAACCTCTGTCAACCCTGTCAGCCCGGCCAACGAGGAGGCTCATCATGATCACCATCGCCGACTGGCACACCCGGGCGCTGGATGCCACCGGCCGCATTGTCGCGGCTATTCCAGCGGATCGCTGGCAGGCCGGGACGCCCTGCCCGGAATGGGATGTGCGCGGGCTGGTCAACCACCTGGTGGCCGGCAACCTGTGGGCCGCCGAGCTCGGCGCCGGCGCGACCCTCGATGAGGTGGGCGACCGGTTCGGCGGCGATGTGCTTGGCCCGGATCCCGTTGCGGCCTACACCATTTCCGCCCAGGCCGCCTCAGCCGTTTTCGGCCGGCCAGGCGCGCTGGAGAAGCAGTGCGCAGTGTCATATGGGCCCGTGGCCGGGTCGGTGTACGCCGGTCACCGTTTCATCGACGTCCTGATCCACGGCTGGGACCTGGCCACCGCCACCAGGCAGGACGCGACGCTCGGTGGGGACCTCGTTGAGGCGTGCCGCCGGACAGCGGAACCGCAGATCGGCGCGCTGCGCAGCAGCGGCGCGTTCGCGGGGGGCGTGCCGGTACCACCCCAGGCCAGCAGCCTGACCCGGCTCCTCGCCCTGCTCGGCCGCCGCGGCTGACCGCTGGGTACTCCAGCCGGCCCGGCGGTCAGCCCGCCGCGTCCGGCGCCAGTTGACCAATCCAAGAAGGGGATACCGATGACGACCACCGAATCAGCCCACGAGTTGCTGGCCCGGGCATCGTCCCGCATTGAGGTCAGGCCCGGTGATGGCCGGTCCGGGTCACAGTACGAGCGGGTCCGGGTCGACGGGGAAGCGTACTTCGTCAAGCGGCTCAGCCCCGCGTCGGACTGGATCATGCGCGTCACCGGCGACCACGTGCACCGGCCCTACCTGGTGTGGCAGTCAGGGATCATGGGCCGGGCGCCCGCCAGCATCGACCACACGATGGTGGCTATGCAGGTCAGCGGCGCAGGCGAGGACGCGGTCCTGACGATGGTGATGCGGGACGTCGGTGACTGCCTCATCCCCGAGGGCGACGCCGTCGTGCCCGCCAGCCAGCACCGCGGTTTCATCGAGCACATGGCCGACCTCTGCTGCGGCTTCTGGGGCTGGACGGACGACATCGGGCTGACCACGATGGCACAGCGGATCCGGTTCTTCGCGCCCGGCAACATCGCCGCCGAACTGCTCGCCGCTGATGTTCCCGGGCCGGTAGCGGCGGCCGACGCGGGATGGCGGGAACTGTCCGGGCGGTCGCCGACACTGTCGGGCATCGCCAGGCTCCTGCATGACCGGCCCGGGCTCGTCACCACGCCGCTGGCCGCGACGCCGCGCACGTTTCTGCACGGCGACTGGAAGATGGGCAATCTCGGAAGTCACCCCGGCGGCCGCACCATCCTGCTGGACTGGGCCTATCCCGGCTCCGGGCCGGCCTGCTGGGACCTGTGCTGGTACCTGGCCCTCAACCAGGCCCGGCTGCCCGAGCCCAAGGAAGCGGTCATCGACCGGTTCCGCGCCGCGATCGAAGCGAACGGGATCGCCACCGCCGGCTGGTGGGATGCCCAGCTCGACTTGTGCCTGATCGCCATCATGGCCACTTTCGGCTGGGAGAAGGCCCTCGGCGACGACCGCGAGCTGTCCTGGTGGGAAAGCCGGGTTACCGAAGCCGCCAAGCGCCAGGGCATCCCGATCCCCGCCACCCCGCGCTGAGCGCCGACCCGCCACGCGCCGCCGGGCCTGGTCACGTGGAGGTGCCCAGGCCGGCGGGCAGCCACGGCGGTGGCCGGTACCGGAATGTGGACTGCAGCAGCCCTTCGGTCGTGGTCAGGCCCGACTCGATCCAGTTCTGCGCCGGTGACCAGCAGTCGCCGCAGATGGACAGCCCGGTTCCGTCGAACGGCTGCTGGAGGTAGGGAATGATCTCCCAGCTCCGGGCGTGCACCTGCCAGCAGTGGAACGCGTTCCGCCCGGGCGCCGGCCCGGCCAGCTGCGGCGCGGGTCATCCCGTGCGTGGTTCCCAGCTGAAATAGCGCACCGCGAGCAGCAGGCCGGCGACTCCCCATGCGGCGACCACGAGGACGTCAGTCCAGTCGAAGCTGGTACCAAGGAACCCGGCCTGCATCCCGTTCGCGAAGTGCTTGACCGGGAAGATCCGCGCGATCCACTTGATCCAGTCCGGTGCGTTGTTGCCGAACGGGATGAAGATCCCGGACAGGAACAGCAGCGGCAGGATGGTCGCGTTGACGATCGCGGGCGACGCGTCGGCGTTGGGGATGACGGCGGTGATCGCGAACCCCAGGGCGCAGAATGCGGCCGCCCCGACCACGAGCATCACCAGGAACCGGAGCAGTGTCGCGCCGGTCGGGATGTCCGCGCTGTAGAACACGCGGCCGAAGGCGGCGGTGATCGCGACCAGCAGGACCGAGACGAGCAGGGCATGCAGAATCCTGGCCGTCAGGTAGGACCAGCTGGGCAGCGGCGTGCCGTTGAGCCGCTTCAAGACCCCGGCGTCCCGCTGAAAGGTCACCGCCGTCGCGATGTTCGTGTAGCAGGCGCTGATCACCGCGAACGCCGCCATCGCGGCCACATAGTAGGTCGAGAGGTTCACCAGCCTGGCCCCGACATGCACCGTGTTGTGGCCGAGCAACGAGGTGAAGATGACCAGGAACATGAGCGGGAAGGCGAACGTGAAGAATGCGGAGGCCGGGTTCCGCCAGAAAGCCTTATTGACGTACCGCATCTGCGACAGGGTCAGTGCCGCCGCGTTCATGAGCTGCCCCCTGGGTGAGCCGCCTGCTGCGCCGGGTGGCTCTCGCCGGGCCCGGATGAGGTGCCGGTGAGGGCCAGGTAGACGTCCTCCAGGGACGGCCTGATGACTTCCAGCCCGTCCAGGCTGACGCCCTGGTCGATGGCCCACCCGGTGAGCTGGTGCAGGGTCCGGGTGACGTCATCGGGGGCGAGCTCGGTGAAGCCGTCAGCTCCGGCCGGCCCAGCCAGGCCATCGGGCGGGACGGTGCCGGGGGGCAGCCGGTACCGGATCCGGGCCCGGGCCGTGTCCCGCGCGCCGAGGCTGGCGGGCGGCCCCTGGGCGACGATGAGCCCGGCGGCGATGACCGCCACCCGGTCGGCCAGGTACTGCGCTTCCTCCATGTAGTGGGTGGTGAGCAGCACCGTCTTGCCGAGCGCGGCGAGGTCCTTGATCACATCCCAGGCCTCGTGCCGGGCGGACGGGTCGAATCCGGTGGTCGGCTCGTCCAGGAAGAGCAACTCAGGGTCACCGGCCAGGGCGATCGCGACGTCGAGCCGCCGCTGCTGGCCGCCCGACAGCTTGAGCACCCGCTCGTTGCGCTTGGCGTCCAGGCCGACCAGGTGGATGACCTCGTCCACCGGCCGGGGATGCGGGTAGTAGCCGGCGAACATCGCGATCGTCTCGGCGACGGTCAGGTAGCGGTCCACCCCGGTGGACTGCAAGACGATGCCGATACGGCTCTTCAGCCGGCCCCGGTGGTGGCCGGGATCCTCGCCGAGCACGGCGACCTCGCCGCCGTCCCGGGCGCGGTACCCCTCCAGGATCTCCACGGTGGTGGTCTTGCCCGCCCCGTTCGGGCCCAGCAGCGCGAAGATCTCACCCTGCTGGATCGACAGGTCGATGCCGCGCACGGCCGGGTTGCCCGAGTAGGACTTGGTCAGCCCGCGCACGTCCACGGCCAGCGGCCGCCCGGTCTGCTCCGTCAGCGTGATCGTCAGCACCCCCGCTCGCACCGCGTGGTAAATCCCGTCCCATTATGGGCGGCGGACCCTCGCGCGGCCAGGTTCATGATCGTGGAAGATTGAGTTGTGCCCGGATCGGCAGGTGGTCTGAGCCGACGCCTTCCACCACCTCCCCGGCGATGCCGGTGACCCCCGGGCCGGTGAGCAGATGGTCCAGTTGCACGAGGGGCCGGTGGGCCGGGTAGGTCCTGCCCCGCACGGCGCGGGAGTAGCCTGCCGCGGCCCAGGTGGCCGCCCTAGGCATGTTGAGATCGCCCACGATCACCACTGGGCCGGTGCCCGCCGCAAGGTGATGGATGAGCCGGCGAAGCTGCACGGGGCTGGTAAACCGGTGCGTCAGGTGGGTGTTGGCCACCCGCACCGCGGTGCCACCCGGTGTGCCGACGGTGACCAGCTGGGCCGCACGGCAGATGCTGTCCCCCGGGGCTTTGCCGAGGCTGATCACCTCATAGCCGAGCACGGGCAGGGTGGTCAGCACCGCCAGGCCCCAGGTCCCCGGGTCGGTGCCGGGACCGACGTTGAGCCGGGCCAGGTTCGTCCCGATGGCCAGCCCGGCGTGCTTGACCTGGGCGCCGACGTCATGCGCCGCAGCCGCCAGCGGGTCCGGCTGGCCATCGGGGCGCCACGTCTCCTGGAGCGCGATGACATCAGCCTTCAGGTGGTGGCACGCGGCTTCGATGTCGAAGGGCTCACCCAGGCGACCGAGCCCGCCGTGCATGTTCAGGCTCGCGATGGTCAGGTCGTCGCTGCTGTTGATCACCCGGCCGCGTTGCATACGCCCACCGTAACGGGCTTGCATCGGCCCTGACTGCCGAGTCAGTGGGTCACAGCACTGATCCGGGAACACGGGTAAGGCCGTGTTCCCGGATCAGTGCGGTGGTGCCTAGCAGTCGTAGTACATCTCGAACTCGTGCGGGGACGGGCGCAGCCTGACCGGGTCGAGCTCGTTGGTCCGCTTGTAGTCCAGCCAGGTCTCAATCAGGTCCGGGGTGAACACGCCACCTTCAAGGAGGTAGTCGTGGTCTGCCTCGAGTGTGTTGAGCACTGTCTCCAGCGACCCAGGCACCTGCGGGATGGCCAGCGCCTCGTCCGGCGGCAGCTCGTACAGGTCCTTGTCCACGGGCTCATGCGGCTCGATCTTGTTCTTGATGCCGTCGATGCCGGCCATCAGCATGGCAGAGAACGCCAGGTACGGGTTGGCGGACGGGTCCGGTACCCGGAACTCCAGCCGCTTGGCCTTGGGGTTCGAGCCGGTGATCGGGATACGGACGCAAGCTGACCTGTTGCGCTGTGAGTACACCAGGTTGACCGGCGCCTCGTAGCCGGGCACGAGACGGTGGTAGGAGTTCACCGTGGGGTTGGTGAAGGCGAGCAGCGAGGGCGCATGCTTGAGCAGGCCGCCTACGTAGTACCGGCCCATGTCAGACAGCCCCGCGTAGCCGACCTCGTCGTAGAAGAGCGGCGAACCGTCCTTCCACAGGCTCTGGTGGCAGTGCATGCCGGAGCCGTTGTCGCCGAAGAGCGGCTTCGGCATGAAGGTGACGGTCTTGCCGGCCGCCCGGGCGACGCTCTTCACCACGTACTTGTAGAGCATCAGCGCGTCCGCCTGCGCGAGCAGCGGCCCGAACAGGATGTCGATCTCCGCCTGCCCGGCGGTGCCGACCTCGTGGTGCTGCATCTCCACCGTGAGGCCCACATCGATCAGCGCACGGACCATCTCCGAGCGCAGGTCGGTGTAGTGGTCCGCCGGCGGGACCGGGAAGTACCCGCCCTTGTACGGAGGCTTCGAGCCGAGGTTCCCGCCCACTTCCTCGCGCCCGGTATTCCAGGCGCCTTCGATCGAGTCAATGTAGTAATAGCCAGCGTTAGCCCCGGTCTCGTAACGGACCGAGTCGAAGATGTAGAACTCCGCCTCGGGGCCGAAGAACGCCGTGTCGGCGATCCCGGTGCCGCGCAGGAAATCCTCGGCCTTACGGGCGACATTGCGCGGGTCACGGCTGTACGGCTCGCCGGTCAGCGGGTCATGCACGAAGAAGGTCAGGTTCAGCGTCTTGTGCTGGCGGAAAGGGTCGAGCAGTGCGGTAGTCGGGTCCGGCATCAGCAGCATGTCGGATTCGTGGATCTGCTGGAACCCGCGAATCGAGGAGCCGTCGAACATGCGGCCCTCGGTGAAGACCTTCTCGTCGAAGGTCTCGGTCGGGATCGTGAAGTGCTGGACTGTCCCAAGCAGGTCGCAGAACCTGACATCGACGAATTGCACCTTCTCATCGCCGATGAACTTCAGGACCTCGTCGGCGTCTTTGAACATCAACCCTCCCTGAACGGTGCTGGCACTGGGGTTGCCACTGTGTCCTGGCGCTGCACCGCCACGCTGAGCTGGCCGCACGGGGATGTGCCTGCGGTAGGACGCGCCTTGCACGTTAGCTGGCAGCAATTACCGAGCCGTGTCTCTAGTGTTTCACACGTGTTACGCATGCCCCGCGCGGCACGCCCGTGCTGGCCAGGGCGTGTCCCGGGGGGGTTGGCCCGGCCCCGGCGCCGCGCTGAGCCCGGGCCTGGTCCGGCGGGCCGCGCAGCGAGGATACCGTGGACGCGTGGCTGAGCGACGGTGGCCTGGGGCGTGGCTGGCCGGCCTGCGCCCCAGCGCCGCGGAGGAGAGTTACCCCGGCGAGCGGTTCGGCCTGCCCGAGCAGGGTGCCCGGTCGGTCGCGACCATGGGCCGCCGCCTGGCGGCCCTGTTCATCGACTGGATCCTGTGCACGCTGATCGCTCTCGCGGCCTTCCACTCCCGGGGCTGGGCGACGCTGGGGGTCTTCGCGGTGGAGGTCTACCTGCTGACCGCGCTCACCGGGTTCACGGTGGGCAAGCGGCTGCTCGGCATCCGGGTCGCCCGCCTTGACGGCAAGCCGGTCGGGCTGCTCTGGGCGCTGGTGCGCACCCTGCTGCTGCTCACCGTGGTGCCGCCGCTGATTACCGACCGCGACCTGCGCGGCCTGCACGACAGGGCAGCGAACACCATCGTGATCCGGGCATAGCCGAACCTGCCCGGCACACGGGCATCCCCACGGGTGCTCGTCCTTCCGCGTGTCCGCTGGGCGCGGAGTCGCTGCGGCCTGCGCTCTCCCGGTTCCGCGGCCCCTTGACGCATACAAACTATAATCATTACGATCATCTCCTCTAATAGGGGGTGTCACCCACTGTCACCGTCAGGTGCCCGGTGCGATCTGCCGGTCCCTGGGGCGGGGGCAGACCCCGGATTGCATGGGCCTGCCGACGCCGATGCCGGCGGCCCGCGGCGCGTTTTAGGAATTGGGAGATGCCAATGCAGGCACTGCTCCGGAAACTCACGCCCCCGCTCGCGATCGCCGCGGCCTCAGCGCTTACCGTGGTCGGCTGCGGCTCGTCCTCCTCCGGTGGATCCGGTTCCGGCGGGTCCGGGACCATGAATATCGGCGTGATCTACCCCTTCACCGGCGCCAACGCCGACCAGGGCGCCATTGGCATGGCTGGCTGCCTGGCCGGGGCCGCTGAAGTCAACGCGGCTGGCGGGGTGCTCGGCCATAAGTTCGTGTGCAAGCCCTTTGACACCAAGGGCGACCCGGCCGACGCAACGGCTGCGGCGAACCAGATGATGGCCTCAGCCAACCCGGTGATGGTGATCGGCGCCTCGGACGACGCGGTGACCACCGCGCCCATCGTCACCGCGGCGGACGTGCCGAACTTCGCCACCATCGGTGACCCGCATTTCGACCACCAGACGAACCAGTACTTCTACCGGATCACGCCCTCAGACGCGCTCCAGGGCGTCGCTCTTGGCTACTGGGCGGCCAGCCACTTCCAGCGGCCGGCCGCGGTGTTCACCAGCGACCTGGGCGCGCAGACGTCTGTTCCGCCGATGCGTGGTGAGATGACCAAGCTGCAGCACAAGCTGGTGGCCGACGCCACCCTGGCCCCGGACCAGAGTTCTTACCGGACCGAAGTGGCCAAGATCATCGCCGCCAAGCCGGACGCGATCATCTCGGAGATGGACCCGCAGTCCGCCGCCACGTTCCTGTCGGAGTACAAGCAACTGGCCGGCCAGCTGCCGGTCATCCTGGGCACCCAGCGGACCAGCAACAGCGACTGGATCCAGGCCGTACTCGGCGGGATTGGCCAGGCCAGCTACGCCAAGGCCATCAAGGCGATCACGCCGTATGTCCCGCCCACCAGCCCGAGCCACACGGTGTACGCGAGCTGGCTGATGAAACAGGGCGGCAAGGTGAAGGACCCGAGCCAGTACCTCCAGCACCCCTACGCGATCGCCGACTATGACGCGATCAACATCACAGCGCTGGCCATGGTGGAAGCGAAGTCCACCGCCCCGGCCGCCTATGACAAGTTCATCAGCAAGGTGACCGCCGCGGCGACCGGCGCCGTGCCAGTGCACAGCTACCCGGAAGGGCTCAAGGCAGTCAAGGCGGGCCAGCAGATCCAGTACGTCGGCGCGGGCGGGGATCTCCCGTTCAACCAGTACCACAGCGCAGAGCGGGCGTTCTCCTACGACAACTACGACCCGGCGAGCAAGTCGATGACCCCGGTCACGGTCATTCCGGGCTCGGTCCTGAACGGCTGAGCAGACCGGCCGGCCCCCTGCGGCGCAGCGCGGCACAGGCAGGCCCTCCCCCCGGGCCCAGCCGGGCGTGGGCAGCGCCGAGGGGAAGTCCGGGAGCCCCGGCCCGGGCCCAGCCGGGCCGGGGCCACCCCGGGGCACGGCCGGGAGCAGGGAATGGCCGAGACGAGGATGCGGATGGACAACGAGTCCCAAGGAGCGCGATAGTGGCATCCACCTGCGGGCCTGTCGGCCGGACCAGGACTGCGCGGTGGCGCGGGCGCGGTGGCCGGCGATGATGCCGCCAAACATCGTGGGAGCTAGCGCCACATGAATCAATTCACTCTCGCGGTCGGGTTCGGGCTGGTGACATCCGCGATCCTCGCGCTCAGCGCGGTGGGCTTCACCCTCCAGTTCGGCGTGTCCAACATTTTCAACCTCGCCTACGGCGACGTGATGACCGTGTCGGCATTCATGGCGTACCTGGTGGACGCGGCCGGCGCGGGCATCTGGCTGGCGATGCTGGCCGGGGCCGCCACGGGTGCGGTGGTGTCGGTAGCGATCAGCAGGCTGGTGTTCACGCCGTTCCTGCGCCGGGGAACCTCCAGGTTCACCATGGTGATGGTCTCGCTCGCGCTCGCGGTGATCGTGCAGAACGCGATCCAGGCGATCGCTGGCACCAGTTTCCGCAGCTATGCCGAGAGCCAGGGCAGCTCGCTGCACATGCTGGGGATGATCCTGACCCCCTACCAGCTGGTGATCATCGGGGTCGCGGTGGTCAGCATGCTCGCCCTGCACCTCCTCCTGCGGTTCACCCGGATGGGCAAGGCGCTGCGGGCGACCGCCGCTGACCCCGAACTGGCCCGCAGCTGCGGGATTGCCACGGACCAGGTGTCGGCGATGGCCTGGGCCATCTCAGGCGCGCTGTGCGGGCTGGGCGGGGTCACCTTGGCGCTGAACCTGGCCAGCTTCGACTTCACCTTTGGCAACGCGTTCCTGCTGATCATCGTCGCGGCCGCGGTGTTCGGCAGCGTCGGCCAGCCGTATGGGGCGATGGTCGGGGCGGTCGTCATCGGCATGGCCAGTGAGCTTTCCGCGATATGGACCCCAGCCCTCAAGGAAGTGGTGGCGTTCGTCATCCTCGCGGTCATCCTGCTGGTCCGCCCGGCCGGGCTGTGGCGGAAAGGCTTCACCGCGATGGACGTGGCGGCGCAATGAGCTCGGCGTACCAGTACTACCTGCTCACCCTGCTGGTGTTCTTCGGCGTGAACACGATCGCCTGCTGGTCGCTCAACCTCCAGTACGGGGTGGGCGGGGTGATGAACTTCGCGTTCATCATGTTCCAGTCCGCCGGGGCCTACATCGGCGGCGTGCTCACCCTGGGGCCGTCGACGGGGGCGAGTTTCCAGCGGTACATCCTGGGGGCGACGCTCCCGTTCCCGTTGCCGTGGCTGCTGGCGGCCGCGGCCGGGGGAGTGCTGGCCTGGGCCGTCGGATCATTCGCGCTGCGCCCGGCCCGGCGTGATTTCCAGGCCATGGTCATGCTGGTCGTCTCCATCATCGCCAGCACGCTCGTGCTGACCGAGGCGTCCTGGTTCAACGGGCAGAACGGCATCGCCGCGGTCCCCAAGCCGTTCGAAAGCCGCCTCAACCTGGGTGAGGTCCCGTACGGCTGGTTCTACGTGGCAATGACCGCCGTGGTGGTGGCCGGGGTGTACGGGCTGGTGCACCGGATCACCGGTTCGCCGTGGGGGCGACAGCTGCGGGCGATGCGTGAGCATCCGGATGCGCTGGCGTCGCTCGGGGTGAACGTGCGGGCGGAGAGCATGAAGGTGTACGTGCTCGGCGGGGCGCTGGCCGCCCTCAGCGGGGCGATCCTGGTGCAATTCATCGGGGCCTGGTCACCAGGGTCATGGTCCACGGGCGAGACCTTCCTCTATTTCGTCGCGATCATCGTCGGCGGGGTCGGCAACAACTTCGGCGCGATGCTGGGCGCCGCCCTCGTGCTGGGCGTGTTCGAGGAATCGCTGCGTTACCTGCCATCGTTCGGGTACGCCGGGCTGGCCGAGGCCGTCCAGTTCATGCTGCTCGGAGTGCTGATCCTGGTGTTCTTGTGGTTCCGCCCGGCCGGGCTCGTCCCCGAGCGCCGGCGCCGCCTCGCCCGGGCGCAGCCTGCGCCGGCCGCGGCCGCAGGCAGCCTGGCCGCGGAGGCCGGCCAGTCACCGGCGGTGAGCCCGTGACCGCCGCCGCGCCGCAACCGGGCCAGGCCGCCGCCGGGACCGGTGCCGCCGTGCTGGAGGTGACTGACCTGCGGGTGGAGTTCGCGGGGGTGCATGCGGTGGCGGAGGCCAGTTTCGCCATCATGCCGGGTGTCATCACCGGGCTGATCGGCCCTAACGGGGCGGGCAAGTCAACCACTCTGAAGCTGATCGCCGGGTCTGAGCGGCCCACCGGTGGCCGGGTGGTGTACAACGGGCGGGATATCACCGGGCACCCGGTGCACCAGGTGGCCCGGCTGGGCCTGATCCGTACCTTCCAGCTGTCGAGCGAGTTCGCGCGCCTCACCGTGCTGGAGAACCTGCTGGTCGCGGTGCCCGGCCAACGGGGGGCGAGCTTCCTGTCCGCGCTTCGCGGCAAACGGTACTGGCGGGCGCAGCAGGACGAGCTGCTGACCCGCGCGTCCGCCCTGCTGGCTGAGTTCGGCCTGGCGCATGCTGCTGACCAGTACGCCGGAGAACTCAGCGGTGGCCAGAAACGGCTGGTCGAGATCATGCGGGCGCTGATGGCCCAGCCCAGGATGCTCCTGCTCGACGAACCACTGGCCGGGGTCAACCCCAGCCTGCGCGAGGCCATCACCGATCACCTGGCCCGGCTCCGCGACGAGGGCCTCACCATGCTGATGGTCGAGCATGAGCTCGCCGCCGTTGACCGCTGCTGTGACTCGGTGATCGTCATGGCCGCCGGCCGGGTCCTGGCCGAAGGGCCGATGCAGGAAATCCGGGCCAACAAGGAGGTCGTCGATGCCTACCTCCTCGGCTGAGGGCCGCGACCAGCAGGCGCACCTGCGGCTCACGGGGGTGACGGCGGGTTACGGCACCGCCCCGGTGATCGAGGACGTGAGCCTCACCGTCGCCCTCGGCGAGGTCGCCACCGTCATCGGCCCCAACGGCGCCGGGAAAAGCACCCTGCTCAAGACGGTGCTGGGCATCCTGCGGCCCAGCAGTGGTGAGATCACCCTGGCCGGCGGCCGGATCACCGGCCTGCCGGCCAACCAGGTCATCCGGCGCGGAATCGGCTACGTGCCCCAGGTCAAAGACGTGTTCGAGCCGCTGACCGTGAAGGAGAACCTGGAGATAGGCGGCTACACGCTGCCGCAACGTGAGGTGGCCAGCCGCATCGAGGAGGTGATGGACCGCTACCCCGCGCTCGCCGCGATGCGCAGCCGCCCGGCCGGGTATCTCAGCGGCGGCGAGCGCAAGCTGCTGGCGATGGGCCGGGTGCTGATGAGGCGGCCCAGCCTGCTCGTGCTGGACGAGCCGACCGCCGGGCTCGCCCCCCAGCTCGCCCACGAACTCCTGACCCGGCACGTCAGCGAGCTGGCCGGCCGCGGCGTGGCGATCCTGCTCGTCGAGCAGCACGCGCACGAGGCGCTGGCCATCTCGGACTGGGCGTACGTGATGGCAGGCGGCCAGGTCCGGCTGTCGGACGCCGCAGCCGACCTTGCCCAGCGCCCCGATCTCGGCGACATTTTCCTCGGCCTGGCGGTGAACCCGGCGGCGTCGCCGGAGAGTCCCTGATCCCTGGCGTCGCGCGGGGCGCCCCCGCGTGGCCAGGCGGGCGGGCCGGGCGATGCGGGCCCGCGCCCTGCTCAGCTACCTCGCTGGCGGTGGCAGCAGGCCTGGCGGCAGGCCCTCATGCTGATCCTGGAGCACGTCCACGATGGCCGGGCGCCCGCTGGCCAGGGCCCGGTCCAGAGCGGGCAGCAGGCCGTCCGCTGACTCCACCCGTTCGCCGTGCGCACCAAGCAGCCGGGCGAAAGCGGCGAAATCCGGGTTGCCGTAAAAGACGCCCAGGTAGCGGCCGCCATGCGCGGACCGCTGCCGGTCCCGGGTGTTGCCGAAGGCGCTGTTGTTGTTGATGACGTTCACGATGGGCAGGTTCTCCCGGACCGCGGTCTCCAGGTCCTGGGCGACCATCCAGAAGCTGCCGTCGCCGCTCACCGTGACGATCCGGTCCCCAGGCCGGGCCAGCTGGATGCCCATCGCGGCCGGGAATCCCCAGCCCATGCTGCCGCCCGCGGCGGCGTAGTAGGTGTCCGGGGCGGTGAAGTCGATGTGCCGCTGGATCCACACCCCCATGCTCGGGGCGTCCTGCACCAGCGTGGCCCCGGTCCGGCCGAGCACCGTGCGCAGGGCGGCGACCAGCGCGGCGGAGGGCACCAGCGCGCCGCCGGCCGGCGGCGCCGGCAAGCCGGTCTGCTGCCGGTACTCGGCGTGCGCGGCCGTTACCCGCGGCCCGCGCAGGCCGGCCGGCTCAGGGTCCTCGCCCAGCGCGCCGACCGCGGCGGCCAGCGCCGCGGTGGCCTGCGCCGCGTCGGCGCAGATGCCGACCGCTGGCACGTAGTAGCGGCCGAGGCTGCCGGCGTCGATGTCGACCTGGATGAGCGTGGCGGCGGGGGAGAGCAGGGTCCACCGCCCGGTGCTGAATTCACCGAACCGGCAGCCGATCGCGAGCACCACGTCGGCCTCGCGGACCAGGTCTTCGGTGACCGGGACGGCACCGTAGCCCAGTGATCCGCAGAACAGGCCGGAGTCGTTAGGAAAGACGTTCTTGCGCAGCCAGCTCGTGACCACGGGGGCCTGGAGGCGCTCGGCGAGCTGGATGAGGCCGGGATCGTACCCGGGCCCGCGTACGCCGCCGCCCGCGATGATCACCGGACGCCGGGCCGCCGTCAGCAACCCGGCCGCCTCCGCCACCGCGGCGGCCTGCGCGGCGGGCGGGGCACTGCGGGCGCTCGGCTGGAAGGCCGCCGCCGCTTCCGCGGTCTGCACGTCCAGCGGCAGCGACACCATCACCGGGCCGGGCCGTCCGGAGAGCGCCGTGCGCACGGCACGCTGCAGCAGTTCGGGGATCCGGCCCGGGTCATGAATCTCCACCGACCACTTGGTGATGGGCTCGAAGAACCGGACCAGGTCCATCTCCTCGAACGCCTCGCGGTGGTAGAGCTGGTCCGGCACCTGGCCGATGAGCGCGAGCACGGGGATGGACTCGGCATGAGCGTTGTGGATGCCGATCGCGAGGTTGGCGGCACCGGGCCCGCGGGATGCCAGGCAGGCCCCCACGGTTCCGCTGGCCCGGGCGTAGCCATCGGCCATGAACGCCGCGACCTGCTCATGCCGCGCCGAGATGTACCGCATGCTGGGCTGGCCGCCGACGGCATCGATAAGGTGCATGACCGTGGTGCCCGGCAGCCCCGCGATGACCCGGACCCCCTCGCGCCGGAGCGCCTCGATCGCTGTCTGCGCCCCGTTCACCGGCCTGCCTCCACGAGCGGCCGGTCAGCCAAGCATGACGTTGAGCGTCTTGAGCTGGGTGTAGCTGAGCAGCTCATCGAGGCTTTCCTCGCGCCCCACGCCAGATAGCTTGACCCCGCCGAACGGAACCCCGGCGAAGTGCGCGGACGATCCGTTGATCCAGATGTACCCGGCGTCGAGCGCCGAGGCCACCCGGTGCGCCCGGTTGATATCACTCGTCCACACGCTCCCGGTGAGGCCGTAGTCGACCGCGTTGGCGATCTCGATCGCCTCGTCCTCGTCCTTCCAGGTGATCGCCGCCAGCACGGGGCCGAACACCTCCTCGCGGGCGATCCGCATGTCCGGCCGCACGCCGCCGAAAAGTGTCGGCGCCACGAACAGCCCGCGTTCGTGCTCCAGGCCCGGCGGGCGGCCGCCGCCGGTCAGCAGCTGGGCACCCTCGTCACTGGCGATCCCGATATAGCGCAGCGTCTTGTCGTACTGGGCGCGGGTGGCAACGGTGCCCATCTCGGTCGCGGGATCCAGCGGGGAGCCGATCCGGATGGCAGACATCCGCGACACCACACGTTCCAGCACATCGTCGGCTATCGACTCGTGCAGCAGGAGCCGGGAGGTCGAGCCACACGACTGCCCCGCCGACCGGGCGAAGTTCATGCCCGCGACGGCGCCTGCCGCCACCGCCCCGGGGTCGGCGTCAGGGAAAGCGATCAGCGCGTTCTTGCCGCCAAGTTCCAGCGTCACGTCCTTGACCCCCACGTCGGCCGCGTCCCGCTGGATCGCCCGGCCGGTCGCGTCGCTGCCGATGAAGCCGATCCGGCGGATCGCCGGATGCCGCGCCACGCCGCGGCCCGCCGCCGGCCCGTCGCCGACAATGATGGACAGCACGCCCGGCGGCAGCACGCTGGCGAACAACTCGCCCATCCGCAGCGCCGAGAGGGGCGCGGACTCCGGGGGCTTGAGGATCACCGCATTGCCTGCCACCAGCGGGGCGGCGATCTTCCCCGCGGCGAACATGACCGGATGGTTGAAGGGGATGATCCGGCCGACCACCCCGAACGGCTCCCGGACGGTGAGGTGCAGGTGCTGCGCGGTAGCCGGGATGGTCGAGCCCTTGAGCTCGATGCCAAGGCCGGCGAACAGGCGGAGTGTGTCGGCGGCGATGGCGACATCCAGGTGCATCCCGGTGACCGGGTGGCCGCCGTCGATCGCGTCGAGGAGAGCTAGCTCATCAGCGTTCTCCTCCAGGACCCGGGCCAGCTCGCCGACCAGGGCGCCGCGCTCCCGCGGCGGCACCTGCCGCCAGGCGGCGGCCGCTGGCCGGGCGGCCGCGACCGCCGCGGCGACGTCAGTGGCGTCGCCGTCGGGGACGGTGGCTATGACCTCCTCGGTCACCGGGCTCTCGTCGCTGAAGCGCCGCCCTGACCGGGCCGGGGCCAGATGCCCGCCGATGAGCAGCGACCACTCACGGTCCAGGATCGCGGCCAGGCTGGGTGCTGCGGTCATGGCGGACACCTTCGTCGTGGAGCACCATCTCCGGTGCTGGCCGGGCTGGCGGAAGCCGGATGCGGGCGCCGGAGCGACTCACCCCGGGGGCGGCCGGCCTGGTCACGGTCTCCTGGCTAGCTATGCAATAGCTCAATAGATACCTAAATATATGCCTAAATCGCGAGCCGCAGGGCCCATAGCAGGCGACTCGCCGCTCGCGGGCTGGCGATTTCCAGCACGGCAGCGGCGGCGGCTTACGGGAGGGCGGGAGCCCGGGCGGCGCGGATGGGCGATATTACATTAAGTGTCCGAGAGACTACACTAGGTGATTGTGGGTTGATGCGGCTTCGCCAACGCCCTGATGGGGAGAGGGGGAAACGCTGGCGTGAGACGACGTGGATCGATCATTAACCAGCTCCTGGTCGCCTTCTCGGTGTTCGCTGTCCTGATCGCCGTCGCCGCGGGCGTCGGCTACCTCACGGTCGTCCACGAGAACCAGACGACCAAGCAGCTCACCAGCCGCTACCAAACCTTCCAAAGCGCCCAGGACGACTTGGGTGTCGGTTTCGGTTCTGCGCAGGCGTGGATGCTTGACTACGCGCTGAGCCGCGACCCAAAGTACCTGTCGCTGCTCCGCCAGTCCCAGGCCAAGTTCGCCCGGGGGCTCGCCACATTCCAGCGCGGCACCCCAGCTAACCTGCGCGGCCTGGTTGCAGACGTGGTCCGGGTGGGGGCGAAGTGGTCCGCCCTGGTCCCCCAGCTCATGGCGGCCAGCCAAGGCACCCAGCACGCCAGGGCCTTGATTGCCGAGGAATACGCCGTCGGCGGGGCTTTCTTCGCCGCCGACGGCGGGCTGCAGGATCTGCTGAGCAAGCAGATCGCGGCGCTCAGCGCGAGCAACAAGCAGGCGTTGCAGACCGGCCTGGCCTGGGCGGGCGGGGCCCTGGCCGTCGCGGTGCTGCTGGTGCTGGCGGGGTCGCTGAGCACGCTGCGCACAGTCACCAGGCCGCTGCGCGACCTGACTGTCACGGTGCGCAGGCTCACCACCGGTGATCATGTGGCCCGCGCGACCGTGGCTGGGTCGGCGGAGGTGCGCGAGGTGGCGCAGGCCGTCAATGCACAGGCCAACGAGGCCGACCAGTTCCGCGCCCGGGAGGCCGAAAGCAACCGGCTGCGCGCGATGGCCCGCGCGGCCGGGATCCGCATCCGCGAGCCGCTGACAGCGGACGGCGTCATCCAGGAGGCGGGCACCATCCTCGACCAGAACGTGGACGCCGACCTCATCTACCTTCACCTGATCATCGAAGGTCAGGTGACCCCGCCGGTTGGCCACGAGGACAGCTGGGTCCTGGCGGACGCGTTCACCAGCGCACTGTCCGGGAAGTCCATCGGGCTGCTGCGCGGGCTGCTCCGCGATCAGGCCAGCGAGGTGATCCAAGACGTCCAGGGACCCGGTGGCGAGCGGTTGCCGCCGTGGCTGCGGGACCCGATGCGGCAGGCGGGCATCGTGTCGCTTATCGTCACGCCGTTCGGCGTCAGCGACGAACTCCTGGGGTTCATCGCCGTGCACCGCCTCCAGCAGGCTCGCCCCTGGACCCAGGCCGAGATCGACGCGGTGGAGTCGATCGCCGCCGACCTCGGCCGCGGGCTCAACCACGCCCGGCTGTACGAGGCGGAAAATCGCCTGGTCGAGCACTTGAAGGCGCTCGACCTCGCCAAATCCGACTTCTTCGCCACCATTTCGCACGAACTCCGGGCGCCGCTGAGCAGCATCGAGGGATACATCGAACTGCTCAGCGAGGAGGAAGCCGGGCCGGTCACGCCGGAACAGCGCCAGATGCTGCAGACCGTGGACCGCAGCGCGTCGCGGCTGCGGAACCTCACCGATGACGTGTTCACCCTGGCCAAGCTGGAGTCAGGTGCGTACGCGACGGTGACGCGGCCGGTGAACATGGCCGAGGTCATAGCCGGAGCCATCGACGCCGTCCGGCCCTCGGTGTCGGCGGCGAAACTGGTCCTCTCGGCCACGGTGCCACCGGACGGACTGGTCGTTGAGGGGGACACCAGCCAGCTTGACCGGGTGCTCATCAACCTGCTGTCGAATTCGGTGAAATACACGCCTGAGGGGGGCCATATCGAGGTGTGTGCTGAGGCCGAGAACGGGTCGGCAGTGGTACGCGTCACCGATACCGGCATCGGCATCCCGAATACAGATCAGAAAAAGCTATTCGACCGGTTCTTCCGGGCCTCGAACGCCCAGGATGCCGCCATCCCCGGCACCGGCCTCGGGCTCGCCATCGTCCGCACCATTGTCGTAAACCATGGTGGCGACATCTCCGTGACGTCGAAGGAGACCGAGGGCACCACTGTCACCGTGCGACTGCCTCTGGCCGCCCAGGTGGCTAAGGTTAAGGGCTCGTTTGCGGGGTTACCCCGCTAAGCCTGGGCTGGCCGTCGGCCTCATGGCCGCCGGCCGCCGATTCGAGCCGGCCCACCAGGTCCAGTCCGGATCTTGCCCACTCCACCTCGCCGTGGGCCCGGGTTACGAGGCCCCGGTAGACATGGGTCTTGTACGCGACGATGGCGTCGTGCAAGTGCTCCGGCCAGCTGGCGAGGCGGAGCCGGAGCAGCGCGGTATCCCGGTTCTCCAGCTGCTCCACATGCGCCTCCCACTGGCGCTGCTGCTGCTCATGATGGGCCAGGTGCGCCTGGAAGTGGCGCCTGGCGTTCGCGAAGCTGCCGAACTCAAAGTATGTCGCCTTGAGGTAGGCGCCGTCGCGCTCACGTGGCGGCGGGCCGAGCTCCGCGACCCAGCGCCGGAGCTCGGCGCGACCCTGATCGGTGAGGGCATAGGCCCGCTTGGTCCCGTGGGTGCCACGCGGCTCCTCGCGGCCGGCGATCAGGCCGGCTGCCTCCATGCGGCGGAGTTCCGGGTAGATCTGCGAGTGCGGGGCGTGCCAGACGAAGGCGGCGGACTGATCGAACTGCTTGGCCAGGGTGTACCCGGTCATCGGAGTGGCGTCGAGCAGGGCCATCAGCGCATGACGCAGCGACATTATGTAACTATATACGTATAAACCTATTCAATGACCTTTGGGCCGCAGTGGCAGCCGCTTAGCTGGCCCGAGCTAGGGTGGCTGACGTGCCTACTCACGTCGCCCTGCTGCGCGGCATTAACGTCGGCGGCCACAACAAGATCGCCATGGCGGACCTGCGCGCAGTGGTGACGTCGCTCGGGCACGCCGATGTCGCCACCTACATTCAGAGCGGCAACGTGGTTTTCACTGCGGGCGCAGCGGACTCCGCACTGATTGCGGCCGGCCTTGAGGAGGCCATCGCGCAGGCCCTGGATGTGCGCCCGCGCGTGGTGGTCGTGACGCGCGAGGAACTGGCACAAATGGCACGGGACAATCCATACTCCGCCGAGGCGAACCCGAAATCGGTCCATGTGGTGTTCCTGGGCGCGGATCCGGCGGCCGAGATGGTGGACTACGTCGCGGACGCGCAGCGGCAGGCGGCGCTGAAAGGCGGTCGTGACACGGCTCAGTTCAGCGGCCGTGCCCTCTTCCTGCATACCCCGGATGGTTACGGGCGCAGCGAGCTGGCGGCACTGCTGGCCCGGGCCGCCGGGCCGACGTCGGCGCGGGGGGCGGGCACGGCCCGCAACTGGGCCACCGTCACCAGGCTGCTGGCCATGTGCGGCGGCTGACCAGAAGCCCCGGGCCACGCCGGTGGGCCGGCTGGCCGAGGCATGGCGCGATCCGAGTTACTGGCCCCGGCTGCCCTGGATCGGCACAGTGGGGCCAGCCCGGCGCTCCGCCGCGCCATCCCTGGTGGCGGGCTCGAACATGCCCAGAGCGAGCCGGTGGTGGTCGTGGCGGTAGATCGCAGCTTCGAGTTCCGGCGTGTCACCCGCCTCGATGGCCCCGATCAACTGCCGGTGGACCTCGACATTCTCAGGGTTGAGGACCGCGGGGAGGTCTTCGCCGCCCAGGTCGTTCTCGAAGAAATCCAGTAGCGTCACATACAGGCTGCGGAGCGCCGCGTTGGGACTCAGCTTGGCGATGCGGCGATGGAAAGCCGTGTTGTACCGGACATAGGCCAGCGGCTGATCGAGGTTCGCGGCCATATTCTCCAGGATCGACTTCAGCGCGCGAATGTCCGCATCCGTGCGGTAACGGCCGGCGTGCCGATAGACAATCGGCTCAATCGCGCTGCGTACCTCGTGGTAATCGGCCATGGTCGCCGTGGTCCACTCAAAACCCATGATCATGGGTCCCTTGCGGATCCGTGCTGCCGCGCTCGCCACGAACACGCCGCCCCCGGGGCCGGGGCGGGCCTCGACCAGGCCTCGCGTGTCGAGCAGCTTGACCGCCTCGTTAATCGTCGCGACGGCCACACTGAACCGCTGGCGCAGGTCGTCCTTGGTTCCCAGCCGGTCACCCGTATTGAGGACACCGGCTGAGATCTCCTCTTCGATCTCCCGGGCGAGCGCCTCAGCCCGGGAGAGGCGGGAATTCTGCAGAACGGGCACGTTATGCGCAGACATTGTAATATTGATTATAGGTCTTTTCACGGCAGCCTGATAACCCCCGCGCTCGATCATGTGAGCCATCGCACAGCGCAGGCTACCTCCCCGACTTACCCCCACATGTCCAGCCCGGTCTCCCAGGCCAGCAGCGGCGCGTGCGGGGCCGCCGGAGTGAGCCGGGCGAACGCGGAACGATGAAAAGCCAGCGGCGGGTCGCCGGGCCGATCCGGCCCGAGGTCGATGATCTCGCCGACGAACAGCGTGTGGTCTCCCGCCGGATAGGCCGCGCTGACCCGGGTCACGATCCAGGCCAGCCCCCCGTCCAGCACGGGGATCCCGCTGCGATGGCTGAATGCCGGGGCGCTCTCGTGCCTGGCCACCGGCATCCCGGCAAAGCGCCGGGCCTGGACCTGCTGAGCCTCACCGAGCACGGTCACCCCGTAGCCGCCCGCCGCCTGGAGCGCCGCATGCAGCCGGGCCTGCTGGCGGACGCTCACCACGATCAGCGGCGGGTGCAAAGACACGGACATGAGTGCGTTGGCGGTCATGCCCCGGGGCTGGCCATTCTCCGGATCCTGGACGCTGATCACCGCGACGCCGCTGGCCAGCAGGGACATCACGGTGCGGAACGCCGCGGGATCGACCGCCCGGCGGTGGTCAGAAGAAGGGGTCACGGGGATTGAGCGCGAATCCGAACGCCATCCGGCCGTAGTTCTCAGCCGCGGCGTTGAAATTGCAGAAGACGTGGCATGAGATAGCACGCACATCGCGCCAGCCCCGCTGGATCGGGCTCTCATCGCGCAGCGCGCTGGCCCCGGCCATCTGCATCAGGTCCTCCGCCGCGCGGACCAGGATGCGGCTCGCGTAGGTGATGTCCCTGCGGTTACGGACCCTGTCCTCGAGGGTGATCTCCGCTCCCGAGTCGACGAGCGCGAGGCAGCGCCGGAGCAGGAGTTCGGCGCTGTCCACCCGGACTGCGGCTTCGGCCAGGCACAACTGCATCGGGATCGCGGCCGCTACCTGCTCCTGGGTGTGGGAGTGCGACTTCGACCGGACGTGGTCCCGCCACGCCTCTATCATCCCGCGTGCGATACCGATCCCCGGAGAGACCATGGCGTGCCCGCCATGGGACATGAAGGGCTGGTTGTACAGCGCCGAGGTGTTGACCTTCGCCCCCGGGCTGTGCGCGTGCAGCAGGCCCGACATGGCGACGGTCCGGTGCTCAGCCACGAAGACCTTGTCGGCCTGCACGTTGTCCGAACCGGAGCCGCGCAGGCCCGCGCTGTACCAGGTGTCCACGATCGTCAGCTCGCTGGTGGGCACCAGGAACAGCCGGTACTCGGGATGCTCGTCCCGGCCGGACGGGACCATGCCGCCGAGCATGATCCAGTCCGCGTAAGCGACTCCGCTGGCCCACGCCCAGTCGCCGGTCAGCGACCAGCCGCCAGGTGCTGGCGTCACCCTGCCGACGGGGACGAATGAGGTCGAGATGCGTGCGTCCGGTCCGCCGGTGCCCCAGACATCGTGCTGGGCCTCTTCGCTGAAGTGGGCGAGGATGAACGGATGGTCGATGAGGAAGGAGCCAACCCAGCCCATGGACCCGTAGGCCCGGCCAAGCTCGATCGCGATCTCCATGTGAGTGGTCAGGTCCAGTTCGCTGCCGCCCCAGCGCCTGGGCACGAGCGTGCGGATCAGGCCGGCCGCGGTCACGGCTTCCACCATCTCGGGGAGCAGATGACGATCGTCGTCGGCCTGCCGCGCGCCACTGCGCAGCACGGGAAACAGTTCGCGGGCCCGGCCGACGGCATCGTCACGGGTCTGCGGTGTCCCAGTGTCGGGGGTCACGGTCACCGGGCATCTCCTCTCCCGGGGCGTCCGCCGGGCACCGGGTCATATACGCATTTTGATTATAGTTATTTGCTAGTACGGTGCAAGAGCTGGCTCGCGTCCCAGGCGCAACCCGGCGCTGGTCGCCAGGCTGGCCTCGCCGGGGGAGGGGTTGACCATATCCTTATAATCAAAATAATGATCTAGCGGTGGTCGGCCGATCCGGTGCTCCAGGCGGGTCCAGTTGGCTGACAATCAGTCGAGGAGTCGGGTCATGGGCGAGATCGTCGGCGGGGTGGGCGTTCCGCACACGCCTCATTTCCCGGGGATAGTGGACCGCCAGGAGCCGCTGGCCGCCGAACTTGACCGGCTGTACGGGACTGCCGCCCAGCACCTGCGCGATCTCGCGCCGGATGTGCTCATCTTCTTCACCTGCGATCACTACAACACCTTCTTCATCGAGAGCGTGCCGATCTTCAGCGTCGGCGTGGCCCCGTCCGCCTGCGGCCCCAGCGACTACCGCGAACTGCAGGCGTACGAGGTGCCCATCGATGTGGCACTGGCCAGGCGGATCCAGGCCCACGTGGTGCGGTCCGGATTCGACGTGGGGATCAGCCAGGAGTTCGAGTTCGATCATCCCGTCACCATCCCGCTGCACTTCCTGACCCCCGCGATGGACGTGCCCATCGTCCCCGTGTTCATCAACGGGCTCATGCCGCCCTTCCCGCCGGCCTGGCGGTGCCGGGCTCTGGGCGCCACGATCAGGCAGGCGATCGAGGAAACCCCCGACACCCGGCGGGTCGCCGCGGTCGCCAGCGGGAGCTTCTCCCTGGAGATCGGCGGGCCGCTGATTAGTGCCCAGTCCCATACCGGCGTGCCGGATCCCGAGTGGACGGATCGCATCATGGCCCGGCTGCGGGCCGGGGAACTCGATGAGCTGGTGGCGGAAGCCAGCGAGGAGCAACTGACCCGCGCGGGTAATGCCGCAGGCGAACTGCTGACCTGGATCGCCATGCTGGGCACGATCGGTGGCCGCGGGCCGGCCTTCCTGGAAGCCCAGCGGGACCTCGGCCACGCGTACGGTACCTGGCTGGCGGACAGCGCGGTGCACCAGTGAGCATTTACGCGGTGAACAAGATCTGCTACCGGGTGGTCCGAGAGCCTGGCCTCCGCCAGGCTCTCGGCGATTCCCCGGAACAGGCGCTACGGGCCGCGTTGCCGCCGCTGTCCGAGGATGAGCTGCAGGCCCTGCTCGACGGTGATGTCGGACGCCTCTCGAAAATGGGGGCGAACAACTTCCTGCTCCACCAGCTCGGCCGGTTCCGGCTGCTGGGGCTGGACCTGCCGACGTACGCCGACCGGATCAGGGCGGCGTACCGGGAGGCATGACGGGCATCCCGCACGCGAGCCGGTCAGCGGGACCTGGGGCGCGGCGGCTTCGGCATCCGGCCGGACTTGGGCAGCGGGCCCTTCGGCGCCTGCAGTGACTGCGGCAGGGCCTTGAGCCGGTAGTTCAGCTCGGAGACCTCCGGCGGCTTCAGGTTCCTGGGCAGCCGCATGACCTTGCGCTGCAGTCGCCGGATCGGGATCTGGCCTTCCTCGTTGCCGACCTGGATGTCGTAGATCGGCACGTCGTAGGCGACCCGGGAGATCCGCTTCTTCTCCGCCGCGAGCAGGCTGCCCAGCCGGGTCGGCGCGCCCTCGCCCACCAGGATGACCCCGGGCTTGCCGACCGCGCGGTGCACCACGTCCATGTTCCTGTTGGCCGATACGGCGGGCGTGACGGTCCAGCCGCCGCGCATGCTCTGCAGTACCGCCGCCGCGGCGCCCGGCTGGCCTTCGACCGCCGCGTACTGAGCGGACTGGGCGAACCGCCCGAACGTGATCATGGCACCGCCCAGCCCGATGAGCACCCCCAGCGGGATCAGGAAGCCTGCCGTGTTGGTCAGCAGGCCGACGGCAACGCAGACAGCGATGACGCCGATCCCGATGAGGAACACGATGGGCATGGCCTTGGGATTGTCCTTGCGGATGACCCCGGCCACCATGCGGATCTGCTTGATCCGGCCCATGGAGGCGGGATCAACGTCGCCCTGCCGGTTTGCCGCCCCTGAGGGCTTCTTCGCCATGCACGGCAGGATACGAGGCTGCGGGCCTTAGAGCGAAACCGCAGCCCTGCGCGCGGCCGCTTCCATGTGCAGCCGGCCCGCCCGGTACGACGAGCGGACCAGCGGTCCCGACATCACGCCGGAGAAGCCGAGGCCCAGCGCTTCGTCGCGGAGCCGGTCGAATTCCCCCGGCGGCACCCACCGCACGACGGGGTGATGCCGCGGGGACGGCCGCAGGTACTGGGTGATCGTGAGCAGTTCGCAGCCGACTTCGCGCAGGTCAGCCAGGGCCTGGCTGATCTCGTGAGTCTCCTCGCCCATGCCGAGGATCAGGTTGGACTTGGTCACCAGGCCTGCCTCGAGGGCACGGCGCAAGACGTCCAGTGACCGCTCGTACCGGAAGCCCGGCCGTATCCGCTTGAAAATCCGGGGGACGGTTTCGATGTTGTGCGCAAGAACCTCGGGGCGGGCGGCGAAGACCTGCTGCAGCCGGTCGTGATGCGCGTTGAAGTCGGGGATCAGGAGTTCGACCCCGCAGCCGGGCACGGCCGCGTGGATTTCCCGGCAGGTCTGCGCGTACAGCCAGGCCCCGCCATCCTCCAGATCGTCCCGGGCCACGCCGGTGACCGTGGCGTAACGCAGCCCCATGGTGGCCACGGACTCCGCGACCCGGCGCGGCTCATCGGTGTCGAGCGGAGCCGGCTTGCCGGTCGCGATCTGGCAGAAATCGCATCGCCTGGTGCACTGATCACCGCCGATGAGGAAGGTCGCCTCGCGGTCCTCCCAGCACTCGAAGATGTTGGGGCAGCCTGCTTCCTCGCAGACCGTGTGCAGGCCCTCCCGTTTGACCAGGCTTTTCAGCTCGGTGTACGCGGGACCGGTCCGCAACCGGGTCCTGATCCACGGGGGCTTCCGCTCGATGGGGGTCTGGCTGTTGCGTGCTTCCAGGCGAAGCAGCCTGCGTCCTTCGGGTGCGAGTACCACATGACCAGGGTACGTCCCCCGGTCAGCGTGGCGAGAGCGACGCAGCCGGGGCGGCGCGCTGGTGCGCGCGGAGCCGGGCGTGGATGACCCAGCCGGTGGCGCCGGCCAGCACGCAGCCACCGCCCGCGATGAAGAGCACCACGCGGGGGCTGAGCGGGCTGAGCAAGCCGCCGGCGAGGGCCATGCCGAGCGAGGCGGTCCCGAACAGGACCCCCGAGTAGAGAGCGAACACCCGGCCGGAGATGGCCTCCGGGACCCGGTGGTTAAGAAAACTGCGGGTGGCCACCACTTCCATGCCGTTAGCCAGGCCGCCGAATCCGTAGGCGGCGGCAGCCTGCCAGAGCGACACCGCCGCCCCGGCCAGGGCCACCCCGGCGCCCGCGGCCACTGTGCCCGCGAGCGTGGCGACCGCCAGCCGGCCCATCGGCAGCCTGCCGCCGGCCAGCGTGCCCGCGAGCATGCCCGCCGTCCACGCTGCGACCAGGATCGAGTAGCCGCTCGGGCCGGCTTTGAGCACTCCCTCGGCGAACACGACCTCCGCGACGACAGCCATGTTGCCGAACCCGACCACGACGCCGACGACCAGGACGAGCAGCCCGGCCTCCCGGTCGGCCCGCAGGAAGCGCAGGCCCGCGCTCATCTGGCGGGCCAGCTTGGCCGGCTCCGCCGGAGTCGTGAGGCCGGCTGGGATCGTGGCGCCGGCCGGCCCGCCGCCGACCGCGGCGGAGGCGCCCACCGCAGCCACGCCGCCCACCGCGGCCCCGGCGGGCGGGCGGCCGGCCGGGGCGAGCCGCAGGACGCGCAGCCCGAGCGCGCCCAGGAGGTAGATGGCGGCGACCGCGGCCAGGGCCAGACCTGGGCCCCCCGCGGCGATCAGCCCGGTCGCCAGCAGCGGCCCGACGGTGAACCCGCCCCAGGTGGCCGCCTGCAGGTAGCCGTTGGCCCGGGTCAGGCCGGTCGGCCCGGCCAGCCGGGGCACGATGGCGCCGAGACCAGGCTGCAGCACGGCCGCGCAGATGCCAAAGCCGACGGCCAGGCCGAGGGTGGCTCCCGTGCCGCCGACCCGGATCAGCGCCAGTGCCACCAGGGCCTCCGCGGCCGCGGCCGTCACCAGCACCGGCCTGGGGGAGAACCGGTCGAGCACGGTGCCCGCCACCGGGGCGAGCGCCGTGATCGGCACGGTCACGGCGAGGAATACCGACGCCACCGCCCAGGAAGCGTGTGAGTTCTGGTAGATCCTGGAGGCCAGGGCGATCATGGCGAGTCCGTCACCCGCGGAGATCACCACCTGCAGGGCGATGGCCAGGCCCAGGGTGACCCGCGGCCCGCCCACCCAGCGCCAGCGGGGCCAGCGACTGGCGGCCGGGGCGGTCGTGGCGGTGCTCCCCACAGCGTGGGCAGCGGTCTGCTGGCGGGACACGGTAGGTGCTCCTAGGACACGAGGACAGCGGCGACGGATTCCGGTGATAGCGGGGGCCGCTGAACCTAGAGCACGTATCCACGCTAGCACGGACGATTGGTGCATCTACCGGCGGATCCACCTGGTCACGGGTTATTGATGTGACGTGGCACGGCGTTATCGGGGAGCATGGGCGCATGCCGATCCAGTTTGATCCCCCGTCGGGGACTCGTGATTTCCTGGCCGCAGACGTCGAGGTCCGCGAACGGGCGTTCGCCGCCATCCGCGGCTCGTTCGCGCGCTACGGGTTCGAGCCGCTGCAGACGCCGGCCTTCGAGCGGCTGGAGGTGCTGCTCGGCAAGTATGGCGAAGAGGGTGACAAGCTCATCTTCAAGATCCTCCGCCGCGGCGAGCACGAGGCGTCCGGCGAGGCCGACCTGGCGTTGCGCTATGACCTGACCGTGCCGCTGGCCCGGGTGGCCGCCGCGTACGGCAGCCAGCTGCCGACCCCGTACAAGCGGTACGCCATCGGGCCGGTCTGGCGGGCGGACCGGCCCGGCCGGGGCCGCTACCGCGAATTCATCCAGTGCGACCTGGACACGCTCGGCTCGACATCGGCCATGGCGGACGCGGAAGTGATCTGCGCGGTGCACGACACGCTCGCCGAGCTGGGCGTGCCCGGCTTCCGCGTCCTGCTGAACTCGCGGCGCGTCCTGGCCGGCCTGCTTGAAGCGTTCGGCGTGCCCGCCGATCTCGGGCCCGACGTCCTGATCGCCTTGGACAAGCTGGACAAGCTGGCCCCCGCCGAGGTGACCGCCGAGCTCACCGGGCGCGGGCTCGACCAGGGGAAAGCGGCTGAACTGGTCGCCGCGATGACCGCACCCGACGCGGCGGAACGGATCCGGGCGGCGCTGAAGCCCAGCGAGGAGGGCTCCGCCGGGCTGGATGAGATCGATGCGATGCTGTCCCTGGTGGCAGGCCAGCTGCCCGCTGACCGGGTGGAGTTCACGCCCCGCCTGGTGCGCGGGCTGAGCTACTACACCGGCCCGATCTGGGAAGTGGCGGCGCAGGGAGTGCCCGGGTCAATCGCGGGCGGCGGCCGTTATGACCATCTGATCGAGCAGGCGGGCGGGCCTGATGTGCCGGCCACCGGAGGGTCACTGGGCATCGAGCGGATCTTGCTGCTGCTCCCCGGCAGCGACAGCGGCCGGCCCAGCCGGCTGGACGTCGCGGTCACGGTGATGGCCCCCGAGTACGCGCCACGGAGCTTCGCGCTCGCGTCGGCCGCCCGGACGGCGGGCCTGCGCTCCAGCGTCTACCTCGGCTCGTCAGGAAAGCTGGGCAGGCAGCTCAAGTGGGCCAGTGACCAGGGAGCGCGCTGGGCCCTCATTTCCGGTGCCGCCGAGCAGGAGGCAGGCACGGTCACCGTCCGTGACATGAACAGCGGCGAGCAGGCCGCGGTCCTGGTGCCAGAACTGGCCGGGCACATGCGGCGGGTGGCGGCCGGGGGAACCGCTGAGGGCGGCGTGGGGTAGCGCGCGGGATACTCGTCCTATGGTGAATGACATTGCGCGGGAACAGGCCATCTACCAAGCGCTCAAGGCGGTCGACGAAGTCGCCGCCGCCCTGCAGGCGCATCTCTTCGAAGAGCATGGCGCTGATCCGGACCGCGGCGCTGCCCAGAGCACCTTCACCAACTCGCTGAAGCTGCTGCGGCAGGCCCGTGAGCGGCTGGGCGAAGGACTGCGCGCGGTCGAGGCGGCAGGCATCGCCGAGTCGGACAAGATCTCCCTGCGCAACGGGTAGCCCGCGGCCAAACCGGGTAGCCGCCGGGCCAGGGGTAGCTCGCGCTCGGTTAGCCCGCGGCGCGTCGGCCGCCCGGCGTCAGGCCAGCGCGGCCGTGACCGCGTGCGGGGCGGCCGGTGCCGGGAGGAGCGTGGCGGTGCCCTGGACGCGCCGCCAGGCGCGGGCCCCCAGCACCTCCGCGAGGTGGCGTTCGACCGGCTCGGTCAGGTCCGGCACGCTGACCCGGCGGCCGGTCTCCGCGGACAGGCTGGAGACTCCGGCATCGCGGATGCCGCACGGCACGATGCGGTCGAACCAGCTCAGGTCGGGGTCACAGTTCAGGGCGAAGCCGTGCATCGTCACCCCGCGGGATACCCGGATGCCGATCGCGCCTACCTTCCGGTCCGGCCGCCCGGGCCCGGCGGTGCTGCCGGGCGTGCCGGGCACCCAGACTCCGCTGCGCCCGTCCACCCGGGTGGTGGCCAGCCCGGCCTCCGCGCAGGCGCGGATCAGCGCCTCCTCGATGGCGCGCACGTAGGCGATCACGTCCACCGGTTCGCCGAGCCGGATGATCGGGTACCCGACGAGCTGGCCCGGCCCATGCCAGGTGATCTGGCCGCCCCGGTCCACGTCGATCACCGGCGCGCCGGCGTCGCCAGCCGGCCGGTCGAGAGGGCTCGTCCGCCGGCCGGCCGTGTACACGGCCTCATGCTCCAGAAGCAGGCACACGTCCGGGATGTCGTCTGCGGCCCGGCGGTCGTGTAGCCGCCGCTGGAGTTCCCACCCTTCCGGATAGGGAACCGCCTCGGGCCCGAATCCAGCATGGATGTAGACGAGTTCGCTGGTCACGGCGCCCAGCCTATCCGGCCCGGCCGGGCCGGCAATCCTGCCCGTCCCAGGGCATCAGCCCGATGGCCGGTGGGTAATAGCGGGAATAGCGGGACCAGCGGGTCGTTACCGTTACAGGAGGTATTCGCGTGCTGGACGAGACCGAACTGAGGCGGATGAGCCCGGATGAGCGGGCGCGCCTGGCGCGCGCGATCGGCGCGATTGACAGCCGGGTCTCGCCCGGACGGCCGATGGACCAGCGGCACCGCGCCATCGTGCTGGCCGGCATCATCATCTGCTGTATCGGGCTGGCCATCTGGATAGGCGTGCTGGCGGTCACGCTGCCCCGGTACTACCGCGCGGGCGGCTGGCGGGGCGCATGGGTCGGATTCGACCTGGCCCTGCTCGTCACCTTCGCGACGACCGCATGGGCCGCCTGGCGGCGCCGCCAGGTGCTGATCATCTGCCTGGTGGTGCTGGCCACCCTGCTGTGCTGCGACGCATGGTTCGACGTGACGCTGAACGTGCACACCAGCGGTTTCATGCTGAGCCTGCTGTCGGCGCTCTGCATTGAGCTGCCGCTGGCCGCGCTGGCGATCATCGGCGCCCGCCGGCTGGTCCGGCTCACCATCGGAACATTCGTGCCCTACCGGGATCCGGGGCAGCGGCTCCCGCTGTGGCGGGTGCCGCTGTTCGGCCTGGAGACGCAGGGACTGCGCGACCTGATCCCGGTCCAGCCGAGCTGTCCCCCGACGGAGGAGCTGCAGGCAGAACCGGCGGACAGCAGGGACGGCCGCTAAGGCACGGGCTGACCCAGTTCGGCGTTCAGCGCCGCCGCGAGGTCGGGGAAGGAGAACTCGAAGCCGGCCTCGGTGAGCCGCCGCGGCAGTACCCGGGCGCTGCTCAGCAGGTCGCTGGTGACCCCGCCGAGGGCGAGCGCCAGCACCGGGGAGGGAACGGCGAGCGCGGCAGGCCGGTGCAGTGCCCCGGCCAGCGCCGAGGTGAAGGCAGTGTTGGTCACCGGATGGGGCGTGGTCAGGTTGACCGGCCCGGACACCTCGTCATGATCAAGCAGGAACCGGGCTATCCGGGTCCAGTCGGCGAGCGTCACCCAGCTCATCACCTGCGTGCCTGGACCCAGCCGGGCGCCGAGCCCGAGCCGGAACGGCGGCAGCATCCTGGCCAGCACGCCGCCCTGCCGGCTGATCACGATGCCGGTCCGCAGGGTGACGACGCGCAGGCCCGCCTCACGGGCCGGGTCGGCGGCCGCCTCCCAGTCCCTGACCACATCGGCCAGGAACCCGGCGCCGGCGGGCGTGGATTCGTCCACTTCCCGCCCGCCGGTATCCCCGTACCAGCCAATAGCAGACCCAGACAGCAGCACGGATGGTCCGCCGTCCATGTCGGCCAGCAGCCCGGCGAGCGTGTGGGTGCCAGTGACCCGGCTGGCGCGGATCTTCTCCTTGTACGCGGCGGTCCAGCGATGGTCGGCGACACCGGCCCCGGCCAGGTTCAGCACGGCTGCGACGCCGCGCAGCGCCGCCGGGTCCAGCCCGCCACGTGGCGCCTGCGGATCCCAGCTGATCTCATCGGCGGACCGGGGTGCCCGCCGGACCAGCCGGATCACCTCGTCGCCGTCGTGCCGGAGCGCGGTGACCAGGCCGGTGCCGATCAGGCCTGACGATCCCGTGATGGCGATTCTCATGCTGTCCCCCTACCCACGTTTGCCCTCGCCACCAGGGCTGACGTGGCCGCGGGCGCTGGTTACAGGCCTAGTTCCGCCTCGAACGCGCCTTCCTCCAGACGTGCCTTCACGGTGGCCAGGAACCGTGCCGCGTCCGCGCCGTCAACCAGCCGGTGGTCGTAGGTGAGGGCCAGGTAGACCATGGAGCGCACGGTGATCACCTCGCCCAGCGCCGGGTCCTCCATCACTACCGGGCGCTTGACCACGGTGCCGGTGCCCAGGATGGCCACCTGCGGCTGGTTGATGATCGGGGTGTCGAACAGGGCGCCCCGGCTGCCGGTGTTGGTCAGGGTGAAGGTACCCCCGGCCAGGTCATCGGGGCTGACCTGGCCGCCCCGGGTGCGCTGGGCGAGATCGGCGATCTTGCGGGCCAGGCCGCCGACGTTGAGATCGCCGGCGTTGCGGATGACCGGGACCATGAGGCCGCGCTCGGTGTCCACGGCGACGCCGAGATGCTCGGCGTCGTGGTAAGTGACCTGGCTGCCGTTCGGGTCGATGATCGCATTGAGCCGGGGGTGCACCTTCAGTGCCTCGACCGCGGCCAGCGCGAAGAACGGCAGGAACGACAGTTTGACGCCCTCGCGCGCCTCGAAGTCCGCCTTGGCCCGATCCCTGAGCCGGGCGATGGCGGTGACGTCCGCCTCGACCACCGTGGTGAGCTGCGCGGACGTCTGCAGTGACTCCACCATGCGGCGGGCGATGAGCTGCCGGGCCCGCGACATCGGCTCGGTGGTCCCGCGGAGGGTGGAGGGCTCGACCGGGCGCCGGGCGGACGGTGCGGCGGGCCCCGACGGCCGCGCCGCCGGGGCTGGCGCGGCGGCCGGTGCGGCCGCGGCAGCCGGCGCGGCCGGGCCGGCCGGGGCAGGCGGTTGCGGAGGTTGCGGGACCCGGGGGGCCGGCGGGGCCGTGGCCGGGGCATCCGGGCCGCGGGTAGTCCGGGCGGCGTCGAGCACATCCTGCTTACGGATCCGGCCGCCCACGCCAGTCCCGGTGAGGGAAGCCAGGTCCACGCCGTGCTCGGCGGCCAGCTTGCGGACCAGCGGGGTGACATAGGGCCCGTCGGCGCCGGTCAGCCCCTGGGCGGCCAGCGGGGCCGGGCCGTTCCCGGCCGGGGCCTGCTCTGCCTGCCCGGCCGCGGGGGGCGGTGCGGGCGGCGCAGGGGAGGCGGCGGACGGCACCGGTGGGGCCCATGCCTGCCAGGAGGAGGCTGACGCGCCGGGCGCGGCAGGCTCAGCCGGCGGCGGGGACCAGGCCGGGGGAGCCGCGGCCGCCGGGCCGGCCTGGCCACCGAGGTCCGGAGGAGGCCCGGCCGGCGGGGTGCCCGGAGCGGGGAACCCTTCCTGCCCCGGGACGGCGCCGTATTGCGGGGTGCCGTATGCGGGGGCGCTGTCCTGCGGCGCGCCGTACTGCGGTGTGCCGTATTGCGGGGCGCCGTACTGGGGAGCGTCGTGCTGCGGGGCACTGCCGGGCGCCGGGCTGTCCTGCGGGGCACTGCCGGGCGCCGGGCTGTCCTGCGGGGCACTGCCGGGCGCCGGGCTGTCCTGCGCGGCGGCGCTGTCCGGCGGGGCAGCCGGCGCGGGCGCGCTGCCCTCGGCTGCCGTCTCGTCGATCACGGCGAGTTCGGCGCCCACCGCGACCGTCTCGTCCTCGGCGACCGTGATCCCGCGCAGTATGCCGGAAACCGGCGAGGGGATCTCGGTGTCGACTTTGTCCGTGGAGACCTCGAGCAGCGGCTCGTCCGCCTCCACGCGCTCGCCTTCCTTCTTGAGCCAGCGCGTGACAGTGCCCTCAGTGACGCTCTCGCCCAGCTGGGGCATGGATACGGAGACCGACATGGCTTCCCGTGACTCCTTCGTTGTTCAGGGCTCGCAATTGCAGGTGGCTGAGTTCATGGCGCGCTCGCCTGACCAGGTTCTGGTCACGCGTGCACGTGCAGGGGCTTGCCGGCCAGCGCGAGGTGCGCTTCGCCGATGGCCTCTGACTGAGTTGGATGCGGGTGGATGAGCTGGGCGACGTCGGATGGATGTGCTTCCCAGTTGTAGATCAGCTGGGCCTCGGCGATGAGCTCGCCGACCCTGGCACCCACCAGGTGGATGCCGAGTACCGGCCCCGGCCCGCTGGACGGGCTGGCCGGTGCGGTGGCGATGACCTTCGCCGCCCCCTGGGTCTGCAGGATCACGCTCTTACCGTTCCCACCCAGGTTGTACGTGAACTCCGTGACCTCGATGCCGCGCTCCTTGGCCATCGCGGAGGTGATGCCGACCGAGGCGACCTCCGGGTCGCAGTAGGCGATCCTCGGCACCCCGTCGTAGTCGATCGGCGTGACATCGAGCCCGGCGATGCGCTCCGCGACCAGGATCCCCTCGGCGAAGCCGACGTGCGCGAGTTGCGGGCCCGGGATGAGGTCGCCCACCGCGGAGATCGTCGGGACGCTTGTCTGGTACTTCTCGTCGACCTTGACGAAGCCGCGCTGCACGGCGACTCCGGCTTCCTCATAGCCGAGGCCGGCCGAGACGGGTCCCCGGCCCACGGCGACGAGGAGCAGGTCCGCGTCGAGCGTCTTCCCGCCCGCCAGCGTCACGGTCACGCCGGTCTCCGACTCCTTGACGCTCTCGAACCGGGCGCCGAGCTCGTAGCTGATGCCCCGGCGGCGGAACGCGCGCTCCAGGAGCTTCGAGCTGGATTCCTCCTCGGCCGGCAGCAGGTGGGGCAGCATCTCGACGATCGTGACGTCCGCGCCGAACGAGCGCCACACGCTGGCGAACTCCACACCGATGACGCCGCCGCCGAGAATCACGGCGGAGGCGGGCACGTGATCGAGCCGGAGCGCGTGATCGCTGTTGATCACCCGCTGGCCGTCGATGTCCAGGCCCGGCAGGCTGCGTGGCTCCGAGCCGGTGGCGAGCACGATGTGAGCGCCTTCGTAGACGGTGTCCCCGACGCTGACCTGTGTCGGGGAGATGAGGCGCCCCGCGCCGTAGATGATGTCGATCTTGCGGCTGGCCAGCGTGCTCTGCAGGCCCTTCCACAACCGGTCGACGACCTTGTCCTTGTAGGCGTTCACGCCCGGCATGTCCACGCCCTGCAGCGTCGTCCGGACGCCGAATGCCTCGCCGTCCTTAGCCAGGTCGGCGATCTCCGCCGCATGCAGCAGCGCCTTGGTCGGCACGCACCCGCGGTGCAGGCAGGTGCCGCCGACCCGGTCCTGCTCGATGAGCGCGACCCGCTTGCCGAGTTCGGCCGCGCGGAGCGCGCACGCGTAGCCGCCGCTGCCGCCACCGAGGATCACGATGTCGTAGGGACCGCTGCTTTCCGCCACCAGAACGCTCCTTGATCCGATCGTCTTCCGTGCCCGCCCTCTGCTGTGTCCGCCTAAAGCCGTCCGTCCGCCACGTCCAAGGCGATCTGGACGAGCGTCCGGGTGGCCGCGCCGGTGCCCCCTTTGGGGGTATACCCGTATGGTGCTCCCTCATTGAACGCCGGGCCCGCGATGTCCAGATGTGCCCAGCGCACCCCGGCGGGCACGAACTCGCGCAGGAACAGGCCGGCCACCAGCATCCCGCCAAACCGGTCGCCAGCCACGTTGGCCAGGTCCGCCACTGTCGAGTCCAGGCCCTTGCGCAGTTCGCCGGGCAGGGGCATGGGCCACATCGCCTCACCGGCCCGCTGGGCCGCGTCCACGATGCCGTCCCGCACCGCGTCGTCGTTCGCCATCACCCCGCTGATCCGCGGCCCGAGCGCCACCAGCTGGGCCCCGGTCAGCGTAGCGACGTCGACGAGCAGGTCGGGGGAGTCCGCCGCCGACCTGGCGAGCGCGTCGGCGAGGACGAGGCGGCCCTCGGCGTCGGTGTTGAGTACCTCCACGGTGGTGCCGCCATAGGTGGTCAGCACGTCGGAGGGGCGCTGAGCGGTGCCGCTCGGCATGTTCTCGGCGAGCGGCAGATAGCCGACAACCCGGACGGCGGGCCGGAGCTCCGCGATGGCCTGCATCGCGCCGAGGGTGGCAGCGGCCCCGCCCATGTCCGACTTCATCGTCTCCATGGACTTGGACGGCTTCAGTGACAGGCCGCCGGAGTCGAAGGTGATGCCCTTGCCCGCGAACACGACGGTCCGCTCCGCGCCCGGCGGCGCGTATTCGAGCCGGACCAGCCGCGGCGGGTGCACCGAGCCCTGGCCGACGCCCAGGATGCCCCCGTAGCCGTTCTCGGCGAGTGCCTTCTCATCGAGTACCTCGGCGTCGAGCCCGCAGGCGGCGGCGACCCGCTCCGCCTCGGCGGCGAGCGCGGTCGGCACCAGGTCGGAGGGGGGCGTGTTGACCAGGTCCATGACGAGGGTGACCGCGGCCGCCAGCACTTCCGCGCGGCGGATGGCCCCGGCTGCCGCCGGGTCCGCGCCGAGCAGCGTGAGCACCGTGGAACCTGGCCCGCCGCGCCGGTAACGGCCGAAGGAGTAGCCGCCGAGCAGCCCGCCGAACGCGACCGCCTCGGCCTGCGTGTCGTCGCCGGCCGGCAGGGCCAGCGCGATCCGCGGCCCGCCCGCGACCGCGGGCGCCCCGAGCAGGGCCCGCACCGCCGCCCCGGCGGCGCGGCGCAGCGCCTCGGCCTCGGCCGGCCTCCCCGGCTCGCCGCCGAGGCCGACGGCGGCGATCAGCGGTGCCGTCAGCCGGC
>Ga0265338_10001470_pt1 | contig 38155 bp, 37 predicted proteins | sample 42126metaG_FD_193579 | JGI IMG/M metagenome (GOLD analysis project Ga0265338, IMG submission 193579) | Rhizosphere microbial communities from Carex aquatilis grown in University of Washington, Seatle, WA, United States - 4-21-26 metaG | ecosystem: Host-associated > Plants > Roots > Rhizosphere... | reverse complement strand
AATCACCCGGCGCTCGACGCGCTCCACATCGGCGGCGGAGGGTTCACGCTGCCGCGCTATCTCGCGGCGGAGTATCCCGGCACGAAGAGCCTCGTGCTCGAGATCGACCCGGCGGTGCTGAAGGTCGGGCGCGAGAAGCTCGGCTTGCACACGTCGGACGCGCTGCAGGTGCGCATCGGCGACGCCCGGATCGGGATCCGGAAGCTCCGGCCGAACTCGGAGGACCTCGTGGTCGGCGACGCGTTCGCGAGCCTCTCGGTGCCGTGGCACCTCACGACCCGCGAGTTCCTACGCGAGGTCGACCGGGTCATGCGTCCCGACGGCGTCTACATCATGAACGTGATCGACTACCCACCCTTCCGGTTCGTCCGCTCCGAGCTCGCGACGCTGCGCAAGCAATTCAGCTGGGTCGGCGCGCTCAGCCCGCCGTTGACCAGCTACTCGGGCGGCAACGTCATCCTCGTCGCGTCGGACCGCGCGCTGTTCCGCGACGGGCTCCACACGGAGCTCGTCGGCGAGAGCGTGCGCCAAGGGCTCGATCTCGATCGGTTCGTCGCCGACGCCCCCGTCATCCGCGACGACTTCGCGCCGATCGATCAATGGCTCAACGCCGACAAGCACTGACGCTCACCCAGCAATCGGGTTGACCTCAGCAGCCCGGCTGGCCGAGCAGCGCGACCTTGCCGTCGGTGATGAACGCGCCGCGCGCGCCCGTGCCGCGCGTCGGCGCGGAGAAGTCGAACCGGCCGAGGTCGTGCATGGTTCCGGTCGCGGCGAGGGCGCCCGCGAGCGCGTCGCGTTCCCTGTCGATCGTGGGCGCGATGCGGCGCCGCGGGAACAGCGACCGCCAGGTGACGACGGTTCGCTGCTCGCGAGCAGTGGTGACGGCCCAAACCGAGCAGCCGCCGGGCGTCACGACGGGGAGTTGCCAGAGCTCGGCGTCGGCACCGCGCCGCCGCACGACGTCATCCGGCACACGCGCGTCGAAGAAGGTGGGCTCGATCGGCTCGTTGGCTCCCACCCGCCCGACGAGCCCGGTCCAGGAAGCGAAACCGGACCAGAGATCGCGTGGGAGCCGGTCGGGGCTGAGCACCGGCGCGGGCGTCCACCCGCCCTGTCGCATCACGGCGCCGAGATCGCCGCGCGCGACGACGACCAGGCCGACCGGCAGCGCCCGCCGGCCGAGCAACGTGACGCTCGATCGAGGAAGCGGCGCGAGCACCGCCGCCGGATCGGCGGACGGGAGCCGGTTCGGCTCGACGGGCACGCCGCGGTAGGTGTGCGCCCCGGATGTGATGTCGGAGAACTCACGCGGCGCCCGGTCGTGGATGTGGCGATCGACGCCGACGGTGACAGCCGCCAGGAGCAGCGCCGCGATCCCCGCCGCGAGCACGCGCCACCGGACCGGCGGGGTCGGGAACGAGCGTCGCGACGCGAGCAAGCGGTCGGCCCCGACGACGATCGCGGCCGCGACGATCGCGACCAACCAGCCGGCGAGCACGTCGGACAGCAGGTGAATGCCGAGGAACGCGCGGCTGTAGCCCACCAGCACCGCGGCGGGGAGCACGACGGCCGCAACCACCGATGTTCGCGGCAGGCCGGCGGCCCACCACCACAGCACGACGCCGAACGCGAGTGAGCACTGCAAGGCGGCATGGCCGCTCGGCCAGCTGGTCGAAGTGGTCGGCACCAGACCCAACCCCGGGAGCGGACCGAGCGGACTCGATTTGAGGAGCTCGACCAGACCGCCGCCCACTGCCACGGTGGCGGCGAGGAGCGCGGCGCTACGGAACGCGCGGGTCGCGATCGCAGCGACAACGAGCAGGGCGCCGAGCACGAGCATCGAGCGGATGCCCACCGTGTTCAACGTCTCCATCAGATGGTGCTCGCCGCCGAGTCGAGCGGCGGTCGCGGCCGCGCGCAGGTCGAGCTGCGAGAGCGGCGTGCGCCGGTGCCGGAGCTCGAGGCGGAACCAACCGAGACCCGCGATCGCGGTCGCTCCGAGCACGCACGCACCGGCAATGACGACGCGGTCGGGGGTCGCGTGCAGCCGGCGGGCCACCCACTGCGCGGGGACGCCAACGGTCACGAGCCAGTAGACGAGCCCGACGATCGCGACCGCGATGCCCGCGAGCAGCACCAGCGCCACTGCCGGAACCGCGAGCGCGTCGCCGTCGGCGACGACTGCCGGCGCGACGACGAGCGCGAGCACGAGGAGGAGCACGACGCGCACGACCGTCGCCGGTACTCGGAGGCGCGCTCGTGTCTCACTCATCGGTGGCGCGCCGCGAGCTCGCCGTCACCGCGCTGCGCGCCGACGGTTACTCGACTTTGGAGACCGGCGCTTCCATGCCGCGGGCCGCGAACGACCAACCGGCGTCGTCGCCGTAGAACTCGAAGAGGTGCTCGATCGTGAACGACACCTTCGCCTCGAGGTCGGGCCAGGCCGAGGTCGGAGCCTCGACCGTCACCACGTTCGAATAGACCGTGACCTTGGTCGCGCCGAGGTCGAAGAGCCGGTGCGCGAGCACGTCGGGCGGCCGGGCACCGACCGCGGCGCTCGCCGAGAGATACGTCTCGATCGCCATGCCGGTGATCGACCGGTTCGCCTCGAAGAACCGCATCTCGGGACGCGTCCCGGCGCGCATGGTGACGGTGATCGGCTGGCCCATGGGCGCCAGCGTAGGGCCGGTGAACCGGCTCAGGTGGAATTGCGACGGGACCGGTAGCGCCGGATCAGCGCATTCGTGGACCCGTCGTGACCGAGTGCCGGCTCGACCTCGGCCTCGAGCTCGCTCACGATCCGGCCCGCGAGCACCTTGCCCAACTCGACCCCCCACTGGTCGAAGGAGTCGATGCCCCACAGCACACCGAGCGTCAAGACCTTGTGCTCGTAGGCGGCGATCAGCGCGCCCAACGTGCGGGGCGTGAGCTGATCCGCGAACAGCACACTCGAGGGCCGGTTGCCGGAGAACGTGCGGTGCGGCACCTGCTCGGCCGGGACTCCTTCGGCCGCGACCGCCGATGCCGGCTTGCCGAACGCGAGCGCCTCCGACTGCGCGAGCAGGTTGGCGACGAGGAGGTCCTGGTGGCGTTCGAGCGCGTGGTCGGGTTGCGCGTGCACGAAGCCGATGAAGTCGATCGGCACCAGTGTGGTGCCTTGGTGCAGCAACTGGAAGTACGCGTGCTGGCCGTTCGTGCCGACGGTCCCCCACACGATCGCGCCGGTCGGCGCCTCGACGGGGGCGCCGTCGAGCTGCACCGACTTGCCGTTGCTCTCCATCTCGAGCTGTTGCAGGTACGACGGCAACTTCCCCAACGCCTGCGCGTACGGCACGACCGCGAGGGTCTGCGCGCCGAGGAAGTCGCGGTACCAGAACGCGAGCAAGGCCATGGTCGCCGGCAGGTTCTGGGCCAGTGGCGCCGTGCGGAAGTGCTCGTCCATCTCGTGCGCGCCGGCGAGCAGCTCCCCGAATCGCTCGGGGCCGATCGCGATCATCAGCGACAGGCCGATCGCCGACCACATCGAGTAGCGGCCGCCTACCCAGTCCCAGAACTCGAACATGTTCGCGGTGTCGATGCCGAACTCCGCGACCTTCTCCGCGTTGGTCGACACCGCGACGAAGTGGCGCGCGATCGCGCTCGTGTCGCCGCCGAGACGGTCGAGCAGCCACGTTCGCGCCGACGTCGCGTTGGTGATCGTCTCGACCGTCGTGAACGTCTTCGACGAGACGATGAACAGCGTCTCCTCGGCGTCGAAATCGTGCAGCGCGTCGACGAGATCGGCGCCGTCGACGTTCGAGACGAAACGGAATCGCATCGTGGGGTCGCTGTACGCCGCCAGCGCGTCGTACGCCATCGCCGGACCGAGATCGCTCCCGCCGATTCCGATGTTGACGACGTTGCGGATCCGCCGGCCGGTGTGGCCGAGCCACGTGCCGTCGCGCACCTGACCCGCGAACGCACCCATCCGGCGCAGCACCGCGTGCACCGGCGCGACGACGTCGACCCCGTCGACGACGAGTGAGCTGCCCTCGGGCATCCGCAGCGCCATGTGCAGCACCGGTCGGTCCTCGGTGACGTTCACGTGCGATCCGGCGAAGGTCGCGTCGACCCGCGCGCGCCAGCCGCGGGCCTCCGCGAGACCCACGAGCAGCCGCATCGTCTCGTCGGTGACGCGGTGCTTCGCGTAGTCGAGGTGCCATCCGGCCGCTTCGACGTGCATCCGATCGGCCCGGTTCGGGTCGGCCGAGAACAGCGCCCGCAGGTCGTGGTCGCCGAGCGCGGCGGCGTGCGCTTCGAGCGTGCCGTACTCCGGGAGCGATCTCAGCATGCGAACAGCCGGGGCACGCGCTCGAAACGGGGGATACCGCCCCACACGCAGTAGTCCATGAAGATCCAGGAACGGCGGTGGATCGAGGTGGGCCCGTAACCGGCGAGCGCGCACTTGTGCAGCGGCGCCGGGTAACCCCGGTTCGATTCGAAACCGTAGGCCGGGAAGTGCTCGGCTTCGGCCGCCATCAGCGCGTCGCGCGTGACCTTCGCGACGACCGACGCGGCCGCGACGGAGAGCACGGTCTGGTCGGCCTTCACGATCGTGCGCACGGTGCCCGGCATCGCGAGGTAGTCGTGCTTGCCGTCGAGCACGATCCGGTCCGGCTCGAAGCCCTGCGCAGAGAGCTCGCACAGCGCGCGACCGGCCGCCCGCCGCAGCGCCTCGGTCATGCCGAGCTCGTCGCACTCGGAGTGCGTCGAGTGCCCGACCCCGATCCCCCGGGCCCAGCCGCGCACTTTGCGGGCGGCTACCTCACGCTCCGCGCTCGTGAGCAGCTTCGAGTCGCGCACGCCCGGAAGGTGCTCGTCGCCGGGAACGACCGCCGCGACCGTGACCGGTCCGGCCCACGACCCGCGCCCGACCTCGTCGATGCCGACCACCACCCGGTCGCCCGCGCTCCAGAGCTTTCGCTCGGTACGGAGGGTGGGATACGGAGCAGCCACTCGCGCAGAAGTTAGCCCGCGATCTCCTCTTGCGAAGCACGGGCATCGTCGTACGATGCACAGCGTGAGACCCGGCACGCGCGTCGAGGTCCGATCCCGCTTCGAAGCTGCATGGTCGCGAGGTTTCGAAGTGGCCGAGCGAGTCGAGTTGGGCTCGGCCGCGCGCTACAAGCTCCGCCGCCGGTCCGACGGGTCGATCCTGCCGGTCCTGTTCGACGAGACCGACCTGCGGGAGGAGCGGCGCCGCGGGACCTGGTGGGTGCAATAGCCGCGAACAGCGGCGGTCATTCCGAGAGCCGGGCGATCAGATCCTCGACGGGGATCGCGGGCATCGTGGTGGTGCGCATGGTGCCGCGCGCCGCGAGCATGATCGCGGCCTTCGCCATCGTCTGCTCGTCGGGCGCCTCGATCAGGTTGAGGAAGTCGTACTGACCCATCAACGCGTACTGAGCGTGCACCTTGAGCCCGAGTGCTTCCACCTCGCTGCGGACCGCGAGGATCCGCTCGGGATGCTCACGAAGCGTCTCCCACCCGTCGGGACCGAGCGTCGAGAGCATCGCGTACATCGGCACAGCAGCGGAGTTTACCGGCCGCGCCGCTCCCATCCTGCGATGTCGCCGCCCGGCGCGTATCCGTGCGATCGTGTGACCCGTGAGCGCGATCCTCCTCGTCGAAGATGACCCCGCGCTCCGGCGTGCGCTGCGAACGACGCTCCGCAGCCGGGACTTCGAGGTGCTCGAAGCCGCGACCGGCGAATCGGCGCTCGTGGTCGCGGCCGACGGCCGCCCCGACGTCGTGATCCTCGACCTCGGCCTTCCCGATCTCGACGGCCTCGACGTGCTGCGCCGCCTCCGCGGCTTCAGCGACGTACCCGTGATCGTGCTCACCGCACGCGACGAGCAATCGGAGAAGGTCCGCTCGCTCGACGCCGGCGCCGACGACTACGTGACGAAGCCGTTCGACACCGAGGAGCTCCTCGCTCGCATCCGCGCCGCGCTGCGACGGGTGCCTCACGCCGTCTCGGCGCCCTCGGTGTTCCGCATCGACGACCTCGAGATCGACCTCGCCCGGCGCCTGGTGACGCGCGGCGACGAGCCCGTGCACCTCACCCGCACGGAGCTGACCCTGCTCGAGCAACTCGCGCGCAACCCCGGCAAGCTGCTCACCCAGGAGTACCTGCTCCGCGAAGTATGGGGACCGGGATACGGCACCGAGAGCAATTACCTGCGGGTCTACGTCGGCCAGCTTCGCAAGAAGCTCGGCGACGACGCGGCCCGACCGCGTTTGATACTCACCGAACCCGGAATCGGGTACCGATGGATCGGAGGAACGGGTTCGTGACCACCGAACGGCCACTCACTGTCGCGATCGTGCCGCACACACACTGGGACCGGGAGTGGTACGAGCCGTTCCAGACGTTCCGGATGCGGCTCGTGAAGCTCCTCGACACGTTGCTGCCGATGCTCGAGGCCGACCCTTCGTACGCGCGCTACCTGCTCGACGGGCAGACGGTGGTGGTCGACGACTACCTCGAGATACGACCGGAAGCGCGAGCCGCGCTGCAGCGGTTGGGCGCGGCCGGCCGGATCTCGGTGGGCCCGTGGATGGTGCTGATGGACGAGTTCATGGTGTCGGGCGAGACCCTGATCCGTGACCTCCAGTACGGGATCGCCCGCGGGTCCGAGTTCGGCGGCGTGATGCAGATCGGCTACCTCCCCGACATGTTCGGCCACGTCGCGCAGATGCCGCAGATCATCCGGCTCGCAGGCATGGAGCACGCGGTGGTGTGGAGAGGCGTGCCGGCCGCAGTCGAGCACACCGCGTTCTGGTGGGAGGCGCCCGACGGCTCGCGCGTTCGCGCCGAGTACCTCTTCGGCTCGTACTCCAACGGGCGCGACCTCCCGCGCGACGCCGAGAGCCTCGTGCTGCGCGCGCTCGACTACGAGCACGAGCTCGGCCCGGCCCGGCTCGGATCGATGCTCCTCATGAACGGCACCGATCACCAGATGCCGCAGCCGTGGCTCGGCACCGTGGTCGCCGAGGCGAACGCGACCCAACACGACTACCGGTTCGTCGTGACGTCGCTCGCGGAGTACCTGCCCGAACAGCCGACCGACGGCCTCGTCACGGTCCACGGCGAGCTCCGATCGGGAGCGCGCGCGAACCTGCTCATGGGCGTCGGCTCGAACCGCGTCGACGTGCACCGCGCGTGCGCCGCGGCCGAACGCTCCCTGGAGCGGCGCGCCGAGCCGCTCAACGCATTGTTCGTCGATCCCGAGCAGTATCCCTTCGCGCTCACCGACCTCGCGTGGCGCACCCTCGTGTGCAACAGCGCGCACGACTCGTCGTGCGCGTGCAGCACCGACGAAGTCGTCGATCAGGTGCTCGTGAGGTATCGCGAGGCGCGTCAGATCGGCGACGGCCTGACACGCGACGCGGTGCAGTCGCTGGCCGCGCGTGTCGACGCCGAGCGCGGCGCGACGATCGTGGTCAACCCGACCGCGCGGGCACGAACGGGGATCGTCGAGATCACGTTGCCCGGCAACGGTCCCGCGCACGTCGTCGATCCGTCGGGTGCCGCGCGGCCGACGCAGACCGTCGGCGAGATCAACGGTGAGGTCTTCGCCACCATGGTGACGGGCGAGAAGGCGCGCTGGGTCGTCGACCTCATGCGGGGCACGGAGTTCGCGGGCCGCACGATGTCGTCGTACGGCATCGCCGACCGCGGCGAGTACCACGAGATCGTGCTGCAAGAAGCCGGGCCGGGCGACCCGCCTCGCGACCTCTCGGCGCTGCGCGAGCGGCTGCTCGGCCTCGGGGCGCAGGGCGCCACGATCAGCCTGCGCCTGCTTGCGGCGCCGTTGCGCCGGGTGATCTTCGACGCCGGCGAGGTCCCGGGCTTCGGCTGGTCGAGCTTCACCGCGACCGACCCGGCCGGCGTCGAGCAACCAGCGGGCACGGTCACCGCGACGGAGCGGACGCTCGCCAACGAGCACGTACGAGTCGAGATCGACGCCGCCGACGGCACGTACAGCATGGAGGTCGATCGCGGACCGCGCGTCGCCGGTCTCGGCCGGCTGGTCGACGGCGGTGACGGCGGCGACACGTACAACTACTCGCCGCCCGATGCCGACCGTATCGTCGACGCGCCCGACGCCGTCCGCGTCGTCACGCTCGAGCACGGTCCGGTGCGCGCGCGCGTGCGGATCGAGTCCGATTACACGTGGCCCGCGCACGCGGTCGGCGACCTGCGCTCGTGTCCGGCGCGCAGTGCCGAAACAGTCGCGGCAACCGTCACGACCACGCTCGAGCTCCGCGCCGGCGAGCGGTTCCTCCGCGTCGCGCACGAACTCGACAACCCCGCACGCGACCACCGGCTCCGTGCGCACTTCCCACTGCCGGCGCGCGTCGTCGGGTCCGACGCGGAGTGCGCGTTCGCGGTCGTGCACCGCGAGCTCACCGCCGAGGGCGGCACGCACGAACCCGGGCTCCCGACGTTCCCGTCGCGGCGTTTCGTCGACGCGTCGGACGGCTCGGTCGGCCTCGCGCTCGTGCACGGCGGCCTGTTGGAGTACGAAGTGGTGGGCGACGGGACCGAGATCGCGCTCACGCTCTTGCGATCGGTCGGCTATCTCTCGCGGTCGGAACCCGCGCTGCGCCCGAATCCGGCCGGTCCGACCGTGCCCGTCGCCGGCGCGCAACTCCTCGGCCCCCAACGGGCGGAGTATGCCGTGCTGCTCCACTCCGGCGAGTGGCGCGCGGGTGACTGCTACGCGACGGCCGACGCGCTGCTCGTGCCGTTCGAGCGGACGCGCGCGCCCGGTGCCGCGTCACCGACACTCCCCGCGCACGGCGCCGCGCTGCGCGTCGACGGCGCCGAGGTGTCGGCCGTGCTGCGGACTCCCGGCGGCCTCGTCGTCCGCGTCTTCCGCACCGCGGCCGATCCCGGTCCGGTCGGCATCGACCGCGACGGCGCACCGGCCCGCGGCTGGGTGATCGACCTCCAGGGCCGCCCCGTCGCGCCGTTCGACGGCACGCTCGAGCTGCAACCCTGGCAGATCTGCACCCTCCAACTCAGCTGACCAACCGTCAACCGGCGTCAGTTTGGCATGCATGAGATGCCATGTTGACGCCGGTTCGCAAGGGGGGTGTGTCAGCGGAGCAGTTGGAAGACCTCGACGGGCTCGTCGAAGCCGGTCAGCTGGAACTTGCCGGCGGGGACGAAGCCGTAGCCCGCGCGCACGCGAGAGAGGCGGCTGTGCAGCGCGGCGTCGGCCAGCGCGGTGCCCGGCTCGGCTGACGCGACCAGCCGCGCCGCCAGGTTCACGGTCGGGCCGTAGAAGTCACCTTGGCGGACGATCACTTCGCCGACGGAGAGCCCGACGCGCAGCTTCGGGAGTCGCTCGCGCGTGCACTCCTCGATCAGTGCGAGGGCGAGCGCGCAGGCGACCCCCGGAGCGTTGGTGACGAACATCACCGCGTCGCCGATGCGCTTGGCGACATTGGCGCCCGCGGCCGCGATGACGTCGCCGGTGGTCGCCTCGAAGCGTGCGAGCATCGCCGCGAGCTCCGATGGATCGAGACGATGCGACAGCCCGGTGTATCCCGCGATGTCGGCGAACCCCACTGCGAGCTCGACGACGTTCACCGCAGAGGTCGGCGCGCTCACGTCGCTGTACCGTCGACCGATGAGCTCGATCTGACGGCGATGGAACACGTCGATCACTTCGGTGATGCGCGGGAAGAGCCGGGCGGCCGCGGCGGCGTACCCGCGCGCGACGTCGACGAACTGACCCTGCGCGACGAGCGGGGCTTCGATGTTCGAGCGCAACAGGGCAACTTCGGCCTCCGCGATCCGGGTGATCGACTCCCCCATCGTGCGCAGGAGCTGGAGACTGTGGTCGCGTCCGACGAGGGTCGTCAGGTCGCGAACGAGCTCGAACACCGCGACGTCGCCGAGGTCGAAGCGCCGCTCGAACGGTCGCGGGTCGGCGAAGCCGGCCGCGCGCCAAATGGCGGCCGCGAAATCGGGCTCGACGCCGACACGCGTCGCGACCTCGGAAAGCGTCCATCGCTCGCCGTCGGGTCGCAAGCTTCGGACCGCGGCCAGGCTCAGCAGGCCACCGACTTCCTCGGCGTGAACGAGCTCCGGGATCGACACGCCGATCTCGTCCGTGAGGTAGGTCAGGAGTGCGAGCCGCTCCTCCGCGTCGGCTGCGCACGGGTCGTAGAGTCCCGACGCGACGAAGTCGTCGTTGTCGCCGAACGTGTCGTCGGCCGCCGCGTCGTCATCACTCATGAGAACTGTCCCGGAGCGTCCACGGGCTCACCGGCCGACCGCGCTTGCGTGCCCATCGGGAGCAGTGACATCGGCGGCTCCGACAAGAGCACCTCGCCCGCACACTCGTTCGACGCCCACGCGGGGTCGAGCCCCGGCGCGCGCAGGGCGACACCGCTCGGCGCCTCCCACAACAGCGCGGGCCGGGCGCCGTGCCAGCGCACCGCGAACGACACGGGCCCGGCGTGCAGGGGCAAGGACTCGACGGTGAGCGACTGACCGAGCCAGTCCGCCGGGAATCCCGGCAACAGCTCGATCGCCGCCGGCTGCTCGCGCACCAGCACGCGTCGCAACGCCGAGAGGAATCCGGCGGGGTCGAGTCGGGCATCGGTCGCGCGCACCGCCGCCCACGGATCCGCGTCGTGTACTCGACGATGTGCGCGCCGCCGCGCCCGCCAACCCAGCCCTGCCCAACCGAGCGCCGCTTCGTGGTCGAAGCCCCAGTCCTCGAGCGCCGCGACGACATCCGGCTCTCGCTTCGAGAGGAGCAGGAGATCGGCCCGCGCCGCGTCGACCGACTCGCCGACCGGCGCCGGCAACTGCGCTTGCAGCCCGCGCTCGAGTTGCCGCTCCCAACCGCGCGCGACGGCGCCCGCGTCGGGCAGATCCCGCACTGCGGTCGGATCGTCGGCGCGGACATCGCCGAACGCCGCGCGCACGCAGGTGCGGTGCGGCACCGGGAACAACAACGCGATCTCGACCGGCGCGACGTGCACGTCGACGGGGCCGGTGCGCGCGTCGCCCCTCATCACGACCTCGGCCACCGCGGGGCCGGTCGCCCACGCGCGGGCGGGACGCGACGCGACCATCACGGGCGCGCCGTCGACGCGCACTACCGGGCCGTCGATCTCGACCCGGCCTCGGCGCTCGACGCGCACGACGAGCGCGACGGTGAGCGGCACCGGTGACGCGTTCTCCACCTCGACGACGGTCATCGCGCCGCTTGCCGTCGCGGCGCCGTAGGCGCGGTGCACGACTTCGCCGCCCGGCACGCGCACGAACGTCTCGGTGACGGGCGCCGGACCGACCCGGCGCTGGCGCGTCGTGGCCTCGGTCGCGGGCACGTGCCACCGGTCATCGGCGCCGACCCACCAGTCGAGCGAGAGGTCGCCGGTCGTGACCACGCCCCGATCGTCGACGGTCGCCAGTGCGCCGTTTCCCAGCACGCCGAGATTGATCACGTATGGGTCCCGTGCCGTCGAGGATCGTCGTCAGGCCTGGCGACGCGCCTACGTTATTTCAGCCGTCGGGAACGGTAACCGGCCCGACCGGATCCGGAGAAGGCGGGCCCGGCGCGGAGCCGGGCAGATCGGTCCGGGCGCCGCGGGCCACGCGCCGCCGGCCCCACAGATCCGACGAGCGGAGCCCGGTCGCGGCCAGGAACGCGAGCACGAGCAGGCCGACCGCGAACAGGATCACGCCGTTGCGGAAGGACGCGGGCCGGTAGCGGAACTCGACCGTGGACCGTCCCGCGGGCACCTGTACCCCGCGCAACGCGACGTCGGTCGGGTAGACGTGCGCGTGGTGACCGTTGACCGAGGCCGACCAGCCCGGGAAGTACTCGTCGGAGAGCACGAGGAGACCGGGGCAGTTGTTCGTGACCGCGATCTTCACGTACGACGACGAGTACGACACGATGTGCGAGTAGCTCGCGGTCCGGGCGGGGCAGTTCGGCGCCGGCGCGATCGGAGCCTTCGCCTCGATCACGGCGCTCGATCGAGGATCGAAGCCGCGCACGTCGACCGAGCCGTCGGGAAAGGGCGCGCCGCCCTTGCCCACGAGGTACTGCAGGGCCGCGTTCTCGTCGGCCTCCGCGTGCACGTCGTGGGCGACGAACACGCGCGGCGCGGCGTGGAGGTTCTCGTAGATCTTGATCCCGTCGGCCTCGTAGACGATGCGGTACTGGGCCGGCGAGGTCGGCGGCGGTGCGAAGTTGGGCGCGTCGTGGTACACGAGAAAGCGAACACCCAGGAGGTCGAACATCGGATTCGCGGCAACGTCGGGTACCGACTCGTTGGGATCGACCGCAGTGAAACGATCGACGATCCCGTGAGAGACGAACGTCTTGACGAAGTCCCAGTACCGCTGGGGGAACAGCGCGTCGAGAGCTCGCAGATCGGACAATCCGTAGGCGCCCGACACGTCGGGGTAGAGGAATCCCTGGGTGCTGAACACCCGGGATGCATCTCGGGTGTTCGTCTGGAGGAACTTGACCCAGGGCTCCACCGGATACGGATTCGCGCGACTCGCATAGATGCCGAAGGGCACGAGCAGCACCAACTCGACCACGACGACGCACGCGATTGCGAGCGCGGCGATGCGCCCCCGCAGGAACAGCACGGCGCCGAACACCGCGAGGATCGTCAGCAGCGCGGGCGGCCAACCACCACGGAACGACACGTGGTGCCAGAGATCGAGCTCCCGACGGTCGGTGCGCAGGAAGACCGCGACGGCGGCGGCAAGGAGCCCGACCGCCCCGATCGCGCGCCGCCGCGTCACCGCGCCGTCGAGCACTACCTGGAGACCTATCGCCGCGAGCAACGCGCCGCTCAGCGCGAGCACCGGCGTCGCGAAGCGCGTCCAACCGACCTGCGACCAAACGGGTATGTGGCCGGTCCACGAGGCCAGGTGCCCGCCGTAGATCGGCAGACCCACCACCGCGGCCATCGCGACGAGCGGCCACCCGGCATGGCGGCGCATCGCGCGCGGGTGGAGCATCGCGATGACACCGAGCAGCACCGCGCCGGCGCCGATCCACTCACGATCGTCGAAGGGCGCCTTGATCGGCGCGGTCGTGATCTTCGGCATCAGCCAGTCGACGAGCTGATGCGCAGAGTCGGTTTGCAGTGGCAGTCCGGTGAACGGGTGCAGGTTGAACGACAGCGAGAGATACTCGCGATACCCGAGGATCGCGGGCGCCGCGAGCAACACGCCGAGCGCGCCCGCGCCCAGGAGCCGCAATGCCGCGAGCCGGCGGCTGCCCGCCCTGTCGCCGACGAGCAGACGAATCACCGTGAACGCGGCCGCGCCCACGACCGACATGAACATCGGCTCCGGCATGCCGACGAGGACCATCCAGGCGAGCGCGACTGCGAGCAGCGCGGGCGGGAGTCTTCGCCGCGATCGGATCGTCCACTCGACCGCCGCGATGATCAGCGGCAGGAACAGGTAGACGCGAAAGAACCAGTTGTTGCTGTACGCGAAGAACCATCCCGACAGCCCGTAGACGATCCCCGCCACCGTGGCCGCAACCGGCCCGGTGCGCAGCGCGCGAGCCGCGGCGTATGCCGCGACGCCGATCAGGAGCAACCAGAGAAGCGTCGAGAGATCGGTGACCAACTCGCTGGGATGGAGAAAGATCCCGAGCATGAGCGGGTCGAGCGCGGCTGTGGGTGGGTCGGCGGCGAGCGGCGTCCCGAGCCCTTCGTCGGGATTCCAGAGCGGAACGTGCCCACTCGTGACGATGCGGTGCGTGACCTGCGCCCAGGGTTCGAGTTGCCAGGCCGAAGCGCCGCCATCGGGTCTCGGGTCGTTGCGCTTGTTGTACCGGCAAACGCCCTGCGGCGACCCGCATCCCTTGTAACCGAGCACGTAGGTCGAGGTGCTGAAGGTCTTGCCGGTGAAGGGCACCTGGAAATACCCGACCAGCACGACCAGGCACACGACGGTGACACCGACCACGTCGGCTCGACAACGACGGAACAACGAGACGTTCCCGGAACGCCGGGACGACGCAACCGCGGACTCCGGGTTCGGCTCGGTGGCTGAAATCGTGTGATCAGCCGATCCGCTCGCGTCAGACAGCTCGATTCTTCCTTCCCGACGGCGGCCGAAGCGTAGTCGGCTCGGAATCGCGAGAAGCAGACGACGGGACGAGTCCCGAATCGACGTTCGACCGGCCCGCTCGCACGCGCTTCTAGACTCACGCGCGCTCCGAGCGCGAACTCCAGCCGAGCGGCGACGAAGGAACCGAGACCGATGCCACTGCGACGATCACGAAACCAGAAGGTGCCCGCGGCGCTCGACGATGCCGAGGTCCCGATGAACCTCGGACTCGTGCGCAACGCGTCGGCCGATAACTACCACACCTGGTTGTACGACCTCGCGGAGCCACACCTCGGCCCGACTTGCCTCGAGATCGGCTCCGGGCGCGGCGACCTCACCGAGTATCTCGCGCGCGGCCGCAAACTGGACGCTTCAGACATTTCCGAACAGTTCGTAGCCGTCCTCGAAGAGCGATTCGCCGGCTCCGACAACGTCACCGTCCAACGGCTCGACATGGCCACATTCGTGCCCGACCGCAGCTACGACTCGATCGTGATGATGAACGTGCTCGAGCACATCGAAGACGATGCGGCCGCACTGGACACCCTTCGCAAAGCCCTGAATCCCGGGGGCCGACTGGTCGTCTACGTGCCGGCATTCATGCTGCTCTACAGCGACTTCGACCGCGATATCGGGCACTTCCGGCGCTATCGCAAGCCCGAGCTGTGCCGGCTCATGGAGCACTCCGGGTATGAGGTCGTCGACTCGCGGTACGTGAATTCGGTCGGCGCGGTCGGATGGTTCGGCTACAGCCGCGTGCTCGGTCGGAAGCCGTCGGATCAGCTGACCGTCAGCGCGTGTGACCGAATCGTCGTGCCGGTGGTACGCCGCATCGAACAGAAGTTCCCACCCCCCTTCGGTCTCTCCGTCCTGGTGGTCGGAAGGGTCCCCTGACCGCCGCGGTCGCCGGACCGCCTACGGTGAGCGGCAACATCTCGCGGAGGGTTCACGTTCCGTCGCCCGGTTCGTGATACAAACAGCGAGATTTCCCCGGATTCGGGACAGACGAACGGAGAGGCGTGAATCGATTCCCCCCGAAGCGCCGCCGGAACGACGCCATTGCGTCACCGCGCCCCGTACGGATGCTCTCCGTCGTCCTCCCGGTGTTCAACGAGGAAGACACGATCGAAGAGGTGGTCAAGCGCGTCCTCGACGTCGCGCTCCCCCACGACGTTCGGCTGCAGCTCATCATCGTCGAGAGCAACTCGCGTGACCGCACCCGCGAGATAGTTCAGACCTACGAGTCGGACCCTCGCGTGACGCTCGTCCTGCAAGACGAGCCGCGCGGAAAGGGCAACGCCGTACGTGCCGGATTACGTCACGTGCAAGGTGACGTCATCCTCATTCAGGACGGCGACCTCGAGTACTCGGTCGACGACTACCCGGTGCTCCTCGAGCGGATCATCGCCGGCGACGCCGATTTCGTGCTCGGCTGCCGGCACGAGCCCGGCCGCCCCATGCGGGAGTTCGAGGGCGCAAGACGCACGAGCGCGGTGCTCAACGCCGCGCACTGGACATTTGCCGGTCTGTTCAATCTCACGTACGGCACGAACCTGCGCGACCCGTTCACGATGTACAAGGTCTTCCGCACCGAGTGCATCGAGGGTCTCGACTTCGTCGCCGACCGGTTCGACTTCGATTTCGAGATCGTCGCCAAGCTCGTACGCCGCGGCTACCGCCCGATTGAGATCCCCATCAGCTACAACTCGCGCGGATTCGACAAGGGCAAGAAGGTCAGGCCGATCCGCGACCCGTTGACGTGGATCGTCGCGCTCGCGCGATTCCGGGTGTGCCGCGTCCCTCGCCGCGTGGGACCGGAGTCGGAGTCGGAAACCGTCGTCAGCGTCGCTTGAGCGCGACGAGCAACTTTCGGTCACGGGACATAGCGCCACTCGGCTCGATCGTCTTACGATGATCGTCGGGAAACGGCGCGAAAGATTGCGCATTATCCGCACGCCTGCTTCCGCTTCATTACGCGAAGAGCGTGCTCTCCGCTTCGGTCCCGGTCGACCGACGCGGATCGTATTGTTGGGCTGAGAGCAGCCGTTCGAGCCTGAGGTGCGGACCGCGTTGGACCCCGACGACGAGCCAGAAGACGGCGGACAACACCGCCGTCGGCGTTTTCTCGCGCTCGTGCCGATCCAGTTCGTCGCGCTGCTCTTCTATGTCTGGACCGGAACGACCGAGAAGGTCAACCCGTACGCGACCGGCTCCCTCGCGAAGTTGCCCGACGCGTACAACTCGCTCACCAACGCGTTCCTCAAAGGCCACTTGAGCCTCCTGGATCGGCCGCCGGTGGGCTTCACCTCCCTGAAGGATCCCTACGACCCCGCGCAGAACGCGTTCTGGTCGGGCTTGTATCACGACCTCGCGTACTACAAGGGTCGCTTGTACCTGTCGTGGGGGCCGACGCCGGTCGTGACCCTGCTCATGCCGTGGCGGCTGCTCCACCACGGCTCGCTGCCGGTCAACGTCGGGGTCGTCATCTACTGCTGCGTCGGGTTGGTGGCCTGCGTCGCGCTCCTGTGCGTTCTCGTTGATCGCTACCTGCCGAATACGAAGACGTGGCAACTCGCGTTCGCAACCGCGGCGCTGGCGCTCTGCAATGTCGCACCCTTCCTGCTCCGGCGGCCCGACGTGTACGAGCTCGCCATCTCGAGCGCGTACTGCTTCACGATGCTGGGTGGATACCTGCTCGCATCGGGCGGGCTGGTTCGGCCCCTGCGGCGTTGGAGACTCGCCGCCGGCAGCTTGAGCATCGGGCTCGCCATCGGCGGCCGTCCCGACCTGATCTTCGAGGGCCTCTTCCTCGTGGCGCTCCTCGTCTACCTCGTGCGCAGGGACCACCCCGGCCGCACCGCGACCTATCGCTGCGCCGGCCTCCTGCTCGGGCCCTTCTCGGTGATCCTCGTCCTGCTCGCGCTCTACAACTACGGACGCTTCGGGTCGCCGCTCCAGAACGGCGCGACGTACGCGCTCGGCGCCGTCGAGATGACGAAGGTCCCGATGTACCAAGCCAAGACCCTCGTCCCCAACCTCTATTACTACGTCGTTGCTCCGGTGCGATGGACGTACGCGTTTCCGTACATCGCCCTGCCTCCACCGCCGGCGTATCCATGGCCGGTTGCGTCCTTCTACCACGGCGAGATGACCGGCGGGTTGCTGACAACCACGCCGATCATCCTCGCGAGCATTCCCGCGATCGCGCTCTTCGCTCGGCGCGGTCTCCGCGAGTTGCGGCGGGTCCTGCTCGCGATCCTCGGCGTCGGAGTGCTGACGCTGCTGTTCTTGACGGTTGTGCTCCCGGGCACGACGATGAGGTACGAGACCGACGACGCGACGTTCTTTCTCCTTCCCGCTCTGATCGGTTGGCTCGCGCTCTCCTCCGGACGGGGACGCCGCGTGATCGCGATCCTGGGCGCAGCAGTCATTCTCTACGGCTGTTTCATCGGCACCGCGATCTCCTTCTCCGGGTACTTCGACGGGCTGCGAACCGAGCATCCGGGCTCGTACTGGGCGTTGGCCCGGCTCACCAGTCCGCTGCCCACCGTGGCGGCGATGATCGCCGGGCATCCGGTCGTCGCGCGCGCGTTTCCCGCCGGCGCCACCACGAACGGCACCGAAGACACGTACCAGCTCGACAAGGACCAATTCGGAATCGGGGTGGCCCGGGTCGAGCTCGACATCATCTCCCCGAGCAACGGGCACTGGTCGCTCGCTCCCACGTTCAGCCGAAGCGACGACGCCGGAAGCCATCGCGTCTCCATCGCGGTCGAGCTCGACGACGGCTCGGCATATCAGGTCGAAGTCAACCGGACCCCCACCGCCATTCCGTTGATGCTGCACCGAGGACTGAATCGCGTGGAGATGCACGCCACCAACGGGAAGCCGCACCAGATCCCCACGACGGTGCTCGTGTCCGTGCAGGGACTCCGACTCGTCAAGTCGCGCTGATCGGGCATCGTCGCCGCGCGGCGAGCCGGCCGGCGCCACGCGCCGACGGAGCGGGGCGTCGGATTACGCTCGTCCGCGCCGGAGCTCGCAGCCGGCCGAGCACACCGTCGTGGAGGTGCCGATGTCCGATGCGAAGGCGCGCGTCTCTTGACCGCGCCGATCAACCACGAACACGACCTGGAGACGACCGCCGCGTTCTGGGATCAGATGACCGCCCAGTACTGCAAGGAGGGCGAGAGCGCGAACCGTACGGAGTGGCAGGCGCATCCCGCCGCCGCGAGGCAGCGGCGCCGGCTCCTGGGTGCAACCGACGCATGTGAATGGTTTTCGATGCGCTTGCCGGGCCGCGTCGACCGAGCGATAGGGGCCGGCTGCGGCACCGCGACCTTCGAGCTCAAGTTGCTCAAGAGTGGAGCGGTCGGGCACTTCGATCTGTGCGACGTGTCGGGAACCTCTCTCGAGTCGGCAGCCGCGCGGGCCGAACAGCTCGGAGTAGCAGACCGGATCACGCTCCGATGCGGAGACTTTCTGGAGGCCGAGAGCGGCGACTACGGCCTCGTCACGTTCGTGAGCAGCCTGCACCACGCGGTCGACGTCGAAGCGACGGTGCAATTCGCGCACGACATCTTGAGGCCGGGGGGATTTCTCTACGCCGATGAATACGTCGGACCCCGACGCTTCGACTTTCCGCCCGAGCACTCCGACCTCGTCAAGGTGCTCTACCGATCACTCGCTCGCGAGCTGCGCTGTCAGTGGCCCGAGCTACCGCAACCCGATCCGGCCGACGTCGCCGCGGCCGACCCGACCGAGGCCGTGCAGTCGGATCTCATACTTCCGGCGCTGTATGCCGCGTTCGGCGACGTCGAGCTCGCGCCGATCTACGGAGCGATGGCGTTCATGCTGTGGTGGGGACTCGATCACGATGCCCTATGGGACACGCAGGCGGGACGCGAGTTCGCCGAGGTGCTGCTTGCGCTCGACACGGCGCTGGGTGCGAGTGGAGCCGTGCCCCCCTACTTCACGCTGATCAAGACCCAACGCAAGTAAGCCGAGCGAGCCGATCACTTCATGCCGTGCAGCTCGGGCTTCGCCTTGCGCATCATGAGCTCGGGAATCAGCTCGGCCGGCCGGGCGCCGTCGTAGAGGACGCGACCCACGAACGCCGCCAGCGGCATCTCGACTCCGAGCTGTTCGGCGAGCTCGAGCACGGCGGCAGTCGTCTTCACACCTTCGGCGACCATGTTCATCTCGCTCACGACGTCGTCGAGCGCGCGGCCGCGGCCGATCTCGACGCCGACGTGACGATTCCGGCTCTGCGGGCTCGCACACGTTGCGATGAGATCGCCCATACCCGCGAGACCCGCGAACGTCAGCGGCTCACCGCCGAGCGCCACTCCCAGTCGCGCGAGCTCCGCGAGACCGCGTGTGATCAAGGCAGCCTTGGTGTTGTCGCCGTAGCCCAGGCCGTCGGCGATCCCGGCGCCGATCGCGAGAACGTTCTTCAGCGCGCCGGCCATCTCGCAGCCGACGACGTCGGGGTTCGTGTAGACGCGCAGCGTCGGGGCGAAGAACACGCGCTGCAACGCGTCGGCGACCGTGGCGTCGGCGATCGCGACGACCGACGCCGTCGGCTGGCCGGACGCCACTTCGCGCGCGAGGTTCGGCCCCGTGAGGACGCCGATGTGATCACGATCGTGATCGACGAGCACCTCCGCGATCACTTCGGTCATGCGCCGGAGCGTGCCCTGTTCGATCCCTTTGACCAGGCTCACGATCGCCGCACCCGGCGCCACGTGCGGCCGGGCTTCGGCCAGCACCGCGCGGAGCCCGTGCGACGGCACCGCGAACACCACGACGTCGGCGCCTTCGCACGCAACCGCCACGTCGGCCGTCGCACGGAGCTCGGCGGGGAGCTCGATGCCGGGCAGGTAGTCGGGGTTCCGGTGCTCGGTGTCGATACCCGCCGCGAGTTGCTCGCGGCGCGCCCACAACGTGGTGGGAGCGTTCTGGCTCACGATCGCGGCGACCGCCGTGCCCCAGGACCCGGCCCCGATCACGGCAACCCGGGTCACGCAGTTCTCCGGTGCGCGCTCGCGGTGTCGGGGTCGCGCCACCACCACGGAACCTCGACCGCGCTCGGCGCCGGGTACAACTCGCGTGCACGCGCGACGCACTCGATGATCGCGGCCATCATCCGATCGGTTGTCTGCTTCACGTGCTCGTCGGGTCCGGGCACGATCGGCTCGCCGATCACGGCGGTTTGCTCGATCCCCCACTGCCACTCGGGCTTGCGGCCCTTCGTGAGGATCCGGTGCGTGCCCCAGAGGCCGACCGGGGTGATCGCGACGCCTGCCCGCTTTACGAGGCGAGCCGTTCCCGACTTGGCCACCATCGGCTCGAGATCCTCGGAGATCGTCCCCTCGGGAAACACGCCGATGCACTCGCCGCCGCGCAACGAGTCGACGGCCGCGTCGAGCGCGTCGGCCGCGTCGGCCCGGCCCCGCCGAACGGGGATCTGGTGCGCCCCGCGCAGCAGCGTCCCCAAGGCGGGCTTGTCGAAGAGCTCGGCCTTCGCGAGGTACCGCACGTGGCGGCCGCGCCGGTCGGCGACCCACGCGAGCGTCAGCGGATCGAGATACGAGACGTGGTTGCTCGCCAGCACGACGGGCCCCGAGGTGGGGATGTTGTGCTCACCCTCGATCGTCCAGCGCAGGCCCCACCGCAACCAAGGCCAGAACACGCCCTTCGCGACGGAGTAGACGGGGTCCACGCTCGGTAGCATACGCAGGCCATGTCGGCCCGGCGCCCTTCCCACACTGCAGGCGTCGTCGTCCCGCTGCGGTCGTTCGCGCGAGGGAAGGCCCGCCTGGCCGACGCGCTCGACGACGACGCGCGTCGCGCGTTCACGCGCACGATGGCGGAGCGCGTCGTTGCCGCCGCCGGCTCGCGACCGATAGTGATCGTGTCGAGCGCGCCGGAGGTCATCTCGTGGTCCAGCGCGCTCGGTCTCGCCTCGGTCTCCGACCCCGGCTCCCTCGACCTCGCGGCCGCGGCCGGCCGGCAATGGGTGCGTGACCGCGGGCTCGGCCGCGTCGTCGTGATGCACGCCGATCTCCCGCTCGCAACCGCCCTCGACGGCATCGCCGACGACGGTGACGCGCCCGTCGCGGTCGTCGTGCCCGATCACCGGGACGACGGCAATCCGGTGCTGGCCATTCCGAGCGCCGCCCAGTTCGCGTTCGCCTACGGTCCCGGCTCGTGTGCGCGCCACGTCGCGGAGGCACGGCGTTGTGGTCTCGACGTGCGTGTCGTACGGGATCGAGCCCTGGGGTTCGACGTCGACGACGCGTCCGATCTCGAAGCGCTGGCGCGTGAGCGCGAGACCGCGCCGTGACCGTCAGCATCGATCTCGCGGTTCCGCCGCGTGTGCTCGCGATCGGTGCCCACCCGGACGACATCGAGTTCGGTTGCGGCGGTGCACTGACCAAATGGGCGGATTCGGGATCCACGGTGCATTTGTGCATCTGCACCGACGGCTCGAAGGGAACGTGGGATCCGGATGCCGATCTCGCCGACCTCGTCACGACGCGCCAGACCGAGCAGCGGGACGCGGCCAAGATCCTCGGCGCGTCGGGCGTGCACTTCCTCGACCGCGTCGACGGTGAGCTCGCGAACGACCTCACGACTCGCGCGCGGGCCTGCGCGGTCATCCGTGAGGTGCGTCCCGACGTGATCCTCGGCCACGATCCCTGGCGGTCGTACCGGCTCCACCCGGATCATCGAGAGGCCGGACTCCTCACGATCGGGGCGATCGTCGCCGCTCGCGACCCGCACTTCTTTCCCGAGCAGGAGCTCGCGCCGCACCGGCCGGCCACGCTGTTGTTGTTCGAACCGGAGCGGATCGATCACCTGGAGCGAGTCGACGGTCACATCGACCGCAAGGCCGACGCGCTCCTCGCACATCGCAGCCAGTGGCGGTCGACCATGGATATCGACGATGCCGACGAGCGGCGGGCATCCGGCCAACGTGCGGCCTTCGTGGGCGGCCTCCACGAAAAGGCCCGCACACACGGTCTGCGGGCCGGACTGCGCGCCGCCGAACCCTTCGCCCGCATCGACGATCTCTAACGACGATCTCTCACCGGTCGCAGCCGCAGTCGTAACGCAAAAGGGCCCGGATCCTGAGATCCGGGCCCCTCGACTTTGCCGTGTTCCGGCTCAGCCCCGCTTCGCGGTGCGCTTACGCGCAGTACGCCTAGTCGCCCGCTTGGCAGGCGCCTTCTTCGTGGCCTTGCGCTTCGTCGCCTTGCGGCGCTTCTTGGCCGGCGCCTTCTTGGCCGCCTTCTTTGTGGCCTTGCGCTTGGTGGCCTTGCGCTTCGCGGGCGCCTTCTTCGCTGCCTTCTTCGTGGCCTTCCGCTTCTTCGCGGGGGCCTTCTTCGCAGCCTTGCGCTTTGCGGGCGCCTTCTTCGCGGCCTTCTTGGTCGCCTTCTTGGCTACTCGCTTCTTAGCGGGTGCCTTCTTGGCTGCCTTGCGCTTCTTTGCGGGTGCCTTCTTGGCAGCCCTCTTCTTCGTCGCCTTCTTAGCCGGAGGCACGGGCACCACCTTTCATGGAGAGCGCTCTCTCACTCAACCAACGGGAAGTTCGAACTTCAGGGGTCATTCGGTACGCGAGGGAGTGAGCCCCGCGCCCTACGCCATCAAGAGCCGTTGACGCGCTTCTTGAAATCGGAGCCGACGGTGAACTTCACCGAGTTGGATGCTGCGATCTGAATGGGCTCCCGTGTTTGCGGGTTCATCCCAGTGCGCGCCTTCCGGGCCGACGGCGCGAATGTGCCGAAGCCAGGAAGCGTGACCTTGTCTCCGTCCGCAACCGCGGACTGCACGGACCCGATGAACGCGTTCAACGCGCTCTCCGCATCCGTCTTACTCAGATTCGCAGCGCTCGCGATCGATTCGACGAGCTCGCCCTTATTCACGGGTAGAACCTCCGCGCATCGGCGTGTGTCGATGACATGAGAACCCAATCGGCCGCGAAGGTCAAGCATTCACACACGGCGCGCGCGTGCATCGACCACTGTTCGCGCGCATCGTGCAATACTTTCGCAATGCCCGATGAGCGCGACGGCGCGCTCGAAGACGGCCGTTACGACGCGTTCATCCTCGCGGCGGACACGCGCGACGACGGTGTCGCGATCTCGTGCACGATCACGACCGGATTGCATCGCGGCGACGTGATCGATCTCGTCTCGAAGCAGTTCGCCACCCGTGACCCGTTCGATCTCGTCGGGTTACCGTGCACGCTCGTCGTCGTGGGCGACGAGATCCGCGTCGAGCCCTGACGCGAGTGAGGCCCGGGTCGGATGACCCGAGCCTCACCTTTCCTGGCAGCCCCGAGCGGATTCGAACCGCCGCTTCCGCCTTGAGAGGGCGGCGTCCTAGGCCGCTAGACGACGGGGCCAGGACTTCGACTCGATCACCGTACCGGTCACCGTCGAGTCAGCTCGGGGGGGAGGAATCGAACCCCCAATTACAGGACCAGAACCTGTCGTGTTGCCGATTACACCACCCCCGAATGGGTGCGCCGAGAGCCCGATGCGGACGCAGCCGATTCCACCGGGCACCTCAGCGGGGTAGGAGTGTAGCGAGTCCCGGTACGAGCTTCGTGACCGTGCGGTGCCGGTCGAGCCGGGCGTATCCGAACAGCCGCCCGGCTGCGACTCGCACGGTCTCGCCCACCATGCGCTTGAGCGCATCCGTACCCTTGATCGGGCTCGTTCGCGTCGGCGAAGTCACCGCGTCAAGGCCTACTTGGTGCGCAATCGCTTCGATGCGCTCGGAGTGATACGGATCGGAGACGAGCACGACGCGTCGCATGTGCCGGCTCGTGAGGAACCTCGCGGCAGCTTCGAGCGACTCCCAAGAGCTCCGTCCGGTCGTCTCGCGCAAGATCGCGGTGTCGACGATTCCGTGCCGGTGGAGGTAGTCGGCGCTGGCGCCCGCTTCGGTGAAACGGTCGCCGGGTTGACGCCCGCCGGTCACGACGATCACCGGTGCGATGTGCTTGCGGTAGAGCAGGATCGCGTGGTCGAGCCGCGCCGCGAGCACGGGCGACGGTCGGCCGTTGTACTGCGCGGCGCCGAGCACGATGATCGCCTGCGACGGCCGCGCACCATCGCGGCGCGACGCGAGCCAGACCTGAGCGAACGTGACGACGAGATACGCGAACACGACAACGACAACGAGCAGGCCGATCCGAAAGGCAAGCCTGAAGAGCCGTATCACGCGCCGGTGAGCCTCGCTCGCGCCGCGTGCAGTCGTTCGAGACTGCGTGTTCTCCCGAGCAACGCGATGGAGACGAACAGCGGGAGGCCTCTGCTCGATCCCTCGATCGCGCTGTACAGCACGTGCATCACTTTGGGCGGTTTGAGCCCAAGCTCGGTGATCACCGGACGTGGGTCGATCTCGTCGCTCCACTCGCAATGCTCGACGAAATTCGCAACTGCGTCGAGCAGGTCACTCGCGCGCTCCGTGGTCATAACTTTTTTCCACGAATCTTCGTCAATTGCGAACGCGTCGTCGGAAAGAAACAGAAATTTTGCCTGTTCGGCGATCTGCACGAGCGTTGTCGCGCGCACTTGCGCGAGTTCGACCGCGCGCTCGAATTTCTGCACTTCGAACTCGTCGCGGTAGCGATCGAGCGCGAACGGCAACACCGCGGCGACCAGTTCGGCGAGCGGCATGCGCCGGATGTGCTCCCCGTTCATCCACTCGAGCTTCTTCGGATCGAACATCGCGGGCGACGACGTAACTCTCGCGACGTCGAATTCTGCGACCAACTCCGCGATCGTGAGGACCTCGCGGCCGTCTTCGGGACCCCACCCGAGCAGCGCGAGATAGTTCACGAGCGCGTGCGGGAGATAGCCCGCATCTCGATATTCCTCGACTGACACTGCCGCGTGACGCTTCGAAAGCTTCGCTCCGCCCGGACCGACGATCATCGGGGTGTGCGCGTACACGGGCTGACCCTCGTGCCCGAGCGCGCGCCGCAACGCCAGCACGCGGTGCGTCGAGTCGAGAAGATCGTCGCCGCGCAGCACGTGGGTGATCTTCATGTCGACGTCGTCGACCGCGTTTGCCAGGAAGAACACAGGCGTGTTGTTGGAGCGGACGATCACGAAATCAGCGATCGTCGCCCAGTCGACCGAAACTTCCCCGCGCACCACGTCGGCAAACGTGCTCCGGCCCGAGTCGGGCGTGCGGAAGCGAACGGAGCGCGGCTTCCCCTCGGCCGCGAACGCCGCTCGCTGCTCGGGCGTGAGATCGCGGCAGCGGCCGTCGTATCCGGGGGCGCGACCCGCGCGCATCGCCTCTTCGTTGCGCTCGCGAACCTCGGCCTCGGCGCAGTAGCACTCGTACGCGTGACCACTCTCGAGCAACCGGTCGGCGGCGGCGAGGTACAGGTCGAAGCGTGCGCTCTGGAGGAGCGGCCCCTCGTCCCACTCGAGGCCGGCCCACCGCAGCACCTGTTGGATCTGCTCCACCGACTCCCGGGTGGACCGCGCGACGTCGGTGTCCTCGATCCGGAGGATGAACGTGCCGGCGATGTGCCGCGCCTGCAACCAGTTGAACAACGCGGTGCGCATGTTGCCGATGTGCATGAAGCCGGTCGGCGCCGGCGAGAAGCGCAATCGCGGGGTCATGACAACAAATTCTTGGCGATCACGACCCGCTGGATCTGGTTCGTGCCTTCGTAGATCTGGGTGATCTTCGCGTCGCGCATGAACCGCTCGGCGGGCATGTCGCGCGTGTAGCCGATCCCGCCGAGCAGCTGCACGCAGTCGACGGTGACGCGCATCGCCGTGTCGGACGCGAACAGCTTCGCCATCGACGACGCGCTTCCCGTGCCCGGGAGGCCGGCGTCGAGCAGCGAGCACGCGCGGTACACGAGGAGCTCGGCCGCTTCCACCTGGGTTGCCATGTCGGCCAGCATGAACTGCAGGCCCTGGAAGTCGGCGAGCCGCGTGCCGAACTGCTTCCGTTCCCGTACGTAGCCGGTCGCCAACTCGAGCGCGCCCCGGGCGATGCCGAGCGCCTGCGCGCCGACGAGCGGCCGGGAGCGATCGAGCGCGCCCATCGCGTACCGGAAGCCCAGGCCCGCTTCGCCGATCAGGTTCTCGGCCGGCACCCGGCACCCGTCGAGCGTGATCTCACCCGTCGGCGAGCCCCGAACACCGAGCTTGTGCTCGAGCTTCGAGACGCTGAACCCGGGAAACGACTTCTCGACGACGAAACAGCTGATACCGCGGTGCGCCGCGTCGGGATCCGTCTTGGCGAACACCGTGTAGAAGTCGCTCACGCCCGCATTCGTGATCCAGTGCTTGCGCCCGCTGAGCACGTACTCGTCGCCGTCACGGATCGCCCGCGTGCGCATGCCCGACACGTCACTGCCGGCGTCGGCCTCGGAGAGGCAATACGACGCCTGGCACTCACCGGATGCAACCCGCGCCAGGTACTTCTCTTTGAGCAGGTCGGAGCCGTGGTCGAGCACCGGTGTCATGGCGAGCTTCGAGATGAACGTGAACAACGACGAAGAAGCGCACACGCGTGCGATCTCCTCGACCGCGATCGCGTGCGCGAGGATGCCGCCGCCTTGCCCGCCGAACTTCTCCGGGAACGCGAGGCCCGCAAACCCGGCGGCGCGCCAGGCGTCCCAGCTCGCCCTCGGGTACTCCTCGCGCTCGTCGGCCGCCGCGGCATTGGGTGCGACGTGCTCCTCGGCCAGCCGCCGCAGCGACGCTCGCAACTCGACGAACTCGTCGGGAAGGACGAACGCGCTCACGCAGTCGAGCCTGCCCGCGACCGGAGCAGCTGCGACCGCCAGGCATCGACCGATGCGATCAGCTCCGCCATGCGCATCGGCAGCAACGCCTCGGGGACCGCGTCGACCAGCTCTCGGCGGCGGATGTAGTCGTGCGCGGCGTCGTGAACGAGGCGGGCGCGCAGATCCACGAAGTCGTCGTCGACGAGGCCGTCGTAGCCCAGCAGCGCGATCGCGGTGTCGATGTCGGCCATCACGGGCGCGCGCCCGAAATGGGCGGCGCGCTTGCCGGCGATCTCGGCGATCACGGCGACGACGTCGTCGCCGTGCTCGAGCGGCGACATCGTGAGCGCGCCGCGGGCCCGGCCCGCGAGCGTGTACGCGTAGCCGACGTTGGGCCCCGGACGGCCGCGCAGCGAGCCCGCGGTGGTCGCGCGGCCGAGATCACCCGGGCGATCGGCGCGCCAGTCGCGGGCAGGAGGCGGCGCGAGGCCCGGCGGCAGGTTCTGCTGCTGGCGGGGAAGGTCGGCGAGCTCCGACGGCACGAACGGATCGGTGGGCATCGCCCACGAAGATAGCCGGAGCGGAGTTATACGCCGGAGCGGAGCAGGCCGAACTGGATCGAGTCGAGCAGCGCCTGCCACGAGGCCTCGATGATGTTCTCGTTGACGCCGATCGTCGTCCACGTCTGGTCGCCGTCGGTCGAGTCGATCAGCACACGAGTGACCGCGCCGGTCCCCTTCTGGGTGTCGAGCACGCGCACCTTGTAGTCGGTGAGGTGCACCCGCTCCAACGCCGGGAACCGACCGCCGAGCGCCTCGCGCAGCGCCCGGTCGAGCGCGTTCACCGGACCGTTGCCCTCTGCCGTCGCGATCGTGCGCTTCGTTCCGAGACGCACCTTCACCGTGGCTTCGGTCGTCACGGTCGCGCCGGTCTCGTCGGTCAGCGTCTCGACTCCGGCGCGATCGTCGGTGATCACCCGGAACGACTCCACGTGGAACCAGTCGGGTTCCCATCCCGTCGCGCGTCGCATGAGCAACTCGAGCGAGCCGTCGGCGACTTCGAAGTGGTAGCCCTCGTGTTCCAGGCGCTTGAGCTGCTCGACCACTTCGGCGAGCTGGGGGCCGTCGAGATCGAGGCCCAGCTCCTTCGCCTTGAGCACGAGCGTCGACTTCCCCGCGAGCTCCGACACGACGAAGCGCGTCCCGTTGCCGACGACGTCGGGAGACAGGTGCTCGTAGGCATCGGGTCGCTTCGCGATCGCGCTCATGTGCAGCCCGGCTTTGTGCGCGAAGGCGGAGTGGCCCACGTAGGCCGCCTGGGGGTTGAGCGGCATGTTCACCAGCTCGGCGACGTGATGCGCGACGGGCGTCAGGCGGTCCATGCGGTCGGCCGGGATCGTCTCGATCCCCATCTTCAGCGAGAGGTTCGGGATGATCGCGGTCAGGTTGCAGTTCCCGGTGCGCTCGCCGTAGCCGTTGATCGTGCCCTGCACCTGCGTCGCGCCGCCGAGCACGCCGGCGAGCGCGTTGGCCACCCCGGTTCCGCCGTCGTCGTGGAGGTGCACCGCGACGCGCACGTCGGAGCCGAGGTAGGTGACGACCTCGCGCACGATGCGCTCCACCTCGTGCGGGAGCGCACCGCCATTCGTGTCGCACAACACGACGTGCGACGCACCTTTCGTCGCGGCCGCTTCGAGCACGCGCAACGCGAACTCGGGATTGCGCTTGTACCCGTCGAAGAAGTGCTCGGCGTCGAACAACACGTTCATGCCCGCGCCGCGCAGGAACTCGACCGAGTCGGCGACCATCGCCTCGCCCTCGTCGAGGGTGGTACCGAGCGCCTCGAGCACGTGGTAGTCCCAGGCCTTGCCGACGATGCACGCGGTGCCGACGTTGGCCTCCACGAGGTGACGCAGCGTGTCGTCGCTGTCGACCTTGCCCTTCACGCGCCGGGTCGAGCCGAAGGCAACGAGCGTCGACGTGTTCAGCCGGAGGTCGGTCGGCGCGCGGCGGAACAGCTCGTCGTCTTTCGGGTTGGCGCCCGGCCAGCCCGCCTCGATGTAGTGCACGCCCAACCAGTCGAGCTGCTCGGCGATGCGCAGCTTGTCCTCGACGGTGAGCGAGATGCCCTCCAGTTGCGAGCCGTCGCGTAGCGTCGTGTCGTAGATCTCGACTCGGGTCGGGACGTCACTCATACGAGCTCACACCATTCCTTGTACTTGTCGACCTGGCCGCGAACTGCACGGGCGTACTCGTTCGCGATCACCTTGGTCATCGCACCCGGGCACGGGATCTGCCGGTCGTCGACGGAGTTGACCGCGCTCACCTCGGCCGCGGTGCCGCACACGAACATCTCGTCGGCGACGTACAGGTCGCTCCTCGACAGGTCGTCGACCCGCACCTCGAAGCCGTGGTCGTGTGCGATCGTCGTCACCGAGTCCTGCGTGATGCCCGGCAGCGCTCCCGCCGACACGGGCGGCGTCACGAGAACCCCGCGTCGCGCCACGAAGATGTTCTCGCCCGTGCACTCCGAGACGAGCCCGTCGGGATTGAGCATGATCGCCTCGTCGTAGCCGGCCTTCAGCGCCTCCACCTTGGCCAGCGACGAGTTCACGTAGTTGCCGGTGGTCTTCGAGAGCGGCGGCATCGTGTTGTGGTCGTGGCGCGTCCACGAGGAGATCTTCATGCGCACGCCCTTGCTCACCGCGTCGTCGCCGAGATAGGCGCCCCACGGCCAGCACGCGATCGACACGTCGACCTCGCAGGGAAGCGTGTTGAGACCCATCTCCCCGTAGCCGTAGTACGCGATCGGCCGGATGTAACACGACGGCAGACCCGTCGCGCGCACGGTGTCCTTCACCGCCTTCACGATCTGATCGACGGTGTACGGGATCTCCATCATCATGATCCGGGCCGAGTTGAACAACCGCTCGACGTGCTCGGTCAGGCGGAAGACGGCCGGGCCCCGATCGGTCTCGTACGCACGGATGCCTTCGAACACACCGGTGCCGTAGTGCAGCGTGTGCGTGAGCACGTGGATGCGCGCGTCGGCCCACGGGACGAGCTCGCCGTTCATCCAGATCTTGTCGGTGGGCGTGATGGGCATCATCGAACCTTTCGTTCGCGCACGAGTCAGCAAGCGGCGGCGATCGCGTCGCCGATCTGGGTGGTCGAGCCTTCTACATCGTCCGTCTTGTCGACGGCTTCCAGGATTCGGGCCGAGGCCTCGGTCTCCCCGAGGAAATCACACATCATCGCGGCCGAGATCACGGCCGCCCGGGGATCGGCCTGCCCGGTGCCGGCGATGTCGGGCGCGGAGCCGTGGACCGGCTCGAAGAGACTCGGCCCGGTGCGGGCCGGGTTGAGGTTGGCGGAGGCCGCGCGGCCGATGCCGCCCGCAACCGCGCCGCCGAGGTCGGTGAGGATGTCGCCGAAGAGGTTGTCGGTGACGATCACGTCGTACCGACCCGGATCCTGCACCATGTAGATGCAAGCTGCGTCGACGTGGTTGTACGCCGTTGCAATGTCGGAGTACTCGCCGGAAACGGCGTCGAAGGTGCGTTGCCAGAGGTCACCCGCGAACGTGAGCACGTTGGTCTTGTGCACGAGCGTGAGGTGCTTCGCGGCCCGGCCGCGCGCGAGGTCGAACGCGAAGCGGACGCACCGCTCCACGCCCAGGCGCGTGTTGACCGACCCCTGGGTCGCGACCTCGTGCGGCGTGCCGTGACGCAAGAACCCGCCCTCTCCGGCATAGGTACCTTCGGTGTTCTCGCGGACGACGAGAAAATCGACGCCGTCGTTGTGGCGTCCGGGGCCCGCTTTGAACGGCCGCAGGTTCACGTAGAGATCGAGCGCGAAGCGCATCTTGAGGAGCAGGCCGCGTTCGAGCACACCGGGCGGGACCTCCGGCGTACCGACCGCGCCGAGGAGGATCGCGTCGTATCCACGGAGCTCCTCGAGGATCGCGTCGGGGAGCACCTCGCCGGTTGCGAGATAACGCCGCCCGCCGAGGTCGTAGTCGGTCGTGTCGAGTACGACTCCCGCGGCGCGCACGACCTTCAGCGCCTCCGCGGTGACCTCCGGGCCGATGCCGTCGCCGCCGATGATGCCGACCCGGTGGGCCATCTCGATCCTTTCATCCGGCCCGAGGGCCTCTTGGCACGAAAAAACCGCCCACGCTGGCGTGGACGGTTGGAGCGAACGCCGGGAGGGCGTTCGCTTACGGAATGACGATGATGACGTGCGAGGTGCGAATTCCCTGGACAGCGCGCATACACGGCCAGGATCGCAGGGCCGGCGATCTTTGTCAAACTTATTCACAGGCCCCGTTGCGGGTACCCTGCCCCGGATGAGCGAGCCGCACCTCTCGCCGCAGGCGTACGAGCGTCTCCGCCAGGAACTCGAAGAGCGCACCACCACGCGCCGACGCGAGATCTCTTTGTGGATCGAACGAGCGCGCGAACACGGCGACATCAGCGAGAACGCCGACTACGACGCGGCGAAGAACGAGCAGGGCCACAACGAAGCCCGGGTGCGCCAACTCGAGGCGATGTTGAAGAACGCGGTCGTGCTCGACACCGTCTCGGCCGGAGAAGTCGTGGAGCCCGGTGTGCTGGTGGAGCTCCGCCACGACGGCGACGACACTCCGATCACCTATCTCGTCGGCTCCATCGAGGAACGGCACGAGAAGTACGACGTGCTCTCGACGGAGTCACCGCTCGGGCAGGCCCTGCTCGGCGCCGGACCCGGAGCGCAGGTGCGTTATCAGGGACCGAAGCGCGAGCTCGGCGTCACCGTCGTGGCCGTCCGGCCGTTGACCTGAGCCGACTCCTGCAAGAGATACCCGCGCGACCGAACCGTGCGGATCTCCAGACCGAGCGGCGCGAGTCTCCGGCGTAGACGCAGCACGTGCACGTCGAGCGCGTTGCGCGTCGGCGCGCCGTCGGGCCACGCCTTGCTCGCGAGCACCTCGCGCGCGACCACGGCGCCGAACCGGTCGAGCAGCGCCCGGGTGAGCGACTGCTCCACCGGCGACAGCGACACCCATGCATCGTGGTGGCGGAGCAGACCGTCGTCGTCGATCTCGGGATGGGCACCGTGAGCGCGGGCGCGTGCCTGCAGCGCCCGGCGGCGCGCATCGAGGGCGGCTTCCGACGCGCCCGCCGCGATCCAGTCCTCGAGGCAGTCGGTGGGAATGGGCGGCTCGGCGTCGTCGCTCACCAGGAGCAACCGGGGCACGCCACGGTCGCGGAGCCCGGAAAGACGTTGCGGATCGCTCGGCCAGCGCACGAGTTCGACGTTCATGCCAGCAACGTACGATGCGATTGTTTCATCGACATTACGGCGCGGTGACGGTCCCGCCGCGAGCGAGCGCCAGGTCGGCGGCGGCAGAGAGCACCGGGCCCGAGAACCGTGGTCCGGGGTTGCGGCCCAAGCGCCCGTCGGGCCCGCTGACGCCGATCGCGGCGACCACGTGGTCGCCGACCCGCACCGGCGCACTGACGCTGGCGACACCCGCTTCGCGCTCGCCCACCGTCGCCGCCCATCCCGTGCGGCGAACCGTCGCGAGCACCGCCTCGTCGACGTCGAAGCGATCACGGTCTTCGGCCCACGCGAGGAGCACTCGCCCGCCGGAACCTTTCGTCAGCGGCAGCACGGCCCCGAGCGGGACGGTGTCGCGGAGGCCGCTCGCACGCTCGTGCATCGCGACGCACACCCGCTGATCGCCCTCGCGCACGAACAACTGCGCGCTCTCACCGGTCTCGGCGCTCAGGCGCGCGAGGATCGCCCGGGCCGGCTCTCCCAGCGCGAGCGCGCCCCCGGCCGCCGCGCCCCAACCCACGAGGCGCGCCCCGAGGCCGAACCGGCCCTCGCGGTCGCGCACGACGAGCGCGTGGCGTTCGAGCGCCACGGCCAGCCGATGAGCCGTCGGGCGCGCCAGCCCGGTGTCGCGAACGAGGTCGGCGAGGGAGCACGGGCCGAGACGCGCGATCGTGTCGAGGATGGCGACCGAGCGATCGAGGGTCTGGACCCCCGATTCCCGGAGCCCTTTTTCACCGACCCCCGCTTCACCGAGCCGCGGTAGACTGTCCACATACTGATCTTACCGTCTCATCCAGTGAGACAGGAGCAACGATGCCTGCGAATCCCCGAACCCTGTCGCAGAAGGTGTGGGACCGGCACGTGGTGCACGCCGCCGCGGACGAGCCCGACCTCCTCTACATCGACCTGCACCTCGTGCACGAGGTGACCTCTCCGCAGGCGTTCGACGGGCTCCGGCTCGCCGGCCGCGGTGTGCGCCGGCCCGACCTGACCGTCGCGACGATGGATCACAACGTCCCGACCGCGGGCCTCGACCGTCCCCTCGCCGACCCGATCTCGGCGAAGCAGATCGAGGTGCTCGCGCGGAACTGCGCCGAGTTCGGCATCCGTTGTTACGCGATGGGCGATCCCGGCCAGGGAATCGTGCACATCATCGGCCCGGAGCAAGGACTCACCCAGCCCGGCATGACGATCGTGTGCGGAGACAGCCACACGTCAACGCACGGCGCGTTCGGTGCGCTCGCGTTCGGCATCGGTACGAGCGAGGTCGAGCACGTGCTCGCCACGCAGACGCTGCCGCAGACCCGGCCCGGAACGATGGCGATCACCGTCGACGGCGCACTGCCCCTCGGCGTGACCGCCAAGGACATCGTGCTCGCGATCATCGCCCGCATCGGCACCGGCGGCGGCATCGGCTCGGTGCTCGAGTACCGCGGCGATGCGATCCGCGCGCTGTCGATGGAAGGGCGGATGACCGTCTGCAACATGTCGATCGAAGCGGGCGCGCGCGCCGGTTTGATCGCACCCGACGACACGACCTTCGCGTACCTGGAAGGCCGGCCCGCAGCTCCAACCGGCGCGGCGTGGGAACACGCGCTCGACGACTGGCGCGCGTTGCCCACCGACGCGGGCGCGACCTTCGACAAGGAAGTCGTGATCGATGCCGCGTCGTTGCGGCCCCAGGTCTCGTGGGGCACGAACCCGAGCCAGACCGTGACCATCGACGACACCGTGCCCGACCCCGACGCGCTCGTCGACGAAGCCGCGCGCGAATCCGCCAAGCGGGCGCTGGCCTACATGGGACTCAAGGCGAACACAAAGATGCGCGACATCGAGGTCGACACGGTGTTCATCGGATCGTGCACCAACGCCCGCATCGAGGACCTCCGCGCCGCGGCCGCGGTGGCCGAGGGCCACCACGTGAAGCAGGGAGTGCGCACGCTCGTCGTGCCCGGATCGGTGGCCGTGAAGCACCAGGCCGAAGCCGAAGGGCTCGACCGCGTGTTCGTCGCCGCGGGATTCGACTGGCGCGAGCCGGGCTGTTCGATGTGCCTCGCGATGAACCCCGACAAGCTCGCACCGGGCGAGCGCTGCGCGTCCACGTCGAACCGTAACTTCGAGGGCCGCCAGGGCAAGGGCGGCCGCACGCATCTCGTTTCGCCCGCAGTCGCCGCCGCCACCGCGATCGCGGGTCACTTCGCAACCCCGCAAGACTTGGACTGATGATGAACCAGGTTTCTCGATGCGCGCCCGACGCGGCGAGCGGAGCGAGCTCGCCAGCAAGCGAACGCCTGCGGGCCGCAGTGAAACACGCAGAGAACGCAACTCTTCCGACGCGGGTACGCACGATCGGCCCGCAGAGAGCGAGCGAGTAAACATGGACGCCGTTCGCGTTATCACCGGTCGAGCCGTTCCGCTGGTGCGGTCCGACGTCGACACCGATCAGATCATCCCGAGCGACTGGCTGAAGCGCGTCGAGCGCACGGGCTTCGGCGCCGGCCTGTTCTCGGAGTGGCGCGAGAACTCCGACTTCGTGCTCAACCAGGAGCGATACAAGGGCGCCAACATCCTCGTGGCCGGGAGCAACTTCGGCACCGGCTCGTCACGCGAGCACGCGGTGTGGGCGTTGATGGACTACGGGTTCGCGGCCGTGGTGTCGTCGCGGTTCGCCGACATCTTCCGCAACAACTCCGGGAAGATGGGGCTCGTCGCCGCGACCGTTGCCCAGGAGGCGGTGCAGCGGCTCTGGGTCGCGATCGAGGAAGACCCGGATCTCGAAGTGGTGGTCGACGTCGAGCACAAGCGCGTCGCGGCGCCGGCGATCGGCCTCGACGTCCCGTTCGAGATCGACGACTTCACGCAACACCGGCTGCTGAACGGGCTCGACGACATCGGGCTCACGCTCGCCCACGGCGGCGACATCACGACCTACGAGTCGTCCCGCGCCGACTGGATGCCCTCGGTTCGCGCGTAAGTCAGCCGGCCAGGCGCAGGGCGGAGGCCCGGCTGGTCCTCGCCGCGTTCCGCGGAGATCGAGGGCCGGAGCGCGCAGCCGAGTGGTTATGCGTGCTCGAGAACGCGGAGCTCGCGGTCGGCCCAGATGTCGACCAGGCTCAACGCGAGATCGTGCGTTGCCTCGCTCGACACGAGGTAGTCGTAGAACTCGAGCATGCTCATGTGGGGGGCTCTCCCGATCCGTCGCCAGGCTTGTTCCCTGTAACAACGGCAACCATGCGTGCCTTCCTTGAGGAATCCGATCTGGGCAAATCGGACCAAATCTGCCGAAATAGGTGATCAGCCCGGCTTGTTGCCCGAGACGACGGCGATCTCACGCCACTTCCAGAGGCACTCGGCGTCGGCGAAGCCGCACTCGTCGAGCCAGGTCAGGTGCGTGGGCACCGGGACCAGCTTGTTCGAGGGGTCGTCGTTCTCGAGGGTGGTTCCGAGGGCATGGAGGAATTCCTCGTGGCGCTTCGGCGTCGTGGAGGCGACGTGCTCGGCGTTGGCGAACAGGCCGCCGGGCCGCAGGAGCCCGAACACCTCCGCGTAGAGCGCGGCCTGGCGGTCGGGTACGAGGTGGTGGATCGCGAAGCACGAGATGACCGCGTCGAACTCGCCGAGGTCGTCGGGCAGCGGGTCGTCGAGATCGTGACGGCGAATCTCCACGCTGCGCTCGCCCGCGAAACGTTCGCGGGCCCGGTCGAGCATCTCGTCCTGGAAGTCGAGCCCGACGCCCGCGGCCTCCGGGCGCGCCGAGAGCACGATGCCGAGCGCGAGACCGTCGCCGGTGCCGAGGTCGAGGACACGCTCCACGCCCTCCGGGAGGATCTCGAGCAGGACCTCGTATGCCTCGGTCCGGTGCGGGATGCGGTCACGATTCCGGAGGTACGCGAGCGCGTGCTCAGCGTCGCGCCAGAGGTTCACATCGTCGTGCGTGTCGACCATCACGGGCCGCCGACGATCTCGCGCACGTCGCCCCGCTCGCGCAGGCGGACGAGCTTGTTGACCGCGTTCAGGTAGGCCCGTGCCGACGCCTCGACCACGTCGGTCGCGACGCCGCGTCCGGTGACCTTGCGGCCTTCGGAGTCCACCGTGATCGCGACTGCACCGAGCGCATCGGAACCGCCGGTCACGGACGACACCTGGAAGTTGCCGACGGTCCCGGTCACGCCGGTCGCCTCGGAGATCGCGGCGATCGCGGCGTCGATCATGCCGTCGCCGCTGCCGGTCGCCTCGACCTTACCGTCGCCGTGACCGAGCACCACGCGCGCGGTCGGCTTGGTGGCCGTGCCGCCGTGCACCTCGAGCTCGTACACGCTGTAGCGGTGCACCATGCCGGTGCCCAGCTCCTCGGCGACGATCGCCTCGAGGTCGGCCTCGGTGATCTCGATCTTCTTGTCGGAGAGCTCCTTGAACCGGACGAACGCGGCGTTGAGGGCGTCGCCCTGCACGTGGATACCCATCTTCTCCAGCGTGTCGGCGAACGCGTGGCGACCGGAGTGCTTGCCCAACACGATCTGGGCGGCTTCCTGACCGACCTGCGACGCGTCGATCACCTCGTAGGTCTCGCGGTCGGCGAGCACGCCGTGCTGATGGATGCCGGCCTCGTGCGCGAACGCGTTGCGGCCGACCACGGCCTTGTTGTACTGCACGTGGTAGCCGGTGAGGCGCGACACGAGCCGTGACGTGCGCGCGAGCTCGTCGGTCTTCACGCCGACGCCAACGCCCTTGAAGTAGTCGCTCCGCGTCCTGATGGCCATCACCACCTCTTCGAGCGCGGCGTTGCCGGCGCGCTCGCCCAAGCCGTTGATCGCGCACTCGACCTGACGCGCGCCGTTGGCGACGCCCGCCAGCGAGTTCGCGACCGCCAACCCGAGATCGTCGTGACAGTGCGTGGAGACGACGAAATCACCGCGCACGTTGGAGATCACGTAGGCGATCAACTTCCCGTAGTCCTCCGGCACCGCGAAGCCGACCGTGTCGGGGATGTTCAGCGTCGTTGCACCGTTGTCGACCGCGAGCTGGCACACCTCGACCATGAACTCGGGGTCGGAGCGATACCCGTCTTCCGGCGAGTACTCCACGTCGTCGCAGTAGCTCTTCGCCCGCGCGACCGACGCGACCACCTCGGCCTTCACCTGCTCCTCGGTCATGCGGAGCTTCTTCTCCATGTGGATCTTCGACGTCGCGATGAACACGTGGATCCGGGGGCGCTCGGCGTGGCGTACGGCTTCCCACGCGCGATCGACGTCCTTGAAGCTGGTGCGCGAGAGGCCCGCGATGATCGGGCCGCGCACCGACTTGGCGATCGCCTCGACGGAGTCGAAGTCACCGTCGGAGGCGATCGGGAAACCGGCCTCGATCACGTCGACACCGAGCCGGGCGAGCTGCTCCGCGATCTCCAGCTTCTCGGCGACGTCGAGCGAGATGCCGGGCGACTGCTCTCCGTCTCGCAGTGTCGTGTCGAAGATCTTGACCGTTTCCATGTCGCCCTCCCGGGGCAGTCGGGGTTACGCCGCAACGAAAAACCCCCCGGGCCGATCGGCACGGAGGGTGAAGCGCGAGCACCTATGTGTGCTCGCGCTTACGTAAGAAGGAGGATGCCCAGCAGCGGCGAAGGCTGCGTGATGGCGGGCGTCGTCTTCTTGCGCATAGGAGCCTCAGCATACAACGAGACGCGCGAGCGTCAATTGCTCTTTCGATTTCAACGTCGGATTCGCCTCGGTGCGGCGGCTTCGCCGCGTCCGGCGTCGCGACTCCTCGCCCACATTGTCGGATTCGCCTCGGTGCGGCGGCTTCGCCGCGTCCGGCGTCGCGACTCCTCGCCCACATTGTCGGATTCGCCTCGGTGCGGCGGCTTCGCCGCGTCCGGCGTCGCGACTCCTCGCCCACATTGTC
>Ga0265338_10001469_pt1 | contig 38157 bp, 50 predicted proteins | sample 42126metaG_FD_193579 | JGI IMG/M metagenome (GOLD analysis project Ga0265338, IMG submission 193579) | Rhizosphere microbial communities from Carex aquatilis grown in University of Washington, Seatle, WA, United States - 4-21-26 metaG | ecosystem: Host-associated > Plants > Roots > Rhizosphere... | reverse complement strand
CCCGCGCGCATCCAGCTTGTCCGCCTCGATGTGCACCTCCACCCGCCCGTTGTGCCCATGCAGATGCCGGCACTTCCCATCGTAGTTCAGCAACCGATGCCCGTAACAGAACTCAATATGTTTCGTCACCCGAAACATGGCTCATGCCCCGGCAATCAATCGCCCACCGTCAACCACCAGCGTATGCCCCGTGATGAAATCGCTGCCTTCAATCAGAAATAGAACAGAATTCACAATGTCCTTCGGCGAGCCGAGGCGTTTTACGACCGTCGCGTCGACGACCTGTTGTATCTCTTGTTCGGTGAAATCCGGGGGAAGCAACACGGGACCGGGCGCAATCGCGTTGACCTGTACCTTCGGCCCGAGCGCTTTCGCCAGCGATTTTGTCAGGCAGATGACACCCGCCTTCGAGACGCAATACGGTAGATAGTCCGCATAGGGCCGAATCGCTGACCAATCGGCAAAGTTGACGATCTTCCCGGCAATCCCGCGCTTCTTCATGTGCCGTCCCACTTCTAGCGCAAACAGAAACGGTCCCTTGAGGTTTGCGTCGATGTGGAAATCCCAATCTTCTTCGGTCAGCGTGTCAAATGGCGTCTTCCGATACACGGCGGCGCTGGCCACGAGCACGTGGATATCCCGAAAATGTTTTACGGCCTTGGCGACCGCCGCCCGAACTTCGCGGGCATTGGTCTGGTTCGCCCCGACCGCGATGGCATCCACCCCGAGCGCCTTGATCTCCGCCACCACACCCCGGGCGTCCGCCGCGGAACTATTGTAATGCACCACGATGTTCGCCCCGTGCCGCGCCAAACCGAGGGCGATCTCGCGCCCGACCCGTTTACCCGAGCCGGTCACCAATGCCGTCTTGCCTTTTAGGTTCATCGGGCTCCCAGCTTACCGAAGCGCAGCGGATACGTGCAAGGGAAAGAAATTGAAACACCGACGCCGACCGTCTATACTGAACCCATGAAAGCCAAACTGCTCGGTTTGTTGCTGATCTTTGCGTTCCTCCTGCCCCTTGGTGTGCGAGCTGACGAAGACGCCCCGAAAGGCCAGAATGCTCTGCGCAAACTCGGTCGCGGCATCGCCAATGTCCTCTTCGGCATCGTCGAGGTCCCCAATCAAACCACCAAGGCCACGTCGGAACACGGCGGCGCAGCCTTGCCTTATGGCTTCGGCAAAGGTGTCTGCCGCTGGGTCGCCCGCGAGTTCGTCGGCGCCTATGATATCGTCACTTTCCCTGTTCCTTTCCCGAAGGGCTACAAACCCGTCATGAGACCGGAGTTCCCCAACGAAGACTATGAGCCGTAGCCTCTGGCTGGCTCTGTTTCTCTTCGGGGCTGTCACCGGCACGCAGGCACAGCAGGATGTCGCCGCCGGCGATGCGGCACTCGCAAAGTTCGACCTCCCATCGGCTCTCAACGCCTACCGCGCCGCGCATACCAAGGCACCCAACGATTACGAGGCCACTTGGAAACTCGCCCGCGCACTCTGCGACAAAGGCACGCTCTCGAAGGATCCCACTGAACAGAAACAGTGCTGCATCGCAGCCGAGCAATTGGCGCGGGACGCTGTGAAACTCAACCCCGATGACTCCAAGGGTCACGCGTATCTTTCTGTCGCCGTCGGCAAGCTCGCGTTGTACGAAGGCGGCAAACGCAAGGTCGAACTCGCCAACGAAGTCAAAAAGGAAGCCGAGCAGGCGATCAAGCTCAACGACAAGGAAGACCTCGCCTATCACGTTCTCGGCGTCTGGAACCGTGAGATGGTCGAGCTGAACTGGGTCTTGCGCAAATTTGCCGAATTGATTTACGGGAAATTTCCCGCCGCTTCCCTCGACGATGCGATCAAGGACCTTCAGCGGGCGGTTGAACTTGCGCCGGACACCATTCCCCATCACGTCGAATTGGGCATCACATTGATTTCTGCGGGGAAGTATTCCGACGCCCGCGAGGAGTTGCACAAGGCGCTGGATATGCCAAAGGCTTGGGTAACGGACGACTATTACAAGGAACTCGCCAAACAAAACTACCTTCGCATTACCCACAGGTAATCACATCCATGCCAACAGTGCCCGCAAAAGTTCTCAGCGTCACTGACCTGACCCGTCGCATCAAGGACCTGCTCGAGGACAAATTCCCGAGCGTATGGGTCGAGGGCGAAGTCTCGAACCTCCGCTCGCCCACCTCCGGCCATATGTATTTCACGTTAAAGGATGCCAACGCCCAATTGGCGGTCGTGCTGTTTCGGGGCGTCGCGGCCAAAGTCGGCTTCCCGCTCAAGGACGGTTTGCAGGTCATCGCCTCCGGCGATATCAGCGTCTACGAAAAGAGCGGCCAGTACCAACTCGTTGCCCGCCGACTGCTGCCCAAGGGCCTTGGCGCGTTGCAACTCGCCTTCGAGGAACTCAAGCAACGTTTGGCGAAGGAAGGCCTCTTCGACCCCGCGCGCAAGAAACTGATCCCCGCCCTGCCCCAGCGCATCGGTCTCGTCACGTCCCCTTCGGGCGCCGCTATCCGCGATTTCCTCAACATCATCGGGCGCCGATTCCCCAATGTGCACATCGTCATCAATCCCGTGCGCGTCCAGGGAGACGGCGCCGGCCAGGAAATCGCCGCCGCCATCGACGAGTTCAACGCATTGCATGCATCGGGTAGCCTGCCGCTCGACGTGCTCATCGTGACGCGCGGCGGCGGTTCGCTGGAAGATTTGTGGGCATTCAATGAAGAGGTGGTCGCCCGCGCCCTCGCCCGCTCAACCATCCCGACAATCTCCGCCGTCGGTCACGAAATCGATTTCACCATTTCCGATTTCGTTGCCGATCTTCGCGCGCCGACACCCAGCGCTGCCGCCGAACTCGTGGTGAAAGCCAAGGACGAATTCGCCCACCACATCGGGCAGTACCAGTCCCGCCTGCAAAAGGACTTGCGGTTGCGGCTCGCCGATGCGCGCCAGCGTTTTTCCGATCTGGCAACCAGTTACGTCTTCCGCCAGCCCACCGAGGTCGTTCGACAATACCAGCAGCAAGTCGACGATTATAGCCACCGCCTCACCCGCGCCGTGGCCGCGACTTTCGACGCTCACCACGCGCAACTGGAGACAGCGAGCGAAAAGTTCAAATTGCTCAGTCCCCAAGCGCTCCTGGTCAACTGGCGGCGGCGGCTTGATTCCCACGAACAACGTTTTCAGGCCTCTTGGGCACGCCACCGACAGGAGACAAGGCATCGCCTCGCCCAGGTAGGCGCCAAACTAGAGATTCTCAGCCCGAATGCCACGTTACAGCGCGGTTACAGCATTACCCTCATTCCCGAGTCTGGCCGCATCGTTCGCACCGTAAACAACGTCACCGCAGGCACTAAGATTTCCACCAAGGTGCTTGATGGCACGTTCACTTCTGTGGTATCTTCAGACGAAGCAGGATGAAAAGCAGGAAAAAGGGTGCCGAGCCCGTTCTGAACAGGAACGGGCTGACGTTTGAACAGGCCATCCAGCGGCTCGAGAAGATCGTTGCCGACATGGAAGGCGCTGAGCTGCCGCTTGAGGACGTCCTCAAAAAGTATGAGGAAGGTACCCGTTTGGTACGTTTCTGCAGTCAAAAACTCGAGGAAGCCGAGAAGAAGATCGAGGTTCTCACCAAGAAATCCGACGGAACTGTCGCGCTGGAGCCGTTTGAGACCGAACCGGCCCAGGACGAGGACGAGGAATCCGAAGACAAAGCGGGTAAGCTGTTCTGACCCACAAGGAGCCAACCATGGGACGTTATCTAGACATGATCAATACGCCGGCCGACGTAAAGCTGCTCACCATGGATCAGCTTCAAGTCCTGGCCCAGGAAATCCGCGAGGAGCTCATCACCGTCCTCAGCAAGACTGGCGGCCACCTCGGACCGAACCTCGGCGTGGTTGAATTGACCATCGCCCTGCATCGCGTATTCGAGTCCCCCAAGGACAAGTTCGTGTGGGACGTCAGTCACCAATCGTACGTCCACAAGCTGCTCACCGGGCGGCGCGAGAATTTCAATAAGATCCGCCAGTCGGGTGGCCCCATGGGGTTCGCGTTCCGCTCCGAGAGCCAGCACGACTGTTTTGGCGCAGGCCACGCCGGTACGGCGCTTTCCGCAGCGCTCGGTATGGCTGCCGCGCGCGACCACGGGAAGACTGACGAGAATGTCGTCTGCATCGCAGGCGACGCTGCTCTCACCAACGGCATCACCTACGAAGCGCTGAACAACATCAAGACCACCACCAAGCGCCTGATTGTCATCTTGAATGACAACGAATGGAGCATCGCCAAGAACGTCGGCGCGATCTCCGAGTACCTGAACCGCATCGTGCGCCATCCGTCCTACGCGGCTGCCCACAAGCGGATTGACCATTTCATCGGACGACTGCCCCGCGTCGGCGCCGAATTGGCCCAGATTAGTCATAAGGTCGAGGAAGCCGTCAAAGGCATCATCGTCCCCAGTCTCCTGTTCGAGGAATTCGGCCTCCGCTATATCGGCCCCATTGACGGCCACAATACACAGTTGCTCATCGAGACTCTGGACTGGGCCAAACGCCAGGATATTCCCGTCCTGATCCACATTCTCACCAAGAAAGGCAAAGGCTACGAGAAAGCCCTTGAGGATCCGCAATCGTTCCACGGCTGCGGCCCGTTCGATATCGCGACCGGTAAAGCGCCCGCCAAGAAGGAAGGCACGCCGCCAAACTATCAGGACGTCTTTGCGGAGGCGCTCGTGCGGTTTTGCGACGTAAATAGCAAACTCGTCGGCATTACCGCCGCCATGCCCAGCGGTACCAGCCTTTTGAAACTGCAAAAAGCGAAACCCGACCGCTATTTCGACGTCGGCATCGCCGAAGAACATGGCGTCATTTTCGCCGCCGGTATGGCAACCATGGGATATCGACCCGTCTGCGCCATCTATTCAACGTTTCTCCAGCGCGCCTACGATTGCATCATTCACGATGTAGCGCTGCAAAATCTGGATGTGGTGTTCGCCATGGATCGCGCCGGCCTGTCGGCCAACGATGGGCCCACGCACCATGGCGTCTTCGATATTGCCTATGCCCGCTGCGTCCCGCGCGCTATCTTGATGGCGCCGAAAGACGAGGATGAATTGGTCGATATGCTCTGGACCTCCCTGCAAAACCACGGCCCAATCTTTATCCGTTATCCACGCGGTGCTGGCGAAGGCGTACCCATCAAGGAACGTCCCGCCATCCTGCCTCTCGGCAAAAGTGAAGTGCTCCAGCACGGAACCGATGTCGCCGTGATCTTCTACGGAGCGGTGACGAACATTGCTCACGAAACCGTTGCCGCTCTGCAAGCCGAGGGACTGTCGGTCGCCCTCATCAACGCCCGCTTCTGCAAGCCGATCGATCGTGAGATGATTGAGAAATATGGCCACATTTGCAAGGTGCTGTGCACCATTGAGGATCACGTCCTCATGGGCGGGTTCGGCAGCGCGGTGCTGGAGACGCTCGACGATTTGCACATTGATACACCGGTCGCCCGCGTCGGCTGGCCCGATAACTTCATCGAGCACGCTAGCAGCAACAAGGCGCTTCAGGATAAGTATGGGTTGAATTCCCAAACCGCCATTGCCAGGGTCAAGGAACTGCTCGCCGACGCCACGACACAAGGCGCAAAACCGCAGCAGTTTCGCGTGTTGGGCGCCTCGCCCGCCGTGCGCACGGCCTGAGCAGGTCGCGGGGCCCGAAATGAACCTCGTGGCTCCACCCATGCGTGCCCGTCTCGACATTCAACTGGTCGCTCGTGGCCTCGCGGATAGCCGCGAGAAAGCCAAGCGATTGATCCTCGCGGGCGCCGTCCGCGTCAATGGACAACTTGCCCACAAAGCCAGTGATCTCGTCGGTGATGACGCCGCCCTTGTTGTCGAGGCGGCCGAGAAATACGCCAGCCGCGGAGGCCATAAGCTCGAAGCCGCCCTCGATGCATTCCAGATCTCATGTGACGGCCTTGTGTGTGCCGACCTCGGTGCTTCCACGGGTGGGTTCACCGATTGTCTGCTGCAACGCGGTGCCGCGCGCGTGCACGCCATCGACGTCGGCAAGGGCCAACTCGACTGGAAACTGCGCCAAAATCCGAAGGTCGTTGTTCACGACGGCGTCAACGCCCGCAATCTTGCGCATGCCGATCTCGACGGGCTGGTCGATCTGGTGACAATCGATGTGTCTTTTATCTCATTGACGAAGGTGCTTCCTGCCGCCGTCGCCGTCCTCAAGGCTGGAGGAACACTCGTGGCCCTCATAAAACCCCAATTTGAAGCTGGAAAAAAGCTCGTGAAAAAAGGCGGCGTTGTGCGAGACTCCCGTGTGCACGACGCCGTGACAAAGACGATCCATGAATTTGCGACGGACACCCTCGGGCTGACGTCTCTAGGAATCATCCAGTCTCCCCTGTTCGGGCCGGCCGGCAACAAAGAATTCCTCATCGCCCTGCGCAAACCGTGAAATCACGCATTCCCAAAACCATCGGCGTGATTGCGCATGTCGGCAAACCCGAGGCACGCGCCCGTTTGCTCGAATTGCTCGCTGTCCTCGGTGAGAGCAAGCTCCGCGTGCTCCTCGAACGCCAGGCTGCCGTTCTTGCCGGCAAACCGAAGCTGGCGCAAACCCTGAAAGACATTCGGAAGACCGCCGATCTCATCGTCGTACTCGGCGGGGACGGTACGATCTTGCGGGTCGCGCGTGAATTGGACGGCTCGGGGACGCCCATCCTCGGCGTGAACCTCGGCAATCTCGGGTTCCTCACCAGCGTTCGCGCCGATAAGCTCAAGGCCCCTATCCGGGCCATCTTGCGCGGCGAATACGATCTCAGTGAGCGCCACACGCTGCAAACCACCTTGGTCCGCGGCACCAAACGCCAGGTGGCCCCGCGCGCGCTCAATGAAGTCGTGGTTTCCCGTGGAGCCTTTTCGCGCATCGTCCGCTTGCGATTGTCCATCGACGAGCAGTTGTTGACAGAATATGTATGCGACGGCATGATACTCGCCACGGCAACGGGTTCGACGGCGTATTCGTTGAGCGCCGGCGGGCCAATCCTGGTACCGACAGCACGGGCGCTGATTATCACGCCCATTTGTCCGCATGCGTTGAGTAATCGCTCCGTGATCGCGGGGGAGAACTCGGTGATCCGCTGTCGCGCGGCTCGTGCCGCGGGTGAGTTGTTGCTAACGATCGATGGTCAGGTGCAATTGCCAATGGAAATGGGTGACGAAGTGGAAGTTCGCCAATCGCCTCGGACCGTGCAGTTGGTCACACCGAGAGGCCATTCGTATTTCGAAGTGTTACGAGAGAAATTAAAATGGAGTGGTGCCAATGTCTAACGGTCCCAAAGCTTCTCCATCGAAAATTGCATCACTGTTAAGCCCCGAGACGATCCAGCTCGAGTTGCAATCCCGGGAAAAGGTTCCGGCACTCCGCGAAGTGGCGGAATTGCTCACCCAAAACAAGTGCGTCGGCAATTTCGAGGCGTTCTTCAATGAAATCCTCCAGCGCGAACGCGTCAGCAATACCGCCCTCGGCCATGATGTGGCGATCCCGCATGCCCGCACCGACCAGTGTTCCGACATCCTCATCGCCGTCGGACGCAGCCGCGAGGGGATCGATTTTGAAGCCAAGGACGGCAGCCCGGTGCGTTTGGTTTTTCTGATCGGCACGCCCAAGCAAATGGTCACCGACTACCTGCGCGTGGTGGGAACCCTCGCCCGACTCCTTCGTCAGGATGAACTTCGCCGCAACCTACTCGACGCCCCCGACGCCGCGACCTTCATCAAGATCATCGAATCCGCCGAGTCGTAGGCCTAAAACGGGGCAGCGTCAGATCGCCCGGGGCGGAGAAAGATCGTCATGTTCACGTGTCCCAACTGCGGACTTGCACTGAAACGCGTCGAGCGCGATTACGGAGTCATTTGGGTTTGTCCCACCTGCAATGGACGGGCCGTCACCATTCCACTGCTTGAGAGAACAGTTCTTAAGGACTGCGTTATCCGCCTTTGGCGAGCAGCCCATCATGATGAAGGCGCGCCGGGGCGACCGTGTCCCGCTTGTGGCAGGCAAATGCGAGAGGTGCAAGCCTTCGCCGATGTCGACGCCCCGAAACTGGATGTATGTAAAACATGTCAGTTCGTGTGGTTCGACCGGAATGAATACGAGAACTTACCTGCTGCACGACCACCGTCACAACAAACTGAGGCACTCCCCCAGAAAGCCCGCGAGATTCTTGCTCTTCACGAGGTAGAACGCATCGCCGAGGATGCTCGGCGAGACGTTGGCCACTATCCCGACGAGTTGTGGAGAGTGATCCCAGCCGCGTTTGGCCTGCCAGTTGTGATCGAGGAAGATGCGTCCGTGTCCGTTCCGTGGCTCACGTGGATCTTGATTGCTTAGACAGTTCTGGTAAGCGTCGCCGCCTTCGCGGATCTCCGCGCCGCCATTACCTCGTTTGGACCAATTCCATCCCACGCCTTGAGGTATTGCGGGATGACTTTCCTCACTTCGTTTTTCCTGCACGCAGACATCCTCCACTTGGTGGGCAATATGTATCTTCTGTTGGCGTTTGGTGGCGGCGTCGAGGACTACCTAAGCAGAAAGCGGTTTGGACTGCTCTTGATTGCAGCGACACTTGCAGGCGGCCTCGGACATACAATTCTGGATCCACACTCCAACATACCTCTCATCGGAGCGAGCGGCGGTATCTCAGGCATCATTACGTTCTACGCGCTACAATTCCCACGCTCGCGACTCGGGTTCTTTATCCAATACCGTTGGGGTACCATTCCCGTGTGGGGAGCCTTTATCCTTTGAATACTGCTGCAATGCTTCGGACTGTGGCTGCAGTCACATGGACATAGCCACGTGTCTTCCGCGGGTCATCTCGGAGGTGCAACGACAGGTATCGCCTGCTGGTTGTACTGGCGAAGGACTGCAACTGCCAAACCTGATTCAAGTGCCTTGCGCAGCTAGAAACCGCTCGGCGTCAATCGCCGCCGCGCAACCCGTCCCCGCCGCCGTGACGGCCTGCCGGTACGTGCGATCCACACAATCTCCCGCCGCAAACACGCCGGAGACATTGGTGTACGTACCCTTCTTGGTCACGATGTATCCATCGGCGGCCATCTCGATCTGTCCTTTGAATAGCTCCGTGGACGGCGTGTGGCCGATGGCGACAAATACGCCCGAGCAAGGTAATTCAGAAACCGCTCCAGTTTTCACGTTCTTCAATTTCACGCCCGTCACCTTGTCCTTGCTTGCATCAAGAATGTCGGTGAGAACCGTGTCCCAAATCGGGTGGACCTTCGGGTTGGAGAGCGCCCGGTCCGCCATGATCTTCGACGCCCGAAGCGTGTCACGCCGATGCACCAGATACACCTTGGACGCAAAATGCGTGAGATACGTCGCCTCTTCACACGCTGAGTCGCCGCCTCCGACCACCACCACCGGGTTGTTGCGGAACATTTGCAGCGCGCCGTCGCAGGTCGCGCAGTACGTGACCCCTTTGCGTTCGAGCAATTCCTCGTTCTTCAATCCCAGGCGCTGGTGCGATGCCCCGGTCGCGATGATCACCGTCTTCGTCTCTACCACCTCATCATCCAGCCATAGCTTCAACGGCGCTTTGCTGAAATCAACCTTCGTGACTTTCACGCCGTAACGGGTCTGTGCGCCGAACCGCTCGGCCTGCTTCTGCATCCGCATCATCAGCTCCGTGCCGTCAATCCCTTCGGGAAACCCCGGAAAGTTCTCAACAATATGCGTCGTCGTGAGCAATCCTCCCGGTTGCTCGCCCGTGAGCAATAACGGTTTCAAGTTCGCGCGCGCCGTGTACAACGCCGCCGTCCAGCCAGCGCAGCCCGATCCAATAATGACCACGTTTTCCATATGTGAATTCCGTTCCTCCGAAGTAGGATGCGCCAGACTAACGGGTGGTTGCGCGGACGGTCAAGGTCGAAGCCGGGCCGTTTACGCCTGAAAGCGCTATGCCCCTTCGTGGCCGCGGGGTGTGGCGGGCTTGCTGGTGTCGCGGCGCACCTGTTCGGCCATGATCACCGCCCGCGCCACTTCGACCAGCTTGCGGTTCTCGTTGCGGGCCGTCTTCTGTAATTTAAGGTAGGCTGCTTCCTCATCCATCCCGGTTTGCCGCATCACGATGCCCTTGGCACGCTCGATGATCTTGCGCGATTCCAAAGCCTCGTTCATCTGTTGAAGCTTCGCCTCAAGTTCCTTGGATTTCTCGAAGTTGGCCAGTGCCAACTCAATCGCGGGCTTGAGTTGTTCGCCCGTGAAAGGCTTTACCAAATACGCATTGGCTCCAGCGCCTGCCGCCTCGCTGCCCAGACCGGATTCGGTGTACGCGCTCAGAATGATAATCGGGGTCAGCCGCTGGCCCTGAATCACCCGCGCGGCTTCCAACCCGTCCATCTTGGGCATGCGAATATCCAGAACGATCAAATCCGGGCTGGTGTCACGGGCCAGAATAATCGCTTGTTGACCATCACCCGCTTCGCCCACGACTGTGTGCCCCATCGCCACGAGTATCTTTCGCAGCACCATCAGGGTCAGGCCATCGTCGTCCGCAATGAGGACTCGCAGGGATTTCATCAGACTCCAAACATCAACGTTGCGCTTCTCCGTTACAATCTTAGAACCACCCCGTCCAAAGTCAAGCCCGTGCCCCCGCCAGCGCCGTGGGCGCATCTCCCGACGGCCCGGTGCTCTGCGGGGCAACCTCAAATTGCAATTGCGCGCGGACTCCCCCGTCGAGCGTTTCGATCTGCAGGTGACCGCGCAGATTCACCTGCGCCAGTTGCGCCACGATATTCATCCCCTGCCCCTCAAACTCACGCCAATCTTTCCCGGGAGGAAACCCCCCGCCGTTGTCACGCACCACCAATTGCACGTGGCCATTCTGCCGCCGGCACTGGATGTCGGCGTGTAATCGCTGCCCGGCGGGTGATTGACCGTGTACGAAAGAATTCGACACCAATTCGCTGACAATCAACGCGAGCGGAACTGCCTGGTCCGCCCCCAGCCATAGATGTTCGACCTCCACTGTCACTTCCGGCGTCCCGTTTGCCGCCGGCGCCGAGCTCACCAGCGTCTGGATGATGGTCGTGATCAACGCGTGCGCGTCCACTTTCTCGGGCATCTCCTCGCTCAGCAAATTATGCACTTGGGCAATGGCCTGGATGCGTGTAATCGCCGTCTGTAAGAACTCCTTCGATCCATCCACCTGGCTCATATTCGCCTCCAACTGAAGCAGCCCCGAAACCATCTGCAGGTTGTTCTTGATCCGATGGTGGGCCTCCTCGATGAGCAACTGCAGGAGGTTGTTCTTGCGGCCCAGGTCCTTCAGCAACTGGGCGTTGTCAATCGCCACTGCCGCGCGACTGGCAAACGCCTCAATCAGTTCCAGGTTCGCCTGTGTGAACTCAGCCGCCTTGTCCCCGTGCCGTGTCAGGTTAAGCGTGCCAATCAGTTCGTTGCGCGAAATCAAAGGTACCACCAACGCGGACCGGACATCCGACTCGCGAAGCACCGGGCTGTACCCATGCTGTTTGACTTCCTCACGCGTAAAAATCCTCCCCTGACGGGACGGGCGGATTTGCCCAAAAAGTCCTTGTGTCGCCGGATACCGCATGCCCGTAAGTTCGGCGAAATTGGCGCTCGCCGCCACAATCTCCGCCTGCTCGGCCGTCGCGTCGTAATGCGAAATATAGGCCGCATCTGCGCGGAGCAATGCCGACGCGCGTTGCAGGATTCGTTGCAGCAATGGCTCCAGCTCCAGTTGTTGGGCGCTGCCGCTGCTGATGTCCACCAACGCTGTCAGCTTCTCGTTCTCTCGTAACTGCGTTTCGTACAACCGCGCGTTGGCCACGGCGATCCCCAGTTGGTTGCCCATGGCCATGACCATCTCAACCACCTCGGGCGGGAACTCGACGTCCTCGCGGTTTACCAAGCCGAGGGTGCCCAACAATTCGCCTTTGGCCTTCACCGGCACTGTGATCGTGGCCCGAAAACCATAGGGGAATGACAGCGACGGCACCGGCGGCACCTGCGAACCCATGTCCCCGATCACCACCGGCTGCCCCGATGCCGCGACGGCGCCCGGCATCCCTTCGCCCCATTTCAAAACGCTGATTTGCTTGACCATATCTTCCGGCAGACCCGCTTGGACGTACAAATGCAAGTGTTCCCGCTTGCCGTCGGCCAAATGAATCCCACCGCCACTCATTCCCGTACTTTCCAGCGCGACTTTGAGTGTGTTGCGCGCGATCTCTTCAATATTCAGCGACGAATTCGCGACTTCGGCCAGCGTGGTAAGTGCGGACAGTTGCCGATTGCGCCGCAGCAACTGTTGCTGGCGCTGGCGCGCCTGCGTGATGTCACGGACGGTGAACTGCACTTCCCGGACCCGTCCACCGACACGGGAGAAAACGTTGCCACTGCTCTGCAAGTCTATCCACGCCCCATCCTTGCGGCGAAAACGGTATTCGACATTACGAATGGATTCGCCACGCAGCAACGCATTGAACGCCCGCCGCACCCTCTCGACATCTTCCGCGTGCACGTAGCCTAATAGATCCGTCCGCACCACTTCGTAGAGCGCATACCCGCAGATCCGCGTAAATGCGTTGTTGGCGTAGCGCGGCCTCCCCGTAATGTCGGTGATGTAAATCGCATCATCCGAGTTCTCCACCAACGCGCGATGTTCTTCCTCGCTGGCGCGCAGATCGCCTTCCAATTGCGCATGGACCATCGCGTTGCCGATCTGGTTGCTGACCACTTCGATGAGATCAACATCCACCTCGTCGAATCTTCGCGCCCTGTACGTGCCCAGCCCCAGCATACCCATGACGAACCCATGCGCTCGAATCGGCACCAGTACCCCCGATTGGAACCCCGCTTGTGCAAGAGTCTTTGAGGGCACGTTCGGTGAACTCACCGTGAAATCCTCGATGACACGCGTTTCGCCGTTTAACACCGCGTCGATATTCTCCGTCCCCTTGCGGAGCACGGCCACCTGGCGCGCAAATGCCTCGTTCACTCCCCGCCACGCAAATATGTGGAGCGCCTGATCTGCATCCTGCCAGATGTACACCGAACCCGCATCGAGCTTCATCACGGCGAGGATCGCGTCGAGGGCGTTATCGGCAATCTCCTTCAGGTCCAGGCTGCGGTTGACCGCGTCGGAAACGAAATTGATCGCCGTCAGGCGCGCATCGCGCAACGGCTTCGACATAGATGTGGTAGCATCAGGGAGTTTCATCGCAGCCCAACCACGACATTAGTTATAGCAGAAAAGCAGTGCTTTTTCACGACTTTATCCCGATAATATGCAAACCCTTTATTATGAGCACATCCGATAAACTCGAAGAGATCTTTCACCTGCAGGAGCAACTCAATAAGCGCATCGGCGTGGACACCGCCAGCATGACCGATGAACAGCGCCAACAATGGGTGCTTAATTATTGCCGCGCCATGTCCCAGGAAGTCGCTGAACTCACCGATAGCGTCCCCTGGAAGTGGTGGGCCAAATACCAGAAATTCGACAAGCAGAACGCCCGCGTGGAAGTCATTGATTTACTGCATTTCCTCATCTCCATCGCGCAGGTCCTCGAGATGACCCCCGCTGACTTCTACGAAGCCTACGCCAAGAAGCACCAGGTCAACCTCGACCGCCAGGACCACGGCTACCACACCAAGGACGAACACGATAGCCGTCACATTTGATCTTCCCGTCGAGCTCCGCGCACCCAGGTCTTCTCCCCCAAATGACAACGGCCTCCTCGGTTGAGGAAGCCGTGCCGATGCGTTGTATCGAAACCGTCCTAGGTCGAAGCAGCGCCTTCTTCTTTCTTCTCGGCAACCTTCTTCTTTGCCTTGGGTGCCTTCGCCTCTTTTGGCTTTGTCTCTTTCGCCTTGGGCTCTTCGGCCGGCTTACCCTGCTCAGGCTCAGGCGCTGCGGTAACCGTGCCGGTCCATTCGAGAATAGCCATCTCCGCGGCATCGCCCAGCCGTTGGCCGACACGGACGATGCGTGTGTATCCGCCATTGCGGTCACCGTGTTGCTTGCCGATCTCGGCAAACAGCTTGGCGACCGCCGGCTTGTGGCGCAGGAATGCCACCGCCCGGCGACGATGATGCAGCGTGCCCTTCTTGGCCAGCGTGACCATCTTGTCCGCATAACGACGTGCCACTTTGGCCTTGGCAATCGTGGTCGTGATACGGCTGTGTTCGATCAGGCTGCACACGAGGTTCGCAAGTGTGGAGCGCCGATGCTGGGATTTCATCCCCAGTTTGGCTGTGCGTTTACGATGTCGCATGGCGTAATGTCCTCTCGATCCGACTGACGCTTACTCCAACACGGGCGCCGGGCCCGCGAGGACCGCGTCGACTCCCTTGTTCACGTCCGGCGCTTCGAGTAACGCCGCGTCAAACTTCATGCCCAGTGTGAGACCCAGCGCAGAGAGCTTCTCCTTGATCTCGTTCAGCGACTTCTTGCCGAAGTTCCGATACTTCAGCATCTCTTGCTCGCTCTTCATGGCCAGTTGGCCCACGGTCGTGATGTTGGCATTGTTCAGGCAGTTGGCCGCGCGGACGCTGAGCTCAATCTCGTTGACGCTCATGTTCAGGATCTTCTTCAGCTTCGCCTGTTCAGCGCTTACCTTCTCCCCGGCTTCCTCGAACTCGATCACGATATTCTTGTCGTAGTCGCAGAAGACATCGAGATGATGCCGCAGGATGTTCGTAGACTGCACCACCGCATCTTCCGGCGTGATGCGCCCATCGGTCCACACTTCGAGGATCAGTTTGTCGTAATCCGTACGTTGTCCCACGCGGGTGTCCTCGATGCTGTACCGCACCCGGCGCACCGGCGAGAACAACGAGTCAATCGCGATCACGCCGATCGGTTGCTCCAACTTCTTGTTCTCCTCCGCCGGACAGAACCCGCGACCGACTTTGACTTCCAATTCGATTTCAAAGTGCATCTTCTTGTCGAGCGTGCAAATGTGCTGGTCGGAATTGAGCACCTCCACCACCTGGTCGCTCTTGATGTCCCCCGCCGTCACAGCCCCCTCCTTATTGACCGTCAGGAATACGACGTGCGGCTCGCGGCTGTGCGATTTTAGCAATACCTTCTTCAGGTTCAGCACGATATCGGTCACGTCCTCGACGACGCCGGGAATGCTCGTGAATTCGTGCGGTGCTCCTTCGATCTTGACGGAACTGATGCCCGCACCTTCGAGCGAGCTGAGCAACACACGTCGCAACGAGTTCCCAATCGTATGACCGTATCCCGCTTCGAGTGGCTCGGCGACGAACTTGGCATACGTCGGCGTGGCCGTCGCGTCATCGCGCGTCAACCGCTTGGGCATTTCAAAACGACCTAATCGAACTGGCATGGCGAACTCTCCTGTGAGCCGGGTTTCCCGCGTCCTAGAAACGCGGACCGACGGCTCGTTGTTGCGTCCGGAACCGGACGCGGATTCTGGTTATCTAGAATAAAACTCGACGATTAACTGTTCATTGACGATTGGCTGAATGTCGTCCCGCGACGGCATGCGCGCAATCTGCGCCCGCAACGCCTCACGGTTAAACGTGATCCAGTCCGGCACGGGCCGAACCTGCGCTGATTCCAGGCTCTTGGTCGCCAGTTGGCGCGTGGCCGCGGTGTCGCGGATTTCGACGACATCGCCCGGCTTGATATTGTACGAGGGCGAAGACACCTTGCGCCCATTGACGCGAATGTGTCCATGGGTGACCATCTGCCGCGCAAATGGTCGCGTGGTCGCATACCCGATCCGGAACACGACGTTGTCCAGCCGGGTCTCAAGCAACTGCAGCAATGTCTCGCCCGTGATACCACGCTTCTTCAACGCCTTCTCGAACATCCGGCGGAATTGCGCCTCCATCAAACCGTATTGATACCGCAACTTCTGCTTCTCCGCCAAACCGAGCCCATAGTCGCTTTGCTTGCGACGGGACTTCTTCGGGCCGTGCACGCCGGGTGGATAGGCGCGGCGCTCCAGGTACTTCGATGGGCCGAAAATCGGCTGACCGAACCGTCGGCTGATGCGAACTCGTGGTCCTTTATATCGTGCCATGGTAACGAAATCTCCTGACTACACGCGGCGGCGCTTCGGTGGCCGACAACCGTTGTGCGGGACGGGCGTCACATCCTTGATCACCGTGATCTCCAACCCGATCGCTTGTAGCGCGCGGATTGCGGCTTCGCGCCCGCTGCCTGGCCCTTTCACCCACACTTCAATTTCCTTCAACCCATGCGCCATGCTCTGGCGCGCGGCGTCCTGGGCGACCAACTGCGCCGCGTATGCCGTGCTTTTGCGCGAACCTTTGAAGCCCACGCGCCCGGCGCTCGACCAGCCGATTACCCTGCCCTTCAAATCCGTAATCGACACAACCGTATTGTTGAAAGTGGCCATGATATGGGCAATGCCCTGAAAGACGTTCTTACTATGCTTGGCCTTGACCACCTTCTTGGCAACTTCACCTTCGGCCAGCGCTTCCGCTGCCGTCGTTGGGACGGCCGGCGCTGCCGGTGCCGCGGCTGCCGCTCCAGGCGCTTCCGTCTTGGCCGGGGCCACAACCGCCTCTGTTGCGGCTTTGGCCTTTGGTTCCTTCGCTTTCGATTCCTCGGATTTCTTTGGTGCTTCCTTAGCCATCGTGCTCCTTCAACTCGTTGCTAAAATAATCAGACCTTGGGGGCCTTCGTTTCCTTGGCGCGAACGACGCCGACCGTCTTGCGCGGGCCTTTACGCGTGCGCGCGTTCGTTGACGTCCGCTGACCGCGAACCGGCAGACCCTTCTTGTGCCGCAAGCCACGGTAACAATTGACGCTCATCAACCGTTTGATGTTCGTCTGAATTTCGCGACGCAAATCGCCCTCGATACGAAAGCCCTGCAGGACCGTCGTCAGATGCGACAGCTGTTCGTCATTCAGGTCTTTCGCGCGCACATTCGGGTCCACGCTCGCCTTTTGACAAACCTGGAGCGCCGTCGTTGGGCCAATGCCATAAATGTAGCGGAGCGCAATCCCGATCTTCTTTTGGTCCGGTACTTCCACACCAATCAATCGTGCCATAGCGATTCCCTACCCTTGCCGTTGTTTGTGGCGCGGGTTGGTGCAGATCACCCGCACCACTCCCTTGCGCCGCACAACCTTGCAGCGCTCACACAACCGTTTTACCGAAGGTTTTACTTTCATATCTGTCCTGCTTCCTTACTGCTCTTTTTGCCGAAATGTAATCCGGCCTTTACTCAAATCGTACGGTGACATCTCGATCATCACCTTGTCGCCCGGCAGTAGCCGGATAAAATGCAGCCGCATCTTACCCGAAACATGCGCCAAAATCCGATGCTTATTCGGCAACTCCACCCGAAACATCGTATTCGGCAGCAATTCGACTACCGTGCCTTCGACTCGTATGGGCTCTTCCTTAGCCACGTCAAAATCTCTGCATCCGCATCCGTTACGAGTACCGTGTGCTCGAAGTGCGCGCTCGGCGCCCTGTCCGCTGATACCACGGTACATCCATCACTCAACATCACCACGTCGCTCGTGCCTGCATTGATCATCGGCTCAATCGCCAACGTCATTCCCGGCTTCAACTTCGGCCCGTCTCCGGCCCGTCCGTAATTGGGAATCTGCGGCTCTTCGTGCATCTTCCGTCCCACTCCGTGCCCCACAAATTCCCGAACTACCGAAAACCCTTCTTTCTCCACCATCGTCTGCACCGCGTTCGAAATATCACCCACCCGATTCCCCGCGCGTGCTGCCGCGATCCCCGCGAACAACGCCCGCTCGGTCACTCGCAACAACTGCTGCGTCCGCGCTTCAACCACTCCCACGGCCACCGTCGTTGCGTTGTCGCCCACAAACCCATCCACAATAATTCCCACATCCAAACTGATGATGTCACCGTACTGGATCCGACGCTTGCTCGGGATCCCGTGTACCACTTCCTCGTTTACCGATACACAAATGTGTCCCGGATATCCCTTGTACCCGAGAAACGGACTCTTGCCGCCACATTTCGCGATCAACTCTGCCGCTACTTCATTCAATTCCGCGGTCGTGCGTCCCGGCTGCACCTCATGCGCAACCCCAGCCAGAATCTCTGCGGCCGCGTTGCACGCAACCCGCATCCGCTCAATCTCATCTGCCGTCTTGATGACGATCACGATTCTAATAACCCCGCAATTTCCGCGAACACTTTGTCCTTCGATTGGCCGCCGTCCACGCGCTTCAGGATTCCGGCGCGTTCGTAATGCTCCACCACATCAAGCGTCAATTCCCGATAAATATCGAGCCGCTTCCGAACGGTCTCCGTCGTGTCGTCTGCGCGTCGCACCAGTGTCCCCCCGCATTGATCGCACAAACCGGACCGTTGCGGCGGCACCAGCCTTTTATGATACAGCGCCCCGCACTTTTCGCAACTCAGTCGCCCCAGCACACGGTCGAGGATGTCAGCCTCACTGGCATCCAGCAGAACCGCCACGCCAACCGGCAGCCCCTTCTCCTCAAGAAGCCGGTCAAACGCCTGCGCCTGCGCTCGTGTGCGCGGAAACCCGTCAAAAATGAATCCGCTGTCGCGCCCGTGCTCGTCCAGCCACAGCCGCACAACCTCCATCGTAACGTCGTCGGGCACCAACTGCCCTTTGTCAATGAACTGCTTTGCCGCTTCGCCGACCGGGCCGCCCTTGCGGATCGCCGCCCGAAACATCTGTCCCGTTGACACATGCGGCACACCGAGCGCCGCGCTCAAGGCCATCGCCGCTGTTCCCTTGCCCGACGCTGGCGGCCCCAAAAACACCATGCGGTGGTGACTCATCGTCACCTCTCCCGCCGCCGTCAGCGGCGACCTCGCAGCCGCCCCTTGCGCAAAAAGCCGTCGTAATGGCGCATCACCAGGTGAGACTCGACCTGGCGCATCGTGTCCAGCATCACGCCGACAGTAATCAACAGGCTCGTTCCACCGAAAAAACTCGCCGTCAAATATGGCAGACCCATGTCCTGTGACAAAATGTACGGAATCACCGCGACAATCGTCAAGAACAGCGCCCCCGCCAGTGTCACCCGTGTCATCACATGATCCAGGTACTCCGCCGTCGGCCGACCCGGTCGAATTCCGGGAACGTATCCGCCGTACTTCTTCAAGTCGTCCGCAATCTGCAATGGATTGAATTGTGTCGCCACCCAAAAATAGGAGAAGAACAGAATCATCAACCCGTACAGACTCAGGTGCAGCCACTGGCCCTCGACCAATCTCCGTGACAAGTTCTGGAACAACGGCATCTGCAACATCGAGAACAGCTTGGCGGGAAACAACAGAATCGCCTGTGCGAAAATGATCGGCATTACGCCGGAATAATTGATCTTCAACGGCATGAATGTCTGGCCGCCACCGAGCATCTTCCGTCCCACCATCCGCTTCGCGTATTGCACGGGAATCTTTCGCTGCGATTCGGTGACCGCGATGACCGCCGCCGTTACTACTACCGCCATCACCAGCAAGAATACCGCATGCAGAACATTGAATTTGCTCTCGGGTCCGACAAACAAGCGCCACGTGAACAGGATGGCCCGCGGCAACCGGTCGACAATCCCCACCGTGATGATAATCGACATCCCGTTGCCGATTCCCCGTTCCGTGATCTGCTCGCCAATCCACATCAGCAAGATTGTCCCGCTGGTGATGGTAATCACCGTCAACGCCTCAAAAGCGATTCCGGGATTTACCACCAGAACCCCAGTAAACCCGGGGAACAACTGGCCCGGATGCTCGAAGGCCTTGGATGCCAGCCACCCCTGAAGGATGCATAGACCCACAGTCATATAACGCGAATACTGGATGATCTTGGCCCGCCCTGTCTCGCCCTCCTGCTTCAGCCGTTCCAGGGACGGGATAAGCGCCGTCATCAGCATCATGATAATCGACGCGCTGATATACGGCATCACGCCGAGGGCAAACACCGCGCACTGTTGCAGCGCGCCGCCCGTGAGCATATTCGCCAAGCCGATGATACTGCCGCCCACGTTCTGCTGGACGTGCTCCATGTACTGGTTTAGCTCGGTCGGGTTGACCCCCGGGCACGGAATATTCGCGCCCAAACGTGCAATGGCCACCATGCCCAGCGTGAACAGAATCCGTCGCCGCAGTTCGGGGATTTTCCAGCAGTTGAGGAAGGCGGAGAACATACGTTGTCAAAGAGCGCCCGTTACTTCTCTCCTGCGGGTGTCTTCGCCGTCGCGACCGGTGCTGCTTCTTGGTGATGAATGCTGCGTAGCGTCAATTCTTCGCACTGGCCGCCCGCCTTGGTAATCTTTTCGCGCGCCGAGGCACTAAAGCGGTGGGCCTTCACCGTAAGCTTCTTCTTCAGTTCTCCATTGCCAAGCACTTTCACACCTTCCCAGAACCGCTTGTCAGCCAACCCGGCCTCGACCAGTGTCTCTGGGGTGACTGTCGCGCCGTCGTCGAAAGCATTGAGTTGATCGACGTTGATAATCGTGTAATTCGTGCGGAAAATCTTGTTATTGAACCCGCGCTTGGGAATCCGGCGGATCAACGGCATCTGGCCGCCTTCAAACCCGAGCCGGATCGTGCCGCCGGAACGCGCCGTTTGCCCCTTACCGCCGCGTCCGCTGGTCTTGCCGTGCCCCGAACTCTCGCCGCTGCCCAACCGCTTGGTGCGGTGCTTCGCTCCCGGCCTGGGCTTCAAATTGTGCAATCGCATGGTCATGTTAGCTCGCTCCCGCACCGGGGTGTCGCGACATACCTCGCACCCGGAAAATCTCTTCCCGCGGACGCAGTTGCAGCAACGCGTCGATCGTCGCTTTCACCACGTTCACCGCGTTGCTCGAACCCAACGACTTCGTCAGCACGTCCCGTACGCCCGCGGCTTCGATGACCGCGCGAACGCCCCCGCCTGCAATCACGCCCGTGCCGGGCGATGCAGGCTTCAACAACACGCGCCCTCCTCCAAATACACCCATCACTTCGTGCGGGATTGTCGAGTTCCTCAAATTCACCGAGACCATGGCTTTCTTCGCCTGGTCCGTACCCTTGCGGATGGCATCCGCCACTTCGTTGGCCTTGCCGAAACCCCAACCGACACGGCCCCGACGGTCGCCGGCGACCACCAGTGCGCTGAAATGAAAACGGCGTCCGCCCTTCACCACCTTTGCGCTGCGGTTGACGAATACCACCTTCTCAGTGATCTCGCCGCCGCCACGGTCCAGTTCGACTCCCAATTCCTCGACCACCGCCACCGGTAAACCGTCCTTGTCCGTGGCCGCAACCGGTTTTGCAATCTTTGGTCTCTTGTCAGGTGCCATATTAGAATTTCAATCCTGCTTCGCGTGCCGCGTCCGCCAACGCTTTGACGCGTCCATGATACCGCAACCCGCCGCGGTCGAACACGACTGCGGTGATTTTCTTCGCCTTCGCCTGTTGCGCGGCCAACTGTCCGACCTTCTTCGCGCCGTCAATCGTGCCCTTCGCGCCCTTCAAGTCAGGCGCGGCTGTGCTCGCTGAGGCCAGCGTCACGCCGTTGACGTCGTCGATCAATTGCACATAAATATGCCTGCCCGTCATGCAAATGCTCATCCGCGGACGTTCCGCCGTGCCGCGGACCTTCTGCCGCAGCCGCAGGTGCCGCCGATATCGTGCTTCAACTCTGGTTCGTGGAATCATAACTCAACACCCAAATTAGCCGCCCGCCGTGGTTACGGTCTTGCCCGCCTTGCGGCGCACTTGTTCGCCGACATAGCGGATCCCCTTGCCCTTGTAAGGCTCGGGTGGATAGAAACGCCGAATCCGGGCCGCTACTTCGCCCACCATCTGTTTGTCCGCACCTTCAATCGTGATCTCGGGCTTCTTGTCCTGCGTGTCCGCCACCGAGACTTTTACGCCCTTCGGAATTGCGAACACGATCGGATGTGAATACCCAAGGGACATCTGCAAATTCGTCCCTTGCACCGCGGCGCGGAAACCCACGCCTTCGACCAGCAACTTCTTCATGTACCCTTCGTTGACGCCCTGGACCATGTTGGCGATCAAACTCCGCGATAGCCCCCACCGCGACTTGCCAACGCGATCCATCTGCGCGGTGCTGGCCACCACTTTGCCGTCCTTGACCTCCACCTTGATCGGCGAGGGCACCGTCCACTCCAACTTGCCCTTTGGCCCTTCCACGTGGACTGTCTGGCCCTTCACTTCGACCTTGGTCTTGGCCGGAATCTCAACTGGTTTTTTGCCAATTCGTGACATAATGCATCACCAGACGTACGCCAAAATCTCTCCCCCGACATTCGCTTTCTTGGCTTCGCGGCCGGTCATGATACCGCGCGAAGTCGTCAAAATCGAAATCCCCATCCCTCCGAGCACGCGCGGAACTTCCTGCGAACCCGAGTACCGCCGTAGTCCCGGTTTGCTCACGCGCTTGATCCCGACAATCGCACGCTCCTTGCCGACAATCTTCAACTGGATCTTCAATACTTGCCGGCCGTTCTCGAGCTTCTCGGCGTAAAAATCTGCGATGTAGCCTTCCCGCTTCAATACTTTCGCAATCTCCGCCTTCAACCGCGAATACGGCATCACCACTTCCGGCTTCAGCGCGCTATTCGCGTTGCGAATCCGCGTCAACATGTCGCCAATGGAATCAGTTATGTTCATCAAATCACCAGCTAGCCTTCACCACGCCGGGCACCTTGCCCTGGCTGGCCAGTTCACGGAAACAAATGCGGCAAATCTTGAACCGGCGGATATACGCGCGCCGACGGCCACAGTTCTGGCAGCGGTTATACGCCCGCGCCTTGAACTTGGCTGGTCGACGCTGTTTCACTTCCCAAGTCAGTTTCGCCATAACTCGATCCTCTAACTACTGAATGGCATCCCGAGCAGTTTAAGAAGCTCCTTGGCTTCCGCATCGGTATTTGCCGTCGTCACAATCGTGACGTCCATCCCGAGATTGTGTTTGATCTTGTCCAGTTCGACCTCGGGGAAAATTGTCTGGTCTTTCACACCCATCGTGTAACTGCCACGACCATCGAATCCCCGGGGACTCATCCCGCGGAAATCGCGAATCCGCGGCAACGCGGCGTTGAAAAACCGCTCCAGGAATTCGTACATGCGATTCCCCCGCAACGTCACCTTGGCGCCGACGGGCATGCCTTCGCGCACTTTGAAATTCGAGATGCTTTTCTTCGCCTTGGTAACCAGCGCCTTCTGGCCCGTGATGGTGGCCAACTCCTGCTGGGCCTCGTTGATCACATCCTTGTCGTGGTTGGCGTTTACGCCCATGTTGACCACGACCTTCTCCACCTTCGGCACCTGCATCCGATTAGCGTAGCGACCGCCCTTCATGAGCTGCTCCACCACGTCTTTTTTGTAAAATTCGTATAGCTGCGCCATAACCCTCGATTACGCCTCCGTCACGGCCGGCGTACCCCCATGCTTCTTGCGCCGCGCTTCGTAACGTTCCTGCTTCATCACTTTGGATATGTGAATCGACCCTTCCTTCGTAATAATCCCGCCTTTGGGATTATCCTGGCTCTTGCGCAACGCCTTCTTAATGACGTTGACTCCCTCAATGAGAACCCGCTGCTTGGCGGGAAATGTCGCCAATACCTTCCCGATCTTGCCGCGGTCCTCACCCGAAAGCACCACCACCATGTCGTTTTTCTTTACAGTCACATTCTTCATGGCCTACAACACCTCGGGAGCAAGGGAGATGATCTTGGTGAAATTCTTATCACGCAATTCACGCGCGACCGGCCCAAAAATGCGCGTCCCTCTCGGGTTGAGCTGGTCATCGATGATCACCACCGCATTGTTGTCGAACCGTACGTACGAACCGTCCGCGCGGCGCAACGCCGATTTCGTGCGGACCACCACGCACGTCACGACCTCGCCCTTCTTGACTGTCCCGTCGGGTGCAGCCTCTTTCACATGGGCCTTGATCACGTCCCCGACCCGCGCATACCGCTTCTGGTGTCCGAGCACGCCGATCGCCCACGCGACGCGTGCGCCGGTGTTGTCCGCGACATCCAAATGTGTTCGGATCTGGATCATACTTCAATCTTCTCAATCTTCGTCGCCTTCTCCATCACTTCCGCCAGGCGCCAGCGCTTCAATTTGCTGAGTGGCCGTGTCTCAACAATTCGCACTTTGTCGCCCAACCCCGCTTCGCTCTTCTCGTCGTGCGCGTAGAACTTCTTGTACATCGTCATGACTTTCTGGTACCGCGGATGACGGACCCGCCGTGAGACTTCGACCACGATGGTCTTATCCATCTTGTCGCTGACGACTTCGCCTACCAGCTCTCGTTTCTTGCTCTCGATTGTTGCTTGATCCGCCATAGGTATCCGAAATGTTTCCGCCCGTCAGCGCCGTTACTTGACCCCTGCCGGCGCCATCTTGAGTTCTCTTTGCCGCAGTATGGTCTCGATGCGCGCCATGTCGCGCCGCACTTCGCGGATACGACTGGGACGCTCGAGCCGGGCCGTCTGCTGCTGAAGCCGCAGGTTGAACAACTCCTGCCGAAGGTCACGCAGTTTGGCCTGCGCCTCCGCATCTGTCAACTCACGGATTTCCTTTGCTTTCATATCGCCGCCTACCGTCTTGCTAGAAACCGCGTCGAAATCGGTAGCTTGGACGCCGCCAGTCGAAACGACTCGCGCGCCAACAGCTCCGTCACGCCGCCCAACTCAAATAGTACGTTTCCGGGCCGTATCACCGCCACCCATGTCTCCGGTGGGCCTTTGCCTTTGCCCATGCGCGTCTCAGGTGGCCGCTTCGTGATCGGCTTGTCCGGGAACACCCGGATCCACAGTTTCCCGCGTCGCTTCATGTTGCGCGATAACGCAACGCGACACGCCTCGATTTGCGTCGTCGTCACCCACGCGCGTTCCAGCGCCTGCAGCCCGTATTCGCCAAAGGCGACCGTCGCGCCCCGCCATGCCGTGCCGGTGCGGCTGCCGCGCTGGGCTTTCCGATACTTCACTCTCTTCGGCATCATTGGCATGACTTCAAAATCCTTCTGTTAACTCATTCGCGTTACGCCGTCGGCGCAGGTCCGACCGGCAATGGCGCGGGTTGCGCCTGTACCACCGGCCGCAACGGCCGTTCACCCTTGCACACCCACACTTTTACCCCAATCTTGCCATACACCGTTTGCGCTTCCGCGAAACCGTAATCAATGTCCGCCCGCAACGTGTGCAGCGGGATCTTGCCGACACGATACTTCTCGTGACGCGCCAACTCGGCGCCACCCAGACGGCCACCACAGGCCACCTTGATGCCTTGCGCGCCAAAATCCATCGCCGTCTGCACCGCCTTCTTCATCGCCCGACGGAAACTGATACGCCGTTCCAACTGTAGCGCGATGTTCTCCGCCACGAGTTGCGCATCGGTCTCGGGCGTCTTGACTTCCACGATATCCACGTAGATTTCCTTGCCCGTCAACGCGGCCAGTTCTTCCTTCAGCTTGTCGATCTCCGCGCCCTTGCGGCCGATGACAATCCCTGGGCGAGCGGTCGAGATTGTGATCCGCGCCCGGTTCGCATACCGCTCAATGGCAATCTTCGGGACCGCTGCCGACGCCAGCTTCTTCTTCACAATATCGCGAATCTTGATGTCTTCGAGCAACAGTGGTGCGTAGTCCTTTTTGTCGGCGTACCACTTCGACAGCCAATCCTTCGTGACTGCCACTCGAAAACCAATTGGATTCGTTTTTTGTCCCATAGATTATTGTCCGTCCGTCAACACGATCTGTATGTGCGTTGTCCGCTTGATGATCGGTCCCGCACTACCGCGCGCCTTGGGCTGATAGCGCTTCAGCCGCGGCCCTTCGTTGGCCACCGCCTCTTTCACCAACAGCAGCGCCGCGTCCAGTTTGTGGCTGTTCGGGTCGGTCGCGTTGGCGATCGCCGATTTCAACGTCTTTTCAATCATCCGCGCCGACTTGCGCGGAATCACCCGCAGCACTTCCAACGCATTCGACGCGCTCAATCCCTGGATCAGCCGCGTCACTTGACCGACCTTCGAGGGACTCATCTTCGCGTATTTCGTTATCGCTCTTACTTCCATAAATCCATTTTTACGAATTCTTCGACACGCGCGCGACGTCTCCCGTCTTGAGCGTGATCTTCTTCTCCGTCCGTTCAATCAACGCGCCGCAAATCCGTTGGCGCACATCCACAATCTTCAATTCCGCTATTACCAGGTCGCCGCGCAACACCACCACCGGCATCCCGATCCGCGCGCCCTGCAGCAATCCCACATTCAGGACCACCAGGCGCAGGTCCGGGTTTACCGACAGCACCGTTGCCGCACCGAGCGTTCCTTCCGTCTGTCCGCCCCCCACGGCGGTCTTACTCGTCTCGGCGATCGACGGCCGACCCGCGGTCGCCAGCAGTGACTTCGTTCGCGCCACTTCACCGGCAATATCGCCCTGCTTCTGGACGGCGTCGAGCAACCTCTGCAGTTGCTCCATCAACCGTTGCCGTTCCACTTCCGCGAGGTACAACGCGCGCACGCTCTCGACGAGTTGCCGCTGCGTCTGCCTCGCGCTGTCATCGGCAAAATTGACGCCGAGCGCCTGTGCCCGCAATTGCGCTTCTCGCCATTGCTTCTGGAACAGTTCGCTTTCCGTCCGGGCCACCGCCAGGTTCTCGGTCAGCAGGCGAATCACTGTTTCGCGTTGCTCGAGCTCCGTCTTCAACCGCTCGTTGTCGCTGGTCAGCTTCTCGACCAGCACTGGCAACTCATCGGTAGACGGCGGCGCTCCCCCGGTGGCCAACGGCCATGTTACTGCAAAGAACAAACCAAATGCACAAACTTTCGTTCGCGTGCCGAGTGCGGGCACAACTGGCTCCCGGCCGCGTTACTTCGCGACCGCCTTCTCCGTGTGGGCGCCGTGCGCCTTGAACGTACGGGTCGGCGAAAACTCGCCCAGGCGATGTCCTACCATGTTCTCGGTCACGAACACCGGCGTGTGCACCTTGCCATTGTGTACCAGAAACGTGTGTCCCACGAACTCGGGGACAATCATCGAACGTCGTGACCATGTCTTGATGGGCTTCTTGTCGCTCGCCCTCATCATCTCGACCTTCTTCATCAGATGGTCGTCAACAAAGGGGCCTTTTTTCAGGGAACGTCCCATTATTTCTTCCTTCTCTCCACAATCATCCCGTTTGAGTACTTCTTCCGGCGGCGCGTCTTTCCGCCCTTTGCCAGCTTGCCCCAGGGTGAAACCGGATGGTGCCACCCGCCACCACCCTTGCTCTTCCCCTGGCCGCCGCCCATCGGGTGATCCACCGGATTGCGCGCCATGCCGCGCGAAATACCCCGCCGACCCAGCCAGCGGTTTCGTCCTGCTTTCCCCAACATGATATTGATGTGATCGGTGTTGCCAATCTGTCCGATCGTCGCGTAGCACTCTCGGTTGACCAACCGAATCTCGCCCGAGGGCAATTTCACGGTGACGTAATCGCCTTCGCTGGCGGTGATCTGCGCCGCCAGCCCGGCGCTGCGGCACATCTGTCCGCCATGCCCGCGATGCAACTCAATGGTATGGATCGGCATGCCCGGAATGATCTTCTTCAGTGGCAACGCGTTGCCAACCGATAGTTCTGCATCGGGCCCGCTCATCACCTTCGCGCCCACCTGCAATTCCAGCGGCGCGATGATGTAACGTTTCTCGCCGTCCTTGTACTTCAACAGGGCAATGCGGGCGGAGCGGTTCGGGTCGTACTCAATCGCTTCCACCACCGCCTCCACACCAATCTTGTCGCGCTTGAAATCAATGATGCGATAGCGCTGTTTGTGGCCGCCGCCGATCCCGCGCGACGTCATGCGGCCTACATTATTCCGACCACCCGTCCTGCGTTTCGCCACCGTCAACTTGGCTTCCGGCTTGTGTTTCGTGATTTCCGCGAAATCAGATAGCACCGTGCCGCGCAGCGATGGTGTCAACGGTCTAAATGTCTTGAGTCCCATAAATCGCTAGCTCAATTCGATCTTGTCGCCCTCTTTGAGGGTGACGATTGCCTTTTTCCAACCGGGCGTCCGTCCGAATTGCATCGTCCGCTCGCGGCGCGCCTTGCCACGCACGTGCATCGTGTTCACCCGGACCACCTTCACTTTAAACAATTGTTCCATGGCCCGTTTCACATCCAGCTTGTTCGCTCGCTTGTCGACGACAACCTGATACTGATTCGCCGACTCGGTTTGCGCCGTCGCCTTCTCGGTGATGCGCACGGTCCTGACTACTGAGTATGGATCCTTCATCAGTCTTACCCCACCCGTGCGCGAAGCTTCTCGAGCCCGGCCTTTGTCGTGACGATCTTTTCGTACCGTAACAACTCATACACGTTCACGGAATCCGCCGGTTCGACCTGTACATTCGGCACATTCCGCGACGCCAACTTCAAGTTCTTGTCCACCTGGTCTGTCACGACCAATGTCGGTGCGTTCTTTGCCCCGATCTTGGCCACGATACTTGCAAAATCTTTCGTCTTATGGCTCGCCAGCTTCAATTCGTCCACTACAACGATATCGCCCGCCAACAGCCGTTCACTCAGGGCTTTGCGAAACGCCAGCGCTTTGACCTTCTTCGGCACGTTGATCGTGTAATCGCGGGGTTTCGGCCCGAACACCACACCGCCGCCACGCCACAACGGCGAGGCAAATGATCCCGCTCGCGCCCGTCCCGTGCCCTTCTGTTTCCACGGCTTCTTGCCGCTGCCGTGCACTTCGCTGATTTGCTTTGTGCTGGCCGTGCCGAGCCGCTGGTTTGCCATGTACGCCGTCACGGTGTCATGCACGGCTTGCGTACCTTTGCCGTCCTTGATCAACAACTCGTCAGCAAATTCGACTTCACCGTTCGCCTGACCGGAACTATTCACAACCGGCAGCTTCATGATTTCGCCGCCTTTGCCGCGGGTTGGGGTTTCTTCTTCGCGTGGCGAACCACTACAAACGCGCCGGTCGCGCCGGGCACCGCACCTTCGATCAGCAGCAGGTTCTCCGCCTCGCGGACTTGCACCACGCGCAGGTTCTGCGTGGTCACCTTGACGTCGCCCATGTGGCCGGGCATCCGCATGTTCTTAAATACGCGGCCGGGGAACAGACGTTGCCCAATCGCCCCCCCACGACGATGCCAGCCTTTCGCGCCGTGGGTCATATCGCCACCGGCGAACTTATGCCGCTTGACGACGCCCTGAAAACCCTTGCCCTTGCCGACACCAATCACGTCCACATATTGACCAGGCTGAAATTCTTTCACGGTGATATTGTCACCGACATTAAACTGGATCGCTTCATCGGTGCGGTACTCGCGGATAAACCGGGCGGGAGCTGCGTTCGCCTTCTTGCAGTGACCAACGAGCGCCTTAGTGGCCTTGTTTTCCTTGCGCGCACCCAGTCCCAACTGTACCGCATGATACCCGTCATTCTCCGGCGTCTTTTTCTGCAACACCGTGCAGGGGCCCGCCTCAATGACCGTCACGCCAACCATATTGCCGTTCGCGTCGAACAATTGCGCCATCCCAAGTTTTTTGCCGAGAAGTTCCATGACTAAATCTTGATGGTAATGTCCACGCCCGCGGGAAGGTTCAGTTTCTTCAATTCATCCACCGTCTTCGCCGTCGGGTCGATGATATCGAGCAAGCGTTTGTGCGTCCGCATCTCAAACGACTCCATCGACTTCTTGTCCGCGTGCGGCGAGCGATTGACCGTGTGCCGCCAGATGTCGGTCGGCAACGGAATCGGCCCGGCCACCTTCGCGCCCGTACGCTTGGCGGTTTCCACGATGTCGTGCGCCGATTGATCGAGCAGGCGGTGGTCGTATCCTTTAAGGCGAATTCGTATGCGCTGGTTGGTCATTTCTTCGGTTGCCCCGCTCTCGTGTTGCCACCGCTGTTCTTATCCAAAATCGCCTTGAGCACACTTTCCGGCACTTTCTCAAACGCCGCCGGCTCCATCGAGTAACTCGCGCGGCCCTTGGTCAAGGACCGCAACGCCGTGGCGTAGCCGAACATTTCGGCCAGTGGCACTGTGGCATGGACGATGGTCGAATTCGCGCGCGACTCAATGTGACTGATCTTCCCGCGACGGCTGTTCAGGTCGCCGACCACGTCACCCATGTGTTCCTCGGGCGTGATGGCTTCGACGTCCATGATCGGCTCGAGCATGATCGCGCCTGCCTTGCGCGCGGCTTCCTTGAAAGCGAAGCTGCCTGCCATCTTGAACGCGATTTCCGAGCTGTCCACTTCATGAAACGTGCCGTCGATGATCTGGATCTTGATATCCACCATCGGATAGCCGCCCAGTATACCGGTCTGCGCGGCTTCGATGATTCCGTCTTCGACTGCGCCAATAAATTCCCTCGGAATCGCGCCGCCGACGACTTCGTCCTCGACCACGATGCCGCTGCCTTTTTCGCCGGGCTCAACGGTAACAACGGCATGACCGTACTGACCACGACCGCCTGATTGACGGATAAATTTGCCTTCGGCCTCAGCGGCTTTGGTAATCGTTTCGCGATAGGCGACCTGCGGTTTGCCCGCCGTGGCGCCCACGTTAAACTCGCGGAACATGCGATCCTTGATGATGTCCAGGTGCAACTCACCCATCCCGGAAATAATGGTCTGGCCGGTTTCCTGGTCAGTCGTCAGGCGGAACGTGGGGTCTTCTTCCGCCAACCGCTGCAGCGCGGTCGACATCTTGTCACGGTCGGCTTGCGTGTTCGGCTCGATGGCCATCGAAATCACCGGCTCGGGGAAGGTGATCGACTCGAGCAAGACCGGATGCTCATCATCGGAAACTGTGTCGCCGGTCGTGACGTTCTTCAAGCCAACGAGCGCGCCGATGTCACCCGAGTAACAAACGTCGATTTCCTGACGATGGTTGGCGTGCATTTCCAACAGGCGGCCAATACGTTCGCGCTTGTTGTTGCGTGGATTATAGACCGTCATGCCCTTGATCACTTTGCCGGAATATACCCGGAAGAAAATCAGCCGGCCCGCGTACGGATCCGTCCAAATCTTGAATGCCAACGCACAGAACGGCCCGCTATCATTGGCAGATCGCGTCTCTGGCTCCTTGCTGTCAGGGTTAATCCCAATAATATCGGGGACATCGAGAGGCGAAGGCAGGTAATCAACCACGGCATCGAGCAAGGGTTGCACCCCTTTGTTCTTGAACGCTGCCCCACAAATCACCGGCACCAATTCGTTTTTGATCGTCAACCGTCGAATCCCCGCCTGGAGTTGCTCCACGGTGATCGTCTTGCCTTCGAGGTAGAGGTGCATCAACTCCTCATCCTTCTCAGCCACCGCCTCCACCAGCTTCGCATGGGCGATGTCCGCCGCAGCCTTCATATCGGCCGGTATCTCCACCACATCGAAGGTTGCACCCAGTTCCTCGCCCGACCATGTGATGGCCTTCATCTTGACGAGATCGATTACACCCTTGAAGTCGGCTTCCTTGCCGATCGGGATCTGGATCGGCACGGCATTTGCCGCCAGGCGTTCGCGCATCTGGGAGACGGCGGCTTCAAAGTCCGCGCCGGTACGGTCCATCTTGTTCACGAACGCGATTCGCGGGACCTTGTACTTGTTCGCCTGTCGCCAGACAGTTTCGGATTGGGGCTCCACGCCGCCGACCGCGCAGAATACCGCGCAGGCTCCATCGAGCACCCGCAAGCTGCGTTCAACCTCGACGGTAAAATCCACGTGACCGGGAGTATCGATGATGTTAACGCGATGCTCACGCCAGAAACAAGTCGTCGCCGCGCTCGTGATCGTAATCCCGCGTTCGCGCTCCTGCTCCATCCAGTCCATGGTCGTCGTGCCCTCGTGCACTTCGCCCACTTTATAGACTTTGCCCGTGTAAAACAGAATGCGCTCGGTCGTCGTCGTCTTGCCAGCGTCGATGTGCGCACAAATCCCGATGTTCCGGGTGCGCTCCAACGGCACCAGCCTGTGCGCTGATTCCTTCGCCTTCTGTCCTGCTACTTGTTTCGGTTGTTCTAACACAGCCTGCATTTTCTGCTTACGAATGTTAACGGTTTACCAAATTTCACGACAGCACAACCGTGGCTCGTCCAAGCGGGTGAATTCACCTCCGGACTACCAGCGGTAGTGCGCAAACGCACGGTTGGCCTGCGCCATCTTGTGCGTATCTTCGCGCTTCTTCACGGACGAGCCCGTATTATTGGACGCATCCAAAATTTCTGACGCCAGGGCGTCGGTCATAGCCGTGCCTTTGCGTGAGCCGGCATACTGGATCATCCACCGCATCGCCAGCGCTTCCTGGCGGTCGATGGATACCTCCACCGGCACCTGATAATTGGCGCCGCCCACCCGGCGTGATTTTACTTCCAGCCTCGGTTTCACATTCTCCAACGCCGCCTGCAGCACATCCAGCGGATTTTTGTCCTTGGCCTTCTCCGCGATCCGCTCGAACGCGCCATACACAATCCGTTCCGCCACGGACTTCTTGCCGCTCTTCATGATGCACGTGATCAGGCGCGTAACCGTCTCGCTGTTAAAGCGCACGTCACGCACTCTCGGTCGTCTATCTGCTCTTCGTCTCCGCATACTCGAAATTCTCTTTTAACCAGTTCAGGCAGCCTTCTTCGCCGTTTCCTTCGGTCGCTTCACTCCATACTTGCTCCGGCTACGGCGTCTCTTTTCCACACCCATCGCATCCAGAGTGCCGCGCACAATGTGATAGCGCACACCCGGCAAATCCTTTACGCGTCCGCCACGCACCAGCACAATCGAGTGCTCCTGCAGATTGTGCCCCTCATCCGGGATATACGCAATCACTTCGATGCCATTGGTCAGACGTACCTTCGCAACTTTTCGCAAGGCCGAGTTTGGCTTCTTCGGCGTGCGCGTCATCACCTGCAGGCATACCCCGCGACGTTGCGGGCATCGCCCCAACGCCGGCGCTTTCGACTTCGCCTTTAGTTGGCGACGGCCTTTACGAACTAATTGACTAATTGTTGGCATTTGCTAACCCGTTGAGTGCCACATTCTTGGTGGTCCAAGGAGCGCGAAAACTACCACACGCCTCGATGCAACGCAAGCCCTTTTGGGAGGCCTCGCTCTAGATTACGGCCTCCTCTGGTTGTGCTTCAGCTTTTTCCTCGTGCACGGGCTCGACTGGCTCGACCGGCTCCCCTAGCAAGACCAGCTTCAGCCCGCGATGCCTGCTAAATCCTGTCCCCGCGGGTATCAAGTGACCCATGATCACGTTCTCCTTGAACCCCCGCAGGTTGTCTACGCGCCCAAGGGTCGCCGCTTCCGTCAGCACGCGGGTCGTGTCCTGGAACGACGCGGCGCTGATGAATGACTCGGTTTCCAATGACGCCTTCGTGATTCCGAGCAGCACCGGTTGCGCTTCCGCCGGCTTGCCGCCCGCCTCCGCCACCCGCTTGTTCTCCTCTTCAAACGTCACTTTATCGATCTGGTCGCCCCAGAGGAAACGGGTGTCGCCCGGGTCAACGATGCGGACTTTGCGCAGCATTTGGCGCACAATGATCTCAATGTGCTTGTCGTTGATCTCGACGCCCTGCAGGCGATACACCTCCTGCACGTCGTTGACCAAATACTCTTGCAAGTCCTGCGGACCGCACACTTCCAGAATTTCGTGCGGAACCACCGGGCCTTCGGTCAATTGCTGGCCCTTCTTGACCGAGTCACCACGGAACACAATGATGTGCTTCGAATGCGGAATCAAGTGCTCCTCTTCCGCGCCGGTCTTCGGGTCTTTCACGATGATTCGACGTTTGCCGCGGACTGTCCCCGCAAAGTCCACAATGCCGTCGATCTTCGCAATCTCAGCGGCGTCTTTCGGCCGTCGGGCCTCGAACAACTCCGCCACGCGCGGCAAGCCGCCCGTGATGTCCTTCGTCTTGAAGATCTTTCGCGGCGTCTTGGCTACCAATGCGCCCGGTTCCATCCGGCTGCCCTCTTCAACCACGATGTGCGCCCCGGCGGGAATCGAATAGAATGAAATGACGTCGCCGCTGTCGTTCACGAGGTTGACCTGTGGATGCAAATCTTCCTTGTGCTCGATGACGACCGTGCCCATCAGGCCCGTTGCCTCATCCAACTCGCGCTTGACGGTGATGCCCTCGATCAGGTCGTGGAACTTAACGGTGCCCGCGACTTCCGAAAGCACGGGTACGTTGTACGGATCCCACTGCACGAAGACGTCGCCTTTCTTCACGCGACCGCCGTCCGCCGCCGCGATCTCCGCGCCGACCACAACCGAATACCGTTCCAACTCGCGTCCTTCGTCGTTGCTAACGGTGACCTGGCCGTTCTTGTTCAGTACCACCCAGTTGCCTTCCGCCCGTTGCACGGCGCGCAAGTCCTGGTAGTGAACGACCCCATCGTTCTTCGCCTTGATCTGTGGCTGCTTGAATACCTGGCTCGCCGTGCCGCCGATGTGGAAGGTACGCATGGTGAGCTGTGTGCCCGGCTCGCCAATCGATTGCGCCGCAATGATGCCGATCGCCTGACCAAGTTTCACCATCTTGCCGGTAGCGAGATTGCGTCCGTAGCACATGCCGCACACTCCACGACGCGACTCGCACGTGAGTACCGATCGAATCTTGATGCGCTCGATGCCGAGCTTGTTGATGGCCTCCGCCGCTGCCTCATCGACCTCGGTGTTCGCCTTGACAATCTTCTTCTTGCTGATCGGGTCGACGATGTCTTCCGCGGCGATCCGTCCGATGATGCGTTCGCTCAGCTTGACGACTTCGTCTTCGCCCTCATAAATCGGCTTGACCCAAATACCGTTGACCGTGCCGCAATCTTCTTCGAGCACAATGACGTCCTGCGCCACATCAACCAGTTTGCGGGTGAGATAACCCGAGTCTGCCGTCTTCAGCGCCGTATCCGCCAAACCTTTGCGCGCGCCATGCGTGGAGATGAAGTACTCCAGCACGCTCAAGCCTTCGCGGAAGTTCGAGAGGATCGGGCGCTCGATGATTTCACCGGAAGGTTTGGCCATCAACCCGCGCATGCCCGCGAGCTGGCGAATCTGCTGGCGTGAACCGCGCGCCTTGCTGTCCACCATCATAAACACGGGATTCAACTCCGCGCGGCCTTGATTGTATTCCATCGCGGCATACATGATGTTGGAGATCTTGTCAGTCGCGTGCGTCCAGATATCGATGATCTTGTTATAGCGTTCGCCATCCGTAATGATACCGCGACGATATTGTTTCTCGACGTCGGCCACATCTTTGAGTGCCTCGTTGATCGCCACTTGCTTTTCTTTCGGGACAATCATGTCCTCAATGCCGATGGAGATTCCTGCCAGCGTGGCGTGTTCGAAGCCGAGCGCCTTGAGCTTGTCCAATACGTCCACGGTCTTCTGATGTCCCGCGGTGCGGTAACACTGCCAGATGATGTCACCCAGCGTCGATTTGTTGACGCCGCGATTGATGAAACCGAGTTCTTCCGGCCAGATTTCGTTGAAGATTACCCGGCCGACTGTCGTCTCGATGACCTTGGCGGCGGGGTCACCGTACACCGTCTGGCGGCCATAATCCGGGTTCTTCAAGCGAATGCGCTCGTGGATCTTCACATCGCGCTCATCAAAACAGAAGAACACTTCCTGTTTGTCCGAGAACAACTTCAGCCGCTTGGCTTCGCCGGCAGTTTCCTTTTTGCCGCCGTGCGTGAGGTAGTACATGCCGAGGGCGATGTCCTGAGTCGGCGTCGTGATCGGTTTGCCGCTGGACGGTGAGAAGATATTGTTCGGCGCGAGCATCAGCAGCCGCGCTTCCATCTGGGCCTCGACCGACAAGGGAACATGGACCGCCATCTGGTCGCCGTCAAAGTCCGCGTTGTACGCCGTACAAACCAGCGGATGAATGCGGATCGCATCGCCTTCGATGAGCTGCGGCTCAAACGCCTGAATCGACAGACGATGCAACGTGGGCGCGCGGTTCAGCAGCACGGGATGCCCCTTGCTCACTTCTTCGAGAATGTCCCACACTTCGGGTGACTGACGTTCGATGAGTTTCTTCGCCGAACGAATCGTGTGCACCAGCCCCATCTCCCGCAACCGCCGAATGATAAAGGGCTCGAACAACACCAGCGCCATCTTCTTGGGCAAACCGCATTGGTTCAGTTTCAACTCGGGGCCGATGACGATAACCGAACGGCCCGAATAATCAACGCGTTTGCCGAGCAGGTTCTGACGGAACCGGCCTTGCTTGCCTTTGAGCATGTCGGCCAACGACTTCAAGGAACGACTGCCCGCGCCCGTCACGGGACGGCCATGACGACCGTTGTCCAGCAACGCGTCCACTGCCTCCTGTAACATGCGCTTCTCGTTACGGATAATCACGTCCGGCGTGCGCAACTGCAGCAGGTTCTTGAGCCGATTATTCCGGTTAATTACGCGGCGGTACAAATCGTTGAGATCGCTCGTCGCAAAACGCCCGCCTTCCAATGGTACCAATGGACGCAGATCCGGCGGAATCACCGGTAACACTTCCAGGATCATCCATTCCGGTCGCATCTTCGCGTTGAGAAAGCCCTTCGCCAGTTTCAGTCGCTTGGCGATCTTCTTGCGGATCTGCTTGCTCTTGGTCGAGTCGAGTTGATGTTCCAATTCGTGCGCAAGCTTGCGAAGATCGATCTTGCTCAGAACCTCTTTCACGGCCTCCGCGCCCATCTTGGCAACGAAACCGTCTCCGTACTGTTCCCGCGCTTCGCGGAACTCCATTTCCGTCAGGAGCTGCTTGTCCTTCAAGGGCGTCTTACCCGGATCGATCACCATGTAATCTTCGTAATACAGCACGCGTTCGAGGTCGCGGGCTGTCATGTCCACCATCAAACCCGTGCGCGACGGCATGCACTTGAAAAACCAGATATGACTGACGGGCACCGCCAATTCGATGTGACCCATGCGCTCCCGGCGCACGCGTGCCAGCGTCACCTCGACGCCGCAACGATCGCAGATCACGCCGCGGTGCTTGATGCGCTTGTACTTGCCGCAATTACATTCCCAGTCCCGAACCGGGCCGAAAATACGTTCGCAGAACAGACCGCCTTTTTCCGGCTTAAACGTGCGGTAATTGATCGTCTCGGGGTTTTTCACTTCCCCGTGCGACCACGACCGGATCATATCCGGTGATGCCACCCCGATACTGACTTGGTCAAACGCGTCCGCCTTTTCCAAACCGAGCGCGGCGCGCGCGGCCGCGGTGGCGGCTGCGGTAGCGGGCACTGAAGTTCCAGGTTTTGCTGCAATCATAACTTGTGTTCGCCTCCGTTCTTCCCGACGCGAACGTCGAGGCATAGACTCTGCATTTCCTTCATCAACACATTGAACGACTCGGGTGTGCCCGCTTCGAGTGTGTTGTCGCCTTTGACGATGGATTCGTAAATGCGGGTGCGGCCTTGCACATCGTCACTCTTGACAGTGAGCAACTCCTGCAACGCGTAGGCCGCGCCGTAGGCTTCCATCGCCCAGACTTCCATTTCACCAAAGCGCTGGCCGCCGTACTGCGCTTTGCCGCCCAATGGCTGTTGGGTAACAAGTGAGTACGGGCCGACGGCGCGCGCGTGAATCTTGTCCGCCACGAGGTGGCCCAGTTTCAGCATATAAATGTAGCCGACCACGACCTCCTGATCGAACGGCTCGCCCGTGCGTCCGTCATACAGGGGCGATTTGCCATCTTCCTTGACCCACAAGAACCCATCCACCTTCCGGGCCTGACCGATCATTTCGTGGATTTCCTTCTCCGTCACCCCATCGAACACCGGCGACGCAATCTTCAAGCCGAGTGCTTTTGCCGCCACCCCGAGATGTGTCTCCAACACCTGGCCGACGTTCATACGGCTCGGCACGCCCAGCGGATTCAAGACGATGTCCACCGGAGTCCCGTCCGCAAGATACGGCATGTTCTCTTCCGGCAGGATCTTGGCAATGACGCCCTTGTTACCGTGGCGACCTGCCATCTTATCGCCCACGCTCAGCTTGCGCTTGCTGGCGATGTAGACTTTGACCTGCTTGATGATTCCCGGGTCGACGTCTTCGCCGCTCTCGATCCGATCCAACTGACGGTCGCG
>Ga0265338_10001467_pt1 | contig 38200 bp, 27 predicted proteins | sample 42126metaG_FD_193579 | JGI IMG/M metagenome (GOLD analysis project Ga0265338, IMG submission 193579) | Rhizosphere microbial communities from Carex aquatilis grown in University of Washington, Seatle, WA, United States - 4-21-26 metaG | ecosystem: Host-associated > Plants > Roots > Rhizosphere... | reverse complement strand
CGAACCCGTCACCATCACCGCCGACGCTTTCGCCGCTCTCTTCCGCGGCCGCAAACTCGCCATCAAGGCCGCCCTCCTCAACCAGACCCTCCTCGCCGGAGTTGGCAACATTTATGCCGACGAGAGCCTGTTCCATTCCGGCATCCGTCCCCGCCGCGCCGCCGGCCGGCTCACACGCGCCGAAATCGAGCGCCTCCGCCTCGCTCTCCGCAAGGTCCTGGAGCATGCCATCATCCTGGGTGGCTCCTCGGTCTCAGATTATGTTGACGCCAACGGCGTTCGCGGATTCTTCCAGCTTGAACATTGCGTCTACCTGCGCACCGGCCAGCCCTGCCGCAGTTGCGGTACCCCCATCCGCCGCATCCTGTTAGCCGGCCGAGGAACCCACTTCTGCCCCCGCTGCCAGCGATAAATCCGTGCCCGTTTCCTTCCCAGCTACGCCTTTGGGATGACCCATTTTCAGGAAAGATATGGTTTTTTGAAGTTTTGTCACTCGCATCCTCCGATAAATCGAAAAACCAAACCCGCCCCAACTAGTCAACTCATTGAAAACAAGCGAAGGTCCGAACGGCGACTCAATTGCTATATCAATAGCGCCAGTGATGTGCCGCTGGACTGGTTCATACCAGCCAGCATTGAGAACAGCAGGCCCGGCAAGAGCACTCGCCAATGAGCGACCCTGAAATGGGAAAAGCCAGCCGGCAAAACCTGCAAAAGGCCAGGGGCACAAGCCCCGGCCACTCATTTCAGGGGGGCCAGTGACCGGTCGAGGCGACCGGTCACGCAGTTCAGAAACGCCACTCAAACGAGTGGCGTTTCGTGTTTCTGGACCACTGAATATTTGCAGCGCCGGTCTCCCGACCCGCACCCGGATATCGCCCGTACATCCCCCCTAATCCAACCCCGGGAAATCCCCATTCCCCGTTCCTATTCGGTTTCCCCTTTTTCCTCACCCCCACCTTCCCCTTGCCAGCCGTGGCCCTTCGCTGTACTATCAGAGTTGCCTATCAGGCGGCTGACGCGGGCCACCCTTAAGTTGGGGAGAGCAAGCTCGCCGCTCAAGACGAGCAACTTTGCCGGGCAGTTCATTCCAATTCATCAAACTGGATACGGCCAAGGCTCGCGTTGAGGAAAGGGCATCACCTGAGAAAAGCATCGGCCTGCAAGCGCTTTGATCTGAACCACTCTTCCGGTCATGGCTTCCGCGCAAAAGGCGTCGTTTGCATTTCACAGAGTTGAAACTGAGGGTCTGTCAGGCTGCGCCGGTTTGCCCCGGCACAATTGAGCTTCGCCCCTTGACGGTATTTGGCGTTGGTTTTTTTTGCGTTGCGCCCCGGCCGTCGCGAATCGAAGTCAGTTTAAGCCAGGTTTATTTGTAGTTGAAGTTTGTGCTGCTTCAGGCGTCAGTTTCTCTCTGCGCTTCGAACGGCAAAAGCTCTGTTGAGCACCAGGCCCGGGAATCGCTTCGCTTCCCTCGTTGATCCGGGCAGAAAAAGGAATTGCTGAGCGCGCTCGCGCGCGCAAAGCCCGAAGCCAATGCATCACATCGCAGTACCTCAGGAAGTAAACGCATGACGACAGAATCGACGCAGCCTCAGCCCGAGCTGGGGCCGGCGCAGGACAACGGTCCCGCGCAGTCGCAAGGCCATCGCCGCCGCCGCCGCCGCCGCAAAAACAAGGGCGCACAGCAGCCGGGGGCAATGCAGAATCAGCAGCCACAGCAAGGCCAACCGCAGCCGCAACAGCCCCCGCCGCAAATGCAGCAGGGGCCCCCGCAGCAGAATCAGAACCACCAGGGGCATCAGGGCCGAAAGAAGAAGAAATTCTTCCAGAAGGGCTCGCAGCCCCAGCCCCAGCTATCGCCCGGCAACAGCATCAAGCCGCAGCAGGGCAAGCGCAAGACCCGCCAAAAGGGTCCGCGCGAGTTTGTCGGTCCCATGGATCACAGCTACCGCGCCGTCAACGGCAACGTATCCGACGGCCCGCCTTCTACCATTCAATTCGCAGGCAGCAACCACAGCGGTTACTACGCCGAGCCCTACGCTGCTACGCCCGCACCCGTCCGCGAAAACGCTCCCACGCGCATCTTCTGCTTTATTGAAGATCTCTTCTTCCTTGCGAAGATCCAGGAGACCGCGCGCAAACTCGGCGTCAAGGTCGAGTTCGTTAAGGGCGACAAAGAAGTGGTCACCCGCATTCTCGATTCACCCGAGGGCGAGCGCCCCGCGCTGCTGGTCTTTGACCTCAACAACCTCGGCGCCAAGCCTATGACGCTCATTCCCAAGTTCAAGACCAAGTTCAAGAAGGCGGTCTCCATCATCGGCTTCCTGAGCCATCTGCAGGGCGACCTCAAGATGAAAGGCATTGAAGCAGGATGCGACGTAGTAATGCCGCGCTCGGCCTTCTCGCAAAGCCTTCCCAACCTGCTGCGCCGCTACGGCGTAGAAGAAGAAGAAGACCATACACCCCAACCCGCGTTTTAAATGCAGGGAATAGGGAATAGCCAATAGGGAATAGGTGGTGAAGAGCCGGCGCCGCAAGCGCCGGCTCTTCTATTCGCGGCTGGCTCGCAAAGATACGACTGAAGCACCAGCGGAGAGAACGAATGACCGACTCGCTGACTTGCTCTGTTCCCTATTCCCTATTCCCTGTTCCCTGCTTCTCCCCCGCCTTCGCGTACTTCCAGTGCACATACACTGAGTGATTCAAATGCTGCAGCAGCCCCGCGCGCCCATCCAGAAAACCCAGCCTGAAAATGTAGTTGTACACAAACGTCGCCACCGGATTAAGAACCGCATTCCACAGCAGCCACACCCATCCCGGCCTTGCCTTCCCAGCCACCACCAGCGCCTGCGCCCCGACCGTGCTGTAGCGGTTCATGTGCTCAACATAATCTTCAATCGTGGGGTAGCAATGGTGGATCAGATGTCCCTTCAGCATGCCCACCGGCCCATCGCACCGCATCGTTTCGTGCACCGGCCGTTCTTCAAAGCTAGCCGCGCCGCGCCGAAACAATCGCAGCTTGGGGTCGGGCCAATATCCGCCATGCCGCAGCGGTCTGCCAAGAAAATGGTTAAGCCGTGGAATCCGATAAGCCGCAAACTCAGGCTCGCCGGCAAGCAGCGCCGCAATCTCCTGCGCCAGCACCGCGCTCACTTCTTCATCGGCATCGAGCGAAAGAATCCAGTCGCCGGTCGCTTTCGCGATGGCCGAGTTTTTCTGCGCTCCAAAGCCCTTCCACTGGTCGCTGAATATACGCGCTCCGGCCCGCTCCGCAATCTCGACTGTCCCATCCGTCGATCCAGAATCAAGCACAACAACTTCGCCCAGCCCGCTCACACCAGCAAGCGTGCGCGGCAAATTCACCGCCTCATTCAGCGTGATGATCACAACAGAAAGGCTCTTCGGCATCGTGCCAAGGATAAATGAGCAATCAGGGTTCATGAACCAGAGATCGACTCTGCCAACATCGATTCGGTTTGAAGGCTACGGGCTTTAGCCTGACACGGAGGGAGCAGGGACCTTCAGGTCCCTGAATACGGCTGCTGAATTGACGGCCTTCAGGCCCGGGTCTTTCCTTGGCCTTATCGCACGCTGCCTTCGCTCGCCGCCGTCTCAACCTCACCCCACTCCTCAGCGCTCAACGTGATACCCGCAGCTGCCACATTCTCTTCCAGGTGCGCCACCTTGCTTGTGCCCGGAATCGGCAACATCACCGGCGAGCGCTGCAGCAGCCAGCCCAGCATCAACTGCGCAACCGTCGCCCCATGCTTCGCCGCAATCGCACCCAACCCCGGCGCGCCTTCGCCGCCCGCCCGCATCGGCTTGCCCGCCCCCATCGGATACCACGGCAGAAACGCGATCCCGCGCCTCTCGCAATACTTCAGCGTCTCTTCATGCCGCCGATCGGCAAGGCTATATCGGTTCTGCACGCTCACAATCGGCACAATCTTTTCGGCCTCTTCAATCTCCGCCGCCGTCACTTCGCTCAATCCGATGTGCCGTATCTTGCCCGCCTCCTCCATCCGCTTCAGCGCGCCCAGGCTCTCCTCAATCGGAATCCGAGGGTCGATCCTGTGCAACTGGTAAAGCTCAATGCGTTCCAGCTTCAATCGCCGCAGGCTCATCTCCACACATTGAATCAGATACCCCGCGCGGCCCACATACTCAGTCTTCGCCGGACCCTGCCTCGTAATCCCGCCCTTGGTGGCAATCACCACGCCCGCCACGTACGGAGCCAGCGCCTCGCCAATCAGCCGCTCCGCAATCTCCGGCCCGTAAGCATCGGCCGTATCAATCAGCGTTACACCCAGCTCCACGGCGCGCCGCAGCACGCGCTTCGCCTCATCGGCATCGGTCGGCTCGCCCCACGCGCCCTCGCCCACCAGCCGCATGGTTCCGTAGCCCAGCCGGTGTACCGGCACGTCTCCGCCGATCTTGAAGATTCCGCTTGCCGATGCGCCTTGAGTACTCATGAGCCCATGCTATAGCGCCGCCGAATGTGGGACAATGCGGCAGTGCGCCCTTAGCGCCGGAACCGCACCCCCCATTTGTGCGTATCCTCACTTCAGAGCAAGTCGGAGAACGAGCCATGAGCACTTTACCTTACCCCAATCCGCAGATGTTGTTTTACCAGCAATACGAGTCAGTCAAGCGCGACGAAATTGTAGGCATCCTCCTTGCCCTTTTCCTCGGCACCTTCGGCATTCACCACTTCTATCTGCGGCGCACCGGCCTCGGCGTACTCTACTGCCTCATCTTCTGGACCGGCATTCCCTCGCTGCTCGGCTTTATTGAGTGCTTCTTCATGCCCGGCCGCGTGCGCGAGTTCAACGCCATCCAGGCTGCGGGCATCGCCGCTTCACTCGGCATCGCCGTGCCCGGCTGGGGACAAACGCCCGTGAATGTCACCGTCAACGTTCCCCCTCCGCCCACCACCGCCGTCGCTCAACCCGGAACCCTCGTCGCCTGTCCCCGCTGCCAGCAGACCAACCCAACCTCCTCGCGCTTCTGCGGCACCTGCGGCCAAGTTTTGCAATAACACACCGAGATGTGTACCGCCGGTCTCCTGACCGGCTGTACTGAGGGCCTCCCGGCCCTCAGCGCCCTCCCCCTTGACAATCCACAGTCGAATGTCTACTATCGATCTTCATCGAGGGTCGAACGTCTACCATGACCAAACAGGCAAAGCAAAGCGCCAACCTTTTGCAGGGCACACTCGACATGCTCGTCCTGCGCACGCTCCTCTACGGTCCCGCTCACGGACATCAAATCGGAAAACACATCCAGCGCACCACCAACGAATTCCTCCAGATGCAGCATGGCTCTCTCTATCCCGCGCTGCACCGTCTTGAAGAGCGCGGATGGGTCTCCTCCAAATGGGAAACAGCTCCCGGCGGCAATCGCGAATTCAAGTTTTACCGCCTCACCGAAAAAGGCCGCAAGCAACTCGTGGTCGAAGAGTCGCAGTGGAAGCAGATGGCCGAGGCCGTAGCCCGCGTTATGTGGCCCACTCCCGAGGAGAGCTGAAATGAAATGGTGGCAAACGAAAAAACGCGATCGTGATCTCGAACGCGAACTGCGTTCCGACCTCGAGCTCGAAGAACAAGAGCAGCGCGAAAACGGCGCGTCATCTGACGAAGCCCGCTACGCCGCCCTCCGCGCCTTCGGCAATCCCACGCTCATTCGCGAACAGACCCACGCCGCCTGGTCCTGGGCCTGGCTTGAATCTCTTGCGCAAGATCTGAAGTACGGCCTTCGCGGAATGTACCGCAATTCAGGCTCCACCATATTTGCCATCCTCATCGTTGGCCTCGGTATCGGCGGCGCTTCTACGGTGTTCAGCGTGGTTAATGCGCTGCTATTGCGCCCGCTTCCATTTCGCGATCCGAAGCAACTGGTATGGATCTCGAACGAAGAGAATTACAGCACCCAGCCTGAACATTTTTCAGATCTCCGCGAACTGAACAAGTCATTCTCTGACCTCGCAGGCTGGTCCGGAGCATATAGCGAAGGCAACATGGAATTAACAGGCACCGGTGAGCCGCAGCGCCTTACTGCGGTTCCCGTCACGCAAAACTTTTTCACCTTGCTGGGCGTGCAGCCGGTCTTCGGACGATCGTTTACGGCGGAAGAGTCCGAGGGCAAGTACTCCGCTCCGCCTGCGGTGCTGCTGAGCAATAACTTCTGGCGCAGTCGGTTTGCATCCAACCCAAACGTAGTGGGAAATAAGCTGACCCTCAACGGCAAACAGGTAATTGTCGTCGGCATCCTCCCTCAATCGTTCGACTTCGCAGGCGTCTTTGCGCCCGGCACTCCCATCGATGCCTTCATTCCGTGGCCGTTAACTGATAAAAACAAGCCCGGCGGAAACTCGATGTCAGTTGTCGGAAGGCTCAAGCCCGGCGTTTCCATCACGAGCGCGCAAGCTGAATTAACCGCGCTGGCGCAACAACTCCAGAGCCAGCATCCTGATCGCAATCCAATTCACCCGTGGCTGGTTCCGCTTGAAAAGCACGTCAGCGGGCAGGTGCGCCCAGCCCTCATCGTGCTCATGTGCGCAGTTGGCCTGGTCATGTTAATTGTTTGCGCAAATCTCTCGCATCTGCAGATGGCACGCATGGGCACGCGGCAAAAGGAAATGGCGGTGCGAGTTTCGCTGGGCGCAGGCCGGCTCCGCTTGCTGCGGCAAGTGCTAACTGAGAGCTTGACCCTCTCATGCTGCGGCGCCGCGCTGGGTCTGCTTCTGGCCTTCGCCGGCACGCGTTCGCTGGCGCATCTTACCGCATTCAGGTTTCCTCTTCTTGCCACAGTTCGGGTCGATGTGGGCACGCTGTTCTTCGCATTGCTCGCTGCCATCGCTTCAGGCGTGCTCTTTGGCTTGGCACCCGCGCTCCAGGTGTCCACGTCCAAACTCCGCGAAGGTCTGCAAGACACTGGCCGCGAATCAAGCGCCAGTCGCAGCCATGCCTGGTTACGCGACAGTCTGGTGGTTTCTCAGTTCGCTCTCGCCTGCATGCTCCTGGTTGGCGCAGCACTGCTCATTCAAAGTTTCCTGCGCGTGCTCGACGTCAATCTCGGCTTTCAACCTGAACGTGCAGCCTCCCTCAGGATCGACCCCAGTTTCCGAATTCAAAGTCCCGCGCAACAGAACCTGTACATCGACGAAGTGTTGCATCGCGTTCGTTCAGTCCCTGGCATCGCGGCAGCCGGAATCGCCGATGTGCTGCCGCTCGACGGTGACAGATCATGGCACGTGCAGGGAAAAGGTTTGCCAAACGACAAGCAGCATTATGCTGAAGCTTTCATTCGCGTCGTGAGTGATGGATACTTCCAGGCGCTCAGTGTCCCCTTGAAATCGGGCAGAGAGTTCACTGAAGGCGATCGAGCGTCGACTGATCCTGTTGCAATCATCAATGAAACTCTGGCTCGCACCCTGTGGCCCGGGCAGGACCCGCTTGGAAAAATCGTGTTGCAGGACGGCGGCCGCCGAGTGGTCGGCGTCGTCGGCGATGTTCATCACGGAGGCCCCGAAAGAATGGGCGGCTTGGAAATGTATCTGCCAATGCGCCAGACAGGCGACTACGCAGCCATGAGGCTTGTTGTGCGAACCGCGCTTCCGCCCGATAGCCTGGCCTTAGGCATTCGAACAGCGCTGCGGCCCATCGATCCAAATCTGCCCATCAGTGAGTTTCAAACGCTTCAGGAATTGGTCGACAAAGAGCTGTCTCCGCGGCGCTTCTTCGTCATTCTGCTATCGGGATTCGCTGGCTTCGCGTTGTTGCTTGCTTCACTCGGAATTTACGCACTTATCTCTTATTCGGTAAATCAACGCACCAAAGAAATTGGCATCCGCATGGCTTTGGGTGCGAGTTCCGGCCTCGTCCGGCGTGGCATTCTCGCAAAGACGTTGCGACTAGCTCTCGCTGGCGTGGTGTTAGGCACGCTAGGCTCTTTCGTACTAAGCAAGTGGATCGAGTCCCTGCTGTTCGCCACAAAATCCACAAACCCGGCGGTCCTTTCCAGTGTGGGCATGCTCTTATGCGCTGTTGCGCTGCTCGCTGCGTATCTGCCGGCACGTCGCGCCTCGCGTATCGATCCCATGCAGGCACTACGAAACGAATAGAGTCGAATGCGTGATCTGAACCCTGTACCAACCGAAGCCGAGGAGTTACGACATGAAATGGTGGCAAACAAAAAAACGCGATCGTGACCTCGAACGCGAACTGCGCTCAGACATCGAGCTCGAAGAACAAGAGCAACGCGAAAACGGCACGCCTTCTGACGAAGCCCATTACGCCGCCCTGCGCGCCTTCGGTAACCCGACGCTCATTCGCGAACAGACTCACGCCGCCTGGAGCTCAATCTGGCTTGAGAATCTGCTGCGCGATTTCAGAATCAGCGTCCGCACTCTCCTTCGCTCGCCAGGCTTCTCATTCATCGCCGTCCTTGTAATGGCGCTGTGCATCGGCGCAGCCACCTCTCTGTTCACAGTCGTGCGCTTTGTGCTGCTCAAGCCCCTCCCGTTTCGCGATCCCGGCAGTCTCGTCATGGTCTACGAGCACTTCCGCGACCCCGCCATCAACGCGCAGGAATTCAACTACAACACTGCCTCGCCCGCCGACTTCTACGACTGGCGCGCAAAGACCAACGGCTTTGAAGACATGGCTGCGTGGCGCTATGCACAATTCAATCTCACCGGTAAGCGCGGCGACCTACCTGAAATCGTGGGCGCACGCGGCGGCACTTGGAATCTGTTTTCAATGCTCGGCGTACAGCCTGCCCTCGGCCGTACATTTACTGAGAGCGAAGACCGCCCCGATGGCGCCGCAGCCATGCTCACGTGGAGCATCTTCGAGCGCCGCTTCGGTGGCGATGCATCCGTCATAGGTAGGCAAATCCATCTCGACGGAAAACCCTACACAATAGTCGGCGTCCTACCCAAAACTTTCGCCTATCCAGATGCCAAGGTCCAGGTCTGGGTTCCTTTTCAATCCGCGTTGCCACCAGAGCTTCTTCAGCATCACGACTATCACTTCCTCCGCGTAATCGCGCGCCTCCGGCCAAACGTCAGCCTCGCCACCGCCCTAAGCCAGGTCGGTGCGGTGCAGTACCAGCTCCACATGCAAAATCTGCACGCGCCCGTAGCCGAAGATGTGGTGACCAAAACCATCACACAAGATCTCTCGAAAGACGTTACGAAGCCGCTAACCATCCTGCTCTGCGCCGTGGCCTGCATGTTGCTAATCGGCTGCCTCAACGTTGCCAACCTGCTGGTAGCGCGCTCCGCCACCCGGCAAAAAGAAATCACCATCCGCAGCGCACTCGGCGCGCAACGCATCACGCTAATTCGCGGCCAAATGATCGAGAGCTTGCTCATCGCCATTGCCGGCGGCGTCACCGGAATTCTACTCTCCCTCGCCGCCACCAAATGGCTCGTCGCAACCTGGCACAGTCTTCCCACCGCGCAATCCATCCATCCCGACGGAACCGTTCTCGCAGTCGCCTGCGCACTCATCTTCGTGGCAACACTACTTTCAGGCCTGCTGCCGGCAATCTCCTCCACCGCCAAAGGCTCCATCGCGGCGCTGCAAGCCTCATCGCGCAGCGGGGCTGGCAGCCAATCGCGCACCTTAATGCGTAAGTCGCTGCTCACTATCGAAATCGCCGTCACTGTAGTCCTGCTCATCGCCGCAGGCCTGCTGCTCAAAAGCTTCTGGCAATTGCGAACCACCAACCTCGGCTGCGCCACCGGCAACGTACTCACTATGGGCTACAGTCTTCCCGCTGAAAAATATGACACACCCGCCAAAGTGAACGCATTCAATGAGTCGCTTCTCGATCGCGTCCGCACATTACCCGGCGTAAGCGCAGCCGGCCTCGGTTCGGTAGTCCCCGGTGCGGGATCAATGGAAGACGACATCTTCACCATCCCCGAGCATCCACCCCTCTCGCCCGGCGCACCGCTCAATGACGCAATGTACCGCCTCGCCAGTCCCGACTACTTCAGCACGCTTCAAATCCCGCTTCTCAGCGGCCGCTTCTTCACCCGCGACGACCGCGATGGCCGCCCCAAAACCGTCATCATCAACAAGCGCCTTGCGCGCCAATTCTTTCCAAATGAAAATCCCATCGGCAAGCATCTCCACGTAGTGCCCTACGGTGACTCCGATTACCAAATCGTTGGCGTCGTCGACAACACGCTCTTTCAGGTCGGTCAACTACCCGGCCCCACCATGTACTACCCGGTCCTCAGCGGCGGCAATAATATGGGCTTCACGCTCGTCATCCGCGCCGCCTCAAATCCGCTCGCGCTCTCGGTCCCCATCCAGACGCAAATCGCCAAACTCGATCCGCAGCTCCCCGTTTCTGACGTCCTCACCATCGAGCAAATCGTCGAGCTGTCCCTCGGCAACGCCAGCCTCAGCGCCAGCCTGGTCCTCGCCTTCGCAGTCCTCTCGCTGGTGCTCGCGTCGGTTGGCTTGTTCGGAGTTCTCTCCTACCTCACCACCCAGCGCACCGCTGAAATCGGCGTCCGCATCGCCCTCGGAGCGCAGCGCCGCCAGGTCCTCCGCCTAATGCTCGGCGATGGACTCCGCCCCGCGCTCTATGGACTTGTGCTTGGTCTCGCCGCCAGTGTCGCTGCCGTCAAACTAGTTGAGTCAATGCTCTACCAGACCCGACCGCTCGACCCCACCATCTTCGCCACCGTAGCCGCAACCCTACTAGTCGTAGCCGCCGGCGCATGCCTAATCCCCGCCTGGCGCGCCTCAAGAATCGACCCCATGCAAGCCCTGCGAACCGAGTAGCCCGCAATGCGGCCAACATACCCTGCAAATAGTTAGCCCGCAGAGCGGGCGAAATCCGCTAGCCCCAGGCACAAGCCTGGGGTTCAAATGCACAATCCCTGCGTAAGCCCGCTTTAGCAGGCGAAAGAGACTTCTGAATTACGCGCGTCACATTTCAAAAGGGCACAAGTTCACTCGTGCCATAAGGCCAGCCAATTGAGCGCGGCTTCAGCCGCCGAGGGATGTACTTCAAATCTTGATTGAATTTGTGATCGGTCTGGGAGCGTCAGCCCCGGGCGGAAAGATCGTCAAACTGTTCCCTGTTCCCTGTTCCCTGTTCCCTGTTCCCTGTTCCCTGTTCCCTGTTCCCTGTTCCCTGTCCTTTACATGTTCGCGTGGCCCGACCGCATGCTCTCATTAAACTTCGGCTTGGTAAAGTCGAGCGCCGCATCCAGCATCGCCTGGTACTCCGCAGCCCGCGACATCAGCGCCGGAGTAGCCGCAGCAAACTCGCCCTCCAACACCATCAGCCCTTCGCCCGCCTCATGCCCCGCCATCTTCAGCAGCTCCGCCTCGGTCGTGTTCAGGTACTGCGCATCCCGCCCGTCGGCAATCCACACTGGCTGGTTCCCACCAAGCACCCCGCTCAGCCAGTAAACCTTGCTCAGCAGATAGCGCAACCGCTCCGTGTCATCGGTCTCGGTAAACAAAAACTTCTTCTGCCACCGGCTATAGAACCGCGTAGTCACCGGAACCGGCTGCCTGTTCCCGCTCTTCACAAACTCCAACTGCCCAAAGTCCACCGTCTTCCGGATCGCGTTATACACAAAGCTCTCCGCATAAGGCTGCTCCATCGCCGGAACAATCTCAGCAAACGTCACCGTCACGCTGGCCGCCAGCTTGGCATGCAGCTTGTGGTCCGTGCCGTCCGCCAGTTCAATCTCGCCATGCACAATATAAGTGTCAGCCCCGCTAATCGACCGGTGAAACGGCCACTCAAATTTGCCGTATGCCAGCGGCAGCCCGCCCAGCGTCACATAGCACTCCGGCCGCGGATTGCGCAGCCGCTTAGCCTCGCCCGCCAAATGCGCCGCCATCTCCGGCAGCAGATTAGGCTTATCGAAGTCAAAGCCGTCCGTGAGTTCGAGTCTCAGCGACTTGCCCGCGCCCTCGCCGCCTGGCAAACCCGGCTCAACCCCCTTCATGCCAAGCTGAAAAACAGTAGTAGTGCGGTCGTCAGACCGGGCATCGGCGCCAGCACCAGCCCCGGCCGAAACCAGCACCAGGCCAGCCTGCGAGGCAGCCGTTTCTATTGCGGATACAAGTGAGCTTTTAAGTTGTGCCGTCATGTGTGGGGAGTCCTGCCCTCAGATTGCTGCAAGTTTTATTTTAGGGCATTGGCCAGGCGCTTTTTCGGAGGGAGCAGGGACCTTCAGGTCCCTGAATACATCAGCTCAAATTGACGGCCTTTAGGCCCGGGCCTTATTTTCCCTGCATTGGCGCGCACATTTCCAGAGGGAGCAGGGACCTTCAGGTCCCTGAATGCAGCAGCCTAATCGATGGCCTTAAGGCCCGGGCTTTATTTCCCCTGCATGTGCACCGGCATCGGATCCATCACTCCTCGGGCTGCGGAACTGAACTGATACAACTCCGGGGTCGCAACAAGCCCCCGCCGTGCCGGATTCTCCTCGATATACCTCACACAGCTTGCATATTTCTCTTCCGTAGAGACCTGGCTCTCGTTGAAGCCGCGCATCCACACGTCGTGCTTGCTTTTCAGACGAAAGGAAAATCCGCCCTTAATGAACTGCATCGCCTTCTCCAATGAGATTTCCGGAGCAGGTGTAAACAGGGCATGGAAATGGTCCGGCATGATGACGAACGCATGCAAAAGAAACTTCCCCTGACCGCGATAGTCGAGAAGGGTTCGCTGAAACAAGTCCGCCGTGGCCGTCACCTGAAAGAGACTGCGGCGTTCAGCCGTCACGGCCGTGACCAAATACGTTCGTGTTTCCTGTGGCGCGAGCCGCATCCCAGCAGCATAAACCAAAGGCCCGCGGCTAAAGCTGCAGCCATCACAAGCCCGAGTTCAGGTCACTGAATACCTCAGCCAAATTGGCGGCCTTTAGGCCCGGGCCATATTTCCCCGCCTGATAGACCCTCCCCCCACCCCGTTCCACTCCATAGCCCCTGGTCCCTCAGCCCCTAGCCCCTGCCGTTTGCGTCCAATTACCCCCATCCGGCGCATACTGTTTGTATGGCTGGGCGAGACGGCCGTGCCCAATTGGCCAAAGGCCGTCGGCTATCGACCACTGATCACTGATCACAGACAACTGTTACTACTTAGACAACAAGACAGGGGGATACCCCTCCCCCCTCCCCCCGGGAATTTCTCGAAAAGCACAAATCAGACCCTTCCTCAACACACACCAAATCAATCACTTGCAAAAAATATAACAAGAAAAATCTTGTTACATCGGGGTCGTTTTTCGCCTCTTTGAGGTTTTCGCTTTAAAGAACTTACGGTCCTTTTCCGCCCGATTCGACCATTTCCAGCCCTTTTTCCACTCGCAATCAAGCAAGCCAATTCTCACCGCATTGTTATCTTCTCGCCAACACCCAAAAACACAATCGGCTGGCTTCGTCGGAAACGAAGCCAGCCGATCATTTGCTTCTCTCGCGCCAGAACCGCAGCGCCTTACTATGTCAAACCCAGCCGTGCGTTAGAACGCCAGCTTCAGCGCCAACTGAATTAGCCGGGGATTGTTGACCGTCGAGTTCACCGCGCCGAATGCTGGCTGGTTGATATCCGCGATCGGCGCGCCGAACTGCGGATGGTTGAACAGGTTGAAGAACTCCGCGCGGAAGTTCAATCCCATTCCTTCCCGGTGCATCGCAAACTGCTTGATGATCGAGAAGTCGGTGTTAGCAAAATCCGGTCCCACAACCGGAACGCGAGCCGCATTGCCAAGTTCGCCCGCTGCGGGAGCAGTAAAGCATGCTGGGTTGATCCACTGATGCATGCCGTGGTCGGCCGAGTAAGGATTGCAGCCTGAAACCTGGTTGGGTCGATTGAAGTTGTTGTCGTTGCCGCCGGTGTTGAAGGTGGCGCAACTCGCTGTAAACGGAGTGCACAGGGGAGAAATGCCGTAAGCGCCTGCCTGGTTGAAGGTATCGATCAGCGGAACCGGGAATCCTGAAGAAACCCTCTCGATCAACGTTGCCTGCCAGTCGCCCAGCAGCAAGTTGGTCGCATTGTTCCAGTCGCTGCCAAACGCCCTGCCCTTGCCGAACGGCAGATCGTAGATCACGCTGGCGATGAAGCTCTGGTCGAGATTGATCTGCGACAGTGACCAGTCGAGATTCTGCCAGTTGGGGAGCGGGAAGTAAGGCGCGCTCAACTCAGAACCCAGACCGTCAGACAGTCCGTTGTCGTAGGTCTTCGAATAGGTGTAAGCCACCAGCGCATAAAGGCCGTTCTTGGGTGTCTTGGTCTCGGCTTTAAGCTCCAGCGAGTTGTAGTGCGTCTTGCCAATGTCGGCGAGCTCCAGAACCGAGTTGAAGTTCGGCGGAGTATCGGGATAGAAATAGGGGCTGCCATCAGGATTGCAGCCGAGCGAGTAGCCGGATATGTATCCGCAACCGGAAGGGCTGTTGGTGTTCAGGTTATTGCCGCCTGACAGAATATGGCCGCCAATCGCACCGGCATAGCCCGCGGTCAGCAGAATGTTGCCGGGCAACTCCCGTTCGACGTTGGCGTTATATTGGTGAACTCGTCCGGGCTGATAGTTCGTTGGCATGTAGTTGAACGTGCCTACGTAGGTGGAAGCATCTTGCGGAGTGGGCAAAGATGGAAAGCCGTTGGAGAGAGTAAAGCCCGTCTGCGGTGACGCGCCCAATTCCGGTGTCTGGTCCAGTACGGTGGCGCAGTACGAACTGCCAAAGGCGCAGCCCGTCGAGAAGGTAGCGGGCAGTTGATCTGACTCGCCAAGCGTTGGCGGATTCTGCCACAAACCCTGCGCGCCCTGGCTCCACGCTGAATCGTGATAGATGCCAAACCCGACCCGCAGCACAGTCTTGTCGCTGCCTCTTACCTTCCACGTCAGACCGACGCGGGGTTCGTACGCGCCCTTGTACATACTGATGCCCGCCGAATGACTGACACCATTCTTGCCGGCGATCAGCAACTGTCCTGTCTGGGGAATGTAGTCCGACATACGGTCATGGATTTCAGTTTCAGGAGTGGTCAAATCCCAGGCCAGGCCAAGGTTGAGAGTAAGCGAAGGGGTAACCCGCCAGTCATCCTCGACAAAAGGCCGAACGATCTTCCACCGCCGCCCCGTGACAGCGCCACCGTACGTCTGGTCGTGAACGCCCAAGCCAGTCATGCCCATCAGCAGATCGGCCTCGCCATTACCCGGTGCGACGCCCGCACTGGTGAAGTCTCCAAACAGCCCGACGATCCAGAACCCGTCTGAAAACTCCTCCGTGCCCACGTTCATCTGATTGGCGCGTAGATCGATTCCAGCGTGGATCTCATGCTTGCCGCGGATCAGGTCGAGATCGTCTTTGAACGAGTAGATGTTGGTCCCCCCCTGAAATGGAGAGTAGCCGCGATCCCCGAGAGACCAGTACCCGCCAAGCACTTCAGTAGAAGGCACACCCTGGCTGTACGAGCCGCCGGGGAGGGGGGTGCCGGTAGAAGAACAACCCAGATCAGCATTAGGAATCCCGAATGTCGCCGCACCGCAGGTAAAGTCACCCAGCGAAGCAATGTAGTTGAAGATGCGGTCGTAGCCCACTGTTGCCTGGTTCAAAGTGGTCGGCGAGAAAACGTGGCTCCAGCCGATGCCCATGTTGCGAGCATGGTTGAAGAGGTTCTCGTTGCTGCCGAAGGCGTTGGATTCAGCGAGTCCCGATATGCCAGGCCCCGATGCGCCGCCAGGGACGAATGAGAACGCCTGGTCGTAGCTGAAACGTGCAAACAGATTGTCCGATGCGGTCAGCGTCTCATCAACACGTGCATCGAACTTGGTTTCGTTGAGCGAACGGACCGGCTCATTCAAAAAGTTATATCCGGCGGAAGGATTGTTGGCGTTCGGCTGAGGGTAGATGTCGATCATGGACTGGCCGACATGGTCGATCAGGTTTGAAGGGATCTTGTTGCAATTGACCCCCGGGGCCTGGCTGCCGTCGGAGTTCGCCATGATGGGATTCCCCGAGCTGTCGCACTGGAAGTAGGCATTCGACGCCCCTACCATGTTCGGATTGGCGATTACCGGAGTGAAAGCTGAGCCGATTCCGGAAAGCGAAGCGCCGAAGGGGTCGGCCGAGAAGTCGCCGCCGCGCATTGCCATCGAAGGAACCAGACCCGTGAATGTAATGCCTTGGCGCTGATACTTCTGCTCGCCATCCACGAAGAAAAACGTTTTGTTGTGGCGAAGGGGCCCTCCGATAGAGCCGCCAAACTGGTTCAGGTTAAACTTCGGCGTTGTCGTGTCAAAGTCGCCTTTTGCGTCGAAGGCTGTGTTGCGGACGAACTCGAATAGCGATCCGTGGAAGTCGTTCGTTCCCGACTTCGTCGTGACCAGGACGGTCGGTCCTGCCCGCGTGCCGTATTCGGCGGAGTAGGTGTAGGTGAGAACCTTAAACTCCTGAATGTCATCGATCGACGAGAAGACGCCGATGCCGCCGGCGGTGAGCTCGTTGTTGTCAACGCCGTCAAGCAGCCAATCTGTACTGTTGGGGCGCGAACCGCCCACCGACAACGAGAACGAGCCGCGTGCGGCAACTTCGCTGTCACTGCCCTGTGTGAAAAAGCTGTTGGGATTCGATTCCGAAGTAGCGCCGGCGGTGAGCGTGGCCAACTGCACAAAGTCGCGGCCATTGAGAGGCAACTGCGTTACCTGCTGTGACGTGATGACCTGCCCGAGCGAGGGACTGGCGGTCTCAACGGCCACTGCATCGGCGGTCACTGCGACATTAGTTACTACCGTTGCCGGCACCAGCGAAAAATCGAGTTCGCGGGCTTCGTCGACCTGAAGGTTCAGGTCTTTTGATATCGCGCTCTGAAAGCCCGCCGCATCCACGCGCACATTGAAGGTTCCCACAGGCAGCAGCGGGATCAGATAGTGGCCCGCCTCGTCCGTTTTCGCGTTGCGCGCAAGGCCGGTTGACTGAGAGGTGACCGCAACTGCGGCTCCAGGCACCGCTGAGCCTGATTTGTCGACCACATTACCAGAGAAACTTCCAGTTGCCTGGCCGTTCGCGAGCGGCGAGGCGATGAGTGCGATTACACAGAGTATTACTAGTAGTAGAGTTTTATGGAATCTTTGATCGGCGGGGCCTCTCACCGATCCACAACAATTCAATATAGTGCTATTCATAGTCAAACCCCTTTTCGACAATGCGGCTGGAGGTAGCTACGGCATCGTATGTGCTGCACTGAATTACTTGACTGTAAGAATTGGCTGGTTGAAAGTCAACCCAAGTCCTGTGCAAGTCTAGGACGGATGGGTGCTTTCGCGAGTGGTTTCAATCCCGGTTAAATGCCCGCTTTGCCGTGGAACGCAGCCGCCGAGGCCGGTACAATGAGTCTGTGCCCGATCAAGCGTCACAGCCCATAATTCTTGCCGAGAATCTGACCAAGGTTTACGCGCAGGGTCGCATCCAGGTTGCGGCGGTGCGCGGAGTTTCACTCACGATTCAGCCGGGTGAGTTTGTGGCCATCGTCGGGCCTTCGGGCTCAGGCAAGTCCACCCTCTTTTACCTGCTGGGCGGGCTCACTCGCGCCACCGAAGGCCGCGTGGTAATTGATGGCGTCGACTTCGCCTCCTTAACCGACAGCGAACGTACGCGCCTGCGCAAGCACCGCATCGGCTTCGTCTTCCAGAAGTTCAACCTGTTGCCTACGTTGACCGGCATGGGCAACATCGAAATTGCCCATGCCATCAGCGGCAGAAAAGAGCCGCTCGACCACAAGTATCTTGATCACCTTTGCGATATGCTCGCCATCCGGGGGCGGTTGGAGCACCGGCCAAGCGAGCTCAGCGGCGGCGAACAGCAGCGTATTGCCATTGCGCGCGCACTTATCACCAGGCCCGCCATTGTGCTGGCCGACGAGCCCACCGGCAACCTCGACACCAAAAACTCTGACGCTGTGCTCGACATGCTGGTGCGGTCAAACCGGGAACTTGGCCAGACAACGCTGATGATTACGCATAATCCTGAGGCAGCAGCGGTTGCGGGGCGAATCCTGTACATGCGCGACGGGCAAATGGTACGCGAAGAAAAGGGCGCCGGGGGACGGCTGGCTGCGGTTTGACCCGGTTTGGGCCGCCCGGTATACTCAAGGTTGCGTTGCAAGTGGTATCCAGTGAATGTAGTACGCCAGCGTCCGCCGCAAAGTGGCGAATTCCCGGGGGGAATCGAGTCACAAACCCCGGAAACTGAAAGTCAACTGGAGAGCCGCTCGAAGCGGGAGTAGCTCAGTGGTAGAGCATCGCCTTGCCAAGGCGAGGGTCGCGAGTTCAAATCTCGTCTCCCGCTCCAAACCGCCCTCCGGCTCCTGCCGGGTTGGCTACGGCGATTTGGAACGTACCCAGATTTAAAGGCAGCCCTGCCAAGGCGCGGTACCCAAGTGGTAAGGGAGAGGTCTGCAAAACCTTTATGCGCCGGTTCGATCCCGGCCCGCGCCTCCATTTTCTCCCCGACAAATTTGTGGTAACAGGGTCCTTCGCGTTGCTCAGGATTTCGCCTGCGGGCTCCCGCTGCGCTCACGCCCGCAAGACGGCCCAAGTTCGATCCCGGCCAGCGCCTCCAATTCCTCGCACGACCTAAGCGGCGTCAAAAAGCGAATCACTAGTCCGTCATTACGGGGTCTTGCGGTAGACCGGGTCCCGGTTGGAACCTTCTCGAATCAGCAATGGGCCATCCCCTATGAATCCATGCCCGCCTCCGTGTCGCCGCAAGAGACCCGCGAGTGATAGAAACAGTATGGCGGTAAGATAATGCAGCGAAAACAGATCTTAAACAGGACGAGGTTTGCGCATGTCTTGGCTTGCGCACTCTTTGCCACCGGAATGTTGTTCGCTTCGCGACTGGATGGAGCGACTGCCGGCGGTGTAGGCGCCATGAATTCAATGCCGGATCTGGGCCCGAATGTTATGGTGTTCGATCCCTCGATGCCTTCGGCCGAAATACAGGCAAAGATCGACAAGGTATACCAGGCGGAACAGCACACCGAATTTGGGGCGGAGCGATACGCCCTCTTGTTTCTGCCGGGCAAGTACAAGGTCGATATTCCAATTGGCTTCTACACCGGAGTGGTGGGGCTCGGGCCTTCGCCGGATGCAGTTGAAATCGACGGCAACGTACATTCTGACGCGAGCCGGCCTCGCGACAACGCCACCTGCACTTTCTGGCGCGCACTCGAAGGCATGTCGGTCACTCCCGCAGGCGGCACCATGCAGTGGGCTGTGTCGCAAGCGGCGCCATTCCGGCGGATGCACGTCCGCGGCGACATGGTGCTTAACCAGAAGCATGGCTGGGCAAGCGGTGGCTGGATTGCAGATAGCCTGATCGATGGCAAGGTCGATTCCGGAACGCAGCAGCAATTCATCTCGCGCAATACCGAATGGGCAAGCTGGACGGGTTCAAACTGGAATATGGTTTTTGTCGGCGTTACGAATCCTCCCGCGGGAGAATGGCCCAACCCCGTGTACACCAAGGTGGAGCGCACGCCCGCTGTAAAAGAAAAGCCATTTCTTGAAGTGGATGAGCAGGGCCGCTGGTTTGTTCGCGTGCCGGCGTTGCAAAAAGATAGCGCGGGAATCACCTGGCATTCGGGAGAAACACCTGGGCGTTCGATCCCCTTGAGCAGGTTTTACATTGCGCGGCCTGGTACTGATTCGGCGGAGAGCATCAACTCTGCGCTCGGCGCAGGCAAAAACGTACTGCTGACTCCGGGAATCTACGAACTTAACGAGCCGATCCGCTTATCAAAACCAGATACGATCCTGCTGGGATTGGGCTTTGCGACACTCAAGCCCGTAAGCGGCCAGGCGGCAATTGAAACCGCGGATGTGGATGGAATCGACATTGCAGGATTGCTGATCGATGCTGGACCGGTCGAGTCGCCGGTGCTGGTAAAGATTGGACCCGACCACAGCAAGAAACACCACGAGCAGAATCCGATCTGCCTGCATGATGTGTTCTTCCGCGTCGGCGGCGCGGGCGTTGGCAAGGCTCAGGTGAATCTGCTCATCAATAGCTCAGACACGATTATTGACCACACCTGGATCTGGCGGGCCGACCATGGCGCTGGCGTGGGCTGGCAGAGTAACACCAGTGAGAATGGGCTGGTGGTGAACGGCGATCATGTCACCGCTTACGGATTGTTTGTGGAGCACCACCAGCAGTTTCAGGTGCTATGGAATGGCGAGGACGGCCGCACCTATTTTTACCAGTCGGAGATTCCATACGATCCACCCAACCAATCCAGCTATACCAGCGCGAATGGCGTGAACGGCTGGGCTTCATACAAAGTCAGCGACAAAGTGAAGCGGCACGAAGCCTGGGGTCTCGGCATCTACAGCGTCTTTCGGAAGCCGGATGTTGTATTGAGCAGGGCGATTGAAGTGCCGAAAGCGCCGGGCGTGCGATTCCATCACATGATTACGGTGGCGCTCGACAATTTAGGCGAGATATCGAACGTGATCGACGATGCGGGCGGGCCAACCAGTACCCACCCACGAGTGACGCCCAAGGTGGCAGAGTTCCCTGCGAACTGACGACTCGCAATCGACGTTGCCGTGAGTGGAATTGCGGCGCACGTATAATGGTGGACCGTATGACAAGCAGACCAATAATGATTGCGGTATGCGCGCTGGTAATGGCCGCTCCCGCGCTTTGCCAAACCAATCCCGATCAGTACCGGCAGCCAGTTGTCCCCGCGCACTTGCCTGATGCGCTGGTGTTCGCCGACGGAACGCCGGTAGCAACTCAAGCCCAGTGGCCAAAGCGAAAAAGGGAACTACTCGATCTATTTACTGAGCAAATGTACGGACGCATGCCAGCGCGCCCGCCGCAGATGCGCTTCAACGTATTCGACATCGACCGGCACGCGCTGGACGGCAAGGCGACGCGCGAGCAGATTTCGATTCTGTTTCTTGGAAAAAAGGACGGGCCGCGCATGGACCTGCTGGTCTACGTGCCGAACAAGGTTAAGCGGCCGCCGGTCATTCTTGGATTCAATTTCTGGGGCAACGAGACCATCAGTCCCGATACGGGCATTCGCCTCTCCGATCGATGGGTGGAGTCCAATGGCGGTTCCTCCATTGATTTGTCCTGCGTCAAAAATAATCGCCCAACCGAAGCGTGCCGCGGCATCGACCAGGGGCGCTGGCCTGTCGAAAAGATCATCGATGATGGCTACGCCCTGGCCACCGCATATCGCGGCGATACCGACCCGGACCGAGCCGACGGCTACAACGAGAGCATTCGAAGTGCGTGGCCGGAGCTGGCTAAGGGAGGAGACAACTTTTCGACTATTGCGGCATGGGCCTGGGCAATGAGCCGCGCCCTTGACTACTTGCAGCAGGATTCGCTGGTCGATGGTCAGCACGTTGTAGCATTCGGATGGTCGCGCCTGGGCAAGGCGGCAATCTGGGCGGGCGCAACCGACCCCCGTTTCGTCGCGGTCATAAGCAACGAGTCCGGTGCGGGCGGCGCCAAACTATTTCACGACGTGCACGGCGAAACCGTTGAGCTGCTCAACACCAGGTTCCCTTACTGGTTTTGCACGAATTTCAAAAAGTACAACGGACGCGACGCGGAGTTGCCCTTTGACCAGAACGAAGTGCTTGCGCTCATCGCTCCACGGCCACTCTACATCGCCAGCGCCATCCTTGATGACAACGCTGATCCGCAGAGTGAATTTCTCGGCGCGCTTGAAGTCACGCCGGTATATCGTTTCCTGGGAAGCAGCGGCCTACCCGCCTCCGTGTGGCCGCCAGTAGACCAGCCCGCATTGGGCCGGCTTAGCTACCATGTGCGAACCGGCATCCATAGTGTTACGGCTTTTGACTGGCAACAGTATCTGCGTTTCTGTGACACGTTCGTGAAACCCATCACGAGTTCCAGGTAGTTCGGTGGCTGCCTTAGCCAGTCTTTGTGTGCCTCTCCTCACTCAAACCGCAATTTTGAGCGCCATTCTCCGTTTACACACGGGTTAACGGCGCCCTCAAATCCGTTTCATTTTTAGCGTGACCTGTAACACAGATGAAGACCGCTCATCTGGCAGAAAGTAATATTACCGCCGGAAGAGCATTCTTGCCTCTAAACCGGTGCAATAAAGCACTTCACCACCAGAACGGCTGCGAGCGATCCCAGACCGGTGCCAGCGCCGAATGGGAATTCCATTTTTTCAAGCGAAATAACTCCATGAGGAATTCGGCATACATTGATGCAGTTCGTGAGAACGACTCCGCCTCAGTCGGAATCGTATGCGAAGGCGCTGTGTCCGAACGCCGGCGGCTCATCGCAAAACGCACTTTCGATATCGCGCTCGCCTCGCCTTTGTGCTTAATGGCGTTGCCGCTGCTCATCGTCCTTGGAATCCTGGTGCGACTCACGTCCCGGGGCCCTGCCATTTACTGGTCAATTCGCGTTGGCAGAGACAATCGAATCTTCCGCATGCCCAAACTGCGCAGCATGCACCACGGGGCTCCAGAAGTAGCGACGCATCTTTTCACCAGCGCGCATCGGTTTCTCACTCCGATTGGCCAGTTCCTTCGCCGTACCAGCCTCGATGAACTGCCGCAGCTCTTCAGCATTCTGGCAGGCGATTTGAGCTTTACCGGCCCACGCCCGGCGCTTTTCAACCAAAATGATCTGATCGAAATGCGCACCAGCCTTGGCATTCACAAACTCACGCCCGGCCTTACCGGATGGGCGCAGGTAAACGGACGCGACCACCTTACTCTGGAAGAGAAGGTGCTGTTTGACGCCGAGTATCTGCGACGGCAATCATTCCTCTTTGACCTTCTCATTCTGGGGCGGACCCTCAGGAAGGTGCTGTTACACGAAGGGATAAGCCACTAAAGTGCGGAACAGCAGAAATAACAAGAGAGCGAGATCGGCGCTCGATAAACAGCGAGTGGGATAAAGCACGATGTATAGCAAGTTGAAATCACTGGTGGGGCGTGAACCGGCAAGGCTCGACGAGACACTGATACGCTCGACGATCGAGGGCCAGGTTGTGCTCATCACCGGAGCAGCGGGCTCCATTGGGGCGGAGCTATGCCGCCAGATTGCGCGCTTCAGGCCTGCTGCCATTGTCGGCTTTGACGTTGCCGAGTCGCCGTTATTCGAAATTGACGGCGAAATGCGCCACGCACATTCAGATGTGCCGTTCTTCGCCGAAATCGGCAACGTGCAGAATCCGGCGCGCCTTGGTGAGGTTTTTCGCAGGCACCGGCCTTCGCTTGTTTATCACGCGGCGGCTTACAAGCACGTTCCATTGATGGAAGAGAATCCATTCGAGGCCATCGAAAATAACATCTTTGGAACTCATAATGTGGCCCGCGCTGCAATCGAGTGCGGTGTGGCCAGCTTCATCCTCATCTCTTCTGACAAGGCGGTGCGCCCCACCAGCATCATGGGTGCAACCAAGCGCGTGTCTGAACTTCTGCTTCAGAGTCTGCAGAATGGCGGCACTCAGTTTATCGCCGTGCGATTCGGCAATGTGCTCGACTCAAACGGAAGCGTCTTTCCCATCTTCAAAAAACAAATTGCCGCAGGCGGCCCCGTTACTGTAACGCATCCCGATATGCGCCGCTACTTTATGACGATTCCCGAAGCTTGCCAGCTTGTGTTGCAGGCTTCGGCCATTGGCGTGGGGGGCCAGATCTGCGTGCTCGACATGGGCAGGCCCGTCAAAATCGTTGACCTGGCCAGAAATATGATTGAGCTCGCGGGGCTCAGACCGAACGTGGACATAAAAATTGAATTCACCGGCATGCGGCCCGGCGAAAAACTCTATGAAGAGTTGACGTCGATACTCGACGACACAGTGCCCACCGATCACGAAAACGTGCGCATCTTTGTGGGTAATCGAAAACCGCAGTTTGATATTTACGCCTGGCTTCAATCGCTTCAGGAAATTTCGGCAGCACGCGATTCGGCGCGGCTTGTAGCAGCCCTCAAGCAGATGGTGATCGACTACAGCCCAAGCGCTTTTCTGCTCGCTCAAATTGCCGAAGAACAACGCTCCGCTACGAGCCAAACCCCGCCCCAAACCGCAGGTCTGGATCATACTCTTCAAGCCTGAGAGGGCCGAGTGCGCTATCGCGTCGCCACGTCCCATTCCTCACCGCCGCGCTCGATCATCGCCGCGCGATCTTCCGCCAGAATCCATCGCTGCTGAATCAACCCATCCAAAGCTCGCGTGTAGCGATCCAGATATTCCTCGCGGCTCGTATACCGCTCAGCAATTGAAGCCCGCGGATCGCCACTCCGGTTTCGATCAGCTGCCGTCCTGGGAAATGGCAGGTACGATCCCTCAAATGGCACACGTTGATCGGGCGCGCCAATCGATGGATCGCGAAGATTCCAGCTCGCGTAAGTTGCAAGCGGAACCGCGATCTCCGGCAACCGCACGCCGTCGCGTTCGTTTCCATCGGCGTCCACTTGCGGCACCATCACGGGAAATGCCTTGCCCACCCTGGGCGGCTGCACGCTGAGAATTCCCTTGCGCCAATCAGGCCCAAAATCAATGCGGTAAGCGGCATTAGCTTCGTGCGGAAAATTCACTCCCGGGATCGCCGGGAACGCGTACTGCTTCAGGGTTACCAGCGTCCCATCCGCAATGTGTGGATAGCTGCTTGGCGGCGGCGCAACACCTTTGCGAACCCATGCATCCATATTGGCAATCATCGCGCGCCAGAAATACTTGATTGGCAGCGGCGATTCCGGATTCTGGCCAAGTCGATCTCCCGTATCCTTGGCCGGCGGAAACGGACCGGCGAAATGCTGCAAGCCGGTGAAATGATAAATGCGCACACTCGATGAAAGTTCAACGTCACGCTTGCCATCTGCACTTATGTGGATCAGCGCAGCCACGCGGCCCCAATACTCATATGAAGTGAGCGAAAAGAAAATCTTCGGCAACACGCGCTCGGCTCTCGCCATGTCCAGCAGGCCGCCGGTTTCGCCAGTCAGCAAGTCGCGTTCCGGTTCATCAGTGAATGGGAATATATCTGTCGGGAAAAATATCGATGAGGTCGGTTGGGCATCGCGCGAGGGTTGTGCAAACCGGTAGTTGAAGCTGCCTCGACCGGCGCCGGCCACATGCGCAAGCACCCCGTCGAGCGCCATGCCGCCGTTCTCATCTGCGTTGAAACCCTGGTAAAGAAAGTCGCGCAAAAAGCGGCCGTTCTGCGAGATTCCCTCGCCATACACCCGTTCCGCCGGAGCGATTGCCTCAGGATCGTGCTTGGCATAGGCCGCAAAATCGCGTATCGCCGCGAAACCCGTGCCGGCCACAACAGGATCGGCAACAACGTAAACGTACTCGTATATTTTTCCCGGCTGAAAACCGCTATTGAGGTGAATGAATCGATCGCTGGAAACGAGCTTGCCATCGACCGTGTGCGCGAATTGCCAATCGGCGCGAGGTATCACCGTTCGCGTACCTTCGCGCGACTCGCGCACTGTAAGCACATTGCGTTGGTCGTCGGGTGCACTCACGGGATATTCGGTGCCGCCAATTTCCGCGCCCATCACATGCCCCAGCGGAATCTCGGCCATCACCTTCGACGGCATCAGGTCGCCACGCAAAAGTCCGGTGATTGTCTTGCCATGGTCTTTGGCAATGGGTGCAAAGAGCTTGAGGGCATTCGTCCCGGCCGCGTCCCACTGCCAGCCAAGACTCACAATAGTGAAGCCCGCGCGCAACAGCCACCCGTCGCCTGCATCGCGCTTCACATCCCAGTCGCCGCCATCCACAATGCGAATAATGCCGCTGTGGCCACGATTGGGAACCTCAAGAATCATTGAGCCATTGCCATTGTGGGCATCTTTCGGCCGGACGGCAACAAAGTCTGCCGAGAACTCGACTTCACCATTCTTGAGATTCACCGCATTAGCAAGATCGACGATGGCAAGGTTGTGCGGATTAGCGATAGGGAGCGCAAAATATACTCGACCAGTGATGCGCTCATACTCATAACTGCCGGCATCCCCAAAGCCGCGGAGCTCAGGAACGTCCGCGCGATTAAGAACTTCAACCCTCACAACGCGCGCATGCAACGCGAGCGCGCCCGCAATCAGCGCAGCAATAACCGCACAATGGCGAATCCTTTTAAGCATGCGGGCAGCATACCATGGCAAGACTCGCGCCGTGTGGAATGCGGCATGGGCAATTCGGAGGCAGCGATTTAGAGGGTTTGCTTGTTTACTTTGCGAACCACCGCAAGCACAGGCAGCCCGCAGAGAATCAATGCGGTTCCGAGCAGCGAGCCCTTCAGGTTGCCGGCGTAGCTTGCCACCAGTACGCCTGCTGCACAGAGAGCAAAGACCGCCGGCAGCACTGGATATCCCCCAACCTTGTAAGGGCGCGGTTGGTTGGGGCGCGTGCGCCGGTAGTAAAAAACAGTGGTTGCTGTGAGCAGATAGAAGAGCCACTCCGCGAAGATCGCCAGGTCAAAGTTTTCCTGAAACGTGCTCAAGAATAGCAACAGCACCGAGGCGAGCACTCCCTGCACCAGCAGCGATGTTGACGGAGTTTTGAAGCGGGGATGGATGTGCGCAAACTGGCGGAAGAAGAGTCCGTCGCGGGCGGCGGCAAACGGAATGCGCGCGCCCGACATGGTGGTTCCGTTGAGTGCGACAAAAATGCTGACCGCCATGGCGATGGCCACAAACCCTGCACCGCGCGCGCCTGCAATTATCTTGAGCGCGGCAACCGCCGGGTATTCTGATGCGGCAATCTGGCTCGCCGGCAGCATGTATTGAATGGCCGCATTCGTGGCCATGTAGAGCAGCCCCACGGCAAGCACGCCGCCGATGAGAGCGATAGGAAGGCTGCGCTCGGGGCGGCGAACTTCCCCGGCAACCATGGTCAGGTCGTTCCATCCGTCGTAGGCCCAGAGCGTTGCGATGAGCGCCAGCATGAATCCGCTGAATCCGCCAGTAGCCTGCGGCAGTGTTGTTGAGAGATTGCTCCACGAGCCCGATGGCGAAGAGAAGCACAGCACCACCACAAGCAAAATCAGCACGCCTTTGAGCAGCGTGAACACAAGCTGAAAGTTGCCCGCCTTGCGCATGCCGGCGTAGTTAAGGCCGGTCATGAACCAGGTGACAGCGATGGCCGCGAGCTGAGACCACTTGAGGGTGAACGGCCCGCTGATTGCCGTCTGCGTGAGCCACTGCAGCGAAGGCAGAAACTCCAACGTCCTCACCAACCCAACCGACATAGCCGCAATCGACGCGGGCTTGGCAACGGCGAACCATGTCCACATATAGAGGTAGGCGATTGTGTCGCCGTAAGCTCCGCGCAAATAAACATACTCGCCGCCCGCGAAGGGAAACATGGTGCCGAGTTCGGCATAAGTCATCGCGCCGAAGAGGGACAGCAGGCCGCCGACAATCCACGCAAGATAAACAAGCGACGAGGAACCGGCATCGCGCATCATCTCGCTGGGCACAAGAAAAATGCCGCTGCCGATGATGGTGCCCACAACGATGGCCGTAGCCTGGCTCGCGCCCAGCACGCGGGGCAGCGATGAGGATGACGAATCTTGCGCAGTTGCCGGCGGCTCGAGTGACATCCTCACCACCTTACTATGGACCGCAACAGGAAATGTTCCACGATGACTTGGCCTTTATGGCCCAGTCGGGTCGCCAATCCATTACTGCAGATAATGGGGTAAGCTCATTTAGAGCCTGAAAGAGGAGCGGATGCGTAAGAATCTCTCGGATATACCGGGTGGCGAGGACGCCATTGAACTTCGTTTGCGGACAGTGCGGCAGATGCGACTCGAGACGCAGCCGGTCAATTGGGATGCTTTCTGGAAGTCGCCGAGCGGCGATGTACCTTTCGATACCGCGGTTCAGGCCGTAATCGACAGCAAAGGCGACCGATAGTTAAGCCAATTCACTGCGCATTTCGCTTCACAGCCATAGCGCCGTGACGAGGCGCCGTCCTCCGGACAAGCCGGAGGACAGCGCATGAACCATTGAAACGCGAGCCTTAGTCGAACTGCGTCTGCTCCGCCGGAGGGCCGATTTTGTCTTCCTCGTGCTTCGGCTCTTCTGGCTTTTCATGTTCAGCCGGCTTCTCGTGCTCGGGCTCTTTCTTCTCTTCGGGCTTATCGCCCTGTACTTTCACCTTGATGTGGGCTGTGACCTCGCGGTGCAGGCGAACAGGAACGGTGAATTCGCCGATGCTCTTGAACGGCTCGCCAAGCTGAATCTTGCGGCGATCCACTTCAACGCCCTGCGCGGCAAGTTCGGCGGCAATGTCGGCTGAAGTTACTGAGCCAAACAGGTGGCCGCCTTCGCCAACCTTGCGTGTAAAAGTGAGCGCGATGGCATCCAGCTTGGCGCCAAACTCCTCTGCCTTTGATTTCTCGCTGGCGGAGCGGCGAGCCGCTGAGGTCTTCATCTGCTCGATAACGGCTTTGTTCGTGTCAGTAGCCTGCATGGCCAGCTTGCGTGGCAGCAGGTAATTGCGCGCGTAGCCGTCTGCCACTTTCACGACATCGCCGCGAAAGCCCAGGTTGGTCACGTCTTCCTTCAAAATCACTTCCATGGGAAACTCTCCATTTTGTTTCAGGGCACGACTTCAGCCGTACCGCAAATGCCGCAATCCGTTCGCGGGCTTCAGCCCCGAGGGAAACTTAAACTCGATGGACCGTCATTAAGCGTCCATCGGAGTTAGCTGTGTCCCCCTGCCCGTTCCGTGTGCGATTAATGCTTGGTGGCAAACGGCAGCAGGGCGATATTGCGAGCCTGCTTGATGGCGCGGGTTAGGCGCCGCTGGTGCGTAGTGCAAACGCCGGTCAAACGCCGGGGAACAATCTTGCCACGCTCGGCCACAAACCCCTGCAGCAGACGCACGTCGCGATACGGAATCGCGTCGATCTTCTCGGTGCAGAACTTGCAGACCTTTTTGCGGCGGAAAAATTTGCCGCGGCCTCCAGGTCCGCCGCTCGGCCGGCGATCTCCACGTGGAGGCCCGCCCGGCCCTGATTGATGACCTGCTGGTGCGCCGCTCTCGGGCGCCCTTACTTGTGTTTCGTCAGACATGATGTTTCCTCTTCAATCAATTGTTTCCGGCATCGCCGGAGAATGCTTTTGAGGGATCAGATTTCAGAAGCGACCTGGTCCCTATTGCCTGGTCCCTAGTCCCTGTCTTTACGCGCTCGCCTGCGCCGGCTCAACAACGGCCACAGGTTCGGCCGCGGCAACCACAGGTGCGGGTGCCGGCGCTGGCGCTGGTGCCGGTGCCTGCGCGGGTTCCGCGCTCATTTTGCGGTGCGCATTGCGCAGCGCTTTCACCTTGGCCAGGCGCTTCTCTTCCTCGTCCATGCGGACCGTGATGAATTTGATCACCGGCTCGGTGACGCGCAGACGACGCTCAAGCTCGAGCACCACCGCGCCATTGGCTTCAATGGTAAGCAACACGTAGTTGCCATCGTTGAACCTGCGCACCATGTAGGCCAGTTTGCGGCGGCCCATCTTCTCTGCCGTCTTAACCGCGCCGCCGCCATTGGTGACAGTGGTGGTAAAGCCGGCGATCAGCTTGTCAGTGTCCTCTTCAGACACATCGGGCCGAAGGATAAACATTACTTCATACAAACGCGACATTCGTATTCCTTTTCCGCGGAAGCCCCTTGCTCCCGCATGTAACTAAAAGCTTCCATCTCTCTGCGAGTAGTTCTATTCCCTATTCCCTATTCCCTATTCCCTATTCCCTATTCCCTATTCCCTATTCCCTATTCCCTATTCCCTATTCCCTATTCCCTGTTCCCTGTCTTTTTCGTCTTTCCGGTTAAACTCGTTCATTGCCGGTCCCGGACCCTGCGCCACAATCTGCCGCGTGGCCTTTGCTGCTTTGTCCAGAACCTCGTCTAAAACCGCAAGGTCTGCCTTCCGCATCGGCGACAGCAGGTAATCCCTGCCTGGCCGCTTTACCGCTCCGGCGGCCAATGCCTCCGGTGGCAGATTTAGCCCAACCCCGATCCGCAGCCTTAACCAATCCTGGCCGCCCAGGGCGCTGGTTACGCTGCGGGCTCCGTTGTGCCCCGCCGGCGAACCACGTTCCTTAATCTTGAAGGTCCCCAGTACCAGGTCGAGCTCGTCGTAGATCACGAGCAGATCTTTCTTCGGGTCCGCTTCAAACTCCTTTACCAGGGCGGCAACTGCAATACCGCCCTGGTTCATGAATGTCTCCGGCTTGGCCAGCACCACTTCGCGACCCGCCAAACGGCAGGTTGCTGTAACGGCCCGGCATCGCCGGTTTTGCACCACAACGCCTTCTTGCTCGGCGATGCGGTCGATCGCCATGAACCCTGCATTATGCGGGGTCCACAAATAGTCCGGCCCGGGATTGCCGAGACCCACAACCAGAAACGGGCCGCGCCGGGTGTCGGTTTCAAGGCCTTGCAATCCGATGCGAGTATTCATTTCGTCGAGTTCGTCGGTCGACCCGACATTTTTCGGCAACATGGCGTGCACACTCGCTTCGGCCAAGGGTTACTTCTTTGCTCCGCCCTCAGGCTTTTTGCCCGCAGCCGGCTCGGCCGCGTCAGTCTTGCCCTTCTTGGCCACTTCGGGCTCACCAGGAGTCGCAGCAGCATCGGTCGCTGCAACTGCCTCGCCCTCGGCAGGCGCCACCACTTCTTCACGAATCGTCACCACGTGCGCAACGGTCGCATCTGCGGAGTCAAGGTACTTGATCTTGTCTGACTGCGGCAGCCCGCTCACGCGCAAAACGCCGTACAATGCCATCCCGCTCACATCCACATCAATGTGGCCAGGAATGTCGGCAGGCAGGCACTCAATTTCAACTTCGCGCATTACCTGGTCGAGAATGCCGCCCTCGGCCTTCACTCCCACGGGAATGCCGAGCAGCTTGACGCGCACGCTCACGCGCAATACCTTGTCGAGCGCAATACGCTTCATGTCGATGTGGATCAGCATGTCCTTGATCGGTTCGCGCTGCCAGTCCACGATCATTGCTTTGGCGGTCGGCGTTCCGGCAACTTCGACATCGAAGATGGTGTTGTGGCCGGCCTCGGAAAAAAGAATCCGGCTAATCTGCTTGGGGTCCACCTCTACAGCAACAGGCTCGTGCCCCACGCCATAAAGCACTGCGGGAATCTTGCCTGCGACACGCACGCGGCGCGCCGCATTCTTGTTGAACTTGCCCTCACGGGGCTTTGCAATCACTACTTCAGGCATTTCGTTTTCTCATTTCCTTCGGGCACGGTAGACCAGCTTCTAGCTGCTAGCCTCTAGCTGCTAGCTGCATGTCGCTGATTCGATCTGAATCGCCCGCTCCCTTTGTGAAAAGCAGCTATTAGCTTCTAGCCACTTGTTGCTGTTTTGCGGCGAATCAACTGATTTGCCGCCGTCCAATCCCTGCTTCGCTAAATTGCGATGGCCAAACTTCTAACTTCATTAGCTAGCAGCTAGAAGCTAGTAGCTAGAAGCTGAACTCAGTTAAACAGCGTACTAACGCTGGTCTCCATGTGAATGCTCTCAATGGCCGCGCCCAGCAGGCCCGCAACTGAGAGCGCCTTGATCTTTCCAAGCTTCTGCGCCTGTTCGCGCAAAGGAATTGTGTCTGTCACCACCAACTGCTCAAGTCGCGAACTGGAAATACGGTCGATGGCGGGGCCTGAAAGCACTGCGTGACTTGCGCATGCGTGCACCGCGGTGGCTCCGGCTGCGAGAAGCGCATCAACCGTCTTCACCAGCGTGCCGGCAGTATCCACAATGTCGTCGATAATCAGGCAAGTCTTGCCTGCCACGTCGCCCACCACGTTCATTACCTCGGCCACGTTCATGTCGGTGCGCCGCTTGTCCACAATAGCCAGTGGCGCGCCCATCTTCTGCGCGAAGAATCGTGCCCGCTCCACGCCGCCAGGATCCGGCGATATAACCATCAAATTGGGCAGATTCAGTTCGCGGAAGTAGCTCACCAGCACCGGGCTGGCATAAAGATGATCGACGGGAATATTGAAAAAGCCTTGAATCTGGGCCGCATGCAGATCCACGAACAGCGCGCGGTTGGCGCCGGCCGTGGTTAGCAAGTCGGCAATCAGCTTGGCGCTGATGGCTACGCGCGGGCGGTCTTTGCGATCCTGGCGGGCGTAGCCGTAGTACGGCATCACCACCGTGATCCTGGCCGCTGAGGCACGCTTGAGCGCATCAATCATCACCAATAACTCCACCAGGTGCTGGTCCACCGGATAGCAGGTGGGCTGCACCACAAAAACATCTACGCCGCGAACGTTCTCGAGCAGTTGGAAGAAGACCTCGCCGTCGGCAAAGCGCTGCAGCTTGGTATCGCCCACCTTCACGCCGATGTGCTCGCCAATCTTGCGGGCCAGCTCGGGATTCGCCGTGCCTGAGAACAGCCTGAACCGCCTGTCATCGGCCAGGGTGCGTACCTTTTTGCGCTCAGGCGCCGGAGCCTTTGCTGCATCCTTAGCCGGTTCCTTGCCCTTTGCGCCGTCGCCCGATGCAGCCTTCTGCGGCTCTTTACCGCCCTCGGGCTTGTCTCCGCTCGGTTCCTCTGCCCTGTTGTCTTCCAATGCCGTCAACGTTCCAATCGCCATCTTTGAAAAGCACCTCCAAGCTGGTTTGCTTTGGCTGCTGTTTCTTTACTGCAAGCTTCTAGCCACTAACTTCTAGCTCGTTCGAACTGGAACCGACAATGTCGGCCCACCGACGGAAAAAGCTAGTAGCTAGAGGCTAGAAGCTGTACTTACTGGCTGGGCGACCAGGATTCGAACCTGGATAAATGCCTCCAAAGGGCATTGTCCTACCATTGAACGATCGCCCAATCCCGGTCGAAACGAGTTGCGAAAATCGGGCTTTGAAAGGGCACGGCTTTAGCCGTGCCATAACGACCGATAAATGATTTAGGGCTTTAGCCCTTGAGGCCGTTTTCTTCCCACACTCAAATTACGCAACCGCTTCCAATCCCCAACCGCATCGGCCTTCTCCTCTTCGGCAAAAGACCGCTGCACTAAATCGTTTCTGCAGCCGTCCGCGAGTTTCTCGCCCTCGATGAACAACTGTCAATCCACAACTTCGCTGAGCATTTGCCGCCAGTAATCGGCGCGCGGCAAGGTGCGGGTCAACTCGCTCCGCACACCCTGTTCGCTTAACCGCCCGCAGGCTGCCTCAGCATGCTCACGGGCCAGGTACAACCCGTAGAGCGCCGAACCGGACCCCGACAACGAGGCATAGAGAGCTGCCTCCGGCAAGCCTTCAGCCGCAAGAGTGCGCTTGATTTCGCTTAGGGAGGGATGCTGGGGAAAGACCACACGTTCGAAGTCGTTCTCAATCCAGCTCGTAATCCCGGTGCGGACAAGCGCGGACCCAGACGGTCCGGCAAGGTCATCTCGGCTCAATGCGTTCTCTTTGGAGATGACACCGGAGGAGCCCGCCTTCGCTCCACCCCCCGGAATCGCTTCCGAAAAGGCGCTGGCGTAAGCACGGCTCAACCTTTCTAGTTTATAGGTGCTTGCCTCCGGGGTCAAACCCTCGGCCGCGCAGAGTGCGTCCCAGTCACGAAATGCCTGTGCGGTGGAGACGCCGACCTCGGGAATTGCAACCACACACCAGGTCGGCTCAATTTCCGGCAACGGCCGAACATCCTGTCCGCGATCGACACCAAGAATCGTTCCGCCAATCAGGAAAAGCGGCACATCCGATCCAACCTGCGCTGCGATCTCCAGTCGTTGCTCCGGCCAGCCCGTATCTCCCCGGCCACTCAATTCTGGGTGCCCCATAGCCCGTCCTGAGCCTGCCGAAGGATCGAGATTCTGAGACATGGGATGGGCAGATGCAGCGAGCTCCCCCTGACTCTCTTCCTCACTTGCATAATGGCGAGCAATTCCCAATTCAACCTCAAGCCCAATCAGCGCCGCCACCGCATTCGCCGAACCGGCCCCCAGCCCGCCCTGAATCGGCAACCGCTTTTCGATGTGAATCAGGACGTCTGCAGTACGGCCCAGTCCCGCCAAAGCGAGCGAAACCATCTTCCAGGCCGTATTCCGCTCGTCGGTCGGAACTCGCGAGTCGTTCGAGGTAAGCCGAATGATGCTCTCGGCAGCCAGCCGCGCCGTAACCGTCACCAAATCATGTATTTCCAGCGTCTGGTAGACCGTAGCCAGCGCGTGAAAACCGTCACCGCGAGGCGCGCCAATCCCAAGCCCGAGATTGATTTTGCAGTACGAGCGGACCGCTGTGGGCATACCCGATCATTCTAACGGCGGAAATCGAGAAGAGTCTTCAGCCAGAGGGAGCAGGGGCCTTCAGGCCCCTGAATCACAGCCCAACCGTGGCGGCCTTTAGGCCCGGATTCTGCTTCTTCGCCTACACATCTTTTCGGCGTTTTGGGCCCAATAGTTGGAAGACCACGCCAGCCAACCGACTCGCACCTTGATTATTCTGCAACTCTCGCCATTTTCCTGTGGCATCCCCACATGTCTTGTGCTACTCTCATGTGGTATCGCCACATGGAGCCGCTCTAATGTCCCCTTCCAAGCTCGATCTTCTGCAGGGCACCCTTGACCTGATGGTCTTGAAGACCCTCAGCGCCATGGGCCCATTGCACGGCTACGGCATCGCCCGCCGCATTGAGCAGGTAAGCGGAGACGAGGTGCTGCTGAACCAGGGCACCATCTACGCCTCTCTCGTGCGCCTCGAGCAGCGCGGCTGGATCGCCTCAAACTGGGGCGTCTCCGGCAACAATCGCAAGGCCAAGTTTTATGCCATTACCGTCGCCGGCCGCCGCCAGCTTGAAGAAGACGCTCTCCACTGGCGGCGGCTAACCGACGTTATGGATAGAGTTCTTGACCTGAACAACGAGCCCGGCGATTTGCCCGAAGCGGAAGGAGACCCGGCATGACACGAAGATTGTTAGCAAGAGTGTGGGCATTCTTCTTCAGAAAGCGGCGCGATGCCGATCTCGAGGCTGAGCTTGCAGCGCATCTCGACTTCGCTATCGAAGAAAATCTCGAGCGCGGCCTCTCACCCAAAGAAGCCCGCCGCGAAGCCCTGGTAAGAATCGGCGGCCTGCAACAGGCCCGCGAAAAACACCGCGAGACGCGAGGACTCATGAAAATCGACATCGTTATGTATGACCTGCGATACACCCTCCGCACGCTGCGCCGCGACCTCGGCTTCACCATCGCCGCCGTTCTCATCCTTGCGCTCGGCATCGGCGCCAATGTTGCGGTGTTCAGCGTGGTCAACACCCTGCTGCTGCGTCCGCTGCCCTTCACCAACGCCCACGAGTTGGTCTGGATCGCGCCGCCGCCGACCAAGTGCGGTCTCTCATGCGCCACCTACTCAACTGACGCTTACGATGAGTTTCGTACCGGCTCGCGCTCCTTTCAAGATGTGACCGGCTACTTTGCCTTTTCAAGCCCTGACAACCTGAGCCTGACTCAAAACGGTGAAATCCTGCCCGCAACCAGCATTGACGTTATCGCCAACTTCTTTCAGGTACTGGGCGTACAGCCCGCCATGGGCCGGTTGCTCCGACCAGAAGACGGGCTCAACGGTGCGTCCCCGGTGATTGTGCTCTCTGACGCGTGGTGGCGGCGCCAGTTCAACGCCGATCCAAACATCGTTGGCAAAACCGTCGAGATCAATCACACGCAGGTCACAGTAATCGGTGTGCTGCCAGCCAGCTTCGATTTCGGCGCGGTATTTGCGCCGGGCACGAAAGTTGACGCCATCACAGCTCTAAATCTCTACGGCCCTCCCCGTGACTGGGGCAACATCATCACCATGATTGGGCGAACCAAGCCCGGTGTAACGCTGCCCCAGGCCCAGCAGGATGCCGCTGCCGTGGCGCCGCGTATGTGCTGGAACAACAAACGGCCAGACACCTGCGGCTCCTATAAAGACGGTGTGGTTCCCGTGCCACTCAAGGATTACGTCAGTGGCCGCTTGCGCCGCTCGCTTATCGTGCTGTGGTCCGCCGTCGGCATGATTCTTCTCATCGCGTGCGTGAATCTTTCAAATCTGCTGCTGGCCCGCTCCACTGCCCGCTCAAAGGAGTTCGCCATGCGCGCCGCCCTGGGCGCCAGCCGCGCGCGAATCGTCGGCCAACTGTTGACCGAAAGTCTCGTACTCTCAATCATCGGCGCAGTGGCCGGTCTCGGCCTCGCGTGGATGCTTCTCTACTGGCTCGCTCATCAGGGCTCCGTTGCGCTGCCGCTGCTTAGCACGCTGCACATCGATGGCGCAGCGCTGGCGTGGACAGTCTTAATTGCTGTGGTTGCAGCAGTGTTGTTCGGGCTAGCTCCAGGTCTGCGCGTCGCAATGGGCAATCTGCATGAATCGCTAAAAGACACGGGCGCGGGCAGCGGCCAGGGCCGCAAGAATGAACTCTTTCGCTCGGTGCTTGTAATCACTGAGGTTGCGCTGGCTTCGGTTTTGCTGGTGAGCGCGGGACTGTTGTTGCGCAGCTTTGTACGCGTTCTCGACGTTGATCTCGGTTTTGAATCCACGCACGCCGCAGCCATCAACGCCATCTACGACGACAGCGTTCCCGGTGACAAGACCGGCGATTTGACCGAACAAAAGCGCGCCGTGATCTTTCAGCAGATCATCGCGCGCGTCGAATCCCTTCCAGGCGTGCAGGCCGTCGGAATCAGCGATTATTTGCCGCTCGGTCAGAACCGTTCCTGGGGTACTCCGCTTCCCAAAGGCGTAACTCCACCCAAGGGGAATATCGCCGGACCGCTCGTCTATGTTGTCTCTCCGGGCTTTATGCGCGCCATGGGCACGCGTGTCCGCGGCCGCGATATTAGTTGGGATGACGGACCGCACAGCCAGCAAGTTGCCATCATCAGCCAGTCGTATGCGCATTTTCTTGCCGGGCTCGCAAAGTGGCCCAACGGCGACGCAGTCGGCCAGACATTGAATAACGGCACGCCGGGTGGGCTTCAAGTGATTGGCGTCGCTGACGACGTGCACGAAGAAAGCACCGAAGGCGACACAGGCTGGCAGATTTATTATCCCGCCACGCAGAACAGCCCCAACGGCGCACAACTGGTAATTCGCTCCACGCTCCCACCGGCCACACTCGCCAATAGTGTGCTCATGGCCCTGCGCTCCCTCAATCCAAAACAGCCTGCGTCAGAGTTCCGGCCCCTGCAAACATTCGTCGACCACGCCAACTCGCCGCGCCGCTTCTTCATGCTGATGGTGGCGTCATTTGCGGGTCTGGGTTTGCTGCTTGCTGCAATCGGAATCTACGGCGTCATCTCTTACACCGTCACGCGCCAAACGCAGGAGATTGGCATCCGCATGGCTCTCGGCGCAACCATGGGCCGCGTGCAGCGGCAAGTACTCAGCGGCACACTGCGACTCGCAACCATCGGCATAGCACTCGGTGCGGCAGTCTCGCTAGCGGCGGCAAGACTGATTTCGTCACTGCTCTTCGCCACGTCACCCTGGGATGGAGTGACCTATATAGCGGTGGCACTGGCCCTACTTGCAGTAGCTTTTGTAGCAGGCTATCTGCCCGCCCGCCGCGCCTCCCGAATCGACCCAATGGTGGCGCTCAGAGCGAACTAGAGCTTCGCCCGCTTCTCGTCCCACCAATGTGGGTGCCCCATCCTGAGCGAAGCGAAGGACCTGCTTTTTGATTTAGTTGAGACATGGGAGACCACAAAACTCCCCGGCAGGTGGACCAGGTGTCCAGAACGCCGATTCCACCACAAAACCCGTCGCATGACCCGCCCCAAAAAACTCCACCGCTTTTGCGTGCAATTTCCCCTTCAAGGAGCACAATCATTACATGTCAGTCCCCCACCGGTGTTGCCGACCCAAGGAACATGAAACGGGCGGAGGGAGCATGGGCCTTCAGGCCCATGAAAAAGGCTGTCCTTCATCTGGGCCTTTAGGCCCGGACTTTCTTCCACCGACTCTTTGTATTGTTGAACTTGAGGGTTTGTTTCTTTCTACACTCTGTGAGGCGTCAACGAGCCAGAAACTTGAACCCAAAGAAGCTAAAAGGGGGGACCCCACCCCCCCTCCCCCTTCGCGTGGCATCACTTTGCAGCCAACTTGCTCAAACTAAATAACCTAGCTATATTAAATTTCGCGAAATACACCTCAAAAAAGCCCTTTTTGACCCATTTCCGCAACAAAGC
>Ga0265338_10001466_pt1 | contig 38204 bp, 26 predicted proteins | sample 42126metaG_FD_193579 | JGI IMG/M metagenome (GOLD analysis project Ga0265338, IMG submission 193579) | Rhizosphere microbial communities from Carex aquatilis grown in University of Washington, Seatle, WA, United States - 4-21-26 metaG | ecosystem: Host-associated > Plants > Roots > Rhizosphere... | reverse complement strand
GAACGCCGCCGGAAGCAAATGGCGGCGCGAGGAAAGCAGTTGGCCGAGTTTGACGAACGCCGGGCCGAGTTCCTCGAAGGCGCGCCGCATGCGCTCCGGGGCGGAAAGGAGGGAGACTTCTTCCTGGGTCTGCCGGAGCTTTCGGAATGGCAACCGAAGCGGACTCGGCAGGTGCAGGCGTTCGGCGAGATCTTCGTAGCCGTATTTGAGGAAGACGGAGACGATATCGCGAAAGCGCTTGCCGCGCTCCATCGCGCCGCCCCATTTGCTGAACCGCCGGAAAATCACTTCGCGGGGCGTCGTTTCCTTGCGGCGACAGGGGCAGGCCGGCGCGGCGTCCGCGCTTTGCCCGTGCGAGCGCGTCTCTTTCCAGCGCTGTGCCCGTTGCCCTCAACCGATTGGGCGGCCAGGATTCCGGCGCCCAGGCGCTGCCTGGCGCGTTTGGTTGACTGTTTGATGTCACCGACCGCCTTCTCCACGCCGCCCTTGACTTCGCCCAGCGCGCGGAGGCCGCCCCCCGCGAGCTTTCGCAGTTTTGTGGACAGGCGGTCCAAAGCGTTTTCAGCGTGCGCCAGCTCGTGAAGGCCGGGAATGTGATTCTCCTCAGCCGCCCGTTTCGCCCGCGTCTTGAGCGCGTTCAAACGCGCCCGCTGTTCGGCCACCTGCGCCGCCATCCGTTGGCGGTAAACATTTCGCAAACTCATAATGTTCCTTTCAAGCAAACGGTAGCGCCGCGGCCGCGCCCAGCCAATCAGGGTAAACCCCTATCCTTGGGTGTTATTGTCAAGTATTTTGTTCCAATGCCACGGCGCCGCGAGGGCCAGCGCCAGGGCGGTCCCCAGAAATCGCAACCCGACGGCGCGCCAGGCGCCGCCTGTCAGCGCCTCGATTCCCGCGCACGCGCCGGCGGCGGTCGCGATCACCCACCAGCCGTTGCCCGGTCGTTTCCAAATCCGGCGCGCCAGCCAGCGGCACGCCAAGGCGGCGACGATCCATCCCGCGATTTCAAGGCCGCGGGTTTTCCCCATCAGCCAAGAGGTCGCGAATTCGCCGACGCCGACAATCGCCACGATGGCGAGCAGGTTTTGCGCAGGCGGAAGCGGCGTTGGCGGTGACGAGTTCAAAGTTCAACCACGAATGGACACGAATAAACACGAATGAAGCAAGCGCTAAGAAAACGGCCGCGGTTGAAGTTTGAGCTTTGAAGTCAGGACAGCCAAAGTTACCCTGTGTTCGGACGCCATGCGACGATCGTTATGAACCGATTCCTGTGCATTCTGTGCCTTTTTTGCGCCGCCATGGTGTCAGCGCAACCGACGTACCCGCGCCTCAATGGCGCCATGTCGATTTCGACGCTTGGTTCGGCAAATCCGTACGATTTCACGCAGGTCGACGTGCGGGTGGCCCTCCAACAACCGGACGGCTCGGTTTTCACAATTCCCGCTTTCTACGACGGGGACACGACCTGGCGGATTCGCCATACACCAACGATGCCCGGCATTTACACGGCTCAAAGCGTCACGCTCAACGGCCAGCCGCTGTCCGTCGCCGTTGTTCCTTCGACGTGGAATGTGACGGGTATTCCGACCGGACGCGGTTTTGTGAAGGTGGATCCGACCGACGCGCGGCATTTCATGACCGGCGACGGCCATCGTTTTTTTCCGGTCGGACACGATGTGGCGTGGGACATCGATTCGACGCGCACCGTTGTTTCCATTCTTTTGAAGATGGGCGCCGACCGCGAGAATTGGGCGCGCATCTGGATGGACGACTGGGACCAGAAGAACCTCGACTGGGGTTATCCAGGTCCGCCGCTGGGAACGTTGAGCCTGACCGTCGCGCAGAAATGGGATGGGATCATCGCGGCGGCCGAACAGGCGGGCGTGGAAATCCAAATGACGCTGCAGCATCACGGGCAATATTCGTCGAGCGTCGATGCGGAGTGGCCCGGCAACCCCTACAACGCGGCCAACGGGGGCTTTCTTTCGGACGCGACGCAATTCTTCACCAACGCCACAGCGATCGCCTACACGGAGCGCAAGCTGCGCTACGCGATTGCGCGGTGGGGGTATTCGCCGGCGATCATGGGATGGGAATTGTTTAACGAGGTCCAGTTCACGGACGCGGCTTTGTCAAACAAATGGAGCATCATTGAATCCTGGCACAACCAGATGGCCGCATTCCTGCGGCAACAGGATTCCTACCATCACCTCATCACCTCCAGTTCGGATTTGACGAAGCCGATCTGGGACTCGACCGATTACTACACGCACCACGATTATCCGAACGACCTCATCACCGACATCCGCGACGCGCCGACGATCAGCCCAACCCAGAAAATCGCCCCCGTTTACGGCGCCGAATGCGGGGTCGACTTCACGCCGCGCCTGGGCGAGACGGCGACCGCGTTTGCGGGTTTGATGGCCGCGCAATCGGGCGCGGAAGACATCTGGTATTGGGATTTTATTGACACAAATAACGACTACGTTCCGATGCGGGCGGCGGCGGATTTTGCGGCGTTTTCAGGGCTGGGCGCGCAATCCAATCTGGTCAAGTCGGCGCCGGCGATCACGTCGCCGCAATCGGGGCCGCTGAGTTTCAGCCCCGGGGGTGGATGGGCCTCGAACACCGGGCCGAGCGTCTTCACGGTTGGCCAGGCGCCGCCGGACGGGATGAGCGGTTTTCCAGGGTATTTGCAGGGCGTCTACCATCGCACGATGACGCCGAACGGCCTGACGCTGCTTGTCAACTATCCGCAAGCGGGGATCTTTTCGGCGCAGGTGTTGGAGATTGCGAGTTCGGGGGCGGCGTTGAACGTGAAAGTGGACGGGGCCTCGACGAACGTCGTCTTTCCGTCCGCGCCGGCGGACGTCTCGACAAATTTTGTATTGACTTTAAATGTCGCGGCAGGTTTGCACACGATCACGCTGACCAACGGCGGCCTGGATTGGATCGAGCTTGGCTACCTGACGCTGAATCCGTACGTGCCGATGATCGGCGGTTACCAGGTTTCCAATCCGAAATTCAGCGCGCTCTGGCTGTGGCATCACACCAATATTTACCTGCCGACAGCAACGGCGACGGCGACGGCGCAAGCCACGATAAGCGGGCTCGAACCCGGGGCTTACAATGGGACCTGGTGGGATCCAGCCGCCGGCGTTCCGCTGGGCAACATCAGCTTCACGCAATCGGCCGGCGGCCAGGTCGTTCTCAATCCGCCTGCGATTTTGCGTTCGATCGCGTTTTATGCGGGCCATCCGCCGGCGGCGCAGATCGTCGCGCCGGCGCTCTCCGCCGCGCTCGGCACAAACGCGCCCTGGCTGACGATGCCCCTGTCAATCAGCAACAGCGGCGGATTGCCGCTGGGCTATTCGATCGCGATCTCAAACGCGAGCCCTTTGGTTTACAGCGCGATCACGTCGCAGCAGTCCGGCGGGCCGTCGTACGCGTGGAAGGACATTTCGGGGGTTGGGATCGATTTGACGACGAACCTGACCGCATTGACGGGCAAGAGCGCGTTGGACGAAGGCATCGCCGGCCCCGTTCCGCTGGGATTCAGTTTTCCATTTTTCAATAGTGTCTTCTCGAATATTTACGTTTCGCCAAATGGATTCGTCACCTTCAGCCCGTTCGCCGGCGACACGTCCACGCCCCGGAGATTTCCGAGCGCCGCGGCGCCGACCAACTGCGTGGGGCTGTATTGGTGCGACTTGACCGCCGCGCCGGGCGGGCATATCTACGCGGCCGGCGACCCCGTGGCGCAGACGTTCACGGTCCAATATAACGGAATGACTCCGAAGGCCTATGGCGGCGGCTCGTTAACTGGGCAGATCATTCTCAAGAGCACGGGCGAGATTGCGCTTCAATACCAATCGATCGGCGGCCAGACCAACGTGATCGCCGGAGTGCAGAACGCCGCGGCCAACCAGGGGTTCGTGTTCGCGACCAACGTCAACACTCTCCGCAGCAGCTTCGCGATTTTGATGTCGCCCGCGCTGTGGTTGCGCCCGTGGTCGGGCGGCGGGCTTGTCAACGGGGGTGACGCGGCCAACGCGGCGATTTCGTTGAACGCGGCGGGGCTTGCGCCGGGCAACTACACGGCGACCCTGAACGTCAACACGAGCGATTCTGCGCTGGCGTTTGAATCGCTGCCCGTTTCATTGAATGTGGCCGCCAGATCGTGTGTTTCGACGGCCGATTGCCTGTGTCAGTTTTACAATGAAAGCGTCGTGGTCCAGGACGTCAACGGCGCGTTGACTGTGAGTTTTAGGCGTCCGTCGCCCGCGCCCGCGAGCGTGGCCTATCGGTTCGACACGGCGACCAATGTCGCCGGGCCGTGGACGGCGCTTTTTCCCGCGCCTTGGGTGGCTACAAACGGCGACGGGACGGAAACCGTGAGCTTTGCGGCGCCGGGCTCGTCTCAGGCCTATTTCCTGCGCGCGGCGCTGGTCCCGCAGTGAGGCTCACCGCTCCTTATGTTTATGGCGCTTTTTCACGCGCTCTTCCTCGGGAACATCCGTGCGTTTCCACGAGATCATGCCGATGATCTTGTAGTTTTTGAGATACGCTTTCCCAACGAGCGGCCCGCTGGAATAGAAATGGGTTCCCTCTTTTCGGGCGTACGCGAGCAGGGCAAACTTCGCGATTGAGAACTCCAGGTCGGATCTGTAGAGGGCGATTTCGGGAATCTCCACGGCGCCGGCGAATGGGACGGGCAATCCGCTGGCGGGAATGCCGAGCAAGGACGATGACGTGTCAAGCGAAAGGCCGCCCGAACGCGGCTCAAGAATGATGTCCGCATTGGACGCCGAGGAGGCCAGCACGGCGCCGTTCTGGCTGATTGCGTCGCGGATCTGCCCGAGAACGTACTTCTGGTCGTAGCTCTCAAAATAGGCCGGATCCAGAAAAACGGCCTTGTTTGTGAAGCCCGTAAAATCCGCGCGGGCAATGGCCCGGTCGGCAGCCGTGCTCAGCAGGAGTTGTTCGCTTGCGGCCCGCGCCGGGGCCGTCTGTTTTGTTGTCGTGCATCCGCCGGCCAGCAAACCCAAGACAGCCGCTGCCCAAATCCACCTTGTTTCCATCTGCGAGCAGTTTGGCCGCGGCCGGGAATTCGGTCAATCATGGGAAAACCGATCTGTTATCGGCTTTTTCCGCCGCCATCGGCGCCCGCGGGCTGGGAGGCGTTGGCGCGCGCAGGAGGGCGTGGTTGCCCAGGTAGGATCCGGAGACCAGCGGGTAGACATTGGAGGGCACGTAAAGGATGGCGGCCGCGAGCGAAAGGGCGAACGTCTGCCAGCGGGAGTTGGCGCGGCGATGAAACAGCTTGAAGCCGCACCGCGCGCAATGCGCAGCCGATTCCGGCGGCATCTCCGGCGCCTCCTGCACCAGGCCGCACGTCTCGCAAGCCACCAAGGTCTTCATAATTGCTCCAACACTCTACTCTCACCGGGAATCGGCGTCATGCGACTTGCCGCATCAGCAAATTCCCGATGCCGCATTAACTGCTTGACCGGCGGGGCGCCGCCGTCCACTTTGCGACCCCAGCGATGAAATCCATCAAACCTGTTTCGCTGGCTATTGCTTGCGCCTTCCTTTTGCCGCTGCGTTCGTCGGCGGCCGACTCCACCAACGCGCCGCCACCGCAGGCCGGCTCCAAAACCAACGCTCCCAAAACGGAAGCGCCCGAACCCAAAAAGGAAAAGGAAAGCGAGAAGCCGGCGGCGGACAAGAAAGAGGGCGGCGACAAAAAGGAAGGCTTGAAGGACGAGCTTTCGGAGACGACGAACACGGTGACGATCCACGGCGAGACAGTCAAATATAGGGCGACCGCCGGGACACTCGTCATGAAGGACGAGGAGGACAAGCCGCACGTCAAGTTCTTCTTCATCGCCTACACACGGCTGGATGGCGAAACGAACGCGGCAAAGCGTCCGATCACGTTTTCGTTCAACGGCGGGCCGGGCTCGTCGTCGGTGTGGCTGCACCTGGGCGTGCTGGGGCCGCGGCGGGTCCATTTGAAGGAGGACGGCTCGCTGCCGCCGCCGCCGTTTCATTTGGTTGACAACGACGACTCGATCCTCGACGTCTCCGACATCGCCTTTATCGACCCGGTGAGCACCGGCTTCACGCGAACGGTCGCGGGCGAAGATCCGAACAAGTATCACGGCGTGGACCAGGACCTGAATTCGGTGGGGGATTTTATTCGACTTTACATTACGCGCTACAAGCGATGGCCGTCGCCGAAGTTTCTCATTGGGGAAAGCTACGGAACGACGCGGGCGGCGGGGTTGTCGGGGCACCTCGAAGATCGTTACGGCATTTACCTCAACGGCATCATGCTGGTGTCGGCCGTGCTGGACTTCAGCACGATCCTCAACGGGCGAGGCAACGACACGCCCTATATCCTGTTTTTGCCGTCCGAAACGGCGGCCGCGTGGTATCACAAGAAGTTGCCGCCCGACCTGCAAGGCGACCGCAAAAAGGCGCTCGATGAATCGGAGAAATTCGCGATGGGCGACTACGCGCACGCGCTTCTTGAGGGCAACGCGCTCCCGACAGCCGACCGGGCGAAAATCGTGACGGAACTGGCGCGGTTGACCGGGCTCCCGGAGGACTACATCGACCGCGCGAACCTGCGCGTTTCATCGCGGCGCTTTTTTGCGGAGCTGTTGCGCAAGGAAGGGCTTGTCATCGGGCGCTACGACAGCCGGTTGACCGGGCGAAATTACGATGGCGTGTCTGAAGACGCGGATTACGATCCGAGTTTTGCGGCGACGCTCGGCCCGTTCTCGGGCGCGTTCAATGATTACGTGCGCTCAGAGCTGAAATTCGAGAGCGATATTCCCTACGAAGTTCTCGCCGGGGTGCAGTGGGATTTTGGGCGGGCCAATCGCTACGTGGACGTGGCGGGCGTGCTGCGCGACGCGATGACGCACAACCCCTACCTGAAGGTTTTTGTCGCCAACGGCTACTATGATCTGGCGACGCCGTATTTGGGCACGCGGTACACCTTTGAGCACATCCCGCTGGGGCCGGACATTCGGGATCATCTTACGATGGGCTATTACGACGCCGGCCACATGATGTACATCAACACGCCATCGCGCGTGGCATTGAGCGCCGACCTTGAGAAGTTCATCCGTTCGGCGCTGCCCGAGGGTCAATAATTATTCGCGAAGAAAAATGGGCGGCGTGGATGCGCCGCCCATTGCTCGTGAGCCGTTAGGAAAAGGAATCGATCAGGGCGGCGGGTCTTGCCCCTTCCAAGCGAGGTGCCAGTTAATCCTCCAGAAATTTTGGAGTTTGACGAGGTCGGCATGGCCGTCCACAAAGCCGAAGTTGTTCGCGCCCGGCAACAGCGTACCGTGTTGGCGATTGGATGGCGCCTGCTTAGGCGGTTTGTCGCCATGTCGCATGATGCATACACGAGGCATGCCTTCAGTGGTCGACGGCGTAAAGGAGGCGCCCAAAGGATCGTATAAGCTCTTCGGCGGCGCGTCCTGCTCCTTCGGATCGAAGTTGATCCAGGCGGCGTCCAGGAACACCGGGGTCAACGACGGTTTGTCGACCGACGATTCCTTTGGCATGAGCATCTCCGGATGAGCCGTGCCGTTGCCAAGGCAGGAGGTTGAGTCGGCGAGCCACTTATTAATGCCGTAGCTGGAGCAGTAATATGGAGGCGGAACACCCAGGCCCCAGTACCATGCGGTGTCGGCGTTGCCGCGCACGTTAATCGTGCTTGCGGTGACGACGTTGGTGCCGGGATCGGGCGCAGTTGGGCAGATGAGCACCTTTTGCGCCTTGCCGTAATACGACAGCATGGCACCCATCCAGTCGCCGCTGCTCAGGCTGGGGTCGGTGACGTTCGTCGGCCCGACCCACTTCTTCATGTCGTCGTAGTACATGATGCCGGCGACGGTCAACTGCTTGAGATTATTGATGCAGTTGACACGCTGGGATTGCCGCTTCGCGTTGGCCAGCGCGGGCAGCAGCATGGCGGCCAGGATAGCGATGATGGCGATAACCACCAACAGCTCGATCAATGTGAACCCAACCGCCCTCCAGAATGGGCTAAGTCTGGAATTTTTATGCTGATTTACTAATAACTTCATGGGACACGCAGGATGTAATACTCATTGTTGTTCGTCGGGGCGTTGGTGAAGGAGAACGCGCCGGAACCATCAAAGGAGCTGTTCGTGACAACCGTCCATTGGTTAACCGGCAGCCCGATGTTCGTGCTCATCAGGAGAGTGAAGGATTGACCGGCGTCGGCGGCATTGGTGCCTCCCACGACGATATTGCCACCCAGGAATGTGATTGACCCGATGGTTGGCGGAGCGGCGACTTTGATGATGCCGCCGGCCAGGGCGCTGGTGTCCCAAGCCAGGCCGGGGCCCGGCGTCGGCGGCGAGATTTGGAAGCTGCCCGTTATGTTCGGCGAGTAGAACAGCTTGAAGCTGTCGCCGGGAGCGAACGTTCCCGAGAGCAACGCGAGCGTGAGTGTCCCGCCACCGTTGATGCTCGCGGCGACGATCACGTCGTTGGTGTGGGACGTCTTGTTAAGCTCCATGTAGGTGTTGCCGGCGAGGGTGAGCGCGTTGGTGGCGGTGAAGGCGCCAATGCCGCCCAAGCCCGGGGAGAGCGTCGCGCCGCTGCTCACGGTGAGGTTTCCGGCGACTGATCCGTTGCCAACGAGCGTCTGACCGGAAGCGAGCGTGAGGGTATGATCAGCGCGACCGGAGACGTCAACGGTGGCGCCGGAAGCCAGGCTGATCGTGGCGCTGTTCATGATCGATCCATTGCCGACCAGCGCCAGAGTGCGTCCGGAGCGGAGGTCGGTGATGCCCTGGTAGGTGTTGGCGGCGGTGAACACGAGCGTGTTGTTGTAGTTGTCCCAGTAGAAGCCGCCGGGACCGGAGATCACGTTGCTGAAGGTCACCGTGCTGTCGCCGACTTGCAGGTGCAACAGGCCGTTCAGAGTGACCGTGCCGCTGATGGCGGTGCCGGTGCCGTTACCACCCGTGCCGTTAATGAACGTCAGGGTCGAATTGGAATCCGCGATGAAACTGGAAGCCAGGCGATAGTCGCCGGCGCCGCCGCTGGGCTGGAACTGGACGGCGGAGTTGGACATCACGTGGATGACCTTCGCATAGCCGCTGTCACCCGCTGTTGTGTCGCCGTGAACGATGTTCATCAGGACATTTGTGTGCAGCGTGAGAACATTGGTTGGGTTGCCGAGGCTGGAGCCCATGGCGGCGACGCGCCAAGTCTGCTGGCTGCCGGAAGTGACCCAGTAATCGATGTTGCCGAGGTTGGTGTCGATGGCGAGATCGCTCCATTGGGTATAGCCCGGTTGGATGATGGTGAAGTTGTAGTTGCTGCCGCCCGTGCTCAGCGTCGCCGGCAGGCCGGGATAGCCCCAATCCCAGCGGACGGTGCCGCCGATGGTGGTGTCGCTGGTGAGGGTGACGCTCTGGCCAAGGCCGGTGAGCGTGCTGGAATCGTTGTAGATGGAATTGCCCTTGTTCTGGATCGCGCCTTTGCCGTCCACGCCGGCGCCGCCAACAATGATGGGCTTGGCGCCGAATCCGAGGTCGCCGCTGGGATAACCGCCGATCAAATTGACGAAGAGCGAAGCGCCGTTGCTGATGGTGATGGAGCCGGTGGGCGAGCCGAGAGGCGAAGTGGTCGTCAGAATCTGACCGGTCATTTGCAGGACGCCCGCGGCGATAACGGTGTTGCCGGTAAAGTCGTTGGTCGTGCTGATGGTCAGAGTGCTGGGGCCGGCTTTGTAGATGCTGGCGCCATCGCTGATTTTGCCGGCGCCGGCGATGGTGTAATTGGCCGTCGAGTTATTGGTGACGATTGAAGGAAGGACGGCAGTGGAAGCGGGGATGGTCAGGTTCGGCGAAGGATGCGCCGCCGTGAGGATGGTGTCATCGAGGATGGCGGTATCCGAGGCGAGGAAGGCGTCTTCCTTAAACTGGGTGAGGTTCGTCCAGTTGGGAGTAATGCCGGCATCCCATTGGCCGGCGCCGGTGCCGTTATTCCACACCAGGACGTTTGGCGCGCCGACGACAACGAGCTTCACGACATGAGGCGTGGAGGTATCCAGAGAGAGCGTGAAACGCGACGGTGACGCGGTGCCGACGGTTCCGAAGGAGCCGTTGAGGTTGCCGGTGTAAGTGAAGAGCGTGTAGGAACCATTGGCGAGCAAGCCGCCGAGGGCGTTGATGGTGATGTTAACGCCGCCGACAGTGAGGTCGCCCGTGACAACGACGTGATCGTTGGCGCCGCTGATCGAGGGGCTCAGGTCCATGGTGACGGTGGAGCCGCCTTCGAGGGTCAGGCCGCCCGCGGCCGTGAATGTGCCTGCGGCGCTGGCGCCGCCAGGGAGGAAGGCGCCGGAGACGTCGACGAGCCCATTGGCCGTGCCTTTGCCGGCGAGGATCGTGCCGGTCTGCGTCTGGATGCCGCTGCCGATGGAGCCGTTGAGGGTGATCTGGCCGTTATACAATTGCACGCCGCCGGTAAAGGCCGGGCTGGCGCCCCAAAGGACGATGTTGCCGGTCGGGTCGCCGCCGGAAGCGTAGAAGACTCCGGAGCCGCTGAGAACATTGCTCATGTTGAGGGTGGTCCCGGCGGAAGCGGCGAAGGCGGGATAGCCGGGTTCAAGGGTCATGGCGCCGTTCATGGAGTTATTGCCGGAAGCGTTGACGAGCGTGGAACCGTCCTGCATATCGACCTTCTTATTGACGTAAACGGTCGCTCCATAAATCGTGAGCGCGGCGCCGTTCTCAATGGTCATGGTGGCGTTTGGATCGCCAAAGGTGGTCGAGCCCACGACGCCGAGATTTCCGGAAGCGACGTCGATGTTCGCCAGCGGGGAGAGCACGGAGAGGTTGCGCCATTCGAAGTAGCCGTTGCCGTTGAGGCGAAGGTTGCGGGCGCTGCCGTCGGTTTGGAGGACGCTGCCGCCGGGGTTGGCGTTGCCGAGATCCCAGCGAACCGCGTAACCGAAGGTGGCGTCGCCGGCCAAAACGATATTGGTGGCCAGACCGGGGCCGGGGTTGTCATAGATCGCGCCGCCGGTGTTGTTGAGGACGCCGGAGCCGCTCGGGCCTGAACCGGAAACGACGAGGGTCTTGGTGGCGGACTGGCCGTTGGCGTCGAGGCCGCTGCCGCTGGAGATGATGGCCGTGCCGCCGGCGCCCAGGGCGTTGGCGCTGCCGAGTTTCAATGTGCTGTTATTGGAGACGATGACGTTGCCTGTGAATGTGTTGGCGCCGCTGACGGTCAGGGCGCTGTTGTTGCCCTCGGAAACCAAACCACCCGTGCCGGAAACGGCGTTGCCGAAGGTGGTGTTGTCGATGCGATCAATGGCCAGAACGCCATTATCCAAAATCGCCGTGCCGGGCAACGCGCCATTGGCGTCGCCGTTGCCGATTTGGACCGTGCCGTTGCTGATGGCAATGGAGCCGGCGAAAGTGTTGGCGCCGGTGTTGTCGATCACGAGCGTTCCGAGGCCGTTCTTCACGAACGCGCCGGGGCCGCTGATGCCGCCGCTGCCGGTGAAAGTGTAGGTGAGCGCGGCATTGCTAACGGTTGTTCCAGCGGGCGCGACCGAACCAGGAATCGAGACGGCGCCGGTCGTGGCGCCATCGAGGAATTGGGCGAAGGAGCCATCGGAATAGGTGGACGAGCTGCCGTTGACGATCCAGTTGGCGGTCGAAGTGTCCCAATTGCCATTGACGGAGCCGTTCCAAGTGTAAGTGAGGGGGCCTTGCGTGAGGACGAGATCGACGGAGTTGTTCGCGACGTTATTGGAAATGTACCCAGCGCAAAGCGGGGGAAGGGTTCCCAGCGCGAAATTGTAGCCGGCTCCGCCGATGCTTCCCGCGTATTTAACCAGGACGACCTGCACAGGATAACTCGGAGAGGGCGGCACGGAAGTGACGCTGACAACGTTGCTCGAACCGCCAGTGGAGAGAGTCGAGACGTTCATAGCCGCCGAGGAACGCGGGAACGCGATGGTAAGCGCTGAACTCACGGCGTTGAAAACGGTCACCGGGGAACCGGTCGCCGCCGCGGCGCCCTGAAGGGTAAAGCTGGCGTTGGTGAGGTTGATGGAGCCGACGCCGCCGCCATTGAGGATGGTGCTGGCCGAGAGCCCGCCGCCGTTGACGTTGACCGCGCCGGATGTGCCTGCAGTGACGGTTCCGGTGGAAGCGGCCAGGGTCAATGCGCCGTTGACGACCATGCTGGCGTTTGTGGCCAGGACTGAGTTTGTGCCGAGGTTGACGACGCCGATGCCAGCGCCGCCGCCGCCGACGGTCTGGTTGCCGATGGTGGCGCTGTTGACGTTAACCACGCCGTTGTCAAGTGAAAGAGTTCCAGCGCCGGTCGCGCCGGCGTTGCCGCCCTGGCCCAATTGCATGGCGCGCGCCATCACTTTGACGCTGCCGCCTGTGAGATCCACCGAGCCCGTGGCCGGGACCGACGTGCCGCTGCCGTTGCCAACGAAGAAATTGACGATGCGCCCGTCGCTGGCGTTGCCGCCGAGGGTGGCGGTCGGGATGGTGGCGCCGCCAAGGGCTGCGGTGTTAAACTTCAGCCAAGCGCCGGCGACAGCGCCGTTGCCGCCGATCGTGAAATTGCCCGTGCCTGTCAAGACGGTGTTGATGACGCCGAGATAGACGGCGCACGGAAGCGAATTGCTGGAAGAGCTCTGATTGCAAACCAGGAAGTCGTTGCCGAGGGAAATGCTGTTGGTCTTGGCGAGGTAAAGGGCGCCCTGCGCGCGGGCGGCGCCGCCGCTGCCGACCTGGATTTCGCTGGACGCTCCGCCCGTGGCGCTAAAGCTGTCAAGGCCGGACAAATCCAGGGTGATGAAGTGAGAATCGCCGGGAGTGGGCGAACCCTGGTCGACCCACATCGAACCGGCCATGGTCATATTGGCGCCGGCGCCGGTGAGGGTGACGGTTTCGACGGCGTTGGCGGTCGCCGGACTGCCGGTGTGCAATTGGTCGGCGCCGACTTCGAGCCAGCCGCGACCTGCGGCGAGGTTGAGCGTGACGCCGGGTTTAATGAGGGTGGTGTAGTTGCCGTTGGTGGGGGTGAAATCCAACTCCCAGATGGGCATCTGCGAGACGCCGGTCGTGGCGTCGAGGCAGCTAGTCGGAGTAAAGATCGTGTTGGCGCTCATGCCCGAACCAAGAAACTGCACCTGATTATAGTAAGTTTGCTGTGGCGAACTCCAATTGGCGGAGTCCGTCCAGTTGGTGCTGGCGCTCGTGCCCGGAACTCCGATCCAATGTTCCGTGGCGGCCGAGGCGGAAGAAACCGCCGCAGCGGCGCAAACGAAAGTCGCGGCGAACCGCGCTAAACTCCGGGACCCAGAGAGGTTGGATTGTCTATTCATGAATGGATATGGTTAGAGTTTTTGGACACTATGGATGCGTGATAAATCGGCGTTGGCGGCGACAAGTCCGGCTTGCCTGGAAATTGAGGTCATGGTGTCGGAGGGTAGCGAAGCAAACACTTTTGTGGAATGGACTACTGACCTAACCGCATGGACAATTGACCGCTGGCGGCGCCATATCGCCATGAGGACGGGGGCCGCGAGCGGGGGAGATCGATAAGTGGAAGGGGGGCGCCGCAGGCAGAGAGTGTAAAGCGTTCATGTGATTCTCATAAGTTAAACTAGTGTTGCTCCTTGCGCAAACAATGGACTTTTCGGGGCGGGCTCTTATTCAATCCGGCGGATTAGAAGTTGCGATGTCAATTGGATCGCGGTTAATTTTCCAGGCATCCTCGCCATGAAGCTTAAACTCGAGGGATTTGTGGGGCAGCGCCTCGTCGTTGTGCCGCGGCCTATCGTGGAGACTTCGTTGCGGCATCCATTGCTCAGGCAACTGCTGCCGACCGACGCGGGCTATTATCCGAGAGCCCAAGGGCACACGTGCGTTCGCGAAAAAGGCTGCCCGGAGGCAATTTTCATTTATTGCGCGGAAGGGGAAGGCTGGTGCGAAATGGGAGGGGCGAGCCACCCGGTCCGCACAGACGAGCTGTTGGTGATTCCGGCGTTCACGCCGCATGCTTATGGCGCGAACCGCAAGAAACCGTGGACGATCCATTGGTTTCACGCGGTCGGGGAGAATGTGCCGTTTTACCTTGAGCGGTTGGGTGTGACGGCGCAGAAACCGGTGGTGGCGTTGGGCGGCAACGTGCAGCTATTTTCGCTGTTTGAGGAGGTGCTCGAAAGCCTGGAGCACGGCTTCACATTGACGCATTTGATTTACGCCGCGCATTCGCTGCTGCATCTGATGGGCCTGATTCTGCGTTACAAGGACGAGTTCGGCTACGGAGAAACCAACGTGCGCGAGCGCATCGCGCAAAGCGTGGAGTTCATGAAGGGGCACCTGCGCGAGCCGTTGAAGATCGCGACGCTGGCGGCGCTGGTGCATTTATCGCGCTCGCATTACACGACGTTGTTCCGGCGGGTGACCGGTTACGCGCCGCAAAGCTATCTGAATCACCTGCGCATGCAGCGGGCTGTGCAGTTGCTCAACGCCACGCAATTGTCCATCAAACAGATCAGCGACCAGTTGGGGTTCTCGGACCAATTCTATTTTTCGCGCGCGTTCAAGCGCATGCACAATCATTCGCCTTCGGAGCACCGGCGGCGGTACGTAGTTTAAGCGCTCAGGTCATTAGTCCATACTCTTTGGCAGATAGTCCATTGCCTTTGCGGCGCGCATTTCGGACACTCGTCCCTAACAGCATTTGGAACTATTGCGCACATGATTACCGCCGCAGAATCACAGGGCTCCCACCTGAAGGCCGACTACAACGTCGGCTATGTGTGGCTGATATCGGTGGTCGCGGCGATGGGCGGGCTGCTGTTCGGCTGGGACTGGGTGGTGATCGGCGGGGCCAAGCCGTTTTTCCAGCGCTATTTCAACTTGACGAGCGACGCGCAAATCGGCTGGGCCAACAGTTGCGCGTTGGTCGGATGCCTCATCGGCGCGTTGACGGCGGGCGCGCTGAGCGACAAGTTCGGGCGAAAACGCCTGCTGGTTGTCGCGGCGTTGCTGTTCGCGGTCACGTCGCTCGGGAACGCGCTGGCGCAGAATTTCACAGTGTTCATCGCCTGGCGGATATTCGGCGGCGTGGCCATCGGGCTGGCGTCGAACCTCTCTCCAATGTACATCGCGGAAGTGGCGCCGGCGCAGGTGCGAGGCAAGCTGGTGGCGATCAACCAACTCACGGTCGTGGTCGGCATTTTGTTCGCGCAATACATCAATTGGTTCTTGGTGCGCAACCTCCCGCAAGGGGCGACTGACGAATTCATCCGCAACTCGTGGTTCGGCCAGCAGGGCTGGCGCTGGATGTTCGGCCTGACTGCGGCGCCGTCGCTCCTGTTTTTCGCGGGGATGCTGTTCGTGCCGGAAAGCCCGCGCTGGCTCGCCAAGAACGGGAAGTCCGAGCGGGCGCGCGGCATTCTGACAAAAATTGGAGGCGCGCCGTACGCGGCCGCGGCGGTCAGCGAAATCGAATCCACGTTGAGCGCGGAGGAAGTGCAGCATGTGCGGTTTTCCGATTTGCTGGATCCGCGGCTGCGCAAGGCGCTCATGCTTGGGGTTGTTTTGGCGGTGTTCCAGCAGTGGTGCGGCATCAACGTGATTTTCAATTACGCGGAGGAGATTTTCCGCGCGGCGGGCTACGACATTTCGACGGTCCTGAAAAACATCGCCTGGACCGGTTCGGTCAATTTGGTCTTTACGCTGGTGGCGCTGGCGTTGGTGGATCGGAGCGGGCGGCGTCCGCTGATGCTCTTCGGCTCGGCCGGGTTGTTTGTGATCTATCTGGTGATGGGATTGTGTTACGCGGGTGGCGTCAAAGGCCTGCCGATGCTGCTGCTGGTGCTGGCGGCCATTGGTTGCTACGCGATGTCGCTGGCGCCGGTGGTGTGGGTGGTGATTTCGGAGATTTTTCCAAATCGTATTCGCGGCGCGGCGATGTCGGTGGCGGTTTCGGCGTTGTGGATCGCGTGTTTTCTTTTGACCTACACATTTCCGTGGCTGAACGGGCATCTTGGCTCTTCGGGAACGTTCTGGCTTTACGCCGGGATATGCCTGGCTGGGTTTGTGTTCATCAAATTCAATTTGCCCGAGACCAAGGGCAAATCGCTTGAGCAAATCGAGAGGGAGTTGGTGGATCGATGAGCAGCGGCGAAGTTCACGTGCGCGTGGGGGAGCTCGTCATCCCGACCTACATGCCTGCGCCGCCCGACAAAAATCCGATGTTCCTGGAGAAGCGCGTTTACCAGGGCAGCAGCGGCAAGGTCTACCCGCTTCCGTTCACCGATCGCATTTCGGAGAAGGCAGTCGACCGCAAATGGAAGGCGGTGTGGATCGAGAACGAATTCATACGCGCGATGGTTCTGCCGGAAATCGGTGGACGCATCCATTTGCTGCAGGACAAGACCAACGGCTACGATCTTCTTTACAACCAACCGGTGATCAAACCGGCGCTGGTCGGGCTGGCTGGGCCGTGGATTTCGGGCGGGATCGAATTCAACTGGCCGCAACATCACCGTCCGGCGACGTTTCTGCCGGTGGATTTCGAGGTTGAGTCGCACGCGGACGGGTCAAAGACGATCTGGTGCAGCGATCACGACCCAATGCAGCGCATGAAAGGGATGCACGGGGTCTGCATGCATCCGGGCCGGGCCTGCCTGGAACTCAAGGCGCGCGTGTTCAACCGGACGCCCTTCCCGCAGACCTTTCTTTGGTGGGCCAACGTCGCCACGCGCGTGCATGAGGCGTATCAGAGTTTCTTTCCGCCGGACGTTTATTACGTCGCCGATCACGCGCGGCGCTCGATGAGCGAATACCCGCTGTGCGCGGGCCGCTATTACGGTGTCAACTACGGGGAGCGCGGTCGCGCCGGCGTGCCGGCCTCGGAGGTCCCCAGCCAGTTTTTGCCGCCGCATTGTTCGCCGAAAACAAAAACCCAGCCGCCGAAAGCGAAGGTTCCCGATTACGCGCCGAACGACCTGTCCTTTTACGCGAACATTCCCGTGCCGACCTCGTATATGTGCATGGGCAGCAAGGAGGATTTTTTTGGCGGCTACGATTATTATGCGCAGGCGGGCATCGTCCATGTCGCCAACCACCACATTTCGCCGGGCAAAAAGCAGTGGACGTGGGGCAACCACGAGTTCGGCTACGCGTGGGACCGCAACCTGACAGACGCGGACGCCGCCGGCGAATATCCGCCGTATATCGAGATCATGGCGGGCGTCTATACGGACAACCAACCGGACTTCAGTTTTCTCCAGCCCGGCGAGACCCGGACGTGGAGCCAATACTGGTATCCGATCCAGAAGATAGGGCCAGCGCAACACGCGAACGTTGAAGCGGCGCTGAGCGTCAATATTGTTGACTCTAAATTGCGCCTCGGCGTCGCCGTCACCGCCAAGCAGCCGCAGGCGCTCATCGTTGTGAGCGCCAAAGGCAAGGCGCTGGCCCGCCTCAAGCGCGACCTGTCCCCCGCGCGACCGCTGGTCCAGACGCTCAAACTCCCGAAGGGCGCCGCGCTCGCCGATTTTGGGGTCCGCGTTTTGGATGAAAATGACCGCGAGCTTATTTCCTATCAGGCCCAGGCGCCCGTCAAGGGCGCCGTCCCGCCCGCGGCCACGGAACCGCCGGAGCCGCAGGACATCGCCAGCGCGGACGAGCTTTACATCACCGGCCTTCATCTTGACCAATACCGGCACGCGACGCGTTTGCCCGCCCCCTATTGGCGCGAGGCGCTGCGGCGCGATCCGCTGGACTGCCGCTGCAACAACGCGCTGGGATTGTGGCATCTGCGCCGCGGCGAATTCGCGGAGGCCGAAGCGCATTGCCGGAAGGCCATCGAACGGCTGACGCGGCGCAACGCCAATCCCTACGACGGGGAGGCGTATTACAATTTAGGTTTGACGCTATGTTTGCTGGGCCGCGACGACGACGCTTACGCGGCGTTTTACAAGGCGACGTGGAACCAGGCGTGGGCCTCTGCGAGCTATCACGCGCTGGCGGAATTGGATTGCCGTCGCGCGGGGTGGACTTCGGCGCTGGAGCACGTGGACCGCTCGTTGCGCTTCAACTGCGAGAACACGCGGGCGCGAAACCTGAAGGTCCTCGTCCTGCGCAAACTCTCCAAAACTCGCGAAGCGGCGGAGCTGCTGCGGGAGACGATGGCGCTGGATCCGCTTGACTGGTGGGCGCGGCATCTCAACGGGGAGGCGCTGGGCTGCGATTTGCAGGCGCGGCTGGATTTGGCGCACGACTACGCGCGGGCGGGTTTTCTCGCGCCAGCCATTGAAGTGTTGACAGGGGCGTCGTTTACCGGGGGCGATTTGCCCGACCAAAGCTGGGGCGCGCTGCCGATGGTCCATTACACGCTGGGCTGGCTCCACGAGCGCAACGGCGACGCGAAAGCCTCAAACGCGGCGTATGCGCGGGCGGCAGGCTGCGCGCCCGATTATTGTTTTCCATCGCGCCTGGAGGACATCGCGATTCTTGAGGCGGCGATGCGCGCCAATCCCGGCGACGCTCGCGCGCCCTATTACCTCGGCAACCTGCTGTATGACCGGCGCCGCCACGAAGAGGCGATTCGTCTCTGGGAGCGCAGCGCGAAACTCGATCCAAAGTTCTCCGTCGTTTGGCGCAACCTGGGGATCGGTTATTTCAATATCCTTCGCCAAGCGGCGCGGGCGCGCGCCGCTTATGAAAAGGCGTTCGCCGCCAATCCCGGCGATGCCCGCCTGCTTTTAGAGCGCGACCAACTTTGGAAGCGGCTTGGCGAACAGCCGGACACGCGGCTGCGGGAATTGGAGCGGCGCCTCGATCTGGTTTGCCGGCGCGACGACTTGAGCGTGGAACTCTGTTCGCTTTACAACCAGACCGGCCGGCATGCGAAGGCCGCGGAGCTTCTGGCCAGCCGTCAATTCCAGCCGTGGGAAGGCGGCGAGGGCGGGCCGCTCGGGCAGCATGTCCGCGCCGAACTGGCTTTGGGCCGCGCCGCGCTCGCGCAAGGCGCTTTTGCGAAGGCGCGCCAATGTTTCGAGCGTGCGTCGAGTTCGCCCCGCAACTTGAGCGAGGCCAAGCATCTGCTCGCCAACCAAAGCGACATCCATTACTGGCTGGGTTGCGCGCTGGAGGGCCTTGGCGAAAAAGCGCTCGCGCGCAAAAGCTGGCTTGCGTCCGCGAATTTCAAGGGCGACTTCCAGGAAATGAGCGTTCGCGCGTTCAGCGAGATGACGTTTTACTCCGCGCTGTCATGCGAAAAACTCGGCAAGCGCGCGAAAGCCGCGAAGATCTTCGGCGATCTGCTGCGCTACGCGCGGGAGCTGGCCAAGGCGCGCGCGAAGATCGATTATTTTGCCACGTCGCTGGCCGCGATGCTTTTGTTTGACGACGATTTGCAGCGGCGCCAGGAGACAGCGGCGTTGTTTCTGGAAGCGCAGGCGCAGCTAGGCCTTGGCCGCAAGGCGCGCGCAAAAGCGCTGCTCCAAACGACGCTCAAGCGCGATCCCAGCCACGCGCTGGCGGCCGATCTTTTCCGTGAATTGTAACCCATGAATGCAGCCGAGAGTTCTTTTGAATTGACACAAAGCGTCCGCCGCCACGACGGATTTGAGGTTTATACGCTGAGCAACGCGTCGGTCGAGATCGCGGTGGCGCCCGAGCTGGGCGCCAAAATTGTCTCCCTTAAGAACGCCAAAACCGGGCGCGAATGGCTGTGGCGGCCGGGCGAGAATCTGAAGCTTTTTCGCAACCGCGCGGGCGACGATTTTTCGGCGAGCCCGTTGACCGGCCTGGACGAGTGTTTGCCGACAATCGCCCCTTGTTCGTGGCAGGGCCGCGAGCTTCCCGACCACGGCGAAGTGTGGAACGCGGCGTGGAGCGTGGATGAAAAGGTATGGAAGCATGGCGCGCTGAGGACCTCCGCGCGGCTGCCGATTTCGCCGTTCGATTTTGAGCGAACGATTGAATTGCGCGGCAACGAGGTTCGTCTTTCCTACCGCCTTCACAACCGCGGCGCGGCGCAGGAGCGATTTCTCTGGGCCATGCATCCGTTGTTGCGCCTGCGCGCGTGCGACAGGCTGCTGATGCCGCCGTCGACGCGCGCGTTGTGCAATGGGGAGGCGTGGGTCGACGCGGTGGACACGGCGGTTCCGAATGGAAAATGCAGCAAATTGTTTGTGTGGCCCGTCAGCCAGGGCGAAGCGTCCATTTGCAACACAACCAGCGGCGACCGTCTGGATCTCGCGTGGAGCCCGGCTGAGAACCGCGCGCTCGGATTGTGGCTGACTCGCGGGGGATGGCATGGTCACCATCATTTTGCGCTGGAGCCGGCCAATGGCGACGCGGACGCGTTAAGCGAGGCGGCGGCGCGAAACCGTTGCGGAGCCATCGCGGCCAACGACTCCGCGGCGTGGCGGGTGAGTTTCCGTGTTGGCCCGTAGCAAAGGATTACAATCTCGATATGTTAAAGCGAATCCCTCCGTGCTGGGCGCTTGCGGCGCTCGCGGCTCTTCAGTGTTCGGTCATGCAAGCGGCGCCGCGCCAATCGTTCAGCGTCACTACCGCAACGTTCGCCATCCAGTTTGAGGTGGGGGACGACGGCCGCCTGTTCCAACGTCCGCTCGGCGCGACGAATGAAACCCAAAAGCTCAAGCGCGATGAGGAGTTTTATCCGCAGGCCGGCGACGGCTATATATGGGAGCCGGCGCTCCAGGTCGTCCACGCCGACGGCAACACCTCCACGGCGTTGCTCATTCAAGGCGTGACGCGGACCAACGAATCGCCCGACATCGAGCTGACGCGCATTGAACTGGCCGACCCTGCGTATCCATTCGAGGCGGCGCTGTGCTTTCGGGCGCATCACTCCAACGACGTCGTCGAGCAATGGGTGGAAATCCGGCATCACGAACCGAAGGCGATCCTGCTGGAGCGCATGGCGTCGACGTCGCTGCTGCTGCCGACGAATGTCTATTTGACACATTTTTACGGCGATTGGGCCAACGAAATGCAGCCGGTGACGGAGAAACTGACGCCGGGAACGAAGGTCCTGGACTCCAAGACCGGCGTGCGGGCGCACCAATTTGGGAATCCGTCGTTTGTGATTTCGCTTGACAGTCCTGCGACCGAAACCAACGGGCGCGTCCTCGCCGGCTCGCTCGAATGGTCGGGCAGTTTCCAATGCGCCTTTGACGACAACGCCCGGAACATTCACGCGCTGGCGGGCATCAACCCGTTCGCCTCCTCGTATCGATTGGAGCCGGACAAGACGTTCGTCACGCCGACGATGCTCTGGGTGTGGAGCCAAAGCGGCATTGGCGACATGAGCCGGAAATTCCACGATTGGGCGCGGGACTTCGGGATTCGCGACGGTCACAAAGTCCGCAGCGTGCTGTTGAACAATTGGGAGGCGACGCAATTCGATTTTGATTTCAACCGCATTGCCGGCCTGTTCGATCCGGCGAAGGATCTGGGCGTGGAGCTTTTTCTGCTCGATGACGGATGGTTCGCCAACAAATATCCGCGCACCAACGACCTGGCGGGCCTCGGCGACTGGCAGCCCAACCGCGAACGTTTCCCCAACGGCATGGCGCCCCTGGCCGCGGAGGCCGCCAAGCGCGGGCTCCAATTCGGCATCTGGATGGAGCCTGAAATGGTCAATCCAAAGAGCGAGCTTTTCGAGCAGCATCCCGATTGGGTGATTCGCCAGCCCAAGCGCGACATTGAATTGCAGCGCCATCAAATGGTCCTCGATCTGACGCGGCCCGAGGTGCAGGACTTTGAATGGGGCGTCATCAGCAACATTCTCGGCGTGCCGGATGTCGCTTACGTGAAATGGGATTGCAACCGGTACCTCACGCAGCCGGGTTCGTCGTATCTGGCGCCGGACCGGCAATCCGAGTTGTGGATCGATTACGTCGAGGCGCTCTACGCGATGATGGACAAAACTGTCGCGACATTCCCGAACACTGAATTGATGCTTTGCTCCGGCGGCGGCGGGCGCGTGGATTACGGCGCTTTGAAACATTTCCACGAATTCTGGCCCAGCGACAACACCGATCCCGTGCGGCGCGTCGCGATGCAATGGAATTATTCGTATTTTTTCCCGTGCATGGCCATTTGCGGCCACGTGACGCATTGGGGCCATCGCCCGATGCACTTCGCCTGCTCGGTCGCCATGAGCGTGCGCTTTGGAATGGATCTCGACCTGACCAAATTGTCGCCGGAGGAGAAATCGATTTGCGCGGGCGCGATCCAGGCCTACAAGGAAATCCGCCCCATCACGCACCTGGGCGATTTGTATCGCCTGGAAAATCCCCAAGAAGGCGCGCGCGGAGCGCTGAATTTCGTCGCCAAGGATCGTTCGCGCGCGGCGCTGTTTGTGTACCAACTTTCCGACGGCGACGCCGCGCCAGTGCGTCCGCAAGGCCTCGATCCCGCCAAAAATTACATCGTTCATGAACTTAATCCCGCTCCGGGCCGCGCTGCGATGCCGCAGGAGGGCCAGGCGGTGTCGGGCGGGAATTTAATGCGCGACGGAATCACGCCGTCGTGCGCGAAGGGGCTTGAGGCATGCGTTGTTGAGTTGACTGCGAAAGACTGATCCGTGCGACAACTTTTCTTTTCTCTCGCGCTGGCCTGCTCCGCGGCCTGTGCATTCGCCGATGACGGCAATTCGTGGTCGCTGTCCTCCCCCAACGGGCAGTGCGTCATCACCGTTTCGCTCAGCATGGAAGGCCTGCTGACCTACCAGGCATCCCGCAACGGCAAAACCGTCGTGGAGACTTCCCCTCTTGGATTCGAGCGCGACGATGAGAGCTTCGCGGCGCTCGTGTTTGATAATGCCGGCGCGGTCGAAGAGCGCCATGAACGCTACGCGTTGTTCGCGGGCAAATACCCGCACGTGGACCGCGCGCTGAATTATCGCTCCCTGACGTTTCGCAACACGAACAGGACGGAAGTCGCGCTGGATTTGGCCGCGAGCGACGAGGGCGTGGCGTTCCGGTATCGGTTCCCGCAGAGCGGCGCGACGCGCATTATTGAATCGGAATCGACGGGATTTCGCGTCGCGAAAAACGCGCGCGGATGGCTCGAGCCTTACCACAAGGCGGACCGTTACACGCCCGCGTATGAGGACTTTTTCTTTCACGTCTCGCCCGGCGATCCGCCGCCGCGTTCGCGGGACGTTCCGGTGGGCTGGTGCTTTCCGGCGCTGTTCAACATCCCGGACGCAGGCGCATGGGTATTGTTGACGGAGTCGGGCACGGATGAATCGTATTGCGCGTGCCATCTGGGGCCGGATTCGGCGGGCGGCCTTTATCGCATCGCGTTTCCGCTGGCCGACCAGCGAACACGCGGCGTCACCAATAAGTTCGGGCCCGCGCCGCGATTCACGCTGCCGTGGACGATGCCGTGGCGGGTTCTCGTGATGGGCGCGACGGCTGGTGACATCGCAATGTCGACGCTGGCGACCGACCTGGCGCCGCCGTCGCAAATCGCCGACACGACATGGATCAAGCCGGGGCGGGCCTCGTGGGCATGGTGGGCGTATCCGGACGGGCCGGCGAATGCGGAGTTGTTCGACAAATTCAGCGATTTCGCGGCGAAGATGGGCTGGGAGTACACGCTGTTCGACGCCGGCTGGTGGAAGCCTGGATTTAAGGGCATTTCCGCATACGCGCAATCGAAGGGCGTCATGCCGCTGGCGTGGAATTACGCTGGCGACTTCTACGATCCTGTCAAGCGCACGCACAAGCTCGACGAAATGGAGGCCGGCGGCGTCCGCGGCGTGAAAGTGGATTTCTGGTGTTCCGACCGCCAGGAGGCGATCGCCGCGATGCACGCGCTGTTTCGCGAAGCGGCCGCGCGCAAGATCCTTGTCAACCTTCACGGTTGCACGATTCCGCGCGGCTGGCAGCGGACCTGGCCGAACTTCATCACCTGCGAAGCGGTCCTCGGCACGGAATCGTATTTTTACGAGACGCATTACACCGAGAAAGCCGCCGAGCTGAACACGGTCCTCCCGTTCACCCGCAACGCCATCGGTCCGATGGACACGACGCCCGTCGCCTGCTCGCCCAAGAAATTCGCGCGCACGACGACCGCCGCGCACGAACTGGCCACTGCGATCATCCTGACCTCCGGCATCATTCATTACGCAGATAAGCCGGAGTTTTTTGAATCGCTCCCGCCGGATGCCCTGAAGGTCTTTCGCGATGCCCCGGCGCTTTGGGACGAGACGCGTTGCCTCGCGGGCGAACCGGGGCGCGAGGCCATCTTCGCGCGCCGATCGGGCAATAGCTGGTTCATCGCGGGCCTGAACGGAACGGGCGCCCCGCTTTCTGTCACATTGAATTTATCGGACTTCGCGGATTTTGGCCATCGGATCGCGATCACCGAAGGCGCCGATGCCCGGATGCAGGCCGCCGTTTCGCAGCTTCCCAACGACGCCGAATGGAAACATGAAATCCCGCCGCGCGGCGGGTTCATTCTGCGCCTGGACAAATAATGAAAACCGCCCTCGTGCTTTTGATTGCGGCGGCGTCGCTCCCGCTGCGCGCCGCCGAAGACCGGATTTGGTTTGACGCGCCTGCGGCGAAATTCACCGAGGCGGCGCCGCTCGGCAATGGGCGGCTTGGCGCAACGATGTTTGGCGGCGTGGACTCGGAGCGCATCGTGCTCAACGAAAGCTCCGTCTGGTCCGGCTCGCCTGAAAACGCCGACCGGCCCGACGCGCACAAAGCGCTGCCGGAAATCCGCCGGCTTCTCCTCGAAGGCAAAAACGTCGAAGCCGAAAAACTTGTCAATGAGAATTTCACCTGCCTTGGCCCCGGATCGGCTGGCGGCCAGTACGGCTGCTACCAGGTCCTGGGGAATTTGCGCCTGTCGTTTCCAACAAAGACCGACGCGCCGGTTGAGAATTATCGCCGCGAACTCAACCTGGGCAATGCGATTGCGCGCGTCGAGTTCCGTCGCGGCGGTATCACATTTCGCCGTGAGCTGTTTGTCAGCGCGCCCGCCCAGGTGATCGTCCTTCGCCTGACCGCCAGCAAGCCGAAACAAATTTCCTTCGACGCCCAGCTCGACCGGCCTGAGCGTTTCCAGACGGGCGCGGACGGCGCAAACGAACTGCTCATGACCGGGCAGCTCGACAATGGCGTCGACGGCAAGGGCGTTCGTTACGCGGCGCGCATGCGCGCTTTGCCCAAAGGCGGGACCGTGTCGGTTTCGGGGAACTCGCTGCAGGTCCGCGACGCGAACGAAGTGATATTGCTTATCGCCGCCGCGACGGATTACCAGGGTTTCGCAGGACGCCAATGCAAGGATCCCGCGGGCGTGTCGGAGGCTGATTTGAACAAGGCGGCCAAGAAGTCTTTCAAGGCGCTGCGCCGCGCGCACGTTTCGGATTTCCGCAAATACTTTGGCCGCGTGTCCCTCCGGATTGACTCGACGAACGGCTACGCGGCGACATTGCCGACGCCGAAACGGCTCGTGTGGGCGTCGACCAACGGCGGCGATCCCGGCCTGGCGACGCTCTATTTCAATTTTGGCCGTTACCTGCTCATCTCGTCATCGCGTCCGGGCGGGTTGCCGGCCAACCTGCAGGGAATTTGGGCGGACGAAATTCACACTCCGTGGAATGGCGATTGGCACCTGGACGTGAATGTGCAGATGAATTATTGGCCGGCTGAGGCGTGCAACCTTTCGGATTTGACGCCGCCGCTCTTTGACCTGATTGCGTCGCTTCAGAAGCCCGGCGCGGCGACCGCGCAGGCGTATTATGGCGCGCGCGGCTGGGTGGCGCACGTGATCACCAACCCGTGGGGATTCACAGCGCCCGGCGAATCCGCGTCGTGGGGCGCAGCCGCCTGCTCGGCGTGGCTCTGCCAGCATCTTTACGATCATTACCTGTTCACCGGCGACCGCCAATTCCTGGCATGGGCGTATCCGATCCTGAAAGGCGCGGCGCTGTTTTATGAGGACTTGCTGATTGAGGAGCCGGAGCATCATTGGCTGGTCGCCGCGCCGGGCAACTCGCCTGAAAACCATTTTCTGATGCCGGACGGCCACGACGCGGCGATTTGCATGGGGCCGGCGATGCTGCAACAGCAGGTGCGCTATTTGTTCAATGCCTGCATCGAATCCGAAAAGATCCTGGGAATCGACGACGACCTGCGACGCGACCTGGTCGGGAAATCCGCGCGTCTTGCGCCGACCCAAATCAGTTCAGACGGACGCATCATGGAATGGCTCCAACCCTACCGCGAACCGGAGCCGCATCATCGCCATGTGTCGCACCTTTGGGGACTTTATCCGGGCGACGAAATTTCCGCCGACGCGACGCCGAAGTTCGCCGCGGCTGCGCGGAAATCCCTGGAGGTGCGCGGCGACGAGAGCACGGGCTGGTCGCAGGCCTACAAAGCCGCCCTCTGGGCGCGATTGCACGACGGCGACCGCGCCTGGGTCCTGGTTCGCGCGGCGCTCCACCCGGCGTTCTCGACCGAAATTCGTTACGACGGCGGAGGCGGGGTCTATCCAAATTTGCTTGACGCGTGCCCGCCGTTTCAGATCGACGGCAATTTCGGCGTCACGGCCGCCATTGCCGAAATGCTCGTGCAAAGCGAGGGCGGCGTCATCCGCCTGCTCCCGGCGTTGCCGCAGGCGTGGCGCGACGGCGAAGTCCGTGGGTTGCGCGCGCGCGGGGGGTTCGAGGTCGATGTCCAATGGCGCGCCGGCCAATTGGAAAGAGCGAGCATTCGTTCGCTCAACGGCGAAGCCTGCCGAATTGCTTATGGCGACAAGATAACTGAGCATAAGGTCAGAAAAGGAGGCAGGCTGACCTTGGACCGCGACTTAAAATGAAATCCACTTCACTCAACATCGCCTTGCTGTGCGTGGCCGCGGTCGCCACGGCGCACGCGAGCGTCGGCGGCGCCACCTTCCAGCAGGTTGGCGACATCGTCGTCATGTCCAACGCGAACGTGGTCGTGCAATACGATCTGACCGCTGGCACGGCTGACTTTTACTGGCAGAACTCGAAGAAGATCGCGGCATTTTATAGCGGCGCCGGCCTCAACAGCGGTTACGTCAAGGGTATCACTTACACCTCGCGCACGTGGAGCATGGACGCGAGCAACGAGGCGGCGATCGTCTCGACCGGCAGCCCGCTGACAACCGCGGTGATGAAGCAATATTTCACGCTCGACCAATCCAACAGCTTTCTGGTGCGGCTGGAAATGGACGGGGCAAACGTGAGCGCGAACTGGATGGGGCCGCTTGTGCTTGACACTCCCGGCGGCATGGACGTCGGAACTTACGGCGATAACCGGGCTCTTTTCGTGCCTTACGACAATGACGGCTACGTCCGCTACAACGCCGAGGCAATGAACGGCTCGGACACCGGGTATGAGGCCGGCGCGTTTTACGACAATGTTTCGCGCAACGGCCTGGTGGTCGGCTCGGTGACGCATGACACTTGGAAAACCGGCGTCTATTGGTCGGGCTCGAATAACAGGCTCGACAAGCTCAACGTGTTTGGCGGCGTCACGTCGCATTGGACCTGGGACGTCATGAAGCACGGGTTCGTGACGGGCAACAGCGTTTCATCGCCGACGGTGTATGTGGGATTTGGGCCGGATTGGCGTTCGATGCTGGAAGCGTACGCGGATGAAAACACGCTCTTCGCGCCGAAGCTCGCGTGGACTGGCGGCGTTCCCTTCGGATGGAACAGTTGGGGCTATTATCAAACTCACATCAGTTACACGCGGTCGATCAACGTGTCCGACTCGCTGCACACCAATTTGCAGGCCCGCGGATTCACCAACAACGGCACGTTGTATGTGAACCTGGATTCCTATTGGGATAATATGAACGACACGCAACTGACGTTGTTCGCCAACCATTGCCACGCCAACGGCCAGAAAGCGGGCATCTATTGGACGCCGTTTGTGTGGTGGGGCAATTCGGCCAACGCCAGCAATTCGGTTGTCGAAGGAACCAGTTATCATTACAGCGACGCGTTGTTGCGCGACGACCAGGGGCGCTTCCAAACCAACGATTCGGCGCTGGCGATGGATTTGTCGCACCCGGCGATGAACCAGCGGATTGATTATTACCTGGCCCGATTTTTCAACGAGGGTTTCGATTACATCAAACTGGATTTTCTTTCGCACGGCGCGATGGAAGGCGTGCATTATGATCCGGCGATCACGACTGGCATGCAGGCGTACAACGAGGGCATGCAATACCTCTTGAGCAAGCTCAACGGCAGGATGTTCATCAACGAATCCATCGCGCCGCTGTTTCCCTACCAATACGCCCACAGCCGGCGCATCGCCTGCGATGGCAACAACTCGCGCATTTCGGATGTCGAATACACGATGAACTCGGTCGGCTACGGATGGTGGCTCGACCGCCTCTACACCTTCAACGATCCGGACATCATGGTCTTCTCCAACGGCGCAAGCCTTTACGAGAACCAGAGCCGCGTCATCAGCGGCGCCGTCACCGGGGTGTTTCTCAATGGCGACAGCCTCACCAACGCCGCAACCATCAGCGCGGCGCAGCGCAGCCTGACAAACGCCGCCATCAACGCCGTGGCTGCCTCCGGCCAGACCTTCGAGGCGTTGGATGGCAACACCGCCAGCGCGGCGCCGACCGTGCTGACCAAACAAAGCGGCTCCGCGAGGTACGTGGCGGCGTTCAACTACGGCGCCAGCCCGCTGACGCGCACAATCGACCTCGCTCGCGCCGGCGCCGGACTCGCCGGCTACAACGCCACGGATTTGTGGGACGGTTCGGCGTGGCTTGTCACCAATACACTCAGCGTTCCCTTGAACGCGAAACAGGCCCGCCTCATCCGCCTCGACCCGATCCTCAATCCTGCGACGTTTTCGCGCATCGCCGTTTCGGATTCGACCGTCACGCTGCAAGGCGCCGGCGGAGCCGCCTACACGACCTACCGCGCCTTGGCCGCAACGAACCTGTTTTCGCCCGCGAGCAACTGGGCCCAGATCGGCGCCGGCTCATTTGACCCGAACGGCGCCTTCATTCTCTCCATCACAAACCAGCCGGCCGCCTCGCAACAGTTTTTCCGGCTGCAATCGCCATAGCATAAATTACCATTCGCGTCGGACCCCGTGCCGGTCGAACGCCGTGTCTGCGCTGACAAGAGCGGCGTTTTCCACCAACGCCTGCGCAGCCATCAGACGATCAAAGGGATCTCGATGATGCATCGGCAACTCGATCAGCCTCGATAAGTGATCCACAGTCAACGGAAGAATCGCAATTGAATTTGTCTGCAATTCGCGTGCGATCAGCGCTCCAAACGCCTCGGTTAAGACCAGTTTTCCAATTCCGATCTTAATGGCTATTTCCCAAAGTGCGACGGCGCTAATGAAGCGTTCGTTCTCGGCGCCTTCAATCAAACCGCGCGCATGGGAAGAGAGTTGGGCATTGCCGTCGATGAACCAGAGGAAGCTGTGCGTATCAAGCAACAGCTTCATTGGTAGTCCCCAAAATCCGAAAACGGTTCGTCCCAGCCAGGAGCGAATGTGATCTTTCCACGCGCGCTCCCGAACTGCGGCTTGCGCGGCGCTTCCAAAACGGAAACCAGCCTTGCAACTGCTCGATCTCCCTTCGCGATGACGACTTCGCCGCCGCCGGCGACACCTTCAACCAACTCAGCCAAATGCGCCTGCGCTTCTTCAAGTTGGACAGTCTGCATTGGCTCAGAGTTCCATAATTCGCCGGTATAGGCAAGTCAGCGTGACCGTTCAAGGCTCGTTTTCCAACGCCGCGATTGCCGCCATGATCTCATCGGCGACCTGCTGGTAAATCTCCTTCAAACGCGGACGCGAACAGCTTCGCGCCTCCGCGCGCAGGGCCGCAAAATGGAGCGGGTCGCCATACTTGACAGTGATGCGCCGCGGGCGGGGAAATTTCGCATGACGCCCAAACGCCTCGAACGTGCCGAACACGCGCGCCGGCGTCACCGGCGCCGTGGATTTGACAACGGCCAGCCCCACGCCCGAACGCGCCGCTTGCAGGCGGCCGTCGCTCGTCCGCGTGCCCTCAGGAAACAGGAGTATTGCGCCGCCCAGCTCCAGTCGATGGAGAATCTGCTTCAGCCCGCGCCCGGTCCCGCCGTCGCGGTCGACCGGAACAACGCGCCACGACCGGAGTATCGCCGCCAGGACAGGCGCGTGGAAGAGGCTTTCGCGCGCAAGGAAACTCACGTGCCTCCGGATGCCGGCGCCGACCAGCGGGGGATCGATGAAGCTGGCGTGATTGGACGCCAGGATCAACGGGCCTTCGCGCGGCACGCGGTCGGCGTCGATCACGCGCCAGCGGAAATACGAGGCGAAGAGCAGCCGGAACGCCCGCCAGCCGAGCGCATAGCTGAAATTCATGTCAACCGCACGGTTCGGCGCGCCGCCTCCGGCATGGGGGGAATCGGTCACTGGACGTCGCTTGTCAACTTTCCCAACTGTGATGTTATTGAATGGCCACCGTCCAATTCTTGCCCTGCCATTGGCCGGCGGTCAGCCAAAAAAATGTGAATTCGAGGACAGCGCCCGGCGTCATGTCCGCCGAGGGGAAATCGATGTACGACAGGCGGAAGGTTTCGTTGCGGCGCGTTTCCGTCCTGTTGGCCGTGGCCCAGTTGTCGGCGGTCCAAGCGACGAGGGCGGGTTGGGCCAGGACAATTCGGAGGATTTTGCCGCGAGGCAGCCGGCGGAGCCGATGGCGCATGGTCCAGAATTCGTATTGACTTTTGACCGGTTTGGCGACGTAGCGTTCATGCGCCGAGGCGACGCGGTCGAAGCAGACGTTGTCGTGCCGGCTGCGCACCAGGGAAAGATACTCGGCATGGGCCCAGCACAACGGCATCGCCGCGCCCGTTGGAGCGCCGCGCTTTATTCGGCTGATATCGGCGCCGTCCCACAACTGCTCGGCAAGCATGCCGCCTTCATTGGCGAAGTTCTCCATCGCCTGGATGTAGGGCATCGGATCGCGCCCCGCCGCCAACTCATAATGCCCGCGTTCGCCCGTCAGCAGCGGCCACGCCCGGCCCACGCCCGTGCCGTCAAACGCCGACCCGTCGTCCTTCTGCCCGTAGCCATCGTGGTTGTAACGCAGCCAGCATGGGCCTTGCGGCAGATCGCGTTTGAGGACGCGATCAATCACCTCGACCGACGCCCGAACGATCGGATCGTCCGCCGCGCGAATGCCGTAGCGCACCAATTGCAAAAAATCGCCGCCGACAACATTGCGGGCGGGATGCAATCCGCCGCCGTTGGCCACCTGGATCATCGCGGAGTCCGGATCGGCTTCGGGATCGGGATTTTGCGGATCCGTTGTCGTGATGCGGATGTAGTGGCGCGAAATTCCGGGAACCAATTCGCCGCGTGTCGTCACCGTCCAATCCTCAATATGCGACGCCAGCCAATCGGCGTACGCGAGCAGAAATTCCTTGTTGGCGCTGGCGTGCGCGAAGTCCGCCGCGCAGACAAAACCGGTGATGACCGCGGCGAGGGTCGAGGGCGAATAGCCTGCGTTTTCCTCCCAGCGTTCCTGCATCGTCACCGGCCCCTGCAACATGAGGTACCCCGCCGCGCTGCAAATAATCGGACACGGATCGAGCTGTCCGAACGGGACGCCTTCCCGGCGCAAACGCCAGGCCAGCAGGATCGGCGCGGCGACCTCGTCCAGTTGCAGCCCCGGCCAGTACATCCGGCCGTCGATCCAGCTGTTTTGCGGGAAACTGCCGTCCGGCCGCTGCACCACCGCCAGCCAGATGAGCGCCGCCCGGGGCGTCGCCGTCTGTCCGCTTGACAGCAGCGCGGTGGCGCTTTGCGCGAGGTCGCGCGTCCACACCAGATGATAGCCGCCAATGTCGTCGTCCCCCTTGGTTTCGCCCCAGGGAATGCTCATCGAGGCCACCATGGCGCCGGAAAAAACCTTGTCCTCGTGCGCGAGCAACACGCAGCGGCTCAATCGGTGCATCGCGCCGTCGTCGCCGGTGTCGTCATTGTAAAGATGCTGCTCGTCGCTCAGCGTGCGCTGCCATTGCCGGACGTAGGCGGCGCGTTGGATGGGGAACGGTTCGGCCAGGGTGCCCAGCAACTTCGCCGCCGTGCTGGCAAAACTCTGCCCAAACGAGATCGCCACAGTGAATTCCTCGCCCCGCTGCGGGTCGATCTCGCCCATCATCGCGATGTTCCCGTCGGGCGCGCCGCGGAATTCCCAGTCCATTTTAAAATTGCGCAAGTCCCGCCAGCCGTCGCTGGCGCCCACATAGCCGACGGATCGCCGTGTGAAATGCGTCGTGCAACCCATGATCAGGTGAAAGCCGTTTCGCTGCGCGTGCAGCAGCGTGCTGGAGCCGACTTCCGCGCAACGCCCCGTGTTGCCCGAGCCGCCGCGGTCCAGGTGCGGCGCCACCAACGCGTAAAGCTTGAGCTTCCCGCGAAGCGTCTCGTCAAGGATGTGGAGCTTGGTGTGGATGAGCAGCACGGAATGATGCGGATCGGTGAGGATATATTTGACAATCCGATAACGGCCGTTGGGCTCGCTGTTCGTGAGCTTGTAAAACAAACAGCCCTGGTCCGGGTACTCGATCTTGTGGTCGAGATCGATTTTTTCCTCATGCACGAACGTCTCGCCGTCGGTGATGAGATATTCGAAATCGCGCGTGTTCGGCTGGTCGACGTACGGGTAATAAATTTCGTTTACGATGCCGTGGCTTAGCGTGAACCACACTCGGCAACTGGTGTGGTAAGCCGTGCCGAAGCCTTCCTTGGCGCTGGAAGTCCACCGCGGCTCGATGCCCGGCGCCCCAAACGCGACGCTGTCTTGCTCTTCGCTCATGTTTATTTCCCGCTTATGTCAGTCAGGCTCCATCCTGACTCCTTTGCGCCTGCTCTCGAAGGACCTGTTCGACCAGTTCCTTTTCAAGATGCATGCTCGTGAGTTGAAGCTCCCTCACGGTGGCGGCAAAGTCCAACAGTTTTGCCGACGCGGCGTCCGCGATGACGCCTAACGTGCCTTTCACCTTAAGGTGTTCGTTCCGCGCGATGCGCCGCGCAGCCTTGTCGTCCAATAAGATCAGATCTGCTCGAAGTTCTATTGTCAGGGCGAGGGCCTCCCGTTCGCCGCGTCCGAGGTTTGCGTGCCGCGTCAAGATCAAGACCGGGGCCACGACGCGCACCCAATGGGGCAACTGTTTCGCCCAATTCGACACTTCTTGGGGCGCCGCCGGGTGGCTCAATTCTTCCAAAACCGCGGGCGGAACAACGACGACTTCATAAAGCCGCTGAAGAATCGATTCCCGCCCGACCAGTGTCAAATAGTGAAGGGGCGCCGCGTCTGACACAACAACCGGCATAGGTTATGACCCCATGTCGCGCTTGAACTCGTCAAGATCGTAGTTGAGATGGACGCCTCTTTGTCGGAAAAAAGCCTCTCCGGACCAGTGATCCAGGCCAAGCAGCTCAAACGCTCGTCCCCGTGAAATGGCGCCTCCGGTGTACGCGCCGATGACGAGACTCTCAACAATCGCACGAGCCCGTTGTTCCGGGTCGCCCGGCAGCAACTGCGCAACAGACTCAGGAACATCAACGACCATGGCTCCATTTTAAGCGCAACCAAGCTCCTGCCAAGTTCAATAATGCGCTGTTGCGATGCACAATGCCCCGGCGCGCCCCTCTCGCGCTATCCGCCCGTTAGCGCCGCCAAATCCAGTTTCAAAAAATCTCCGATGCTCTCGATCGTCACGTCCGCGGGCGGATACGATGCGACGGCTTTCGCGTCCAACGCATAATGCCCCTGGCGCACGAAAACAGTCGTCAGTTTGCGGCCCCAGATCTTCTTCATCGCCGTCAAGATGCGGATTTTGTCGTCCACCATCACGTAATGGCGCGCCGGGTAACGTTCGGCCACGTTCGCCAGTTCCTTCTCCTTGTGCGTGAAGATCAACACGCGGCCGCCGACAGCCTCCGTCAACCCGGAGCGCTCGGCCTTGCGCGGCTGAAAAACCACGTCGCCGTCCGACAGCAACACCGTTGGGCCCCACTTTCGCGCATGTTCGATCACGTCGAGCGAATTTGGAAAAAGGCGGTTGGCGAACGGGTATTCCACCATGAAGCGCGAGACTGTCAACAATCCCAAATCATGGGGATTCTTTGCGCGATACCGTTGCAGCGCCCCGAGATAATCGGCGTAGCCAAGCTGCTTGCGCAGCGCCTCGAAAATGCTCCAGTACCGTTTGGCGCCATGCCCGCCGACCTCGCCGGCCAGGTGCTTTTGCAGGTCGGCGGTCACGTGGTCGTTGTTCAAAAGCGTGTTGTCGATGTCAAATAAAAACACGACGCGCGACTTTTTTGCCGGCCTTTCCTGTTTCATGAATGCACAACGTGTTTGCGCCTCGTCACGTGCGACTGCGATTGCCAAAGGCGGAATCCGCCGCGAAAGGCGTTGTTGTTCGCTCCAAGCCGCGCGTCCGGCGGCAGCTTCTTGAGCAGGCGCGCGTTGCCGCCGCCGATGACGACGTAATCGGCCTGCATCGCCGTCTTGAGCGCTGTCACGACTTCGGCGACCTTTTTGCGCCATTTCTTTTTTCCAAAGCGCTTCAGGCCGGCTTCGCCCACGTAGTCCTCGTAAGTGAGGCCCTTCTTGAAGGGGAGATGCGCCAACTCGAGCGGCTCAAGGACCGACTCGACAATGAGCGCGGAGCCAAGCCCCGTTCCCAAGCCGAGAAAAAGCATCCGCCCGCCTTCATAACTGCCCATGGCCTGCATGGCCGCGTCGTTGACCACTTTCACCGGGCAGCCAAAAGCCCGCTTGAAATCGAAGCCGACCCAGCCGGCGCCAAGGTTGTGAGGCTCGCAAAACGGCAAATCATGGAGCACGGGCCCCGGGTAGCCAATCGACACGGCGTCATACCTCCAACCGGCCTCCGACGCGATCTTCTTGACAGTTGCCGCCATTTGGGCCGCCGTCATTTTTGGCCCCGACGAAAACTCCAATTTCGCGCGTTTGCCCGAGACCAGGATCTTGACGTGCGACCCGCCGACATCAATGGCCAGGATTTTCATTTTTGGGAAACCCACTGCCGGCCATCGCGCGCGAGCATCTCGTCAGCCTCTTTCGGCCCCCAGGAGCCCGCGTGATAATTCGGGAACGTCCGCGGCGGGAGCGCCTTCCACACGTCCAGAATTGGCGAGATCACCGACCAACCCGCCTCGATCATGTCGGCGCGCTGGAACAGTGTTGCGTCGCCGATCATGCAATCGTAAATCAGCCGTTCATAACCGGTGCTGGGGTTGCGGCCGAAGTAGTCAACATAATTGAATTTCATTTCGACCGGCCCGGTGTTCATGATCGGCCCCGGTATCTTCGCGCCGAACCGCAGGGAAAGGCCCTCCTCCGGCTGGATGTGCAGCACGAGCCGGTTGGTTTGCAGGGATTCCACCGCCGTGTTTCTGAAAAGCTGGAACGGCGCGCGCTTGAATTGAATGGCGATCTCCGTCGTGCGAGCCGCAAGGCGCTTGCCCGTGCGCAGGTAAAACGGCACATCGGCCCAGCGCCAGTTGTCGATCTTCAGCTTCAATTGCGCGAATGTTTCCGTGTTCGATTCCGGCGAGACATTGGGCTCCTCGCGGTACGCGGCCGCCGGCTGCCCCTCGATCTCCCCGCGTCCGTATTGGCCGCGCACGGTTGTCGTCAGCACCTCCTCAGGAGTCGGGACTTGGATGGCATGGAGCGTCTTGGCCTGTTCGTCGCGCACGGCGTCGGCCTGGAAGGAAATCGGCGGCTCCATCGCTGTCAACGACACAAGCTGGAAAAGGTGGTTGGGCGTCATGTCGCGCAAGGCGCCCGCCGTTTCGTAATAGCCGCCGCGCATCTCGACGCCGACGGTTTCCGCCGCCGTGATCTGGACGTGGTCGATGTAGCGCCGGTTCCAAATCGGCTCGAAGATGCCATTGCCGAATCGAAAAATGATGATGTTCTGGACCGTTTCCTTGCCCAGGTAATGGTCGATGCGAAAAATCTGGCGCTCCTCCAAAACCTTCTTGATCTCGCAATTGAGGGCTTTGGCCGATTCCAGGTCGCGCCCAAAGGGCTTCTCGATCACGACCCGCGCCCAACTGCCGTTGGGCTCATTGGACAATCCGGCGTCGCCAAGCTGCTTGACCACCGGCCCAAAAAAACGCGGCGCCACGGCCAGGTAATAAAGGTGATTGCCGTGGATTCCGTGCGCCTTTTCCACCCGCCCGATGTCGTCCTTCAAATGCTGAAACGCCTGCGGGTCGGTGATGTCCCCCTTGGTGAAATACACCCTGCGCACAAACCAATCCCACAATTCCGGCGTCACCGGGCAACTGGCAAATTCCTTGATCTCCTTGGAAAGGTAATCGCGGAACGTCTCGTCGGTGTAGTCGTCAATGGCAAAGCCGATGACGGCGAATTGCTCCGGAAGCAATTTGGAGGCGGCCAGATTGAGGAGGGCCGGGATGAGTTTGCGTTTGGTGAGGTCCCCGCTCGCCCCGAAAATAACCATCACGCAAGTGTCGGCTTTGCGGATCGGTTCGTTTGTCGTTGTCGTCGCTCGTTCGTCGCTCATAATTTCCACAGGCCAGCGCCCTGGGCGCGCTGGCCCGGGAACGTCTTTAACTAACTATATATTGTCATGATCCGGTCAAGAAACTTCAAGGCTTGATCGTGCTTTCGCTGGAACGAATTGCGCCCAATGATCGACCCAAAGCCGCCCCCGTCGCGGATGGCCTGGGCCTCGGCGAACACATGGTCGTCGGAGCTGGCCGCGCCGCCGGAGAAAATGACAACGCGGCGCCCGTTGAACGCGCATTGCACAACATGCTTGACACGCTCCGCCAGGGTGCTGATGTTGACGTTTTCCTTCTCGTAAACCTTTTTGGCCGCCGCCTGCTCCAGGAACGCTGTCGGCAGTTTGACCTTGATGATGTGCGCGCCCAATTCCGCGGCGATGTGCGCCGCATAGCCGCAAACATCCATCGCCGTCTCGCCTTCCTTGCTCAGCGAAGAGCCGCGCGGGTAAGACCAAACGACGACCACCAGGCCGTGTTTCTTGGCCAGGTCCGCCGCCTGCCGCAGTTGCTGATACATCTCCTGCGCGCGCGACGAGCCGGGATAAATCGTGAACCCGATGGCCACGCAACCCAGCCGCAAAGCGTCCTCGACGCCGCTGGTCAGCGACGGCAGCGGATCCTTCTCGTCATTCAGCGTGTCGTGGTTGTTGATTTTGAGGATCAGCGGGACGTCGCCGGCGAAATCGCGCGCGGCGGCCTCGATGAATCCGAGCGGCGCGGCGTAGGCGTTGCAGCCCGATTCGATGGCCAGTTGGACGTGATAGCGCGGATCGTAGCCGGGCGGGTTGACCGCAAAGCTGCGGGCCGGGCCGTGCTCGAAGCCCTGGTCGACCGGAAGGATGACCAGGCGCCCGACGCCGGCCAGTTTGCCGTGGTTGAGCAATCGGGCGAGGTTGGTGAGCGTGCCGGGATTGTCGCTCCCGTACCAGCTCAGGATTTCTTTGACTCTGCTTGGTGTGTTCATATCTGTCGTTATCTAGTGAGTTTTTGTCGGAGGGATTAGGCGTGAAATTATTGGACCGGCGCATGCTGCTCGATGTGCCCGCCGAATTGCTGGCGCATCGCCGACAGGATTTTCTCGGCGAACGTGTGCTCCTCGCGGGAGCGAAATCTCGTGTACAGCGCCGCCGACAGCACTTCGGCCGGCACCGCCTCTTCTATCGCGGCCTGTATCGTCCACCGGCCCTCGCCCGAATCCTGCACGAAACCAGTGTAAGCCGACAGCCCCTCGTCCTTCGCCAGCGCCATCGCCGTCAAATCCAGGAGCCACGAACTGATCACGCTGCCGCGCCGCCAGACCTCCGCGACGTCCGCCAGGTTCAAATCGTACCGCCGTTCCTCGGGGATCTCCTGGCCGTTGACCGAGCGCATGATCTGGAAGCCTTCGGCGTAGGCCTGCATGACGCCATACTCGATTCCGTTGTGGATCATCTTGACAAAATGTCCCGCGCCCGAAGGCCCGCAATACAAATATCCCTGCGCAGCCGTTCCGCGCTTCGGA